>ENA-ORBV01003566-ORBV01003566.1-microbial-mat-metagenome-genome-assembly--contig:-NODE-3566-length-30978-cov-8.282030_pt1 | contig 30978 bp, 29 predicted proteins | sample MGYA00237777_ERZ505514 | MGnify/ENA primary metagenome ERZ505514 (study PRJEB26160, sample SAMN06269048) | microbial mat metagenome | isolation source: Oligotrophic lake microbial mat | place... | reverse complement strand
TCGTTGTTTACTAGATTGACGTTAATAGACAGTGCAGTTTGGGAACGGCATATGGTCGACTTGCGCTGGTGTTGTGTTAGACTTCGCCTGTCTTTAAACTTCCTTTGGCACTTGGTGCACACCAAGAGGAGCTTTGACATGGTCAATTGGGACTTTTTTTTGTTGTGCTGCTGGATTTTGTGGCCAAGTGATGGGTTTGTAATGGGCAATTGCGCATTAGTTCATAGTCGTTTCTGTGTTTCGGCAACTACAAAACAGTCGTTGGCAGCAGCATGTTTTGGTTGGACATGTTGCCTAGTTGTTGTTGGCATTTCTGTTTAACTGATTGGCCTTCTGTTAATTTAATTAGACAATGTATCGGATACTGCATGTTGCAGTTTTTACGGTTAATTGGGGTTACTAAAGGCCAAGTTGGGAGTCATTTACGGCCATTTGAACACATTTGAGGCCAAACACTACGCAATGTAGCAACGAAGGCCACAATGCGCTTTGTAGACGTTCCTTGGGTCATCGATTTTGAGATTTGGTTTGGCACCAAAATTTGTGGTTTCCAATTGCAGCAGCCTTTCATCTATCTTGCGCTTGTCAGAAGTTTGAATTTCATACATTGCCTCTGTCTTTTCCTCCTTGTTCTTGCATCTACTTTTGGAAGTGCCAGAAAAAAGATTGCCATTTTGGTTGTGCACCAATCTGTTGCAGGCAGATCTAGATCTCTCAGATGAATTTGTGTTGGCCATGAAGACTTTGGTGAACTCTTTTCTGCTAGGGTCTTCTGACACAAGATGCTGCTTCCACATTCTTTTTGATTTTGTCATTGCTGCTGTCTCTGCGAGTGCCCTTGGACAAGAAACGAAGTTGCGTTATTGCACGGTTATCGAAGCACGGAGATCGTGGAGAGTGGAGAGAAGGATCAAGGTTTGGAGAGCAAGCCAAGAGCTGGATTAACGAGGTACGGGGACCACAGGAACAATGGGAATTTAGGAATTTGTCGATAGGATCGGAGAGATGTTCGGGGCTATGATCACGAGGTGCTACTTTGTAGCTGCCGGGGCTGACAAATACTGGGGCTGACGACAAATCATTCAAAGTACCGGCAATTACAAGCAAGTGCCTTTTTGCTTTTCTGGCTATGTCTACCACTTCCTACTTTACTAGCAATGGATGGTTAGTAAAGTAGCTGGTTAGTAGCTAAAGCACCGGCCACATCATCGCGAGTCAACAGCATGGAAGGCTCTGGTACTACTGTAGCTAGTTAAGTAGCAGGTGGTGTCATTGGTTGTCGGATCTGAATGCTTACCCCGCTCGCGACCGGATGATAGAGCGTGATACTCCTTGTGGTGTCATTGGTCGGATTTGCCCGGGTCTAATGTTGAGGAGGCAAAACCAAACTACTAGCACCCAAGCACAATAACTTACCATAAAATTGACAGTGTCGTCCGCTATTATGGCTTGCTCTTCAGCCCTATGGTAGTTGCCAGTAACAAGTTGATTTTATTTTATAATATTTTCCTATGACTGACAATGGTGCTATGTCACCCCACACCAAAACATGAATCAACAGTGCCTTCCACTATTGTGGCTTAGCTCTTTAGCCATCTGTTGGCTGTCAGTAACAAATTGATTTTATTTTGACTACTAGTACCCAAGCCTAGAACCTACTACTGAGTAAGGTTCAACAACAGTATTGATAAAAGAAATGAATTCATCTTGAACCACTTTTATTGCACCTGTGCAAGAGGCAGTTACATCCCTAAGTCTCTAGTACACAGATAAAACTCAGAACAACCCCCCACAACATAAATACCAAAACCAATTTTCTTGACGCAAAAGGCTCCTGCGAACATTATAGTGTAATCACCTTATACTAATATAGTCGCACATTATGCAGTGTTTTTGGCGTTTGGTGCAGGCCTTTATGGACACACCCCACCTGCATTGTGCAGTACAGTATTTCCCAGCCAATCTCGAATCTTTCCAAGAGGAGGCTACTGTACTCAATAAAGGTGGAGTAAGGTTTGGTCTACATGGCTTAAAAAGTTGAAGAGTATCGTCCTAAACTTGCATAATATGAATAATTACATAATATTACGGCTTTTGGTCCCCAGACCGCGCGCATTGTCATTACAAAACAACGAATAATGTTCGTCCGTCCACAATTCGTTGCGTTTTCATCCACTCAAATGATATGATATCACTGCTTTTTTATTCTTCATACACATCACCAAATAATTCAATGCCTTCCCCATGCAAACAATTATCCCGAATATCATCTACAGAACCAGCCCCAATGATGCGAAAGTATTTGTAAAACTTTTCCGGTGCCGGTGTCAATTCCCAGGTGTGACGATAATCTTGTTCGATCAATCGTAGTAGGGCTTCAGATCGTTGTTGATTGTTCGACGTGGAAGGAAAGGCCTTGTCCAATTTGGTAATGATATCGGAAGATTCGCTCAGACAGAGCCGGTCATCCCCACGAGCGGCATGCAAGACATCCCAAATCAAGTTATCGAGCGATCCTTCAAAATTCCAATCCCCTTGCATGCCATAACATTGCGAGACACGCAGTGAATAATGAGTAGGTCGTAGCAAGATTGATTTGAGATCCAACGTGACGGGCAATCGTTCCATGCCATGATCACACCACAACAAGTAGTTGTAGGATTCAATCGATTGTCGTCCAGAATTTCCTCCACCACCACCACTGTTGCGCAGAGATACCGGCAATTGATATTGGACAAAATTAGCACGACAAGTGGCCGATCGCGCCAATTCAAACATGGCCTTGTGTTGATTTTCGGCGGCATCATCAATCCATCCACCCACGTGAATGGCTCCCAGTGTATACGGATTTTGGTAGGTGGCTGCCTTGCCCTTGTGCGTGCCCAACCAGTACAAGACACCGCGATGCGTTTCCGTGGGAGTAAAGCTTCGAGTGGTTTGTAATAAATCCACCAATCCCAGTAATCCAAAATATTCCGCATCTTCACGAATCCGACGATACAAGGCCGGATCTTTGTCAAAATCTGGCATGTGCGTGGTACTGCGAGTGGCATCGGGTGTAATCATGTATTTGAAAATGTAGGTAAAGGCCTCGGGATCGCGTTCGACAAAATAGACTTGACGACCACTGCGTTCATCCGTATAGGAAACATCGGCATTGAAGCGTCCCGCAAATCGTCGCGCAAAATAAGGACTGATTTGTGTGAGTGTGGATTGATGGCAATAAAAGAGTTTGCCACAAACATCGAGACCCACAATAGGATCTTGTTGTTTCTGAGGAGTGCTCCTCTGGCGTGGAGATGACATGGACATGAGTAGGTTCTAGTTATATCTCCCTCAAAGTTTCTATGGCTGATGATTTCCCTTTCCTCTTGGAACAGATCGATTCCGGGGCGCCGCCAATGAAAGTAAAGAAAAGAAGCTCTCAAATCGAAAAAACTCGAAAAGAAAGTAAAGCACGCGTCCTTCTTTTTCCTCTCAAAGCGTACAAAATAATGATACGCTACGGAGCTACAATGACCTAGGCCACACTGCCGATCAGATGGTTACGGGGCAAAAAGCTAGCTAGTAGCTATAGCTAATTTGATGCTTGAATTAGTTGGAAGTCTGTAAACGAATTTCGACGGCGGCAAAAACCTGTTGTTCGCTGCATGTGCATGTCTTGTGGCAAAACCGATTTCGTTTGGGTCTTGTCGGCTCACTCACTGGGTTGAAATTTGGTAGTAAGACGCACAGTAGCGCGGATGGAACTGTCTCCGTCTTCCAGGTGGACCAAAACCCAATCACATTCATTCATTGCCCTGGTCTGACTTCGAGACATCACTGCTTGGAACTCATTTTTTGCTTTTTTTTCGTTGGCTTTCTCGCAGCCATCAAAGTGCTATCAAACACATCGAGGATATTATTATTATCCATTGACTCTGATGCCACGATAGCACACCATACCAACCCTAACAATCACTCATACACGTTATAACATATAGCCATCGACAGATATTGTGCGTGGACTCAAGTATTACCCCCAAAGAAATTATCATGATCTATTTTGCCGCCACTTGGTTGCTTTGTTTCTGTGGCATCGCCTTGATTCCACACGACGTGCTTGGATTTACTACACCAGTCATTCCATCATCATCATCATCATCATCACGAATCGGCACTTCTGTTTCTTTGGCTGCCAAAAAGATCAATACCAACATTCGAAAACAAGACAGCAACAACAATAATAATGATGGAGAAGTGGGTACTGGACCCAATTGGATTGAACGATCTTTTCCCGTCGAAACAGGAGTCGGCGATGCTTCCCCTTTGTCGGCCGATGATGTGAAAAAGGCTGAAGATTACGATCTTGGCATTAGTGGTGTATCCTTTCAAACTGGATCTTTGAGCAAACGTACGTACTACAGTGATATATATATTTGTAAAAAACATTCCATGATGTATGGGCGTTGATTTTTATGTTGTATTTATTAATTGATCTTGATACTTATTTGTCAATATTGCTTATTTGCTTATTTATTACTCACACAAAAAAATTGAACGGACAAAACAATCACTGCACTGCACTACATGTACAGGAATGTTTGATACCATTATGAGCAAATCCCAATTCGCTGCCAACCCAAATGAGGAAATCAGACGCGCCTTTACCTTGTATGCCATGGATTTTACAGCCAAGGAAGCTACCAAGGCGGCATTGAAACAAAATGGACTCGAGATTGCACTGCTCGAAGACGAAGAAGACGAAGGAATGTGGGGAGACTTGGATTCCATTCGATTATTGGATGAAACCACTCAAGAACCAGTGCCGGGAGCCGTCTACGAGTCGACCGAAGAAGCCATTGATGTGGGAGGATGGAAACCAGGACAAGGATTTGATTTTGTAGTTCGACAGGTACCAGCGAAAATGCGGGAATTGTCACTCGATGAATTGTTGCAAGCACTCGATCCCGATGGAACCTTACGACAAGAAGCCCAAGAAAAAAACATGACATTGCCGGATGAAGACTTGCGATCCTTGGGTGATTTAGCCAATGATAGTGTCCGACGAACCGAAAATTCTCCCAGAGGAGCAACGAATGAGGAGGAAGCCTTTGCTGGAATTGAGGGGAAACGGGGATATCGACCAATTCATTTGACTAATCTTCTTGCACAGCAAGAGAATGGAGAAGAGAATAGTGAAAGTAAGACTTCAGGTGTCGGGCTTGACATTTTATTACATAGGAGGCATAGCATTTGAAAACATGGCAATGTATTTTGAATCTCAATGCTCACACTTTTTTGGTTTCTCCATTAATGTTTACAATCAAAATGAACAACAATCAGCGCTCATGCACGTCATGAATGCACTTGTAGCTCATGGGGCACTTATTGTTGACATGACGGACGGAGGAACCAATTTCGACATGGCAAAGCAAGTTGCCGGTATGTGGAAAGGAATTCAAGACTTTTACGACAGAATTGATCAGGATGAGAGTGCGAAGAAATCACTGCCGCCCATGACAACCGTAATGGAAGCAGGATCCCAGACAGCCAAAATTGGATTTGCATCTGCTGACAATGACAGTTTACAGTTTTTGGAGACAAGAAGGAATCGAAAGACCCGAGACTTTTTGCCGGAAGAAGTCAAGACCATTTTGGGCGACAGTACCATTTCTGCTTTGTCTGAGGTGTTTGATGCAGTAATAAGCGCTGGAAAGAGCGCCGTCCGGATAGCCGTTGCAGCTAGCAGCATAGAAGCGGGTGCATTTGAATCGGAGGAAAATCCAGAAGCTCAAGCATCCAAAGCTGCTGCACTAATGTCGGATGAACTACTGGATGACGGAAGTGATTCGGCAATCAGCTCTGGCTTTCCTATTTGTATGAGCCCGCATCGTCTCTGTCGATATTCCAACAATCAGCAGAACAAAGCGCCCAATAATGAGGAAGAGGAAGAAGAAAATTTGTCACGAGAGGTTTTTGGTGCACATGTGGATAGTACATGGGTCACCATTGTGCCCGTAGCTGCTGTGAGCGGCTTGGAGGTTTTCGACGAAACGGAAGAGCTATGGTATCGGCCTGAGTTGGCAGCACGGAAGTATTGGGAAGCTGAACAAACGAAGCAGGGACTAGACTCCACTTCCATGGTAGAGACGTTACCAGGGGAAGCATCCGGGCTGCCTTGGCATAGCCGATATGTAGTTTTGATGCCAGGAGAGCTTCTTCAGGTGGCGAGTAGAAATGAAGTACCTGCGGCTGTGCATCGAGTCGTAGCGACAAAAGACTGCCCATCTCGTCTGAGCGCACCGATTTTACTGCGTTGTCGTCCGGGTGTGAAAATGGATGTCGATCGCTATCTTGGTGGTACTGGGGGCGATCCGTTGCTAGAACAATGCAACGGGATGACGATCGAGCAAATTCATGATGCGCTTCAACCTACATCCTTTCAATAAGAGTCGTCTCGTCTAGAGAATAACTAGACATGGATGGCATTCTATTACTATCACCATAATTATATGAAAAACGAGTTAAGCTAAATTATTAACCAAATGATCAAAAGTATGGGCATTTTTCTTAGTCCAAAAGTCCAGCATACCTCAAAGGCCAACGATGCCACCAACTCAAACGCTTGAAACCCATTTTGTAGATGGGATCAATGTACTCAATCTCACCGGTCTTATGATCCTCCAACAAGGTCTCAACGGCTGTCTCTCCATGGTCTTCAATCGCCTTCTTCCAAATTTCCGTGTCTGGAAACCAGTCCCAAATCCACGATGTTGGTGGAGGAACTTCTCCGTACACCTTCATCCACTTGAAGAGATTTCCTCCCAGTAACGTAAACTCTCGAAGTCGCTTGGATTGATCAAAGAACAAATAGTGCGCCCCATCATCACGTAAGGTCATGGGTAGGTCTGTCATGGGTAGAGTCGGCTCCATGCCCCACTTCATCGTTTTAAACCGGGTTTGGAAGGTATCCCAGAAACTCAAGAGAAATTCAAAGAACGGATCCGCATGGCCAAAGCCAAAGTTTTTGGCTTTATTTGCCGCCATGTCACAAGGCTTTATGGAGGGATGACTCCCCGACCACAATTCATCCGCGTATCGGTCAACTCCATAATTGTCTTCAATAAAGTTAAACAAGTCCATGTCGAATTTGTGTTGCAGGTGCAACAACAAGGCATCTTTCATGACTTCAGTAGAAACCTTTCTATACTCCATGGGAGGCAAAAGTCTCGCAACATAATCACAGCGAGCCGTCCACATATTCCCTGGAATGAACAATCCTCGATGAGCTGCAAAATAAAGTCCACACAAGTTGCAAGTGTTGTCCGGCGGATGCAGACATCCTTCACTGGTAACGGCATAGGTCATTAATCGTCTCCATCGCTCATTCATACTGTTGAAATGGAAAGACCCCTTGTTGTGAATGTACATGACACGTCTTGCATCTTGCCTGGTGTTGTTGCCATTGAGTTGAAGAAGTCTGGAGGATTGAATAGCATCGTCACCATTGTTGCCATGATAGTGCTCTGGAGCTTGACAGTAATCATGCACTCGATGTAGGGTATGCTCTTCCGCTCCGTGATCATAGTGTTCGAGGAAGATACACTCCAGGTTGTACAGTCCCGTTGGACCACAAAATTGACTCATGTATGTATCATTCACCACATTGGCAGCTCCTAGAGTATTGTAATAAATGCGAGCAGGTTGCGACAGTGTGGCCGCGTAGGAATTTCCAATTTGACCAACTTGTTCTGCAATAATGCGCAACGAATTCTCTTGAGCGGCGGCTTCCTCTGGCACGTAGACATTGTAGAAAATGGCAAATTCGGATTGTACCAAATCATTGGAGAGTTCTGGTGGATTGATCACGGCTTTACTGGTAAATTCGGATCCTCGAAAACGATTCTTCGTTAAATAATACAGAGAATAAAAGGTTGTATACAAAATGATATTGGACACCACCAAATACGCAATGAGGTGACAAGTACTACGGAGACCAGTTCTGGCCAACGATGATAATTGTCGCGCCACTTGTTTCTGGAGCAGTCCACTTCGAAACCTCGCCAGATAACGATTAAACTCTTTGTCGAACCTGCGGATATAATCGGCTATTTGTTTTGCGAGAAGATCCACCTCATCTTTTTGTTCAAGATCGACAATGTCATCATCGCTACTCCTCCTCTTGACATCGGGACTACCAAGCAAAGATCTGTTGCTTGTAGTAGAACTCATGGCCGGTTTAGGTATCTGTGTGGTTGTCTCACACGGTATGTGTATTCAATTGGAGTATTGGACTAGCTTGGCGTCTACTCTAAATACAGTATTACTGCACAATTCATTGGTGCAATTAAATACAGAAGAATAAGGAAGTTTTCAGCCGCCCAGTTTTGAATTTCGACGCAAAATGTACTAGTAAATAATCTTGATTCTCTCCCGGCGTGTCGAGAACCCGCTTGAACTTGTAACGGCTTGCTATGTGAATTATCACGAACCCTAAGGAACGGATCGTGCAGCTCCTATTTTTACAGTGTTTCTTTTGCCCTAAACTTTCCATCATGTGAGGAATGCCACATTGCTAACTTGTGGAAACTCTAATGTCACCACCAGCAGGAGGGCAATGCTGTGTAGAACTCACGTATTTTTTTTGCGTTGCTTTGTTGGTTGCAACGAAAAAAAACTTAGGGGAAAGCGTTGCGTCCGGCGCTGCGAACAGAATGGGCACAGTCATTGGTCACAACTCCAGCTTGATTCTTTTTCGCTTCTTTGATATTCTTTTCGGCGGCAAACTCCACTCCCATTAGATGTGCCTGTAAAATATCGTGTTGCTTGGCCACCACCTCCGACGAAATGTTGCCCGTCTGGTGAAGAATGTCTTGTTTTTTTCAACAATTTCGGACATCTTTGCCTCCTTGCCGCAGGCTGTGAAACAGGAACAAGAGGATTGGTGTTGATGACATCAAGAGCTCCGCCCTAATCGAGGACATCCAATGTCCAACCTTGGTGCCTATCGCTCTTCTTCTTGAGAATGTCGATCGAACAGTGTTCAACGCATGGGCGGCAGTTGTGGGTTGCCATTGCAATTTTTTCCATGACATTTTTGCAGACCCCACATTCACAATCTTCATTGGTTGGGGGGAAATAACTACTCATATGTTGGATAGGAGCTAGCACAGCTTGAATTGCAGCCCGCTCCATGTTTTAAATGGTCTCATCCAACAACAGTTGGGGCTTTTCAATTGCTTTGTCAATTTCCTTTTTGCAAGGGCTGATGGGCACTGCGTCTCTGTGGCCGCCATGCTCAATTGTCATGAAAGAGATTCATGAGGCAGCAGTTACAGTGGTGACAAAACCACGTTTTTTGGTTCAGGTGCAAGGTTGTGAGACAAAAAGCCCAACGACATCTTGGCCATTTGACACAAACGGCAGATCAATGTGATCCATGTCAAGAGACACAAAACACTTCCAACCTCCAGCGTTCCACATCGTGCAATTTTGTCTGGCGGAAATGTCATTGTCACGATTGCCTCTTGAACATCATTGCAAGGCAATTGAACGAGACGTTCACATGTCCTGCTCCTCACACATTCTTGCGAACAAGCAAACATCAACTCGCAAAGCTCCATGACGACTAGGGCACGGCGCTCCTCTTGTCGCTCTTCGTGAAACGCCAAACCCGCTAGGTCAAGGTCAAAAACAGCTTGTGCCAGTGTCATTGGAACGGCATTTATTGCGTCTTTGAGATTCATAAGCCGAAAAGCAAAAAAATTGCCTTGTTGCTTCACTTGCGTCAAGCAATGCAGCGACATTCTGATTTTGAACGTCGTCTTTCCATTCTCATTCTTGCACACAATCACGCAAATGCCAGGATCATCGGCAGTCAAACCACACGGGCACCACTCGAATTTTCCGCAATGCCCAACGACAAAATCTTCCAATGGCTGTAGCCATTTGCAAAGCTGGACCTTTTCTTCTTCGGTCGCAATGAGCAGTTGTTCATGAACGTGAGTCTTGATCACCACAAGTTTCCTGGCTTCTTCTGCCGACAGCCGTTTTGGCTCTTCGTGTTCCCATTTCTCTCTGTCACAGCGTGTCACAAATTCTTTGTGCCTTTGTTACCCTTCTTGCTTCTGTTTCTTTCATCCTTTTCATCATTCTTGTTTTCCTTGTTCTCATTCGACTGGCTCTTGTTCATTTTGTCGTCGTCGTCGTCCGAACCATAATCCCGCAACGGCAGGATTCGGTTTTCATTTATTTCATTTGTTTCTTGCTCTTCTTGCAATTCATCCATGGTTGGCGACAAGGCCCGTTGTTTGCGGGCGTCTCGTTGGTTTTGTTCTTCTTTTTTATTCCACTCATGATTCTTTTTGCATGCTAGTTGTGTTTGGGTGTTTTTAGTAGACCAAACTTGGCTCTAGCTAGCAAGCAAACTATTTAAATGCTATGACAATTTGTTTGACTTTTTAAGAACATTGCATGTTTGCCATTGAGTCTCACTTCTGTGCCTATGTCCATCATTCCTTTCCTTGCGCTTTTGTTTCACTTGGTCAAGTGTGCTTTTGTTCTTTTCTGGATCGTCACTCCACGGACAACATAACCACTGTTTGTTTTTCACGAAGTGCCAATTGTCGTCCGTGGTGGGTGCATCTGTGTTGATGCTGAAGTGACACACCCGGCCTGCATTGTTTGTGGCCGACGTCTACCTTTGCTTTCGCATTTGGCTGCAGCAGTTTGCGCGCCTTCAAATTTGCTGTTGCCTTTTCTTGACGGGCCAACAAGGCCTCATTGCATCCCCTTGTTCTTTCTAATTGCTCTGCCTTCCTTGCTTCTCTTTCAGCCTTCTTGTCTTTGTCCTCCAGTGTGCAGTTACCTTTCGTGTGCATGCCTGGCCCCACGCCAATTGCTGCGCCACATTGTTGGCGTTTGCGTTTCTTTTGAGTGGGCAGTCAATCACTCGGATCAACTTTCTTGCACTTGAGAAGGGTAGCCGTTGGAGTTTGCATTCGAGTCGTTAAAATAGGCACCGTGTCGTTGCGCATCCCGTTTGTGTCCTGAAGCAGGCCTTGCATGTCGTTGGTTATGTTCATTGTTGTTGCCGATGTTTCCAATGGTTCTGGCTGCAGCTGCGGCAAATCCAATTTTTCAAGGTTTGCTCTGACATTGCTCTCGTCGGCATCTGTGATCAAGTCCATGTCTGCAATGTCGTCTACTCCAAGGAGACTCAAGGTCATGTCCGACTCGGAAAGTAAGTCGTTGCTCAAGGGGGGGGGGTTACCTTCCTCTGTGTCAATCTCATCTGTGAACCTCTCCAATTCTTTGTCTTGATCGTTGATTTCTGTGTCTTGTGCTCGGTGCATTTTGTTGTTCTTCTCCGCAACGACTTTGCGGCAGCAGTCGAATCCAAAGTGCAACGGCGGAATTCTGTTCTCCACTGTCATTCTTGACCCGTGGTGCTCCGACGGAGCTAATCCCTCTGGAATCGCATCCTGCTGTTTACGTAGTTTTCACCTGTTGAAATGTGTCACCTTCCACAAAGACCGGGCATCGAAACAATCGGCGTTGATGTTTGGAAACTGGGTGAAGTGCATTGCAGCTGCCAAATGAAACGTCTCACAGCGAGAAGTGCCAAAGGGAGAGGCACATGTCTTCAGCATCACACCTGTGCTTCTGCAGTTTTTCTCTCTAGTGCAGACGTGTCGCAGTGAGGCGCCCCGCTGGGTCAAGACATCCATTCAAGCAGTGGATCACTTGATTGAGGATTGCATCTTTAACTTTCTTTGTGATGATAGCGAGGGCATGCTGCATGGGCCAAATTGACATTGTTGCAATTGGTGCCAGCCGCCATCATCCTGTTGCGAGTGTCGCGATCGATCTGGATTTGTGATTGCATCACGAGCAACAATCTCTGTGCCACGACCGGGCCAGATCCAGGAGTTTTTCTGCCACAAAAGTAGGAGTCTTTTTTCTTCTCTTTTTGCAAAAGTTGAAGGCCTGCTTTCTTTCAAGTTTCCTCTAGCAACTGCTCGCACTCGGGATCGAGGATGCAGATTGCTCTTGAAACAAGACGCGCGAACATCTTCGATCTGGGGTGTTCAGCATCAACCTGTCTTGTGATTCAAAATGTGACGTGAAGGCCATCTTGTTTTTTCTCCAAAACAGTTTTCCACAGCTGATAACCTTCTTCTTCTGGTTTTGGTGCACTCCGGGCACGTCCTCCTAACTTGCCATTGCAGCAACCGCAATTGACATGCAGAATTTTGGCACCTTTGTCCTTAGGGAAACGATTGCATGTTTCATTGAGCGCATCGTGGGTCCAGTCAGAAGAGGTGTCCGGGACAACACAACAGTTGAGGATGACACCAAGATCACCAGTGATAGCAAAGGACTGCATTCCCATTTCCTCCTCTTCCTTGGTGTTTACCCGCTTCACGACTTGTCGTTGATGGTTGACAGCCAGAGTCCAGGTTGTCGACAAGCTTTGAAGTTCTCAACACAAATCAGAGCGATGGATCTGATAGTCACGCAGGAATGCGGCAATGACAGTGTGCGATTGAATTGCCCAGTTGTCGGGTGATGGCGGGAATGGCTTGTTGTCATTGTGTCCGATGGTGCCAAGAAGCTTGTTGTCGCATTTAAGACTGGCCACGGCCTGGCTAACACACTTCTGCGGTTGTGCCTCATGCTTGACACGAAGCGAGGCTTGTTGGCTCGTCGCCACAACACTGCCTGGCTGCCCAAGTCGCATGAACCGAATCAAATTGTTGTGAACACCAAGTGATTGGCCGGTTTGAAGGAAAGGCATCTGGAGTCTGTGGTGTCTGGGCAAAGTTGCCACACAGCAGCTGTCGAAGGATTTGATCGACCTGTTGCAGTTCGTGAAGTCAACGTCCATGCCGAGGCAGTGCATGGGACATGCCAAGGTGCAAACAAGCTTTGCACAAGAGCAAATTCTTGATGCGTGAATTTTTCCAGATTCGCAATGAGGACAATGCCCTGTTGATGGAGCAAAGATTAACATGTCCAAGAATCCATCCTGGCAAATGAGCTTAATGGAAACTTCTCGACAAAAGCCAACTCCATGTTCCTCATGATCTGGCTTCTTTGGGAGAGAGCATCCCCTGGAGTGCATCTTGGGAGCTGTTGTGACTGCTTCAGCATGATCATCATTAACGGAACTGCGAGCAGGAAGGTTGCTCATCAGGGGACGATTTGCGTGTTTTGTTTGCATCTCATGGTCTTCAATGTTGTGTTGTGTTGCCAGAGGCTGTTTTTTGTTTGTTTGCTGTGTGAAAACTGAAAACCAATGCCGTGTCCCGATTTAGTCGGGAATGCCAGAATCTTCTGAATGGCGCAAAGTCTCCGTCTTCTTGAATTGTCACAAAGCAACTCCATTTGCTGTGGGAGCCGCAGGGGTGCAGCGGAGGTCAGAGTCACAACCTGCGCTTCACTCCTCAGTCCCCCTCCCTCCCTAAGTTTTGCACCCCCAGCATGGAGACCTGGAACAGCTTCTGTGCCCTGCTGGACCATGGAGACCCGGTGTTACATGTGATGTTGAGTGAATCAAGTTTTCCATCCATGCCTGTGAGAAGTCGAATTGTCGGCTAGACACATCCATGCTGCGACAATTTCGTGCACATTTGCACTGTCATGTTTTGACACAGTTTTTGATGAGACATTTTTGGCTCCCTGCTGAACATAGCATTTTCAGAAAAAGTGCTGCTTTTTATGCAGGCCTGCATTTTTTTTGCACAACTGGCCCCTTTGCAAATCCCCTGTTGAAGTCGTTCAAAAATCGAACCGACCCGGTGCCAGCTAGCGACTGCTGGTGGTGGCAGTCATTTCACTCACCGTGGCTTGATCGATCGCATCATGCACGACAATCGATTGCACGGACACCGTCAACAATTTGGTTGATGAGTGAACAACTGTCCTGGGCAGAGCTCCACACGACCAACTTAAAAAAAACTGCCATGCCGATCTTTGGTTCTGTTGTCGGTTTCAACTTAGCCGTTTCCACATCTGCAGTCAGATCGAAAACAGACGCTTGCATGCAGTTTGGTAATTCATCAAACGGCTTTGGTTTGATGAACGGATTTGGAGTTTTTTGATTGCCGGAAGTGGAGTGTTTTTTAGTTTGATGATCCGAGAATCATCAAAGGACGCGGATGACGCCACATGAATGCGCTTGTGTGCACCAAGAGAGAATGCCCTGAGGAACGGATCCAGGCAGCCCTCATCATTGAAACTTTGGTGTGAATTGCAGTTTGGTTCAGTTCAGTCCTCCAATGGAACGGAGCTCTCGATGTCATCGACGACGATCCTCTTGCCCTTTGTCTTGTCACATCCAAGAGCGGGTATGAAGTAATCATAACGTGTTTGTATTTTACAGCCTAGGGCGAGGAGGCAACAAAGGACGCTCGATTCCGCAGTGTCCGAAATTATCGTAAACACCAAGACCTTCTTCACCAGACGGGCAACATTTCGTCGCAGGAGGTGGCCAAGCAACCCAAAATCTTAAAGGCGTATCTAATGGGAGTGGAGTTTGCCGCCAAAAAGAATATCAAAGAAGCAAAAAAGGATCCAGCTGGAGTCGTGACCCATGACGATGATCATTCTGTTCGTAGAGCCCAACGCAACGATTTTCCCCAAGGTTATTTTCGTGGAAACCAACGAAATATTGCCGTCGTGGCACGGCACCTCAAGCTTCGATATGACATATCAATGTACCTCCGAGAAAGGCTAGGAGAAGAGAAGACCAACAAGGTAATGCTATGCTTCCGCCTTTTGCAAGAAGGAAAGATTATGATTGCGCCATGGGAACCAAGGTGGGAATGCAATGGAGTTGGCGAGTGTGGAAAGTACAAGGCCCAACCGTGCAACGCACCCCAGAAGAGCAACGATCCCAACTATTGCTTGCCTCGTCGGCGCCTATCTAGAAAATCATCCAGAACGCGGAGCCTTTGTTTGCAAGCATTGCCACCGCAAACAGGAGCCGCGCGAAGTCGAGTTCTATCGAAACATGAAAGACGAGGACATGACGAAGGAACAAAAAGCTCGAAAACAAAAGCTCGTGAACAGCGTCGTGAACAAACGCGTGCTTACTCAAAAGCTCAAGGCGAGGAATATCGCAGAGCAAGGACCAGAAGCCTACGCCGCATATGAACGCAACAAGGAAATGGCAGCCCAAAACAATAGAACCCAGCGTTTATTGTCGGATCCAGAGGCTCGCAAAGAGCAATCAGATAAAAACAAAGCCAAAGAAGCAAAACGACGGGAGAACGGCGGCGAGGCAAGAGGAAGCGGCACCAATCGATTCGACTCAAACGCAGTGTACGACAAGCAGCGATATGATCCTCATGTGACAAAACTGTTGCTGCTCATCTTTCAAGTCATGATTCGTGTGTGCGGGAAGGAGCACGTTCCTTCCACCGATTACAACAAAGTGTTTTAGCTGATTCTTCGCCGTGAGCAAAACAGCATGACGGTGAAACCTAGAATCGCTATCAACGCCAAGGGCAAGGAGACTGTCATGTTTCTCAAAATCGCCTACAATGAGATTCTGACTACAAGTCCTGCCTTCAAAGAGAAGGACAAGAGATTGCTCCTCCCCATGGACGAGCGCAAACCAAGCCAAGCCGACAGGGAGGCCGCCTGCATGCGCCGTGCCCAGATGAAGAACGAAGAGTTTTTTCCGTACATTTTGGAGTTAGTTTACGAGGAAGCTGCGAAGGAAGAAGCTACAAGTAGCGATTCTGCTTCTGCGCCTGCGACCAACGCGACTTCAAGTGCTGGCACTGGTAGCGAGTCAGCATCTGCATCGAACGAGGCTTCCGACGTGGCTATGAAAATTGAAGAAATTGAAAAACCCAACGAAGACAAGAAGCCGGCGGTTACTGTCAAAAGAGAAGAGCCAGACGAAGACAAGAAGCCGGCGGTTGCTGTCAAAATTGAAGAGCCCGTCGAAGACAAGAAGCCGGCTGCTATTGTCAAGATCGAAAATTCGGAAAAGAAGCCGGCCGCTACTATCAATGGTTCCGACGAAGAAAAGAAGCCCGTCGAGAATAAAACAGCGAAGAATTCGGACCAAGAAGGGACAACTGGTGCCGCTACGAAAAGCTCGGATGCTCCAGCTACTACTGCTACAAAAAGCCCGGCTACTACCGCAACCGGTACGGCTACAAAAAGCCCAGCTACCACCGCCACCGCAACCGCTACCGCTGCGGAAACGCCAACACCTGCTACAAAAACATCCACAGTTACCCCCGACAACAACACTAGTACGAGCAATGTGGCTGTTGGCACCGGTACAAAAAAGCGTCTTGCCCCGGCTTCTTCTGTTGCTGATGACAACAAGGAAAATCGTAGCACCAAAAAGCAAAAACAGCTGTCGATCTCCCAATTTGTCAAGCCTATGAAGGTCGGCAACGTAGGTAAAAGCACTGCGGGTATCATCAAGAAATGTAAAAGTGCTGCAGGTACCAAAAAGAGTAAAAAGGGAACACTGCTTGAAAACTGGCTCCAAAAAAATGAGCGAGCATGTACCACTACATAGCATCGGAGAACATGCCGGTTCCAGTCACTGTCGGTAGATGAGTCACGAAGAAGTCGCGCGAAGTACACGCGCACGCGCACTCGCATATGCGCACCAGTTTTGATCCACGCGTACGATGAGGCAGCCAACCAATTCTTCTTTTTGTTCTATCTTATGAAATAAACATATTGTATAGCATAAAAGTCAGTGTCCAGTCAGCAATAACACAAACAACCAAAGTTCGGGACCGTTAGCTCAGTTGGTAGAGCGTGCGACTGTTAATCGCAAGGCCACCAGTTCAATCCTGGTACGGTCCGAAGTGTTTCTTTTGCACCTTTAGTTGTGAGTGGCTGGCTTCCCGGAAGAGAAGAAACAGTGACGGACGTTTAGCTCATTTGGTAGAGCGTGCGACTGTTAATCGCAAGGCCACCAGTTCAATCCTGGTAATGTCCGACTTTCTTTTTTGCTTTCATGGCACTGGCATTGGTAGTGCGAGTGCGCTCCTTTAGCTAGCTGTTGGCACCGTAGTGGGCGTCAGCTGAACTGCAGCCTTTTCAGTTTGGGACTAACAACATTTTCTGAAAGCCAATTGAACTGTTGACTCAAGCTGATAGAGTGTGCGACTGTTAATCACAAGGCCACCAGTTCTGTCTTGGCAATGCCCAGAGAATCATTTTTGCTTCCTTTCTTTTGTGATGAACATCGCTGTTCTTCTTCTAACTGAGTTGTTGCCATTTTTGCGGAGCACAATTTGGAGATTGCAAAATGAAAGAATTCTGTCATGACAATGTTTCTCTGTGTCAGTTCGGATTTCATTTGCCTGCAGATTGTGTTCTCAGAATCAAGTCGACCTTGACAATGTCAAGATGATTGGGTCCAACTGTGTCAACTCATTGGACCCGAGTTTTGAAAATTGTTTGGTCACCATCAATGCTGACTTTCAAAACACAATTGACATCATGCAACCTAAGGGAATCAAAACCTCACATTGCGCAATGCAGTGAGCAGCCAATTGTTTGTCTGGTGACATGGCAAAACATCAAGACCCTCATTTTTGACAAAACAATTCATTTGCATCTGTTCGCTGACTTTCATTTGCAGAATTACATTTTGGTTTGGTTTTCTTGCATCCAGTTTGATTGTTTTATTCTAGCAGGTCTGATGTGTCAACCAAATCCTATTGCTCAAAGAATTGGTAGGGCATTGACACAATAACTCAGTTTGACCATGGCAGCAGTCATTGCTTTTCCCACAAGTCATTGTTCAATCGTGCGATCTTGTTATCCCGCTGGATCATCGCTTCTCGATGCCAATCAAGACGACAATGATTGAATGGAGACACCACCGCCATCGCGTCCACCTGTTTCTTCTTTCCAAGATACACAGACCGATCTCCACTTGCAAATGAGTCCGTTCTCTTCCGCTCAGCAAGCCATTACCTACTACTAATAGTAGTACTTCTACTCAACTACTAATCGAAAGCTGAACTAAGAAAAAATGGCGGAAGACGATGATCAAAGAGACAGTGCCGCCAGTGGTCGCAGAAGCAAGCGAGACGCTGCAGGTGGCGATGAAGTGCAGTTGTCGGGTTATTTGTTTGCCATTATATGGTGTTTACTGCTAATTTTTCTCGCGTGGCCACTGGCCCTCATTTGCGCCATTCTTTGGGTCTGCATCCAACCCTGCGAAAGCTGCATGGATGGGGCCGAGGAGGCGAATCGATGCTTGTATCCCTTTTTGCGATATCCAAGACGCGTGGGACGTGCCATCTACCGCTGTGATACCACCATGCCCAAGCCGGTTCCCAAACCAGATAATGTTGGAGAAGGTGGTGGTGGAGCATCTCCCGATGAAGAAAATGGATATTGAACAAGTTAAATTGTTGGTGATTGCGGGTCACTTAAATATATTTCATGTGCACGAAGCGACAATCACTCGAACCGATCAGTCGAACGGCTAAAACTCTATGTCAGATATGTGATGTTTACATACAAGTTCAGTCGACAATCTGCTCTTATTCATGTTATAAAAAGGCCAAAATTTGGCCATTAAAATTGTTGATTTCCTTTGTCGTCATGTTGGGATTCTGAATTGTTTAGTCGATTTCGATGACTTCGGTTGCTGAAGTACCAGATTCGGAAGGAATCGTTGGAACCTTTTTGCTTCCCCGTTCAACGTCATAGCCAGCCTTGCCAAAATCGAATTCTTCTTGGCTGGATTGCGATTCTGCGTCGCTCTTCCAACTCGGGAATTCCCGAGGAGGAATGGGCTTGGACGAAATCGGTTTGTTTTCTTGGATCTCCATCCCTTCCCCAGACATTCTCTTCAACGCAGCTCTTGCACGCAGCTCTCTTGCTGCTACTTTATCGTCCTTTCCAGCTCTTGGCTGCTGTTCCTTGATTTGAGACGAATATTTCCCATCGTCGTCGTCATCGCTGCTGAAAAGGAAACCACTGGGACTCAGTAGAAGCATAGAATTAGCATCGTTATTCGTTATGGATTTTGCTGCTGGCGCTGATTTCGATGCCGCTATCGGCTGTGCCCGAGAACAGTGATTGATGGCCATACTATTTTCCTTGTCGAGCTGTTGTAGGCTAGATGACAATATTTTCGAAGCCATGCCCCCGTCGTCTTCGTCGTCGGATGACAACAACTCGACGTATACTTGCGACGACTTTGCTTGCACAGTGGACTTTGCTGCAGGCATTTTTGCATTGTTACTATCGTTGCTCGACTGGGAGGATGAGATGGAAGCAGCCGATGGCAGCGATGGCGCCAACAAACATGCAGAAACAGTGGTCTTGCCGGTCGTCTGTCGTTTCTTCTTGGCGGGACCAGTAGGTTCAAATTCGGAATCTGAACCGGCTGGTGCTCGATCTGGAGACGGGCGTTTTGCAACAGCACTACTAGTACTAGTAGTGCTTTTCGTTTTCGGAAAGGGTGTGGTGCAACAAGCAATGTAGAAATCTCTGGAGATTTTGGGCCCCACCTTGCGGACAGCTCCATCAGGATTTTGCGTATCCATACAATTTGCCAACAATCCTTCTTGCTCCTTGACGTTACCTTCTAATTCGTCGTAGGCTTCCAACAAGGCGCGCGGCGTGGGATACGATTGTCGAATGGCGTTGGTTTGTTTATCCCCACAAACTTGTCGCAACATGGCTCCGAAGAGGGCCCCGACGGTCCTGGTTCCAGCTTCGCGATCCCGTATAATTTTGCATTTCAATTCGTCATACGTCATAAAGCGGGCTTCTCCAAACGCGGGGACGGGAGGCGTATCCATGACCATTTCCACAAGCGACGCGGGACGACGTCTTCGGTGGCGACGATTTGGTGGATTGGAGTCATTGACCCGTCCATCTGGACTGCCAAAGGTCGGCAAGGCATCATCAGCAATGCCAAAAGCTTGTGGAAACGTTCGCTGTAAAATTCGACGATGAAATCGCTTCAGTGTACGAACCGTATCATCGAGGTGTTTGGAATTGATGATTTGAAATCCCTTGTACACTCTCGTCTCCATGAGTGCCATTTGCAGTCGCTCCTTGGGAAAGGAGCTATGTGCATCCTTTTGAATATCCCCTTCAATTAAAAAGAGAATTTGTGGCTGTCCAGAATGTTTCAATCGCAATCGCTGTTCATTGTATCGGGTTCCAAATAAGGATTGCACCAAGTCGCTTGTCGTTTTTCGTTCAATAATTGTCCCCAACATGAGTTCCACTTCGACTGTCGTTTCGGTGGAGCCGCTGTCGAGTCTGTGTTTTCGCAGCCCCTGTGCTACCCATGTCATGTCCCCAATAGGCAAACATCGTTCTTCGGCAGGAATCCCACTCATGGAACACTTGGAAAGCATGTGTTGACTTTCAGGTTCCCGGCCGTCGACTAATAAGAGTACTTTCCACATTAAACCATAAGCTGGGCTGATTCGAGTTGTGGAAACAATGGGATGTGCCCATCTGTCGATCGCTAGTTTCTTGGCGGCTTGATAATTGGTTTCCTTCGAAGATGGACCAGTAGAAGCAGCAGAGCTACTAGTTTTTGCTGCAGTCGTTTTTTTCGGCGCAACGGTTGCCGTGTCTGCGTCTGCCGTTGGTGCAGCTTTCTTCTTCTTGGCCCGTCCAGGTTTGGCAACCACAACAGGAGCTTCATCCGTGTTGACTTTGACTGGGAACATCACGCCAGCAATCCAGTTTCCTACTCCCTTGAGTGCCAAGGCTTCTTTAAAGGTCGTCACTGCGTCTTTGGAAGCGGCCAATGACGACATGGCACCTGCCAAAGAGCGTGACAGATTGTCATTGTGCTGGACGGCTTCCATCCTTTCCTGCAGACGCTCAAAGGCTGGAAGATTTAAAGGATTTTTGAGGCATGAGGGTTGCTTTGGTTTGAAGGCAAATCCTCTACCACCGCGTCCTCCGCCACCGCGGCCTCCGAAACCGCGTCCTCCACCATTTGCGAATCGCACCAAGTCGCGAATTTGTTGTTGATTCATCACGATAATTTAGTTCGGCACAATCATCAGTTTTTTTAAAAGTGACCATCAACGAGAAGACAACCACCCACTTTCATGCACGACAAGAACAACTGTGATGCGTTCAGATAGTCCAGGTACTGTAGTGGCTAGCCTACTAGATAGTCTTGAGACGGCAAGCAAACAGCGGGAATCTTTGTTGTGTCATTGTTTGTTGTGTCATTGCTATTGTTGATTGCCAACGTGACGCTCCACCTGCTCTAAATGAAGATTATGGATCTATTGTGCGTTCTACTACAAGTTCAAGCCGATACCATGTGCGGCCTTTGATGCCCAGTGAGTCCTCGATCATCGACCATGACATGAGCAAAACCAACGAACAAATTCTTACAGTGAGCGAGTTGATTTCATGGAGCTACTATCTAGCTAGCTAGTCCAGCACTCACTGTCCAGTACAGCTGTGTTACAAGTGCCTCCTGCATGAATGCAATCCCAAGTACTAGTACATGTTCTTGTGGCGGACACCTTCCTTGCACTCACTCACCGACGTGCAATCGTTCGTTCCCTGTAGTGAGTCAACAACAAACGACAACGACGCTACAGACATAATCGACGTTCACCTTCTGGATTCAACGAGAGTGCAAACTTTTCTATAAGCATCACGCGACACTGCTGCCTAGTTAGCCACACGGACACTGACACCGGTGGAGCCTTCAATCACTACAGCGTTAATAAAATATTCGCCGAAATTCTCATTCGGCAATTCCCAAGGGTACCAACTAGACATCTTCATTTACTGGTCATTTCTGGACAGAAAATGTTGCGATGAGAGGGGTTTCAGTTCGAGTGGCAAGTCTTGGCGTCTTGGTTGTGATTGTTTTCGTCGTGGGACTGGCCATCAATTTCCGCACAGCCAAGACTGATATCAGCGACCCTCTAGTAGCCGAAGAAACAATGGCCATAAAACGTGATGCAAGCAGCAACAAGTTTGCTGCAGCCGAACACGTTGATGGTGACCATGAAGTTGCGGTTAAGGAATGTCCCCAAACAATGCCCGCCAAGCAATTTTCCTCTCGAGAAGTCACTGCCGCCAGAAGACCAATTGATTTAGACCAATACAAGGTCTTGTGGCTTCATCCAGGCAAATCGGGAGGTGGAACCTTTCAATCGCGACTTCAAAGCTCGTGGTACATTCACGCCCCAAAGAATCGATGTCATCCTCATCCTTGCCCTGACCGGGCATTTGCTCAAGTACAAAAATCATCAAACAACGACACGGCGAGTAGTAAAACTAGCAACACTGCATCATCTATTACAACTATCATCAACATTCGGGATCCCATTGATCGATTTGTCTCTGCCTTTCATTGGCGCAGGTTGATCTTGTGTAACCCCCAAGGGGATGAGCGGGAGCGGGATGTCCACAATAAGGCGACGCAAAATCCAACCAAATATTGCAAGCAGCCAGAGGACCCAACAGAACAGGCGGTCATTTTTCAAACCTATCAACAAAATGTAACTACTTTGGCCGAAGCACTATGTACAGCACAAGGGCAGCAAGATATTCGTGCGATTGGACACATGGAACCACTTGTGGAATGGATGGTTGGCGATAAATGGAAACAGCAAAGTAGCAGTAGTGACTCAACAAGCTCAATCATAATATTGCCGGTGGTCTTGGAACAGGGATTTTCGTACAACCAACAAATTGATGATGCCGTCACATGGCTTCAGGAACGGTATCACTTGGATACACCCGAACACTTTGTGGTCCGACAAAGCGTGGTCCAAGAACGGGATTGTGCATTGTCTCGCATGCCATCGCATTCCAATGTGCAACAACATGCCATGGCGGCGAAACATTCGTCGTCATCTTCTTCAAGCCAACAACATCGTCCACATGATTCGTTCCTTTCGGCACGGGGCAAAGAATGTGCAATGGAATATTTTGCCATGGACTATGTGATCTTACGAGAACTTTTGGATCACGACGCTTGCAAATCACAGAATTGTCGAAACTCTATACAATCTATTTTGAAGCGTCGGGGGGTGGCATAGCAACAATGGTCCATATTAGTCTGGAATGTGTACCTTAAATGAAACGGGAGATGCGTTTTTCAGTGGTATATACGTGTCCCCTGTCAAGCAATAATTATTAGGCTGGGGCCACTCGCAGGCGACCGGATGCGTTCGTTCAAAAAAGAGAAAGATTAAACGATGTCGCATGTGTGCCTAGAGAATCAGCAGGCAGTACGATCCATGCTAGAGCATAACGGGGCGCAATTCAAACGAACGCAATAAGCTCTTAAAGGCAGAAGTCTGGAATCTTCCCACAGCCAAAGGTCGAGAAAGGGGCAAGATGATAACTATTCTGTATAAACGCATGTTCGCTGTACCGTACTTTCAGATTTTGCCTTTAGAAAATGAATTGTAGGATACCAATTTATGCACTCAATGCTGATATTACCCCTCTTTTCTCTTCAGAAGAGCACGAATGCGATCACCGCCTTTCGGGCATGGCAGCTGAGCCCACATTTGTCTTCGTCGCACAGCTGTCTGAGTAGCGCGTTCCACGTTCATAAAAAATGCTTCGACACCCGGCGGACGTTTGCGTTTCCTGGATGAAACTGGTCTAGGCTGAGCTTGCTGTTCTCGCTCTTCTTGCCCAGGGGCGGCGTTTTCTCCCTCCCCGGTGTTTGTAGTATCATCATTGGTCTTGTTGCTGCTATTGTTATTTACGTCATCATCTTCTTCTCCTTGCTGACCCCCAGTGTCACTTTGGCTCGCAAGTTTTGCGTTTGAATCCTCCCCACGCGTGGTCGGTGGCGGTTCTTTCCTGTTGTCTATTTTGTCAGAGGTGGCAACAGCGTCGCTGCCTTTTTTAGTGGTCCCACCCACGTCACCATCCAGCTGTTGTGTTAATGGCTTGCCATCCATAAAAGCGTCTTCATCATCACTACTTTCACTACTGTCTTCATCTGAATCTTGCGAACAAAGCATTGCCGAAATGCCATTCCGTGGTTGAGTACTGCCACGGACCGGCGTATCCTCCAAATGTTCGATTGGAGACAAAGGATTATGCTTGTCATTCAATTTCTTCCACCCCTCTGGAGTTGCTGCGGCCTGTTGCTGGTTTTTAGAGCCATTGGTTCGTATGTGCGCCTTTCTTTTGTTGTTATTCTTGTACGGATTCTCAATGGGTTTGCTGCATGGCTTTGACCCGTTCTTGTTGTTGCTTGCATTTTCACCCTCGTTTTTATTATCCAGAGTAGACAAACCTTGCTCTACTGCGCTGCTCCCGTTTCTCCTAGCTGCACTCGTACTGTTTGAATCATTGGGGAGGTCCCTTTGCTGTTGCTGTTGTTGGTTGCTTTTTTGTGACTCGCATCGTTCTAGTACATTTGACCACAAGTCTTGCATGGTCGTCAAATCGGATACATGACGAGCAACGTCCCCATTCAAACGATAAACATCAAAGACGTCATTATTTTCTGGTTGCCGAGCTCCACTATTGCCATCTTCATTACTGGCAGGGACAACAGTAGCTGCTGCTATGCGGTCAAACAACTCCAATCCGGATTTTCCACTTGCGAATAATGTTTGTACATTTCCCAAACTTCCGAGTGGTTCCCTCTGCTGCTGTTGCTGCTGCTGATGGATACGTTGTTGTTGTTGTTTATTTCCCTCACTCCGTCGAGGATTTTTGCCCATGTTGTTATTGGTGTTGGTGCCATTTTTACGCCTATTATGAATGTTCCCCGCACCTTGATCAAATCTTTCCAATCCAGTAGTGCCCCCATGTTCCACCAGTTGGTGGACGTCTCCCACCATTTGATTGTTGAGTAGCTCGTCAGGGCTTCCTGTTGTGGCCCCATTATTCTTATTGTCATTATTATTGCTGTTGCCGTTGTGCGTGCTATGATTGGCATGCTGTGCTCCTGTAGTAGTATTCTCTGTATTATGATCTAGTTCTTCCTCTTCCTCTTCTTGTGGATGACTGGATGGTGGCATAATTTTTTTGAGATTTCGATGCAAGGTTGCAACATTATGTTTAATGGCCATCAAAGCTTGCAGTACTTTGGTAGTCTCATGAACATTTTGTAAATTTTTCGCCAATCCAATCCCATGTCCTCCCTTGTTGGAAACCCGTCCCCGTACGGCCAGGCACAGCACTGGTCGTTGTTGTTGTCCACCACTATTGCCAGTCGTACAACTCGTAGTGACCTGCTGCTGCTGCTGTTCCAAATCGATGGTCGATACATACCAATCCGACAAAGAAACAATGCATCCCTTGGCCGGTGTATTGTCAAACTCTTGAGAGTCCGTATATGCCACCGAACGTTGTGCTTCCTCTCCCACTAGCAAGGCGACGATGGAAGATTTTCCATCGTGAATTTCCATATGAGGAAATAATTTGGTAGCAGCAGTAGCGCCGTCTTGTTCTGTTTCTGTTGCGGGATAATACGAAATGACTTGCGCCAATTTGGGGCGATTCGTGCTGGTGTCGTTGTTTTTGCTTTTGCTTTTGTTGTTGGTTTTCCCCAGAATGCCACAAAAGGCAGACTCCTCGATCCAAGGCGTCGGGTTCAAGAGAAGATTGCTCATTTTCTTTCTTTCTGGTTTAGCTTGGTGATAGATAGTAGTCTCGCGGGCTCTCCGAGTACCTACTAGTACAGTATACTTTGCTAATACACTTAGCTACGGTAGCTATATAGCTACTTACTGTACCTAGTAGAGCGAAAGAGCAAAAGAAAGGCTGTCATTTGATTGACTGCAGCGTGCAGATTGTTGTTGCTGTCGCAATCCTGTCTTGGTCGTGTGGTTTGAATTTTGTCGGCCAGGCGTACGTGACGCACTTGGTGTGCCATGGTGACCCACACTTGCTCCTTGCTGTCAATTGATGCATCCAAAGATCTTGGATGATCCAATCTCTACAAGAGCTCACTTTCCTCTTGTTTGCAGCACTAGATTTGGTCACCATGGCCAGCTTTAGTGGTAGTTTGAAGAACGAGCGGTTAGTCACTCTCTTGCCACACGCCGATCATGGGCCCGCAGCTAGCACTGCTACACATCCGATCCAAGGAGCACACAGTCGACGATACACAATACCGTGTTCCGACCCCAGCAGCCTCATCAACAATCTCGTTGATCATATGGACATCCATCCATTCTAAGGCAGCCGTCATCCGAGGACGCAGTGCGTCGGCCTCGTTTGCCCCCAATGCGCTGCATCATGCAACCTCTTGCGGCACACCGCCAGATCCGTCGATACAACAACATCCCACACACGAAATAATGCATTTCGTCATTGCGGGACCAAAAACCACAAAACAAACTATAACAAGTAAAAATGAAAGTTAACGACCAACCATTAACACACATTCTTTACAACACCCGTGCCCAACAGTGCCTCCGACCACCACACAAGTAGACACCTCGACGCACGCATAAAAACTAGCCGACAGCTCCCCTCATGGTTACACAACAAGAAAACCAAAACCACGATTGGGACGAAATTTCTTGTCATCAAGGCAAACAAACCCCATCCCTTTCGTTCCATCACAGCTCGATACTCAACTCAGTTCCACACGAGCCCCGTATGCCGTCACATGCGGCCGCCCTGGCGCGCAAACGGAATCCAACTTCCGCAAAGAAGCAGCGTCAGCAGCTAAATAACTCGAAAAAGAACCGGCTATCTGTGCTCTAACAAACCCAACATTCTATATGTAACTACCGAAACGCTAATTTACAAGTCGGCCAGCCGAAAGCCTATCCGCAAACCGTGATCATTAGTTACCGCGCGACACAAAGATAATAAGATCACCCTTAATTACCCAAACAACTAGTCAGATAATCGCAAGGCCACATGCTCACATCTCACAATACTCCCTCACAAAGAACAAAAAGCTCCGCATTTTTCTCACACCCAACCCACCGTGACAGCTGCATTCTCTTCCACGCTATGACCATGACCGTAGCTCTCGTACAAATTCTACACCATTCCCGTACATTAGCCACCGACTAAACTCCGACTACAAATATCCGGAGAGTCATTACGCAGCAGCTCGTCGTTCATCTCTACGCCTTCTCCGTACAAACTACAAAAAAATCTGCTCATCGAAACAACTCCAAAGTTCAAAATTAAGCAAAATGTTCTCTCCACTCTTGTCCTCACAACTTAATTTCGCTTCAATTCGATAAGCATTTTAAGTTACCGAGTGATTACACTCAACACAAACGTCCATCGAAATCAGATTAATTCTACAATTTTTCGCATCTTCAACTTTGACCATGTTCAAACCCGACGCCATCAAACAACTCATCTCGGCCAACATGAGCCCCGACGAGAGACTTGAAGCCGGTTGCATCAGCAAATCCATGCCCGCGGGAGCGATGACTAATCGCGAGTTCATCGAAGCCTACTTCAATGTTGTTAACCCCGCTCAACTTACCACGCTCTTGACCCAAGACGTCTCCATTCTCACGATGACGGCGGACGCCAAGCCCTTGATTCTCTCTTTGCCGGCTGGGTACATCCCCAGCAATCTCGTCGATTCCGCCAGTAACGAAACCATGGTCATCGCTCACCGTGGAACGTCCACCGAAAGTCTTTTGATGCCCGTCAACATTGGTATCAATAATCTCATGAACAACTTTTTCGGTTACATTTGGGCTCCCGATGTTGCGCAGTCTCCACTCTTCAAGCACCGTGCTATTACATCCTTCACCGCCGCCGACTGGGTCAAAGACGAACCGGACAAGCAACCCGACGGCACTGATACCGTCGTCTTGCCCTATGTTCCTGATGAAGAAATTCTTGACCAAGGCACCATTGTTTCCAACGTCGCCCTCCTTCCCAGTTTCATTCTCGTGCCTCCTGGCCTTACTCTTTACGATGATAGTACTTTCTCTGAAGTCGGTATCCAGCTCACCAAGTGCCATGGAGATCTAGGCTACTGGTGGGAAGGCTTGCGTTACTCCATGACCCACCTTGACGGCAATGCTCTGGACAATGCCGCCTTCGTCCATAATCCACCCAACCGAATCAAAACGTTGTGGGATTCTCGCGAGCACAAGAAAACATTCCCCTACATTCGTAAGACGGCCACTGTGGAGCTTGGCCAACCCAACATGTCCTCCACTCACGTGACCGCCCTTGCCGCTCGATTCGCCGCGGCAAAGAGCGTCGGTATTGACAAATGGATTGCCGCCAATGATGCCCGTGTTACTGACATCCTCAAACCCTTCACGGCGCCCGCAGCCGCCAACAACAACACCGTTGTCAGCGCTTCCCCTCAAGAGATTCATGTCGTTGACAAGCGCCGTGACAAAGACGAGGCAGAAAAAGAAAAAATGCACAAGGAGTTCGAGATTATCATTCGATTGGTCGGCATGAAAGTCGAAAAGGGCGACGACAACTCCTACACTATCACGCTTGACGAATGCTCGCAAGCGGTCAAAGATTGCTGGGGGCGCTCAGCCCTTACCAATGAGCTCCTTATTCGTCGCCTTCGTACGCACTTCAGCTCCTATGTCTTGTCCGCCGAAGAGAGCCAAGATGTCTTTGTCAACATGGCCACCAAAGATACGGAGCGCGTTACTCGTGAATATGTCCTAGCGCTCAAGAATGCAAATCTTTGCAAATCCGACTGGCAAACAGCCAAATTGGGCAAAGGCGAAATCTTCCTCGGTATTTTCCTTCCCGTCGATACCACCTCCCCAGAATATATGGCCATGGTCAACAAGACTCGCACCCGCGAGCAGGAATCCCTTTTTTCCGATACTAATCAGTCGAGTCGCAAAGCCGCCGAAGGCCTTTCTCTCTACATTCATCGCGATATCATCAGCGACGACCATATCAAACACGCCATCGCTACGATGATCTTCCACTTGGGCTTCTGGACAAACCTTCCAGAAGGTACCTTCGTTTCCGATTCCCTCTTTGTTGATGACCTCAAGAAAGTATATCGTCTTCTCAACAAAAGCAAAATCAATAAGTGGTTCATCCAAAACATCTGCAAATACCCGTGGATGGGCGAGATCCTCATCTCCCAGCTTCACGGCGCTATAACTACCTTCTTCGAATTCTGTAGCAACCCATCCAACGTTGCTAAAGCTCTCGCCGGAGAACCTCTCAACTACAATGACTTGAGCACCTACAAGTTCGCTATTGGTAATGTTTTTGCTACCTTGGAGACGATTGCTGCCCAAGGTAGCATCCACGGTTTCGAAACCCCGCCTTCCGATTGGAAAGAAAATAGTAAAAAGCGCAAAGCCTCTGGCGAAGCAAAGTCTACGGACTCTTCTGACGACGCCTCTCCAGCTGCCGGCGGGAGAAACACCAATAACCACAACAACACCAACAACGCCAACAACAACAACAACAGACAACGTGAGCAACAGCAGCGTCGCTTTAGTAACGGAGGCAATGATCGGCACAATAACCGTGCCCCCTCACCATGTTCACCTTCCTTCCACGGCGTTGGCGATGTCATCAACATGAACGGGCGCACATGGACTTGTTTTCCCCAGCGCGAACTGTCTTCTGGCAAGAAGCCTTGCTTGAAGCATCACAATTTACAAACCGAATGTCAGCACGTTGAGAACTGTAGTTTCGACCACACTCTCTACGTGGATATGAATGCTGGCGACAAATCGATCTTTATGGAATGGGTCAACAGCTGTGATGGTGCTCGACTCGTGGCTCCCGCCACGCCGGCCCGCCCACCAGCACATACCGGGCGAAATGCAACCAATCGCACCAACACTACAACGAACTCCCATCCAGGAGTGGCCACTCGATCTCGCAGTGGTAGTGCCGGCGATGCAAGCCGCACACACACAGGTTAGACAATCAAAGTCCACCGGCTTTTGTGAATGCAACATGATGTAATCTAACTATCATAACGCAAACGCGTCATTTTTGCCACCTACACCTTCCCTTAGATCACCAAGGAACGCATGTGGAAACACGCCCACCATCTCCAAAACGACCAAAAACCGTTCGTTTCTCCTCCTTACCCATATTTCATGACCCAGTGCACTTTGAATCTATGATAGCGCAGAATGCCGGAGCATTCCAACCCATTCCTATGCGTGTGGTGACCAGCTCCTCAGCATCGTCAAAACCAACCACAAAAGCCACAACACCGACAGCGCCGTCCTTTGCTAACCGCAAACCAGCGCCAAAGCCCACTGAGCCCATCCCAGAAGGCATTACTAAAAGTCACATATCCTGGGATCCAGCCATACCCTCCGATACACCTCGACTCACAGCCTCTTTCAACGACCAACACTTTGACCGCTCTGTTTTGCCAACACACTATGATCTGATCCGAGATACAAAATTTGGTAAGCCCAACTCAAATCTATCGTACACTTCTGAAAAAACCATGCCACATGTTCTCCTTCCTCTTTACAAAAGCGGATTCCTCGGTAAAGACTCCTTGGACACCACATTCGCTAGCTATCCTCGCGCCCGTGTCCTCTGGTCTGAACACCAGCGATTAAAAACAGTCGACTTCCGGCCACTGCGTCAGCCAAATTCTAATTGGAAAACCCAAGAACAAATCGACCCACACCGCGTCGACATGGCGGCTGCTTGTCTTCTCCACTACGACTTGGATGTCCCATCACTCGTACGTTTCTGTGGAGGAGAACATGTTGGGAGTCATCTCCAGCCCGAAGATCTCATTCCTCACGTCACGGATATACTCGACCCTGTCGTTGTCGAAGATCTCAGACGTATCCTTACGGTGGGCGTACCCGCACATATCAACGCCCATTCTTCAGCCCATCAATTCCGAGAATACTTCCAATGCAGCAACCATAGCTCATTGGCAGCCCACTTAGAACACACTAGGAAAGTCATCAACAAAGAAGATCGCAACAGCTCCATCTTGACCGTTCCTCGCTGGATGGCACCTTTCATTCCCAACTGCGGACTGGCGCCGCAAGGAATGATCGTCAAGCCCGGTCGCAAGCCACGCATCGTTTACGACGG
>ENA-ORBV01003561-ORBV01003561.1-microbial-mat-metagenome-genome-assembly--contig:-NODE-3561-length-31002-cov-8.651641_pt1 | contig 31002 bp, 31 predicted proteins | sample MGYA00237777_ERZ505514 | MGnify/ENA primary metagenome ERZ505514 (study PRJEB26160, sample SAMN06269048) | microbial mat metagenome | isolation source: Oligotrophic lake microbial mat | place... | reverse complement strand
CCCCATCAGCGCCCTACCCGCCCGCCTTGTCGCCGGAGTTGCCGGCGGCCTCATCGGAGGCGTCGCCTTCGGCGGCCTCATGCAGGCCTGGGGGATGCTGCCGATGGTCGCGATGCTACTTCGCAGCGAGTCCACCGCCGTCGGCTGGGCCGTCCACCTGTTCAACTCGGCCCTCTTCGGCCTGCTCTTCGCCCTCATCGCCGGTCGCTGGGCAACCACGCCGGCGCGCGCCGTCATCCTCGGGCTGGCCTACGGAGCCCTGTGGTGGGTGCTCGGCGCACTGCTGATCATGCCGACGTGGCTCGGCATGAACGAGATGATCTTTCAGCTGAACGAGGGTGCCGTGCGCAGCCTGTGGGGGCACCTCCTGTTCGGTCTGCTGCTCGGTGTCGTCTACGGCTGGGGCCAGCGCATCGTGTCCGATCGGAAGCGAACGATCGCTGCACCCTGAGGAGTTCGACCGGGGCCTGCAAGGCGGGACCTCACCGGCGATCGCCGGTGAGGCTCCCTCCCCCCGGGCCTGGCCTGGAGGGGGACGTCCGAGGCCGCGAGCCCGCCTCCTGGCGGCGTTTCCGCAGGGCGTTGAGGTCCCGTGATCGATGGCGGCCACGTTTCGCGCTGTCGCCGTCACGCGATCGAGGCTCGTTGCCGGCGTGGTCATCGCCGGGGATCAGACGCGCGCAGGGCGAGGGATTCAAACCCCGGGATGGTGATGATCAGGTCTCGGGTGCCGCGAAACGGCTCGATCACCACCTCGATCCGAGCGCTCAGTTCTTCGGTGGCCTTGGTAGCCGGCGTCTGGCGAGGTCGGCGAGCTCAGCCGGGTCTCGCTGTCCGTTGATCGACGCCTCCAGCATCGCTCGCCTCGACACCCCGGTGATGTCGGTGGCGACCGAGGACAGCTTGATCCCGGCGTCGTCGAGGAGCTTCTCCAGCCGCTGGATCTCTCGGGCCCGCTGCCGCAGTCCGGCGTTCCGGGTCGGGGTCAGGTCCGGCAGCTGGAGGATCGGCTCCGGCGGCACGAACGAGCCGCGGACCAGCCCGTGCGCCCCGAGCTGCGCCAGCCATGCCGCGTCGCAGACGTCGCTCTTGCGACCAGGCAGGTTCTTCACGTGCCGGGCGTTGACGAGCAGCACCTCGAACGGGCCGTCCTCGAGCAGGCTCGCAGGCACCACAGCGGAGCGGGCACGCGGGCGCAGATGGTTCGACGGTGCGATGTGGTCACGCCACCGGGGAACGCCGGCGTCGGGCCGGGACACTGTGCGGCCCTTCCCACAAGCGCCTCACGGTTCGAGAAGGGTCTCCGGCCAGAACGACTGCCACGAGAACCAGAAGGTGTCGGTGCTGGGGCGGCGCTGCAGGGCTCGTCCGACCTCCGAGCCGGCGACGGCGCGACCCTGCACGTCCCACGTGGAGCCGGTGAGGTCGTCCACGAACTCCCCGGGCGCCTCCCCGGGCCGCAGCGACAGCGTCCGCCCGTCCAGCGTCGCCGAGAACACCCCCGTGGTGCCGACGTCGGCCCCGTCGGCGATCTCCTGGGTGTCCAGGGCGGAGGCCTGCCCGGGTGCACCCAGCACCACGACCGGCTCACCGGCCACCTCGAGCTCGACCACCGCGCGCACGAGCAGCTCGTCGGTCCGTACGGCCACCGGGTCCGCGGGGTCGCCCAGCCCGACGACGCGCGCCATCGCCGGCAGCCGTGGGTCGACATCGCCGCGGAACAGGAACGGCGAGGCCTCGACGTCGTCGTAGCCCACGTAGGGGTTGCGGCCGTAGTCCCGGCTGGTCCCCGTCTCCCGGGACAGCACCAAGGCGTCGGGGAAGCCATCACGGAACTGCCCCCAGGGCAGCAGTGCGACCGGCAGCCGGTCGAGCTCGGTCCCGGTGAGCACCCCCGCGACGGCGCGGCCCTCGGCCTGCGGCCACAGCGACTCCGTCTGCCGGTCGTACATCACGAGGTTGGACAGGTATAGCCGGCCGGACGTGCCGAAGCTCAGCACGCGCTCGTCCACCGTCCGCTCGAAGGCCAGAGCCGAGTTGCACAGCGGGCAGTACGTCACCGTGACCGGCCGGCCCGCGACGACGTCGTTGACGATCTCGTGCCAGGTGAGGATCTGCACCGGGTAGGCGCGGGTGTCGCCGTCCAGGCTGAGCACGACGACCGGCTCCTCGTCCACGAGGAAGTCGACCTCGTCCACGGCGAGGAACCGGGGCTCGTCGATCGGGGGGATGCCGTCGGGCGGGGGACCGCCCGACACGACGTCAGCCGGGTCGATCAGGGGCGTGGGCAGCTCAGGGTCGTCCATCCGGTCCAGCGCGGACGGCACGTCCTCGCGTGCACTCTCGACGGCTGCGTCAGGGTCGCCTCCTGCCGGGGCTGCGCTGGCCGTGACCCCGGCATCCCCGCCGCCTGACCCGAAGCCCGGTGTGAGGCGGAGACCAAACGCCGTCCCGACGACCACGACCACGACCACGACCACGACCACGACCACAGCGACGAGCGCGGCGACCAGGCTGGCTCTGCGACGACGGCGGGTGTTGCCGGGGGGCGGCTGCGCGGTCACCGGACCGGCTCCGTCCGCCTCGACCTGCGGGTCAGGAAGGCGATGGCCACCAGCACGACGACCACAGCGGCGACGGCAAGCAGCACCCCTGGGCCGACGCCCTGCAGCAGGCGCGTCAGGGCTCCCTGCACGGCCAGGGCGCGATCGATCACGGGGTCGGAGGTGGTGGTCCCAGCGAGGACCCGCAGCTCGAACCAGCCGTACCAGGCCACGTACAGCCCGGCCACAAGTACCAGGCCACCCGCGACCCTGGGCACAACCCGGCCGGCGCTGCGCATCGCGCGGACCACCTGGGTCTGCGCCAGGGCCACCGCCAGCGCGAGGGCGCCGACGACCGTGCCCATTCCGACGGCGTAGACAACGAACGACACGACGACCCCGGCGTACCCGCCCGCGGACAGCGAGGAGAACACCACGGCGAGGAAAGGGCCGATCGTGCAGGACAAGCTGACAAGCGCGAACGTGACGCCGTAGCCGACGACCGAGCCGAAGCCCTGCCCGGGGGCGCCGCCCAGGCGGCCGCCCCTTGGTCTGGGCAGGCTAGGTAGCTCGCGACCGGCCAGCAGCCAGACCCCGACCCCGACCAGAGCGACGCCCATGACGACAGTCAGGTACGGCAGCGCCTGCTGCAGCGCCGAGGAGAGCCCCGCGAGCAGCACGGCGAACGCCGCGAAGACGACGACGAACCCGACGGTCATCCCGACGGTGAACCGCAGCGCCCGCACCGCGGCACGGCCTCGTGACACCGGGGCGTCGTCGCCCGCGACGGCGAGCGTCACGTAGGCGGGCAGCAGTGCGAAGCCGCAGGGGTTGACCGCCGCGACCGCACCGGCCGCCAGCGCCAGCGTCAGCGCGGCCAGGTCGAGGCCCACCTCTCAGCCCGCCAGCGAGGCGGCGGCCTCGTCGAGCAGCGGCTCCCCGAGGCCACCGAGCCAGGCCGTGGCCGAGCCCTCGCGGTCGACGAAGACGAAGGCGGGCTGGGCGAACACCCCGAACTGCGCCCAGATGGTCCCGTCCATGTCGGCGATGTGGCGGATGCCCTCGGTCCCGGTCTCGGCCACGAAGGCGTCCATGTCGTCCTGGGGTCCGCGGGAGGCCACGCCGACGAACGTCACTTCACCCTCCCAGCGCTCGGCGACGTCAGCGACCGTGGGTGCCTCGGCACGGCAGACCGTGCACCACGGTGCCCAGAACCAGTACACGACGGGGCCGTCCAGGTCGGCCGCAGCGATCTGCTCGCCGTCCAGCGTCGTCCCTGACACGGCTGTGGCGTCGTAGCGGACCGGGGCGGAGCCGACGAGCGTCTCCCGCAGCGACGTGGTGGCGGCCGACAGCGGCGGTGGTCCCGAGCCTGCGTCCCGCGTCGCGCCTTCGGTCGCGCCACTGCCGCAGCCGGCCATGAGCACCGCGGCCCCGACGATCAGCGCTGCCTTGGACAGCCCCGCGTGATGGCCGGCCCGCAGCCGGTCACCGCCGCTCACAACAGGTCCTCGCTGAGCTGGTGCAGCGCTTCGACGTCGAACACGACGACCTTGCCGCGTCGGAGCGCGACCATGCCCCTAGCCTGCAGGTCGCCGAGCACCTTCGTGGTCGTCTCCCGGGTTGTGCCGACCAGGTCCGCGAGCTGGGCGTGCGTGAGGCGGACCTCGTGCCCACGCGGCCCGGACAGGCGCGCCGACGAGGGCGCGGCGCCGGCCAGGGTGGCCAGCGTCGCGGCTACGCGCTGGGGTGCCGTCTTGAGCAGCGCGTCGGCCAGGCGCTGCTCCACCTCGGCGAGCCGCCTACCGAGGCCTTCGGTGATGCGCGCCGCGACCCGCGGGTCGGCCAGCAGCAACGACCGGACGTCGGGCTCGGTCATCTGGCACAGCACGACGTCCTCGAAGGCCTCGGCGCTGCTCGAGCGCATGTCCTGGCCGAGCAGCCGCATCTGACCGAACAATGCACCCGGCCCCAACACCGCCATGGTCATCGTGCGACCGCCCGCGGCGGAGCGGACCAGGCGCACCCGACCCGACTTGACGATGTAGAGCACCTCGCGTCCGTCCGCGGGCGACCACACGAGACTGCCACGCTCGAGGACCCGCATGGCAGCGCGGGCCGCGATGTTCTCCATCTCGCGCTGGTCGAGGTCGCGCAGGATCTCGACCTCGTTGAGGCAGAACACAGGCTGTCGGGTGGCGCCGGGCTCGAGGGGCACGCCTCCAAAGGTACGAGGCCGGACGAGCAGCGCCGCGGTCGCGGTCATGCGTGGGCCAGGCCGCCGGCGCGTCGCGCGGCCAGGACCACGACGGTGCCGAGCACCAGCCCGAACATCAGGTGGCCGAGCAGGCTCTGCCAGGCCGTCGCGTCGACGTTCAGCAGCGGCATCCCCATGCCAGCCGGCATCAGCAGCAGCGGCCCGAGCACCCACCACACCAGCCCATAGGCGGCACCGGGCCCCAGCCCGGTGGCTAGTCCGGTGCCGGTCGTCGTCGTGGTTGCCGTCATGGCTCTCACCTCGTCTGCGGGCGGCACTCGCGCCCTCTGACCACCACGCTAGGAACGGTCGCACCGCGCTTCTGTGTGCCCGGACACACAGCGCGTCGGCGCCACCGTCCCATCACATCTGCCGGTTCGGTCCTCGGGCTGCCCCTCCGGGAGATGAACCGCCTGCTCACCGACGCCGGGCTGGCGCCGGCCCACCCGCAGACGCCACCTGACGACCCGGACCTGGGCGCGTTTCTCCGACGTGGTGTAGCAGATGCTCGGAGCGGGGTCGCGCCCCCCACGGATTCGTCAGCACCGGAAGAAACCCTCTGAGGCACGCGCAACATCGCGTCGGGTGGCGAGAGCCCAGGCTTGAGATTGCTTATGGATCTTCTCGTACTACCGGGGGCGCACGTGCCGGGTGGCGATGGACGACACCGCCCGAGCGGCGGGCCGTGCCGCAGCCGCGCGCCGCGGCGGTGGCGTCGACAGCGACTCGGGACGCGGCCGTGACGATGCCCTGACCCGCTCACCCATTGGCACGTTCGTCTTCCTTGAACAGCGGCGCAGCAGGACGAACGCGGCAAGAGGCGCATCTGACGGATCGGGCTCCGTGACCAACCACCTGCCGCGAGGTGGCCCGGGGCAACGGTGCACCAATAGCGGTCGAGAGGCCGGGTCGCCCGCCGACTGGGACCCTCGATGACGTGACCCTCCTTCGCCGTCTCGCTGAGCAGTTTTGGTTCGTGCCGGCTCTCCTGTGCGTGGCGGCTGTGGTGGTGGCGGCCGCCCTCGTGGCGGTGGACCGGGTCTCGCAGGAGCCGCTCACCCCGGGCTGGGTCGACTTCCTGCTGTACCGGGTGGGATCGGACGGCAGCCGAGACCTGCTCGGCGCTATCGCCACGTCGAGCCTGGCGGTGGCCGGCACGACGTTCTCCATCACCATGGCGGTCCTCGCGCTCACCTCGTCCAGCTACGGCCCGCGCCTGGTGCGCAACTTCATGGCCGACAAGGGAAATCAGACGGTCCTCGGCGTGTACGTCGCCACGTTCGTCTACTGCCTGCTGGTGCTCCGCTCGGTGCGGGTGCTGGGTGACCTCGGCGGGGACGGCGACGTCTTCGTCCCGCATCTCGCGGTCAACGGCGCCGTTCTGTTGGCGATCGCCAACGTCGGCATGCTCATCTACTTCATCCATCACATCAGCGATTCGGTCCAGGTGGCCACCCTGGCCGGGCGGGTACGCATGGAGCTGCTCGACACGGTGGAGCGGCTCTACCCGGCCGACCTCGGTCCGTCCGGCGGGCCGCCACTGCCCGACCTGTCCGGCGACGGCCGCCCCGTGACCGCCGGCCGCGCGGGCTACCTGCAGTCGGTGGCCCAGGACGTTCTCATGCGGGCGGCCCGACGCCGCGATGTCGTTGTCGAGCTCACGGTGCGGCCAGGCGACTACGTGCTCCCGGACACCGTGCTGGCCATGATCCGCCCGGATCGGGCGGTCAACGACCGGCTGGTGCGGACGCTGCGCCGAGCGCTGCTGGTGACCGACGCCCGGACCCCGTACCAGGACGTCGGGTTCGCAATGCAGCAGCTGACCGAGATGGCGGTCCGCGCGCTGTCGCCCGGCACCAATGACCCCTACACCGCGCAGAACGCGATCGACGACCTGTCCGCCGGCCTGTCGGTGCTTGTCTCACGCCCGCCGCCTTCCCCTTGGCGCCGGGACGACCACGGGGTGGTCCGGGTGCACGCCGCCACCCCCGACGTGGTCCTCCTCCTCGGCACATCGCTGGACCAGCTCCGCTGGTACGGAGCCGGCGCGCCGTCGGTCATGCAATCCTGCGTCACGCTCATCGAGCGGGTCGCCGCGCACGTCAGGCCGCCTGCCCCCGGCGAGGCGCCGCAGCTGCAGCAGCAATTGCTCGCCCACCTCGACCTACTGGCCGATGCCTTCTCGGCGGCCGGTCACCACCCCGACGACCAGGCCCGCTTTGGCGACCGAGTCCGCTGCGCCAGGCAGCTGATCCTGGCGTGACCAGCCGCACGACTCCGCTCAGACGTCAATGAGTTGAAGAATTCTTCAATTCATGGTTCCATGTTCTTGTGATTCCGTTGCCGCAGGCCAAGGCCGAGCTGTTCCGCACGCTGGGGCACCCGGTGCGGATCCGGGTGCTGGAACTGCTCCAGGACGGTCCCCGCCCGGTGCACGAGTTGCTGGCGCAGATCGAGGTGGAGTCCTCCAACCTGTCTCAACAGTTGGCGGTGCTGCGCCGGGCCGGCCTGGTGACCTCCTCCAGGGACGGGTCCACCGTTCTGTACACCTTGAGCACGTCTGACGTGGCGGATCTGCTGCGGTCGGCCCGGGCGATCCTGACGTCGGTGCTCTCGGAGCAGGAGCAGTTGCTCGCCACTCTGCGTGCCGACACCGTGGTCCGATGACCCGGGCCGGCACGGCCGACGTCGGCAAGCGCTGGGCCACATGGCCGGGCGCGGCCCAGGCAGCGCTGGTGGTCACGCGTGACCGCATGCGGGCGCTGCTGCCAGGGCGTGAGGATCTGCGGGCGGTGCGCCGCGATCGGCGTCAGAACCTGTTGGCCGGCCTGACCGTCGCGGTGGTCGCCCTGCCGCTGGCGCTCGCGTTCGGCGTCGCCTCCGGCCTGGGAGCCTCGGCCGGGCTCGCCACAGCCGTGGTCGCCGGCGGCGTGGCGGCGATCTTCGGTGGCTCCAATCTCCAGGTGTCCGGGCCGACCGGCGCCATGACAGTCGTCCTGATCCCTATCGCGCACCGCTTCGGGGCGTCCGGGGTGCTGATGGTCGGGCTGATGGCGGGCGTGCTGCTCATCGCCATGGCGCTGGCCCGGCTCGGGCGCTACGTCCGCTATCTGCCGCTGCCCGTGGTGGAGGGCTTCACCGCTGGCATCGCGGTGGTGATCGCCCTGCAACAGTTCCCGGCCGCGCTCGGGGTTTCGGGCGCACACGGCGAGAAGGTCTGGGCGCTCGCCGCCGACGCCGTCTACCGCTTCGCCCTCCATCCCGATCCGGTGCCCCTACTGGTCGCGGTCGCGGTCGCGATGATCATGCTGGTGGGTGCCCGGTGGCATCCCACGGCGCCGTACTCCCTGCTGGCCGTCGCTGCGGCGACCGTCTTCGCAGTCGTGCTACCCGGCCGGCTGACATCATTGGGGTCGTTGCCATCGGGACTTCCCCGCCCGTCGCTGGCCTTCGTGGACCTGGGCTCTGTCGCCCCGCTGGCCACCGCAGCGGTCGCGGTGGCGGCGCTGGCCGCGTTGGAGAGCCTGCTCAGCGCCACCGTCGCCGACGCGATGAGCGTCAACGAGCAGCACGATCCCGACCGGGAGCTGTTCGGTCAGGGTCTGGCCAACCTGGCCGCACCCCTGTTCGGCGGGATCCCGGCCACCGCGGCGATCGCCCGCACCGCTGTCAACGTCCGTGCCGGCGCGACCTCCAAACTGGCGGCCCTGACCCATGCGGTGATTCTGCTGATCGTGGTCTTCACCATCGCGCCACTGGTCTCGCGAATCCCGCTGGCCGCGCTGGCCGGGGTGCTGTTCGCGACCACGGTGCGAATGGTGCAGATCGGCTCGCTGCGCGCCATCGCCAAGGCGACCCGGACCGACGCCGTGATCCTGGCACTGACGTTCACGCTCACCGTTGCGCTCGACCTCGTCACCGCCGTCATCGCCGGCCTGGGTGTAGCTGTCGTGCTGGCGCTGCGGGCCGTCGCGCGCACCGCCAACCTGCAACCGATTCCCCTTGAGCTCGGTGACCACCACAGCGAGGAACACGCTCTGCTACGCGAGCACATCGTTGCCTACCGGCTCGACGGGCCGTTGTTCTTCGCCGCCGCACAGCACTTCCTGCGCGAACTGGCGGCGGTGTCGGACATCAAGGTCATCATCCTGCGTATGTCACGCATCTCCACGATGGACGCGACCGGCGCTCATGTGCTCGCAGAAGCCATCACCGACCTCGAGCGCCGCGGGATCACCGTGCTTCTCTCGGGCATCGATACCGAACACGACACGATCCTGTCCACCCTCGGCCTCGGTGAGCACCTGCGCCGAAACGGGCTGACCTTCGCCGACACTCCTGCCGCGATCCGCCACGCCCGCAGCCTGCTGAGCGATCACCTGGACACGACCCCCGACCCGCGCCGCAACGACGGAGCCACCCTGGGCCGCCCCGTCTGACCCCATCTGCCCCATGGCCGACATCACCGAGCGGCCCGCCGCCGACGTGCGTGGCGGCCGTCGTGGACGCCGTCATCACCAACCGGCCCTCGGAGGTCCGTGCCATGCTCTCGCGGTGACAACCAAGACTGCGGTGACGACCAAGACTGCGGTGACGACCAAGACTGCGGTGACGACCAAGACTGCGGTGACGACCAAGACTGCGGTGACGACCTAGACTGCGGTGACGACCTAGACTGCGGTGACGACCTAGACTGCAGGCTCGTCGGTCGACGAGTTCGCTGCTCCCCGTGGCGGACTGCGCGGCCCCTGTCCGTGCGGCTCCGGCAAGCGCTACAGGCATCGCCTGGCCCGCGGTGCGGCTGCAGGACCTGCTCGCCGAGGTGGACCCACCCGTGATGCACGAGGGCTTCGTCACGGCGGTCTCCCCAATGGCGGCTTCGAGCTCGGCGGTCGCATGCAGCAGGGCGAGCTCAACGGCCGCCGATGCACTCACGCCCAGTTTCGTCTCAGGATCGTGGAAGTCGCCCCCGACCCTGACCTCGATGGGAGGCCACATCGCCTGGTGGACGACTCTATTGCGGCGCCCTGGCGAACCGACAAGGGCCGCCGGCCGGGAGGATCTCGCATCGTGAACTCCGCCTCAATCGGTGACACTCCTCTGCTCCGCGCCAAGGAGCACACCGCGCCCTCGGTCTTCCGGCCCGAGAACCTGTTGCGGGAAGCGCGCCGGCAGAAGCAGATCCCGGACCTGCCGGTCCCGGCTGTCTGCCTGCTCGACCCCGACGGCGACGTCGTGCGCCATCTCGCCGGCACCGGGCGTGGACGCCTGGACCCGGCGTGGGCCTGCTACCACACACAGATGTGGACCAGCGACATGGCGGGCGTGCGGATCGGGGTCGTGGGCTGCGCGGTCGGAGCGCCGTTCGCCGTCCTCGTCGCCGAGCAGCTGGCGGCCAGCGGAGCAAGGCTCGTCGTCAGTATCACCTCCGCTGGTCAGCTCACCCCGCTCGCCGAGCCGCCGTACTTCGTGCTCATCGACCGCGCCCTACGCGACGAAGGGACGAGCCTGCATTACGAGTCACCCGGCACCTGGGCGCATCTCCCCGGCCATCTCGCCGCCGCACTGGAGGACTTCGTGGTCCCGGGGGGCACAGGCGAACCCGAGAACCCAACCGGGCGCGTGCACCGCAACCGTGGGACGGCCGGCCCCTGGTCGCGCGGCATAGTTCTCAGGGGCGCGTCGTGGACCACCGACGCCCCCTACCGCGAGACCGAGTCGGCGATCGCCGCGGCCGTCGACGCCGGGGCGGTCTGCGTGGAGATGGAAGCGGCCGCCCTCTATGCCTACGCCGCCGCCCGCACCCGTGACGTCGTGTGCATCGCGCACATCACCAACTCGATGGCTGTCGACGGTGACGACTTCGAGAAGGGCGAGGGGAACGGAGCCGTCGCATCCCTCGCGCTGACGGCTGCGATCGCCCACGCCCTGGCGGTCGACTGAGTCGCGATTAGGGTGTCGCCGCGGGCGCGGGCAGGGTCCCGGTGATCCACTCGCGGGTTATCGGCGGCCCGGGGACGTCCATCCGGCGCAGGCCGGCGACGTCGAAACCGACCGAGGCGAACGCCGCTGCGGTGTCCCGGGTCGGGTTGCAGCCCGCGCCGAACCAGCGCCACGGCAGCCGCATCCGGTGCTGCCAGACGGCCACGCCAAGGTCGGTCGACAGGACGTGCTCGAGGACGAGGACCTGGCCGTCGGGGCGCAGGACGCGGCGGATCTCCCGAACCGCGGCGGCCAGGTCTTGCACGGTGCACAACGTCAGCGTCGCAAGGACCGTGTCGACACTGGCGTCCGGTAGCGGCAACGTCTCGGCGCCGACCTGGTGCACGACGGCGCCCGGGGGCAGGTTCAGGGTGAGCCGCCGGACCATGTGCGGGTCGGGCTCGACGGCTTGGACGGTGGTCACCTCCGGGCCGAGGTGCGGCATGTTGAGCCCCACCCCGGACCCGAGGTCGACGACGACCCCGCGAGCGGCGGCGAGCAGCGTCCGCCGGGTCGTGCCGATCGGGCCGGCCTCCATCCCGCGAGCCATCCGCGGGTAGAGCGCCGCGAACACCGGATGGCTGAGCCGCGCTCTGGCCGTCGCCGTCATGACCGGCCCGCCGATTCGGGTGCGAGTGGCGGTGCGGGGGCGGTGCCACGGGCGAGAAGCTGAGTGAGCATGTCGACCACCTCGTCATCCTCGAAGTCGCTACGGCCGGCGGGAAGGCCCGCCGGGGTTCCGGCGGGGTCCCAGTGGCGGTGCACCGCCCAGAGCACGCACAGCTCGACCACCGTGCGCGCCACGAGCTCGACCACCCTGGGGACGACCAGGTGCCCGGTGCCGGCGCGCCGGCGCAGGTACTCGGCCATCGCGCCCATCTGCAGCGACCGGCCGTCCACGAACCAGACCTGCCGCAGCTCCGAGAACTCCGGCGCGCACCGGTCGACCAGCTTGATCGCGAACCGGCTCGCCGACAGGCGCCGGTACAGGTCGGCCACCACCCCGGTGAGCTCCTGCGCCCCGGTCACGCCGTCCGGCGGTGCGTCCCGCAGCAGCGCCTGGGTCAGCTCCAGGAGTGGGATCTGCGCGCCGACTTGTACGTGCTGTCGCCGCAGCTGTGCGGCGTCGTGATTGCCGCCGCCGCGAGTCTCAGTCCCTCGGACCTTGAGCTTCTCCATCCCGACCGCAGGCGGCGAGGGTGCCCGCGGCGACGGCTGCGCGGTGGGGGATCGTCACGGGCGCCACGATGGCCGGTCGTGGCGGGTGAGGGAGATCCACCCGCCACGACCGGTCGTCAGCCGGCCAGGTACGACACTGCCGAGTCCCGCAGCGTGGCGGCGTCCACTGCAATGGTGCCGCTGAGGTCGCCCACCTCGCGGTCGGCGGCTGCTTCGTCAACGGGCGGCACGGCACCGGTCTCGGGCCGGGTGTCGCCGCCGGACACGGCGATCGTGGTCCCGATGAGCCCGTCGGTCACCACCAGGGTGACGGTCGCGTCGTCGCGGTTGATGTGGAACAGCCCGCCGAACTGCGGCCCGTAGGTGCCGTCGCCGCGCGAGGCGTCTCCGAACGAGCGGAACCCGCCCGTCAGCGTGCCGGCGGCGGTGACCTCGGACACGCCCCACGACTGGCGGCCCACGGTGACCGTTGCGCTGGTGGCACCGCAACCCTGGATCGCCGCGCGGATCTCGTCGACCGCAGCGGCCGCGGTCGCGGCGTCGCCGTAGGTGGCGACCTGCCAGGACGTGCCGCTGTCACCGGCGCCGAAGCTGCTGGACCACCAGCCCGTGCGCCCGGCGTCGGAGTCGTAGTCCTGCGGGTTCGGGAAGGAACAGGGGGACAGCGCCCAGGTCGCCGGCCCCGCCACGAACTCGGGGTCGACCGTGGCCGGGCCGCCCTCCGGGGTGAAGCCGGCAAGGGTGCCGACGGCGAGCACGCCGGTCTCGGCCGAGGTGATCGGCCCGAGGAGGGCGTCGGCCGTGGGGGCCGCGGTGACCGTCGGCGGCGCCGCCGTCGCCGCCGTGCTGGGGGCTGGTGCCACGGTCGGCTGCACCGATGGCCCCAGGTCGCGCTGCCCGTACAGGGTGGCGAACACCGCGATCGGGGTGGCTACCAGGGCCGCGACGACCGCGGCGGCACCGGCCGTGCGGATGGTCGCCCGCCGCCCGGCGACCCTGCGGGCACGTCCTGGACCGGGGGCAGGGGGGACGTCGACGTCGGCCAGCGCGTTGCGCAACAGCCGGCGGACCTCGTCGGGGTCATGGGTCATGAGTGCCTCCTCCCGTCATCGATGGTGGTCGGTCTCCCCGCCGGTTCGCGGGCCGATCCGCCTGCCGTTTCCGCGGCAGATACTGCTGCCAGGAGGGCGTCGCGGCCACGGGACAACCGCGCCTTGACGGTGCCCTCGGCGACGCCGGCGGCCGCGGCGATCTGGGTCACCGACATGTCGAGCACGTAGTGCATCACCAGGGTGTCGCGATGGTCGCGGCCGACCGTCTGCAACGCCGCCCACACTGGTCCCTGCCAGCCGACGGGGATCTGGTCGGTGAGGTCGGCCTTGCGGCCGCGGTCCAGCCGCAGCGCCTGCCTGGCCCAGGCCTTGGCGGCGTTGAGCGACGTCGACCGGCGATTGATGGCGATCCGCACCGCTGCCGTCCGCACCCAGCCGCCGAACTCGTCGGCCAGGTCGCGGCGGTGCTCCCAGGCCCGCACGAAGGCCTCCTGGACGCAGTCGGCCGCCTCGACCGGATCACCGCAGAGGGCGGTGACCTGGCGCACCAGGGGCCCCCACTCCCGGGCGTAGAGCGCATCGAACGCGTCCCTGTTCACGGTCCTCCTGTCAGGTAGTCGAGCATGCCGTGTCCTACAGATCGGCAAGCACGGGTTCGGCGTAGACGATCCAGTTGTCCTCGTAGTGCCCAGTGTCCGGATCGATGGTTCCCGCGCACGTGATGAGCCGGAGCACGCGCTCCGTCGTCTGATTCCAGATGCTGTCCGTGGGCAGGGCGTCCTTGTCCGCCTGCTCGGTGCCGACGACCGTCCAGGTCCGCTCGACGCCGTCCGTCGCACGGACGGTGATGAGGTCGCCCTCGCTCAGTTCGGCCAGCCGGGCGAAGACGTCCGGCCCGCGCCGGGAGCTGACGTGCGCGACGACGACACCCGGACCGGGGTCGCCTGGCACGGGGCCTTCGGTGTACCACCCTGCCGTGCCGAAGTCGGGCACCTGCATCTGACCCGCGTCAGTCAGGCCCACGGCGACGACCTCGGCGTCCACCCCGATGCTGGGGATGACGACGCGTGCGGGGGGCGCGGCAGGGGCGAGGGTGGGGTCATCGGCGGCTGCCGAGTCGACGGTGCTGTCGTCCGTGCTGTCGTCGGAGCCGGTGGCGGCAGTGGCGGCACCTGTCGGGGTGGTCGACTGGGTGATCGCGGCGGTGGGGGTGCTGATGGCGGTGCCGGCGGCGGTGCCGGCGGCCTCGGGCACGGCGCACCCGGCGAGCAGGCCTGCCAGGGCCAGCGCGGCGCCGAGCAGGCCGGCCGTGGCCGGTGCGGCGGCCCTGGGGCCGGCCGCCGCACCGATCATCCGCCGCGACCGGTTCAGGACGTGCTCCGGCGGGTACGTGCCGCAACCAGACCGCCGGCGACCAGGGCGAGTGCGCCGAGGCCGATGCCCACGTCGTCAAGCGGCCCCCCACCGTCGACGGCCGCCTCGCCGGTCTCGACGCGGTTGGGGGTGCGCACGGCGGCGACCGTGGCCGTCACGGTCGGGACGGTCGTGGCCTTGGGCGGGGTCTCGACGTTGCGGCAGATGTCGGACATCAGGACGGTGGTGTCCGACACGTCGGCGACCGTGACGTCCTTGGAGGCGACGAACTGGCCGGTGGACACCGTGATCCGGTAGCCGCCCGCGTGGAACAAGAACGTCTGCGTCTCGCCCTGCCGCAGCGATTCGGTGCTCAGGGCGTACTGCACGCCCTCGGTGTCCTCGCCGTTGATCAGGACCGCGAGGTTCTCGCCGCCGGGCAGTGCGCCGCAGCTGTTGTAGCTGACGTTGACGAAGGCGCCGGCCTCGCCCTCGTCGAGGTCGTCGACCGAGATCGTGTCGGCCGCCGCGGACGTGGCACCGAGGGCGACGAGGGCGACGGCACCGGCGCCGGCCAGGAGGGTCGAGACGGAACGCACGAGCAGGTGGGTCGAGACGGAACGCATGAGGACTCCTTCGTGATGGAGGGCGCCTCGTGCGCTCTCTCACCCCGACTACCGGCGAGGTCCCCGCGAGGTTGCATGCCGCCACGGTGCTGCGCCACCTCGACATCGGCGCCAACGAGCTTGCGCTGGTGTAACGACCGAGGCCGCGACGCCTCCATGGAGACGCCGCGACCCGAGGGGCTGTGCCTGTAGCCGGTCAGCCCTTGCGCCACACGGCCGCGTACAGGGGGCCCGACCCGCCGTCATACCCGGTCACGACGACGGTTCGGAAGCCGTCGTCGGTCGCGGCCTGGTACTTGGCCGTCGCGAGGTTGTGGCGACCGCGGATGGACCAGGGCTGCGACGAGAAGATGGCCGCGATCCGCGGGTTGCCATCCTCGGCGGTGTACCCGTCGAGGTGGATGGGCACCCGGCCCGCAGCGAGCTGGTCCTCGAACGTGTCCTGGTACTGGGCGGGGGTGAGCCCGGACTTCATCCAGAAGCTGCCCCTGCCACCCGCCTCGTAGATCGCGGTGTAGCGGCGGGTGCCGCGGACCGTGACGACGGAGATCGAGACCGGCCGCAGCCCGTCGGCGGTCAGATCGTCCAGGCGGTCCTGGTGCTGGGCTGCTGTGAGCCCGTGGTAGGCGTCGAAGTCCGGACCGTCCTCGCGGACGAAGACCCCGGCGTAGCGGACACCGCCACCGGAGCGGTAGCTGTCGACCTGGCGCGGACGGAAGTCGTCGGACGTGAGGTCGTCGAACAGGGCCTGGTACTGGCTTCCGGTCAGATCGTGGAACGCGCGCCACGGGGAGCCCTGGTCGGGGGAGAACAGCGCGTTGAACCGGACCGTACCGGCGACGTCGAAGGCGTCCGCGCGGTCCACCTGGTACCCGGCCCCGACCATCTGGTCGACCGTGCACTGGTACGACCCGGCCCGGATGCCGTGCCGGGCGACCTGGGCGAGGCCGGGGGTCATGGCGGGCAGGGTGCAGCCCTTCCAGATGTTGTAGTGCTCGGGGATCTCGGCGGCGCGGACGAGTGCGGTGATGTCATCGGCGACGCTCGTCAGAGGGGCGTCACTGTCGTCGATGTTGGTCTGGAGCGCGATGACGATGCCGTCACTCGTGACCATCACGCGCGAGGTCCCGCCGCTGACGCGCCCGCTGTGCTGCAGCATTCCGCCGGAGCTCCACCCCATCGCGTCGAGCTCCGCGTCGGTGTGGTCCTGCGACAGCTTCACCATGAGCTCGACCGCGTCCCGGGTCGAGCCCCGGTAGCCGCCGGGGCCGACCCCGAGGGTGTTGACGATGGTGTCGGCGTAGGGGACGGGGTCTCCCTCACCGTCCCGCCGGTGCGGGATGACGGTCGAGGACGTGACAGGCCCGAAGGTCCACTCGATCTCGGGCGAGAGGCCACGCGGGGCGAGGATCGTCGAATCGGCGTAGTCCTGGAAGGTGTCACCGGTCAGCGTCTCGACCACCAGCGACAGGAGCCCGTAGCCGTGATTGGCGTAGGGGTTGCCGTCATAGGTGCTGGGGTCGCCGGGCTCGTACAGCAGGCCGCGGGTCCGCAGGAAGTGGCTGTGGAACTGCGGGTAGGTCAGGTCCTTCTCCGCCACGTCGAACATCTCGGCGGCGCCGCCGCCGTCGCCGCCGCTCCTGAATCCGGACCGGTGGTCGATCAGGTGCGCCACCGTGATCTCGTAGTACCAGTCGAGCGGAGTCCCCGTGGCCTCGGATCCGGCCTCGATGTCCTCGTCGAAGGCCGACCCGAAGATGCTGCCCGGCCCGTACACCCGCAGCGTGGCGGGGTCGAGCCCGGCCTCGGTGACAGCGGTCCAGGCCGCCGGCCCGGTGATGAGCGGCTTGGTGTTGGAACCGAACTTGCTCCGCAAGTCCTCACCGAAGGCGATGCCCTCCTCGACGTCGGCGTAGCCGTAGCCGCGCGAGACGACGAGGCGGCTGTCCTTGCTGACCGAGACACCGACGCCGGGCAGGTCGTGGTCCTCGATGAGATCGGTGACGAGGTCGTCGATCTCGTCGGAGATCTCGGGCCAGGCATGACCGGTTGGGCCCGGCTGGGCGGAAGCGGGAGCCGCCGCGGCCGGGACCAGCAGTCCGCCGAGAACGGCGGCAGCGGCTCCGGCCCGGATCGCGCGGCCCAGGCCGCTGCTGGGGCGGCGTCGAGGGACGGTGGTGGTCCTGATCATGGTGGTGTGCATTTCTCCTCCTCCGAGTGGTGCCGACGCAGGTCGTCGACGGTGAGGAGACGTGGGGGGCGGGAACTCCTGACACTTTCCGGTGACCACGTCGACGACCGGATCCGCCATCTCGTCACGGCGTATACTCCGGTGTATGCACCGCACCAACATCTATCTTGAGGACTCCCAGGTTTCTGCATTGGATGCGGTCGCCCGCCGCGAAGGCACGACGCGCGCCGAGGTGGTGCGGCGCCTCATCGACCGCGGCTTGGCCGAGGACCGCTCAACCGTCGACCGTGACCTCGCCGTGCTCCGCGAGGCTTTCGGCGCGCTGCGCGGCGACCTGGACGATCCGGTCAGGGCGGACGGAGCCCGTGGCGAGCACCTCGACGTCATATGGGCGTCGTGATCCTGGTCGACACCGACGTCCTCATCCGCCATCTGCGCGGCGACGCCCAGGCCCAGGACTGGCTGCTCGAGACCAGAGGTGCCGGTGAGGTCCTCGCCGTCAGCACCGTGACGGTCGCAGAGATCCTCGGCGGCATGAGGTCGGGGGAGCGCCAGGACGTCCGCCGTCTGCTCGACACACTGCCGTGTCTGCCCGCCGACCAGCAGGTCGGCGAACGGGCCGGTGAGTACCGGCGCCGGTTCCGGCGCTCCCATGCCGCCATCGGCATCCCCGACTACCTCATCGCCGCGACCGCGAGCGTTCACGGCGCGCCGCTGGCGACCCTGAACGTGCGGCACTTCCCGATGTTCGCGGGGCTGCAACCCCCGTTCTGAGCGTTCGTGTTCCTTCAGGGCTGCGAGTGGCGATCTAAGCGGCGTGAACGACCCCAGCAGCGCCACGGCCGTCGCTGTCAGGGCTGCAATCCCGACGGCGCGTCCGGTGTACAGAAGCAGCACGTCGGGCGCCCCGCGCCCGGTGGCCACGATCTGGTGGCAGGGCGCGCGCGTATCACGTGATCATCTGCTCGCGTATCACCTCGGCCGCCCGCTGGGCACCCTCGCCGCCGCTGTAGTGCGCCCTCGCGTCCGCGCGCTCGTCTGCAACGCCACCCGCTCGCCGGCTCAGCGTGCCAGCAGGGTCACCACATCGACGAGCGCCGCGGACCAACACTGAACAGGCAGCCACCGGGCAGCGGAAGCACGCTGATGCGACGCTCCTCCTCCTCGTCGTAGGCATGCCACTCCTCGTCGGTGATCTCCTCGCGGTTGATCGCCCGGTTCACGGTGTCCGGCAACGGCTGCTGAGCGGTCACCGGGGGCAAAGTCGGCGCGACCACGGCCTTCGCCGACCGGCTCGCCACCGCCGTCAGGCTCAACTCGGACCCGCAGGCGCGGCACAGCCGACCGCCGGAGTTGACCGTCTCGCATACCCCGCACCGCCAGATCGCGCTCACCGCGTACGTCGCCCTTCGAGCCGGTCCAACAGTTTGCCGACCAGCGCTCCGGTCCTGCCACCGGAGGCAGGGGCCGACACGGCCGGATCGCCCGGGACCAGCCGGAGCCCCTTGCCCCGCAATGCCGATCCTGCCACGGCGGGTGCAGGTGCCCCCCGAACTGTTGCCCCCCGAACCGTGGTCCCGAGCACCGTCGCCGACGTGGGCATGGCCGCTCGGATCCCCATCAGGTCGCGGTGGACCTCAGCGATCGACGGGCGCTGTGCCGGAGCGGCCGCCATCATTCGGTCGACCAGGTCGACCACCGGCGCCGGCAGTCCGGCCGGGGGCAGCGTCAACCGGGCCCCGTTCAGCACCGCGACAGCCGGTTCGTGGTGGGCGCGGTCGAATGCCGGCGCCGCACCTGTCAGGTACTCGGTGTAGATCAGGCCGAGAGCGAAGATGTCGGATGCCGGCGTCAGATCGGCGGCCGGTGCCGCGCCCTGGATGTAGCGCACCAGCTCGGGCGAGTAGTAGTTCATCGTCCCGACGATCTCCTCCGGCGGCGGCGGGTTGCCCACGATGTAGGAGCTGTCGAAGTCGATGAGCTTGGTGGTGTGGCCCAGCTCGGTGCGCTTGATCAGCACGTTGGAAGGTTTGAGGTCGCTGTGCACGATCCGCAGATCGTGCAGAATCTTCAGGCTGTGCGCGACGGTCTTGAGCAGGATGAGCTGCGCCGGAAAGTCCAGCGCCGCGACGTCGCCGGAGCCCAGCCCGGCCGCGTCCACCTTCTCGGTCACCTTGTAGTACTTGGCCCCGGCCCGGAAGAAATCTAGCGTGGCGATGAGGTTGCCGCCGTAGCTGGTCACTGGCGCGAGCGCCACCTTGATCCCCAGGTGGTGCGCCTCGAAGGCGGCGCACCGCGCCCGCTTGCGCGCCTTGGTCTTCGCGCTGCCTGGAGCGTCGTCGTCCGGGTAGGTGGGCGCGAGGAAGCGCTTGATGAAGAAGTCCCGGCCGCCGCGCTCCGCAAAGGTCCACTCGCTCAGTCCGGCGCCGACCACCCGGAAGTCCTCGAGCAGGGTGTACCCGTTGATCGTGTCCCCGGCCCTCATGGCGTCACCTGCTCCTCGTTGGACGCCTGTTGCTGCGTCAGGTGGTGCTCGTACACCTGCTTGTAGGACCCCCAGAGGTCGGCCGATCCGGCCGCATGGGCCGACCGGGCCGCTTCGAGAGCCCGCTCCGAGTGGCCCACCTCGTCGGCCAGGGCGTCCAGCGGCCCGATCCAGGTCTCCACGACAGCCCTACTGCGCTCGGCGAACAGCTGCTGGAACCCGTTGTGGTCGGCCCCCAGCCCCAGCACGGCCATCGCGGCGTCGTCACCGGTCACTCCAGCGACCCGCGCCTGCACAGCCGCGGACCAGCTCTCGGTGTCGGCCGCGTCGCGCATGGTCGAGAGCACGAGCTCCTCGAAGTGCATCGGCGAGCGCACGTAGCCGAAGCACCCGTCCGTGGCCGCCATCACCAAGAAGGGCGCGGTCAGCCCGATCCGGCGGTGATGAATCTCGAAGGCGGTGTCGGCGGACATCGCGTTGCTGACCACGGAGTCCTGGCGAAGGTTCGCCATCGCGTCGCCCTCGTCCCTGATGTCGTCCAGGGTGAGCTGACGGATGCCGCTGTCCGGCTCGAGGACGTAGGCCCGGGAATCTCCCGCCCACAGGATGTGGCAGTACCAGTCCGGCCCGCCCGGCTCGCGCCGCTGCAGAGCGAGCAGCGCCATGGTGGTCGGCAGTGCCCGCAGCAGTCGCGACCGCAGGCCGCTGGGCGGCGCCTGCAGGTCGGCCAGCCGCTCGTTGAGAGCGTCGGTCACGACGTTGTGCAGGTCCGCTGCGGTGCGTGGCCCGTCCAGATGCCACTCCGGGTCCAGCAGCTGCATCATCCGGCGCTCGACGACGTCGCGTGCCACCCGGGAGGCCAGGTACGCCCCCGTACGAGGCCCGTCCGGCGTCTCGTAGACCGTGCCACCGGCGCCGCCCATACCGTCGAACACAGCGACCAGAGCGAGGTCGCGGCCCTCACGCAGGATCGGATCGGAGTCCTCGCCCTGATTCTCGATCTTCCCGAGGTTGAAGGCGAACGAGACCGATTGGCCCATCGTTGTGCTTCCCGCCTGCGAACCGGACCCGCTGCCGTCCTGCGGGTCCGTGCTGGGGTCCTGGTCCTCGTCCCGGTCCCGATCCGCAGCCGGTTCCTGGGTCACACCGAGTTGCCGATCGAGTCCACGATCGTGCCGTAGTCCACCTCGGACAGTCCGCCGCCCGCCTGCGAGGGGTGGTGCACCACGTTCTCCCAGACACCGGAGATGTCGCTCCACCCTGGGCCGTCGGGAGCGAAGAGGATGAGCCGCTTGCTGCTGCTCCCCAGTGGTCCCTGGGTGTCCTCCCACAGGTCGGTCAGCGCGCTGAAGTCGGCGGGCACGCGGGCGCCGATTGACGGTGGTACGGCGGACGAACCGAGCGGCTGGGCCGCCTGGTCGGTCCACACCACGATGACCTGGCGCCGCCGGTCGCCGCGCATGGTCCACGAGGAGTTCATCGCGAGTGCGACGGCCTCCAACCCGGACTCCGGTGCGTCCCCGCCGCCCTGGGCGGTGAGACCACTGACGAAGGTGCTGAAGTGGGCCTGGTGATCGGGAAGCGTGAAGAAGTCCGACTCCTCCAGCGCCGCCTCACCGTCAGCAGCGAAGTCGCGGAACGCGATAACCCGGACCCGCAGCTCGTCGACGTTCTTGCCCTTGTCGGTGAGGTTGGTCTGGACATCGTCATAGAAGCGCATGGCGTTCGTCTTGACCGCGTCGATGATCGGGCTCATGCTCCCCGTCACGTCGATGCAGAACACGATGTCGACGGAGTAGCTGAGGCCGGTCGCGACGGGAACGAGGGCGGCGGGGGGCGGCGCCGCAGTGCCCGGATCCAGACTGGTCTGAACGGCATCGGGCTCAGCCGGCGTGAGGTCTGCTCCGGTCGCCGCGGCTCCCGGATCGGATGGCGCAGCGGCTGGGTTCGCCGGTGTCGTCGCGGAGTCCGGAGTGGGTGGGGCGAGTGTCGAGGGTGTGACCTCTGGCATCTCAACAGGGGGCTCGATCGGTGTCGCGCCTGCGTCTGAGGGCGAGGTGTCGCCGGAAATCGTCACGCAATCGAACCTACCGACGTCTGACAGGGCCCGCGAGCTGAGTGGGCGAGCCCCGCCCCGCGCCGGTAAGTCACTCCCTGTCCCTTCTTCCTACTCATCGTCCTCGTCCTCGTCATCCGTAGCGCCCTGACCGGCCGGCGACGCTGTCTGCAGGGATGACGTCGGAGCTGCCGTGCTGGACGGCTAGGACGCTTCACGACCCGCCCCGTCGAAGCGGCCCACCGGCTCGATCAGCAGCAGATCGACGCTGCGATGGCCGCCTACCAGGACCTGGTCAGCGACACCACGGGTGCTCCGGCCGGTCGACCCCGTAACCGTCCGGGCCAGGCTGGCGCTGGACACACCTGCCAGCTCGCCGACGACGTCGAGCGCGCGCTCGTCCTGTTCGAATCGGCCGTGAGGTACGAGGAGAACCGGCTGGGTGCGGCCCACCCGGATGTCCACGGCCTCCGGCTCGTGATCAGCGAGGTCCTGGTGGCCACCGGCCGGATCGAGGACGGCCCCGGCGTCTCTGACGGCCACCGTCCGAACGGCGGCCCAGGACCTGGGGCCGGACCGTGCCATCACACAGCAGCTGAGCGCACAGCTCAGCGGGCTGGTAGGGACCCCCCCGCGGCACACCGCTTGTGCTCAACAGTCCCGCCAAGGCATCCGGCAGGTTACCGTCGAAGGTGGCAGGGCGCGGGTATCACGTGATCATCTGCCCGCGTATCGCCTCGGCCGCCCGCTGGGTACCCTCGCCGTCGCTGTAGTGCGCCCACGCGGCCGCGGCGCTATCCCGGGTGGCGGCGATGTCGTCGAGCAGCCGGGGCCACGACGTCGGACTCGGCCAGGTCGCGCTGGCGGCCGCGCAGCCGAGCTGGCTCAGCGCCCTGGCCTGGTCGTGCTGCTCGTCGAAGGGGCGGGGTTGCGGCAGGGCGAGGAACGGCACCCGGGCGGCCGCGACCTCGGCGACCAGAGCCCCACCGCACGGGCCGGCCACGACGTCCACATGATGAAGCAGCGGCCACAGATCTGTGACATGGCCATGGTGGGTGACCTGGGATGTGGCGCGTGATGCCACGTCGCCGACGAGGTGCCAGTGCCACTGCGGGGTGGCGACCATCGCCGTCACGACCTGCGCCGGGGTGATCTCGTGGCCGCCGGCACCGACGACGAGCAGGACACAGCGCCTGCCCCGACACGACAGCCGAGACGGCGGCGGTCGACCGTCGTAACGGGAGAAGGCACCGGTCCAGACGGTCTTGTCCAGCCACCGCTGCGGCCCGGGGCCATGGGACTCCCGCGGCCACGGCGCCAGCAGCAGCCCCGCCGTGTCGTAAGCCAGTGCATGGGCCCGGTCCTCGCGCCGCCCACGCATCAGGATGGTGGCGGTGGGCAGGCCCAGCAGCCGGCCCAGCAGCAGCATCTCGACGGAGACGTCGACAACGAGCAGCCGGGCGCGGTGCTCGTGCGCCCAGTCGGCGACGGCCCGCACCCTCGCTGCCATGCCCGGCTCACCGAGGGGGGACCAGTGCAGGGCCCCCCCGGCTGAGGGGTCAAGAGGATGCGCCGCGGTGTCGTCACGGGCGAGTGGCAACCACGGCACGCCCTCGGCCGCTGCGCCGCTGCCCATCCCCGTGACCGGGGTGCCCAATCGCGGTGCCACGGCCTCCAGCCGCCGCCGGTGCCCCGTGCCGTGGTTGTGGACGTACCAGCCGATCACACGAGTGACCGGTAGAGGTCCTGGTACCGGGCGGCCATGGCCGTTGCCGAGAACTCCCGCAGCGCCCAGCCGCGCACAGCGGAACGGTCGAGGGCGACGGCCCGCACGACCGCGTCGGCCAGTGCCTCGACGTCGTCGGGCGCGGCGAGCGCACCGGCGACCCGCGACACGACCTCCCGCAGCCCGCCCCGGTCGAAGGCTGCTACGGGCGTGCCGCACAGCATCGCCTCGACCGCCACCAACCCGAACGGCTCGTCCCAGCGCGGGGTCACGAGGACAGCGCTGGCCCGCCCCACCAACTCGGCCAGCGCGGTGTGATCGAGATGGCCGGCGTAGCGGACCGAGTCCGACAGCAGTGGCCGCACGTGCTCGCGCCAGAACGCCCGGTCATGCAGCGGCCCGGCCAGCACCAGCGGCCTACCCAACCGGGCGGCGGCGCGGATGGCGAGGTCGGGACCCTTCTCGCTGACCATCCGGCCGAACCAGACTAGTGGGCCGCCACCGGGACCGGCCGGCCACAGCTCGGCCGGGACGCCGTTGGACAGCACCGGCATCGGCCCGACGACCGGGTGCCAGCGCGCGGCGGTGTCGTGGGACACCGCGACGCAGTGCACGTGGGCGAGACCGTCGCGCAGCCCAGCCTCGACCCAGGGGGTGGGCGGGGTGTGCAGGGTGACCACGACTGGCGCTGATACCAGCTGAGCCATAGCCAGCGGCAGATAGTGAAGCGAGTTGTTGTGGACCACATCGACGGCGTCCACCCCGTCGGCCAGGCGCAGCATGATCTGCTGGAAGGCCCGGTGCTCGGCCATGAAGTGCTCCGGGGGCGACGCCACGTCCGCTCGCGCCGCCTGCGACAGCGGCGACGGCATCGACAGCGTCACCACCTCACCCGCCGCCGGGTCGCTACCCGCCCCCGCGAAGAGCACCACCTCGTGGCCGAGGCGGCGCAGCTCACGGCCGAGCGTCCAGGTGTGCGCCTCCAGTCCCCCGGCGAACGGCTGGGCGATCGGAAAGCGGACGCTGGCGACCAAGCCAATCCGCAACCGGCGGGCGGCAGATCTGCGTCGGCGCACACGGCTGGTGGCGCGCTCAGGCGCGCGTCGAAACAAGGTCTCCACAGTGATACTCCGAGGCTTGACTCGCATGGATCGGGCGAGCACGCGACCAGCAGCTCGGGGGCACGGAACACTGGTGCCACCAGTGGTGACAGGCGAAATATACCTCGATCGGCCATACTCGGCGCGATGACCATCCTGGATCGAGTCGAGGGCTCAGCGGACTCATCCGCGGGCGAACCGGGCACCGCCCCGCCTGCCGGCGGTCTCGTCGACCACCATCTGCTGTCGACGGTCCTGGCGCGGTTCGCCGGCACTCTCATCGGACGGTTCACGCTGGACGACGTGATGTCGCAGCTGGGCTGCGACATCCGGATGATCCTCGGCGTCGCGGGCGCAGGTGTGATGACGGGCGACGACGACGGCCAGCTGCACTTCGTCACCTCCTCGCACGGTGTCCTTGCCGAGCTGGAATCGCTGCAGATGGAACTCGACGAGGGGCCCTGCCTGATGTCCTACCGCACCGGAGAGACGGTCTTTGCCCCCGACCTGTCGACCGACCTGCGCTTCCCTGGCTTCGGCCCGAGGGCGGTCGCTGCGGGGATGCACGCGGTCCACAGCTTCCCGATGGAGGTCGACGGCACCAGGGTGGGCGCACTCAACCTCTACGCCGGCGAGCCGGGCGCGCTGAGCGAGCAGCAGATTGCGGTGTCGCGCACGTTCGCCGACGTCGCCACGGCGTACCTGATCCACGCCCGTGACCTACAGCAGCGTGACGTCTTCACGGAGGACCTGCAACGAGCGCTCACCGCTCGGGTCATCGTCGAGCAGGCCAAGGGCTACATCGCCGCCCGCCGAGAGGTCAGCACCACCGAGGCGTTCGAGCTGATCCGCCGCTACGCGAGGGGCCACCGGGTACGGGTGCAGATGGTTGCGCGGTCGGTGGTCGAGGGCGACCTGGACACGGCTGAGCTCGCAGAGACGTGAGCCAGCCGTGAGCGGCGTCAGCGTGGTGACCGTCGTCCGCGGCCGTCGCGCGCACCTGGAACGGCAAGGTTGGGGACTGCGGGCCCAGACCGTCGCGCCGCGGCGATGGATCGTGGTGCACCTGGGCGGGCCGGCCGTGGACGACCTGGTCGGCCGCAGCGGTATCCCCGCCACGATCATCTCGATGCCGGTGGCAGACGGCGATCCACTGCCGCTGGCAGCGGCGCGCAACGCCGGTATCGCCGAACTCGAGGAAGACGACACGGTTGTCCTGCTGGACGTGGATGTGATCCCGCATCGGCAACTCCTCGCGCGTTATCACGAGGCAGTCGAGCTGGTCGGCGGCGTCGTGGCCGGCCCCGTCCGGTACCTGCCGCCCGGTGTGCCGGTTGACGAAGCCGGCCTGGCGGAGCTCGCCCGGCACGGGAGCCCGCATCCGGCGCGCCCCGTCCCGGCCGACGGCGAGCTGCTGCCCGAGGAGCGGTGGGAGCTGCTGTGGACGCTGTCGCTCGCGGCCAGAGCGGGCGCGCTCCGGGGGATCGGCGGGTTCGACGAGCGTTACGTGGGATACGGCGCCGAGGACACCGACTTCGCGATGCGGGCCCGGTCGGCCGGACTGCGGCTGCATTGGGTGGGCGGTGCGTGGGGATACCACCAACACCACGAGAGCACGTACCGCGACCAGGTGCCCGACGTCGTGCGCAACGCCCGGCTGTTCAGATCGATCTGGGGGTGGTGGCCGATGGCGGGGTGGCTGGGTGAGCTGGCCGCGGCGGGTGCGGTCCGCTGGGATCCGGACGGCGAGACGCTGGAGCGAGCGACGAGTGACCGAGCTGCGGGGGCGGCCGGGGGCTTCGACGACACGCTGAGCCGGGAGTTCGAGGCGAGTTACCCGGCGACGGCGTAGCGCAGGCCACGGGCATGCCGGACCCGCATGGCTTCGGTGGTCGGTGAGTCGTCGGTGTGCCAGCCCGGGCGGAGCGCGTCGACGGGCCGGGTAACGCGGGCCACGTAACGGCAGCGGGCCCGCACATCGGGTGGCGGGGCGCCGACGTGCACCCGTGGGTCCTCGCTGAGCGGCCCCCCCGGGGCGGCGGCGTGCCCGTCGGCCAGCCACACCCCGGCGTCGGTCTCACGCAGTAGGCCCGCGACACATCGCGTCGTCTCGATGTCGCGCCAGCCGCCGTCGTCCACCTCGACGACCACGAGCGGGTAGCGCCAGACCAGCCCGGGCGGCCGGTGGGCGGGCGAGGGCAGCAGGCGCGCCAGCACCATCGACTGGGCGTCCATCATGTCCTGCTGGTCGATGTCGCGACCGGCGAACCCCGGGCCGTCGTGCCAGGCGACGGCACCGGGCACGTGGCGCAGTGCGGCCCCGGCCAGCCAACAGCGGTTGGCGAGTTCCCAGTCCTCCCCGCCGTAGGCCACGAACCGCTCGTCGAAGCCGCCGACGGCGTCGAACAGCTCGCGGGGCATGCTCATCACCGCGCTGATGACGAACCGGTACGACTCGTCGTCGGCGTTGCGCAGGTCGTCCGTGCGGCGATAGGCGTCGCTCAGCCAGCGGGGTGCGGGGAGTTCACGCGGTGCAACTCCGGCGTCGCCACGCAGCCAGCGCCGGACCTGGACCGGGGTGGACTCCGCGAGGTCGGCGTGGCGGCGGCGCCCGACGAGGACCACGGCGCCCAGTTCGTCGGCGGCGGTCAGCGTCGCAGTGAGGTAGTCCGGCTCCGGCACCGTGTCGCCGTCCAGGAAGCACAGCAGCCGCCCGCCGCTGGCCGCGGCCCCGAGGTTGCGCGCGGCCGCGGCCCGGAACCCAAGATCGGGCTGGTCGACGACGCGCACGTCGTACTCGTGGTGGCCTGGGCGCGGCGGCACCGGCGAGCCGTCATCGGCGACGACCACCTCGAACCTCGACGGCGCAAGCCGCTGGGCGTCCAGGCCGGCCAGGACGAGGGCGAGCTGCCGGGGGGCGTCGAAGTAGGGGATCACCACGCTGATGTCCGGGCTGGGGCCCGTCATCGCGTCAGCCAGCTGTGTAGTGCCGTGGCCGCTTCGGCGGCGGATGGGCCGAGGGGGACCTCGGGGCCCAGCCAGGTCGAGGCCGGGTCGTGCAGCGCGGCGGCGAGCGCACGGGACAGTGACCGCGGGTGGTCCTCGACCAGGGTCATTGCGCCGGGCAGCCGGTGGGCGAGTTCCTCGGTGTAGGGGGATCGGGTGACGACTGGGCAGCGCCCGGCGCCCAGCCAGCTGGCGAGCGAGCCCGACGCCGAGACGTGACGGTGCGCGAGGACGGGGACCGCGGCCGAGCGGAGCTGGGTGGTCACCTCCGCGTCCGGGATCCAGCCGGTGACCCGCAGCCGGCGTCCGAGCTGGGCCGCCCGGCCGCGCAGCTCGTCGAGCAGGTGTTCATGGCCGGGTGAGGCGCCTCCGAGCACAGCCAAGCCGACCTCGCCCGGTAGGTTCCGGAGCGCGCCGAGCACCTCGGTGTGGCCCTTGCCGGGGTAGACCCAACCGAGGACGGCGATGTCGTGGGGTTCCTGGGCCGGCTGGGCGACGCAGGAGCGTGGCGCAGGGACCGCGAGCGGGATGACGGTGACGGCAGGGGCAGGTTCGGGGGTACCACTTGGCGCCGTCGTCAGCAGTGCCGCGGTTAATAGTGCGTGCTCGTGGTGGCTGGACACCACCGTCGCGACCGCGGCCCGGCTCATCGCGGCGTAGGCGGCGGCGCGCCGTGGCTGCACCCGCCCGTCCGACGGCTGCGGCAGGTCGTGCAGCGTGAGGCTGATCCGGTGGCGGGCGGCCAGCGCCGTCACCACCGTGGCCGCCTCCTCGGGCGAGCGGCCGATCAGATGGTCGGTGACGTGAATGTGGATGTGGCAGCGCGTGGCGGGCAGCAACGCCAGCAGCTCGTCGACGTCGGCGGGGCCGATGGTCCGCGGCACGCGGGTGACACGGTCGTCGGGTACCTGGCCCGCGGCGATGAGGAGCTCGGCGTAGCGGGTGACGCCGTGCCGCATCGGACCGAGGACGAGGTGGTGTGGCGCGGGTGCTGCGGCCGGAGCGGCCGTCACAGGTCGAGCATCCGGAGCGTCTCGGCGTGCCGGGTGAGGCCGGCGGCCACCACTTCCGGATGCACCGCGTACCAGTCGAGCTGCTGGGCGGCGATGGTCTCGTCGGCGACCGGCCGGTCCTGCACCCGCCAGTCCGCCCGCGCCTGGTCGTCGAGTCCCAGCGCGGCCAGCACATGCGGCTCGAGCGGGGTGTACACCGACCGCAGCAGTTCCCGGCCGGGATCGAGGGTGCCCGGCTGCCAGCCGAGGACCGCGGCCACCCGCTGGGCGAGTTCGGTCAGCACCGGGTTGCCCGGGTGGTTGATGGTGTGCGCGGCGGCGGCGCCGGCGGGCCGCAGCAGGTCCGACACCGCAATGGAACCGTGCCGGGCCTCGCGGGCGCGCAGTTCGGCCAGGGACGCCTCGGCCAGCTGTCTGATCGGCTCGGCACCCGCCGCCCGCCGTGCCGATCTGCCCGCGGCCAGCAGCAGGGTCCGCAGGTCGTGGTAAGGCACGCCAGGCGGATCGCCGACCCCGTCCGCCCGGACGATCGCCTGGTAGGGGTAGAGCGCCGCCCACCTGATCACGGGAAAGATCACGTGTCGGGCGCCGAGGGCCTGCTGCGCCAAGACCTGCTCGGTGCCGACGGGCAGCGAGCGGTAGTCGTCACGAACCGGCTGCGCGACGATGACGGCCGCTCTCGCGGCCAGCCGGTGCAGGTGGGCGACGTCGGCCTGCTCCAGCTCATGGACCGGTGGGATCCGGACCGGCCGGTACGGCGCGCCCGGGTCGTCCAGCAGGATCCGTAGCGCCTCGGCCTGACAGTTGCCGAGGACGAAAAGCACCGGCCGGTCGTCGTCGGCCGGCGCAGGCACGACGTCGTAGAACTCGCCGTAATGGCGGGTCCGTCCGGGATCGGGGCTGGCCATGGGGGGGATCCTAAGCGAGGACGCCCTGGTAGAGCCGGTCGTGCTGCTCGGCCAGGTGTTGCCGCTGGGTCAGCCGCGCCGCAGCGGCAGCACGGGGCGCCGGGCCGGCGAGCGCCGCGGTGACGGCGTCTGCGAGTGATGCCACGACGGGACCGTGCACCGTCGTCCGGTACGTCCATACCGGCTGCTGCTCGGCCCAGAATCCCATCGCCGGGGCGACGACCGCGGTGCCCACGTCGTGGCACGCCTCCACCCACCCAGAATGCGTTCCGCTGCGGTACGGCAGCACCGCGACGTCCAGGCACTGCAGGTAGTCCCACAGCTGGTCGTCACTGAACCGTGGGTGCACGGCGAGGCGCAGCCGGCCCTCGTCGGCCCAGCGGGTGAGGTCTCTCGTCAGGTCGGTGTCGTGGCGGACGAAGTCCGCTCGCATCGCCTCCTCGTGTACGTCGACCCGAAACACGGTGTCTGGGGTGGCGTTCACGGCGTCGAGCAGCGCCGCTACCGCGCGGCTGTCCGTGCTCGGCCGCAGGCTCTTGAGGTGGAGCCCGATCACTGGGTTCGGACCGCGTGGCGGGCGAGGGCGTGCCACCACCGGCAGCGGGGCGACATGCGGGTGAGGCAGCACCAGAGCGTCGCGCGACCAACGCTCGGCGATTACCCGCGCGGCACCCGGGGTGAGCGTGATGAGCGCGTCAGCAGCGCGGACCAGCAGCGCCACCTGCTCGCTGTGATGGCGCTGGTCAAGCAGGTGGGGGTTGGTCAGGTCGTGCACTGTATAAACGAGTGGGCACTGCAGGCTCGCCAACGCCGCGAGCCACTCGTGAGTGGCACCGATGGTGAGCGCTTCGAAGCCGAAATGCAGGTGGACGAGGTCGAAGTCGTGACGGTGGTCGCGCAGCCAGTCGGGGTCCAGTGCGGGGGACGGGCGCCAGGGCTGTGCTGGACCGTGACTGTGTTCGCCCTCGTCGGCATCGGTGGGTGGACCGATGTGCTGGACGTAGGGGTGGACGGCCGGGATGGACAACACCCGGACGCCATGCACACAGCCAGGGTAATGAGCTGGTGAGAGGGAGTCGGTGCCGTGACAGGCTGCGGCGTGATGAGGGAGCTGGAGGGGACGTCCCGAGCGCTGTGGCTGTCCGGCAGGATTCCGCCCTCTCGATCGACCAGCCGCTGTTCGGCCAGTATGCGGCGTCGGACTACCTGGACCCGGCGACACCTCCCCGACCACCGCGGAGATCGACGCGTCCTTCGAGGTGGTGGGCCAGCACCTTGGGGTCGACGAGGTCATGCTGCTGGAGCGGCCGCAGGACAATCCGATTTTCCGCAGCGTATCTAGTAGCGCGTCGCGCCTGTTAGTTGGGGTAGAGGTGGCGGAGTTTGATTCGGGCGTCGTCGGTGGTGAACTGCCAGTCGACGTGGCGTTGGTCGGTGTTGGTGGCGGTCTGCCAGGCGGTGAGCTCGGTGTTGAGCATGTCGAGGTCGCTGATGCGGCGGTCCAGGCATTGACGGGTCAGCGCGG
>ENA-ORBV01003560-ORBV01003560.1-microbial-mat-metagenome-genome-assembly--contig:-NODE-3560-length-31018-cov-4.468343_pt1 | contig 31018 bp, 29 predicted proteins | sample MGYA00237777_ERZ505514 | MGnify/ENA primary metagenome ERZ505514 (study PRJEB26160, sample SAMN06269048) | microbial mat metagenome | isolation source: Oligotrophic lake microbial mat | place... | reverse complement strand
GGGTTATCCATGCCATCCGGGATCAGGAAAGCCGCGATGCAATAGAATTTTCAGGTGCCAGCGCATCGGAACAGCAAGACAGTTAACCATAACAAGCGAATCCATGACTGAACTTGAAACCTCCACCATTGCCAAGCGCCCGGAATTCCGCAACATCAACGCGTTCAAGGACCTGCCGGGCTACCGCCTTCCACTTGCCGGGGTGGTTTCCATCCTGCATCGAATCAGTGGCGCGCTCATGTTCGTGTTGCTGCCGTTCATCATCTGGATGTTCGACGCTTCGGTCTCATCCGAAATTTCCTATCGGCGCTTTCTCAATGTCTTCGAGCAAGGGTTTGGCGTGTTTCCCGGTTGGATGCTCAAACTGGTCGCATTGGCGCTGATCTGGGCCTTCCTGCATCATTTGATTGCCGGACTGCGCCATTTGTGGATGGACATCAACCATGCGGTGAGCAAGGAGTTCGGCAGAAACTCCGCCGCGGTCACGTTGGGTCTCAGTGTTGCCCTGACGCTGCTGCTTGGCGCCAAATTGTTCGGAGCATATTGATATGGCAGTGAACTATGGATCCAAACGCATTGTGGTTGGAGCCCACTACGGCTTGCGCGACTGGCTCAGCCAACGCGTCACGGCGGCACTGATGGCGGTGTTCACGGCCATCCTTGTGGCACAGGTTTTGCTGACGAAGGGACCAATTGGTTATGACCGATGGGCCGGTATATTTGCAGCGCAATGGATGAAGGTGCTCACCTTCGTAGTCATCATCGCCCTGCTCTACCATGTCTGGGTGGGCGTTCGCGATATCTGGATGGACTACATCAAATCCGTTTCGGCCCGCCTGCTGCTGCAGATCGTGTCCATTGTCTGGCTCGTTGGTTGTACGGGCTGGGCGATACAGGTTTTGTGGCGCCTCTAGGTACGCAAACCCCGATCGGCTCCATCCCCCTAGCAACCACCCATGACAAAATCCATTACGACGCGCAAATTTGATGTCGTCATCATCGGCGCCGGCGGCTCGGGCATGCGGGCATCGCTGCAACTGGCCCGCGCCGGCCTGAACGTTGCCGTCTTGTCCAAGGTCTTCCCGACGCGCTCCCATACGGTAGCCGCGCAAGGCGGAATAGGCGCCTCACTTGGCAATATGAACGAAGACAACTGGCACTACCATTTCTACGACACGGTCAAAGGGTCGGACTGGCTGGGCGACCAGGATGCCATCGAGTTCATGTGCCGGGAAGCTCCCAAGGTCGTCTACGACCTGGAACACATGGGTATGCCGTTTGACCGCAACCCTGACGGAACCATCTACCAGCGGCCATTTGGCGGCCATACGGCCAACTACGGGGAGAAGGCAGTGGAACGCGCCTGCGCTGCTGCCGACCGGACCGGCCATGCGATGTTGCATACGCTGTACCAGCAAAACGTCAAGGCGCATACCGCGTTTTTCGTCGAGTGGATGGCGCTCGACCTGATCCGCGACGCTGACGGCGACGTAGTAGGCGTGACGGCCCTGGAGATGGAAACCGGCGAGCTGCACATCCTGCAGGCAAAAACCACCTTGCTCGCCACTGGCGGTGCCGGACGGATATTTGCCGCCTCAACCAATGCCTTCATCAACACCGGCGATGGCCTGGGCATGGCAGCTCGCGCCGGGTTGGCGCTGGAGGACATGGAGTTCTGGCAGTTCCATCCGACCGGCGTGGCCGGCGCGGGTGTTTTATTGACAGAGGGTTGCCGCGGTGAAGGCGCCATCCTGATCAACAGCAACGGTGAGCGCTTCATGGAGCGTTACGCCCCGACCTTGAAAGACCTGGCCCCGCGCGACTTTGTTTCACGCTGCATGGACCAGGAAATCAAGGAAGGCCGCGGCTGTGGCCCGAACAAGGACTACGTGCTGCTCAAACTCGACCACCTCGGCGCCGACACCATCATGAAGCGCCTGCCGTCTGTGCATGAAATTGGCGTGAACTTTGCCAACGTCGACGTCACCCGGGAGCCGATTCCGGTCGTGCCAACCATCCATTACCAGATGGGTGGCATTCCGACCAACATCCACGGACAGGTGGTGATGCAAAAAGACGGCAATGACAATGCGCCAGTGCAGGGACTGTATGCAGTGGGCGAATGCTCCTGCGTGAGTGTGCATGGCGCCAATCGGCTCGGCACCAATTCGCTGCTGGATTTGCTGGTATTCGGCCGCGCGGCCGGCAATCACATCGTTGCCTTCAACGACAAGAACAAGGAGCACAAGCCACTTCCCGCTGCAGCCGCCGGGCGCTCACAGGAGCGGTTGGCGCGGCTGGATAACTCCACCGGGGGTGAGTACGCGCAGGATGTGGCCAACGACATCCGCGACACGATGCAGCAACATGCCAGTGTGTTTCGCACGCAGGCCAAACTGGATGCGGGCGTAGTCGCTTTGGCGGCGCTGCGCGAGCGTGTCGACGCCATCCATTTGGCCGACAAATCCAACGTCTTCAATACGGCCCGGATCGAGGCGCTGGAAGTGGAAAACCTGATCGAAGCGGCGCAGGCGACCATCGTGTCCGCAGCGGCCCGCCGCGAGAGCCGTGGCGCCCACTCAGTCGACGATTACGGTGACACGCCCGAGCATCCCAATGGCCGTAACGACGCGCAGTGGCACAAACACAGCCTGTGGTACCGCGACGGCAACCGCTTGAGTTACAAGGCGGTACAGATGAAACCGCTGACGGTGGATTCGGTACCGATGAAAGTGCGTACTTTCTAGGCGCCAGTCCGCACCGGCGTACCGAATCAGCCAAACCAGCCACTGGAGCCTGCATGCAAAAACGTACATTCCATATCTACCGCTACGATCCGGACAAGGACGCCAAACCCTACATGCAAACCATCGAGGTGCAATTGGACGGCAGTGAACGCATGTTGCTCGACGTATTGATGAAGCTCAAGGCGGTGGATCCCAGCATTTCCTTCCGGCGCTCATGCCGCGAAGGCGTCTGTGGTTCCGACGCGATGAATATCAATGGCAAGAACGGACTTGCGTGCTTGACGAACATGGCTACGCTGCCGGTAACGATCACCCTCAAGCCCCTGCCCGGCCTGCCGGTGATCCGCGATCTGATCGTCGACATGACGCAATTCTTCAAGCAGTACAACTCGATCAAACCGTACTTGGTCAACGACAATGTGCCGCCTGAGAAAGAGCGCCTGCAAAGTCCCCAGGAGCGGGAAGAACTCGACGGACTATACGAGTGCATACTGTGCGCCAGTTGCTCCGCGAGTTGCCCCAGTTTCTGGTGGAATCCAGACAAGTTCGTCGGCCCGGCCGGCCTTTTGCAGGCTTACCGGTTCATTGCCGACAGTCGGGACGAAGATACCGCAGCGCGGCTGGACAACCTGGAAGATCCATACCGCCTGTTCCGCTGCCACACCATCATGAACTGCGTCGATGTCTGCCCGAAGGGCCTGAACCCGACACGGGCGATCGGGAAGATCAAGGAAATGATGGTTTACCGGACTGTCTGAGCCATACCCGACCCTGCGCCATGACCGAACTGGATGAACCGCTGCTCGACGAGCGCGGCATGAGCCGCCTGATCTGGCGATGCCGTCGGGGAATGCTGGAAAATGACCTCTTCCTGGAACGATTCTTGCGCGAGCACTCGCACACCATGACCGTGCGCCACGCCAATTCGCTGGCCGCGCTGATGACACTTGGCGACAATGATCTGCTCGATTTGCATTTGGGGCGACGGCAACTGCCGGACGTCGACCCGTCTCTTGACCGCGAGGAGGTACGCGAAGTGCTGGATTTGTTGAGAAAAAACCGCTGAAAGGGCAAATATGAAGCAGACTGAAAATAGGGCGACCTTGTCGTTCTCCAATGGCAGCCCGAGTATCCAATTGCCGATTTACGGCGGCAGCGTTGGTCCGGAAGTGATTGACATCCGCAAGCTGTATGCCCAGACCGGCATGTTCACCTATGACCCCGGATTTCTGTCGACTGCGTCCTGCCAATCCAGCATCACCTACATCGACGGCGACAAGGGCGAGTTGTTGTACCGTGGGTATCCGATCGAGCAGTTGGCGACCCATTGCGACTTTCTGGAAACCTGCCATCTGCTGCTGTATGGCAACCTGCCTGACGTCGCCAGCAAAGCCAAGTTCGTAAAGATCGTCACCAATCACACAATGGTGAACGAACAGATGCAGTTCTTCCTGCGTGGGTTCCGCCGCGACGCACATCCGATGGCCATCATGACCGGCTTGGTTGGCGCGCTGTCAGCGTTCTACCATGACAGCACCGACATCAACAATCCGGAACACCGCGAAATATCGGCCATACGGCTGATAGCGAAAATGCCGACCCTGGTGGCGATGGCATTCAAATACAGCGCCGGACAACCCTACATGTACCCGAAGAACAACCTTAGTTACGCCGGGAACTTCCTGCACATGATGTTTGCCACGCCGTGCGAAGACTACACCGTGAACCCGGTGATCGAGCGGGCACTGGACCGCATCTTCATCCTGCACGCGGACCATGAGCAAAATGCCTCCACCTCCACCGTACGGCTGTGCGGCAGCTCAGGGACCAACCCATTTGCCGCCATCGCTGCGGGTGTGGCCTGCCTGTGGGGGCCGGCACACGGCGGAGCCAACGAGGCTTGCCTGAACATGCTCGAAGACATACAGCATATGGGTGGTGTGGGCAAAGTCGGCGAGTTCATCAGCCAGGTCAAGGACAAGTCGTCCGGGATCAAGTTGATGGGCTTCGGCCACCGGGTCTACAAGAATTACGACCCGCGTGCCAAGTTGATGCAGGAAACCTGCCGAGAGGTGCTCAGCGCATTGGGGTTGCAGAACGATCCGCTCTTCAAGCTTGCCATGGCACTGGAGAAAATCGCGCTCGAGGATGACTATTTCGTGCAGCGCAAGTTGTATCCGAACGTGGACTTCTACTCGGGCATCGTGCAACGCGCCATCGGGATTCCAACCTCGCTGTTTACTGCAATTTTTGCGCTCGCGCGCACCGTCGGATGGATCGCGCAACTCAATGAAATGATCGGCGACCCCGAGTACAAAATTGGTCGGCCACGCCAGCTCTACTCCGGGGCCGTGCAACGCGACGTAGTGCCGATCGCAAACCGCTAGCTGGTTGCGCGCACCAACTGTTGCCCTGAGGAAGACGTCGGCGCTTGCACAGGGCCTAAAATCGGATGCACCGGAGGGACTGCCACCATGAGCCGAACGTTATACGACAAAATCTGGGACGACCACGTCGTGCACACCGAGGAGGATGGAACCACCATTCTCTATGTTGATCGGCACCTGGTGCACGAAGTCACCAGCCCGCAGGCATTCGAGGGATTGCGCCAGACTGGCCGCGGCGTGTGGCGCGTCAGTTCCATCGTGGCCACAGCGGACCACAACACACCCACCACAGGTTGGGAACTCGGCTACGACGGAATCACCGACACGGTAAGCCGCGAGCAGATCACGACACTGGACTCGAATATCAAACAATTCGGGGCGGCTGCCTATTTCCCGTTCTTGTCCGGGCGCCAAGGCATCGTGCACGTCATCGGACCCGAAACCGGAGCCACACTGCCTGGCATGACGGTGGTCTGCGGCGACTCGCACACCTCCACCCATGGCGCGTTCGGCGCACTTGCGCATGGCATCGGCACCAGTGAAGTCGAGCATGTAATGGCCACCCAGACCCTGTTGGCGAAAAAAGCCCGGAACATGCTGGTGCGCGTTGAAGGTAAGCTGCCCGCAGGATGTGTTGCCAAGGACATTGTGCTGGCCATCATCGGAAAGATCGGCACGGCGGGCGGGACCGGCCACACCATCGAGTTTGCCGGGTCGGCGATCCGGGCGCTGAGCATGGAAGGTCGGATGACGGTATGCAACATGGCGATTGAAGCGGGGGCGCGTGCCGGTCTGATTGCGGTGGACCAGAAGACCATCGACTACGTGGAGGGACGACCCCTGTCCCCGAGCGGATTGGAGTGGGACCTCGCGGTTGCCAACTGGAGAACCCTGCAGTCGGACAGCGGCGCCTACTTTGATGCCGTCGTCGAACTCGACGCCGCACAACTTGTGCCGCAGGTGACCTGGGGCACCTCGCCGGAAATGGTTCTGGGCATTGATGCCCGTGTACCCGACCCGGAGCGGGAAAAGGACGCAAACAAACGATCGGCGATGGAACATGCCCTGCGGTACATGGGGCTGCAGCCCGGAAGGCGCATCGAAGACATCCATGTCGACAAGGTGTTCATCGGCTCCTGTACCAACAGCCGCATCGAAGACATGCGCGAAGCCGCGGCCATCGTCAAGAAGCTGGGGCGGAGGGTCGCCGGTAACGTGCTGCTGGCGATGGTGGTTCCAGGCTCCGGACTGGTGAAGAAACAGGCCGAGCGCGAGGGCCTGCACGAAATCTTCCTGGCCGCGGGTTTCGAGTGGCGCGAACCGGGCTGCTCCATGTGTCTTGCCATGAACGCCGACCGGTTGGAGCCGCAGGAGCGATGCGCCTCCACCAGCAACCGAAACTTTGAGGGCCGCCAGGGAGCTGGCGGACGCACCCACCTCGTCAGTCCGGCCATGGCCGCTGCGGCCGCTGTCCACGGACACTTTGTCGATGTGCGCAGGTTTGTCTAAGAGCGCCCAAGCAGCGGAAACACCATGCAGAAATTCACTTTACATAAGGGGCTGGTCGCACCCTTGGATCGGGAGAATGTCGACACCGACGCCATCATTCCAAAGCAGTTCCTGAAATCCATCCGCAAAACCGGGTTTGGCGTCAACCTGTTTGACGCATGGCGCTACCTTGATGCCGGATTTCCTGGACAGGATCCCACGACCCGCAAACCAAACCCGGATTTCGTGCTGAACCAGGCACGCTACAAAGGCGCATCGATCCTGTTGGCGCGCAAGAACTTTGGCTGCGGATCGTCGCGAGAACACGCGCCCTGGGCATTGGACCAGTATGGCTTTCGCGCCATTATCGCCCCGAGTTACGCGGACATCTTCTTTAACAACAGCTTCAAGAACGGCCTGCTTCCGATTGTGCTGCCAGAGGCACAAGTAGGAGCACTTTTTGACGATGTGCTGGCGTTTCCGAACTACACCCTCACAGTGGATCTGGAACGGCAAGTGGTCATCAAGGCGCAGGGTGAAGAATTGCCTTTCGAGGTGCAGGCGTTTCGAAAGTACTGTCTGCTCAATGGCTTGGACGATATTGGCCTGACACTGCGCCACGCCGACAAGATCCGGTCATTCGAGGCACGTCGGCTGGCACAAAAGCCGTGGCTGGCCAAATTCCTTGTTTCCAGTATCTGAGTTGCGCCCATGAAATACCGCCTCGCCTTGGCCTTAGTTGCAGCACAGTTTGTCGCGTCGCCCGTTGCCAATGCAGGCGTCATGGAGGAATTGCTGGCGCTGCCCGCAATACAGTCCCTGTTGGGGCGCCTGCCCGACGTGCAGGCGACACTGCAACGGTGCGCTGACGTCCGATACAAGCAGCGAAACGCAGGCCTCTGTCAGCAGGCCGAGAGTGCGAGCCGATTGGCAAAAATGCCGCTGGAACTCCGCGCCGTCCTGGCTGTGCCGGCAGCGTCGGCATCGATCCGTGAACTCTGCCTGGCCGTGCAATCAGGGCCAACGCAAAACAGCTACCTGTGTGCCGAGCTTGCGAAGGCTGATCTGGGGTTCAAGACACAGCTCGACCAGACGCGTCAGGCCAATGAGGCGGTCGAACTGCAGCGCCGCCAAAGGGCCGGTGGTGGCGCGGCACTGCAACCAGAATCCAACAACTAGAACCTACCCTGCGTGCTGGTAGCGAGCGCAAACAACCACGGGAATCCATGAAAATTGCAGTCTTGCCAGGTGACGGCATCGGCAAAGAGATCGTCGCGGAGGCAGTCAAGGTGTTGCATGCGCTCGATCTCGGGTTTGAAATGGAGACCGCCTTGGTGGGTGGCGCCGCGTTTGAGGCGCACGGCCATCCATTGCCGGACGCGACGCTGCAACTCGCGAAATCGTCAGACGCCATCCTGTTTGGTGCTGTAGGCGACTGGAAGTACGACACGCTGGCGCGCCCGCTGCGCCCCGAACAGGCGATCCTGGGTTTGCGAAAACACCTCGGGCTTTTTGCCAATTTCCGCCCCGCCATCTGCTATGAACAACTCGTCGGCGCCTCCAGCCTGAAGCCTGAGTTGATCGCCGGCCTCGACATTCTGATCATTCGGGAACTCACCGGCGACATCTACTTCGGGCAACCGCGCGGGCGGCGCACTGCCATCGACGGGCCTTTTCCTGGCAGCGAAGAGGCCTTTGACACCATGCGCTACACACGCCCGGAGATCGAGCGGATCGCCCATGTAGCGTTCCAGAGCGCGCGCAAACGCTCCAAACGCGTCACCAGCGTGGACAAGGCAAACGTACTCGAAACTTTCCAGCTCTGGAGGGATATCGTGACCGAAATCGGCCTGCAGTACCCGGATGTCGCACTCGACCATATGTACGTGGACAACGCCGCCATGCAACTGGTCCGGGCCCCGAAAATATTTGACGTGGTCGTGACCGGCAACATGTTTGGCGACATTCTGAGCGACGAGGCCGCCATGTTGACTGGCTCCATTGGCATGTTGCCGTCGGCCAGCCTGAACGCCACCAACCAGGGTCTGTATGAACCCAGCCACGGAAGTGCGCCGGATATTGCCGGCCAGGGCATTGCCAATCCGCTGGCGACGATTCTGAGTGCGGCCATGATGCTGCGCTTCAGCCTCCACCAGGAACACGCCGCCGACCGGGTTGAGGCCGCCGTCAAACGGGTTTTGAGCCAGGGCCTGCGGACGGTCGACATTCATTCGGCCGATACCCGTCTGGTCGGTACGGCGGAGATGGGCAGTGCGGTGGTCAGCGCCCTGCGAAATTGATTCGCTTATAATTTTTCGCATGTCCAGTACGCACTACAACTGCCAGTTTGCATGGTCCGTCACGCGTCGACCGGCATTGCTTGCGGACGTTGCTGGCACCAAAACGACTTTCGGCTGACACAGCCCGGTTCGTCGTGCCCCACCCGGCCAGACGAGCCGGGCAACTGAATTGAAACAATTGCAGTTTGAACAAGGGGTAGAAAATGCGAGTAGGCAATGTTGTGGGTCTGGTCGGCTGGCGCGGCATGGTCGGCTCTGTGCTGATCGAGCGAATGATTGCCGAAGGTGACTTCAAACTGATCGAGCCGGTCTTCTTTTCCACCTCCAACGCCGGCGGCATGGCACCGGTCGCTGTGGGCGGCGGTCGGCTGCAGGACGCGCACGACACGGCACTGCTCAAGCGGTGCGACATCATCATCACGGCGCAAGGTGGCGATTACACGGCTTCGGTATTCCCTAAGCTGCGCGCAGCCGGTTGGGACGGGCACTGGATCGACGCCGCCTCACCACTGCGCATGCAGGACGACGCCGTCATCATCCTCGACCCGGTCAATCTGCCGGTTATCCGCAAGGCGCTCGCTGCGGGCGGCCGTGACTGGATCGGGGGGAACTGCACGGTCAGTTGCATGTTGATGGGCGTCGGCGCATTGTTCAAGGCCGGGCTTGTGGAGTGGATGACCAGCATGACTTACCAGGCGGCGTCTGGCGGTGGTGCGCAGCACATGCGCGAATTGCTCACACAGTTCGGGTCCCTGCACGCAGAGGTTCGGCAACGGCTCAGCGACCCGCAATCGGCGATCCTGGAGATCGACCGGCTGATCCTGGCAAAGCAACAGTCGCTGCCACCTTTGGAAACAGAAAACTTCGGCGTGCCACTCGCAGGCAGTCTGATTCCCTGGATCGACAAAGACCTTGGCAACGGGATTAGCCGGGAAGAGTGGAAAGGCGGCGCAGAGACCAACAAGATACTCGGGCAGGGAACAGCTTTCGGCACGCCGGAGGTACCGGTTGACGGGTTCTGCGTACGCGTGGGCGCCATGCGCTGCCACAGCCAGGCGCTGCTGTTCAAATTGAACAAGAACGTCCCAACGGCCGATATTGAGGCATTGATTGCGGCCGACAACCAATGGGTGCATATAGTCCCGAACGACCGAGAGTCAAGCACGCGGGCGTTGACGCCGGTAGCCGTCACCGGCACGTTGGGAATTCCCGTCGGGCGGGTGCGCAAGATGGCGATGGGACCGGAGTACGTTGGTGCATTTACGATCGGGGACCAACTGTTGTGGGGCGCCGCCGAGCCGCTGCGGCGCATGCTCCGGATCTTGCTTGAGCGTTAACGATTAGCGTTTTTCTGCCGCAAGCCCAAGCTGGCTGAAACCAGGAGCACCTCCTGCGGCAGATAAACCATGTTGGACTGAACCGCCAGAAGTAGCGGCGGATTGCAGGGGATTGTAAGTTTGGAGATCAAGGGCCGGGCAGCTTTTCTCATCAAATGTGCAGCATTGTCGGGGCGGTTGCGCGCCTCGCGTAAACCCGTCCCAAACCCTGACCGCCGACGCGACTCGTTGTCGTTTGACAACAGCCCCCTAGCCGGTCAGACGGCCGTGGCGCGCCGAACGATACTTAAGGGCTCTCTCAGCTTGTCAGCCTAAGACATTGATGTTATGGTCCTTTTCAGGGTTAGAGTGTCGCGGCGATTGTTCCTGCAGATGGCAGTGTTTTGTGGGCAGCCCGACCATCGGAGGTTACTAAATTGATATCTAAGTTACAACGCTGGCGCCAAACGGCTGTTGCTTCACTGGTTGCGGCGCTGTTGGGCCTGTCATCTAGCGCGGCCCAGGCGCTGGCGCTGGGTCGCGTCACGGTTCAATCCGCGCTCGGTGAGCCATTGAGAGCCGAAATCGACATCCCCGAAATCAATGCCGAAGAGGCTTCGACTCTCAAAACTTCGGTGGCACTACCGGAAGCCTACCGGGCCGCCGGGCTCGAATACAACCCGGCTCTGGCAGGGGTTCAGATCACCCTGCAGCGCCGGGCCGATGGGCGTGCCTTCCTGCGCTTGAGCAGTGACAGGACGGTCAGCGAGCCTTTCGTCGACCTCATACTGGAGGCGAGCTGGGCCACTGGACGTATTGTGCGCGACTACACGATGCTGCTGGATCCGCCCAGTTTGCGTGCTGCGGTCGCGCCGCCGGCGGCGGCGACGGTCGCAGCTTCGCCAGTGGCCCTGCCACAAACCGCACCCGCGCCGGTTGCTGTGCGGCCCGCAGCGGCGCCCATTCGAAGGGCGACGCCCAGTGTTGCGGTGGCGGCCCCGGCCAAAACCACGAATGACGGCGGCAAGCAGATTACAGTACAGCCGGGCGACAGCGCCAGCAGGATTGCCGCGAGCACCAAATCGGCGCAGGTATCGCTGGACCAAATGCTGGTTGCATTGTTGCGCGCCAACAGTGATGCATTTGTCAACGGCAATCTGAATCGCCTCAAGGCCGGCTCGGTGCTGACAATCCCCACCGAAGAGCAAGCCTTGGGCTTGAACCGGTCGGAGGCTTCCCGGACCGTCGTGGCGCAGAGCCGGGACTTCAATGACTTCCGCGGGAAGCTCGCTACCAACGCTCCGACGGTTCCCGTCGCTGCGGCCGACCGCACGGCGAGCGGTGCCGTGCAGGCCAAAGTCGAGGACAAAAAGACCGCTGCGGCGACGCCAGACAAGCTGACCCTTTCCAAAGGCGCGTTGGCCAAGGCGGCGGAGGAGAAAATTGTCCAGGAAAAGGCGGCCAAGGATGCCGCCAATCGCGCAGCGGAACTGGCCAAGAACATCAAGGACCTGGGCAGTATTGGTGCAGCTTCGGCCCCCGCTGCTGCGCAACCGGTCCCGGCGGTCGCGGCAACGCCGGCGCAGGCGCCAGCTCCGGCCCCAGTAGCGGCTCCGGCGTCTGCGGCGCCGGTCGCAGCAACGGTCACCGTTGCCACGTCGGCATCGGCGCCGTCCGTACCGGTTGCAGCGGTTGCCCCCGTGCCCGCCGCAGCACCGGCGCCAGCGCCTGCAAAACCCGTACCGGATCCAGTCGTCGCGAACAAGGCAAGCTCTGAGCCAAGCTTTATTGATGGACTGGTGAAAAACCCCTTGTTGCTGGCCGGCGCCGCCGCGCTGGTGGCTCTGCTCGCCGGTCTGGGCGTTTACCGCTCACGGCAGCGGCAAAAGACCGCTGATGTAGACAGTGCGTTCCTGGAAAGCCGACTGCAGCCTGACTCCTTCTTCGGCGCCAGTGGCGGGCAGAAAGTGGATACCAACGACGGAGCGGCCACTGGCTCATCCATGGTGTATTCGCCAAGCCAGCTCGACGCAGCGGACGATGTCGATCCGGTCGCGGAGGCAGATGTGTACCTCGCCTATGGCCGTGATCTGCAGGCCGAAGAAATTCTCCGCGAGGCTTTGCGCACCCACTCAGGACGTATCGCCGTACACCAGAAACTCCTCGACATCTATGCCAAGCGCCGTGACGCCAAGGCATTCGAGGCGATGGCGAACGAGGCCTTCAAGCTGGCGGGCGCGCAGAGCGCGGAGTGGGCGCGAATCTGCGAACAGGGCCTGACCATAGACCCGGCCAACCCGTTGTACCAGCCGGGCGGGCAACCTTCGATGACGACCCAGCCCATCGCGGTCGCGGCTGTGGCGGGGGCTGCGGCAATGGCAGTCGCCGGTGCTGCGACGCAGAGACTGGACGTGTCTCCCAGTGCTCCGGTCTCGGCGTCCGTGGACCTCGACCTGGATCTCGATTTTTCACTCGACGATGCAGCTCCCAGCACCATCATCGAGGCGAAACCAACGCGCAATGAACAGACGGTCGCGCTCGCGGCCGTGCCGTCCGCGCCAGCGCCACTGGACATGGACTTCGGAACCTCCACCGCGGCCTTGGACCAGCCGATGGGTGCCAATAACAAGGCGCTGGCAGTGGAACTTGATTTGCCGGATTTGTCGATGGCCGACAAGACCATGGCCATGTCGCCGCATCCAAGCATTGATCCTGACGACTTCCGCCAGCAAGCCGAGGTGAGTTTCGGTTCTACAAACCCGGCGCCGCTACACACAGCGACTGCAGCGAAGGCCTCCGGCGATGTCGATGCACCATTGCCCGACGTGAGTTTTGGCACCACGGAGCCGCACGCCCTGACGGCCAGCCAAACGCCGTTGAATGCCCCAGACGCGCCCGACTCTGGCATGCTGGAGTTTGACCTGGGTACGCTCTCCCTCGACCTCGATCCAGCGCCAAACGGTACTGCGCCTGCTGCTTTGGGAGAATCCGACGATCCCCTGGCCACCAAATTGGCATTGGCCGAGGAGTTCGTGTCCATCGGCGACGACGACGGCGCGCGTGCACTGATTGAAGAGGTCATCGCAGAAGCCACTGGTGAGCTCAAGACCAAAGCCCAGCGCGCCTTGAGCAGCTTGGGTTAACCTTCACCTCAGGGTGAACCCGGCGCAAACGCGCTCCCGGGTGGCGCTGGGGGTCAGCTACCACGGTGGCGCCTACCAGGGCTGGCAGAGCCAGTCCTCCGGGAAGACCGTGCAAGACCATCTGGAAGCGGCCTTGGCCGCAATCGCCTGCCACCGGGTTTCTACGCTGTGTGCCGGCCGCACGGACGCTGGCGTACACGCGCTGATGCAGGTGGTGCATTTCGATACCAGCTCCGAGCGCCAGCAAAACGCGTGGGTCAGGGGCACCAACGCACTGCTGCCGCGCGATATCGCTGTCCAGTGGGCGCAGGTGGTGCCGGCACAGTTTCATTGCCGGGCCAGCGCCGTCTCGCGCCGTTACGTCTATGTGATCCTGCAGTCCGCTGTCCGGCCCAGCATTGACGATGGCCGCGTGGGATGGGTTATACACCCGTTGTCGCAATCAGCCATGGAGACCGCGAGTGAGTTGCTGCTGGGCGAGCATGACTTCTCCTCCTTTCGAGCTGCCGCATGCCAGGCCCAAAGTCCCGTCAAGGTGCTGCAGTCGATTCGTATTTCACGGCGCGGCGCGTATTGGCGCTTTGAGTTCGAAGCCAATGCATTCCTGCACCACATGGTTCGCAACCTGATGGGCTGTTTGCTGGCGGTCGGTCAGGGGAAACAGGCGCCACATTGGGTGGCGCAGGTGCTGCAGGCACGTTCCCGCAAAGTGTCAGCCCCCACGTTCCCGCCACACGGGCTGTACTTCCTCGGACCACGTTACGACGCAGCATGGCGTCTGCCGGAGCGGACCGATGGGTATGATGGGCTCCCATGAGTCCAGCATTGGCCAGCGCCACACGCACCCGCATCAAGATCTGCGGTCTGACGCGCGAGTGTGATCTGGACGCAGCGGTGGCCGCTGGCGCCGACGCCGTGGGGTTCGTCCTGTACGAAAAAAGTCCACGCCACGTTACGATTGAGCGGGCAGCATTGCTGGCCAGGCGCCTGCCAGCGTTTGTCACGCCGGTGCTGCTGTTCGTGAATGCCGACCGCGACTTTGTTCGGGCCTGCTGCGCCACTGTGGCGAATGCAACTCTGCAGTTTCACGGTGACGAAACAGCGCAGCAGTGCCTGGAGGCCAGCGCAGATGGTGCACGGCCGTTTATCCGGGCTGCGCGGATTCCCCTGGGTGCGGGCGCTGAAGATTTCGATCTCGTAAAATATGCGTTCGAATACCGATCAGCCCAATCCATTTTGCTGGACGCCCACGTAGCGGGTTATGGCGGTGGAGGGCAAACCTTCAATTGGTCACTCCTGCCTCCAAGCGTCGACTGTCACCTCGTCTTAAGTGGTGGGCTCACACCTGCAAATGTGACCGATGGCATCTTGCAGTTGCGCCGGCGTTGCAAAACCCTGGCGGTTGATGTCAGTTCCGGTGTCGAGATGTCCAAGGGCATCAAAGACCAGGAAAAAATCCTTCAATTTGTCGCTGCCGTGCGCGCGGCCGACGTCCAATTTGCAAGACCATCCCATGTATTCCTACCAGCAACCTGATCCCACCGGCCATTTCGGCATCTACGGCGGCAGCTTTGTCAGTGAGACCCTCACCCATGCCATTTCCGAGTTGCGGCAGGCCTACGCCAAGTACCAGCATGACCCGCAATTCGTCGCCGAGTTCCACTACGAGCTGGCCCATTTCGTGGGCCGACCGTCGCCGATTTACCATGCTGCCCGCATGAGCCGTGAGCAGGCCGGGGCACAGATTTTCCTCAAGCGGGAAGACCTCAACCACACCGGCGCCCACAAGGTCAACAACACGATTGGACAGGCCATGCTGGCGCGCCGTATGGGCAAGCCCCGCGTGATCGCCGAGACGGGCGCGGGCCAGCATGGGGTTGCCACTGCTACCATCTGCGCCCGTTACGGGCTCGAATGTGTCGTCTACATGGGCAGCGAAGACGTCAAACGCCAGAGTCCCAATGTGTACCGCATGAAACTGCTGGGCGCTACCGTGGTGCCCGTCGAAAGCGGCAGCCGCACGCTCAAGGATGCGCTCAACGAAGCCATGCGCGACTGGGTGGCCAACGTTGACAACACCTTCTATATCATCGGTACTGTGGCTGGCCCACATCCCTATCCAATGATGGTGCGTGACTTTCAAAGCGTGATCGGTCAGGAGTGTCTGGTACAGATGCCCGAGATGCTGGCAGCACAGGGTTGCCACGGCGCCCAACCCGATGTGGTCATGGCCTGTGTGGGCGGTGGCAGCAATGCGATGGGTATTTTCTTCCCCTACATCGCCCACGGCGCAACCAGGCTGGTGGGTGTGGAGGCCGCCGGCGAAGGCCTTGACAGCGGCAAACACGCGGCTTCACTGCAACGTGGCAGCCCGGGAGTGTTGCATGGCAACCGGACTTACGTGTTGCAGGACGACAATGGCCAGGTGACCGAGACACACAGTATCAGCGCCGGCCTGGATTACCCTGGCGTCGGTCCCGAGCACGCCTTGCTCAAGGACACCGGGCGCGCCGAATACGTCGGGGTCACGGACACCGAAGCACTCGAGGCATTCCATTACCTGTGCCGCACCGAAGGCATCATCCCGGCGCTTGAATCCAGCCACGCCGTCGCCCATGCGATGCGCCTTGCCAGGACCATGCGCAAGGACCAGTCGATTCTCGTGAACCTCTCCGGGCGCGGTGACAAGGACATTGGGACAGTGGCCGACCTTTCCAGCGCCGACTTCTATTGCCGACCCAGTTGTCAAGGCCAAGTGGCCAAAGGCACGCCGAGTCTCGTCGCGTTGCCGCGCAAAAGCACCGTATGAGCCGCAGGGCCGCTCCCAAGGCGAATAGCGCCGCAGCGTGCCGCGCGAAGGCCTCCACATGAGCCGCAGGGCCGCTCCCAAGGCGAATAGCGCCGCAGCGTGCTGCGCGAAGGCCTTCACATGAGCCGCAGGGCCGCTCCCAAGGCGAATAGCGCCGCAGCGCGCCGCGCGAAGGCCTCCACATGAGCCGCATTGGTGCGACCCTCACCGCGCTGCGGGAACGTGGACGAACCGCCCTTATCCCCTATGTCATTGCGGGTTTCCCGTACCCGGACATTACGCCCGAACTGATGCACGGCATGGTCGCCGGTGGCGCCGATATCATTGAACTTGGCGTCCCGTTTTCCGACCCTAGTGCCGACGGCCCAGTGATCCAGAAGGCTGGCGACAAGGCACTGGCGGCTGGAATCGGATTGACCCAAGTGTTGCAGATGGTTCGTGATTTCCGCTTGACCGACCAGCACACCCCGGTCGTGCTGATGGGCTACGCCAATCCGATCGAGCGTTTTGACCAGTTGCACAGCTCTGCAAGTACAGACAGTGCTTTCGTCGCACAGGCCAGCCAGGCTGGCGTCGACGGACTGCTGGTAGTCGACTACCCCCCTGAAGAATCGGTTGGCTTGGCCAGCGCTTTGCGAGCCCGCAGCATGGACATGATCTTCCTGCTGGCGCCCACCAGCACCGACAGGCGCATGCAAGAGGTTGCCAAGGTGGCGACTGGATACGTGTATTACGTCTCCCTCAAGGGCGTCACTGGAGCCGGGACACTGGATACGGCCGCTGTAGAGGCGATGTTGCCGCGTATCCGAAAACATGTGCGTATTCCCGTGGGTGTCGGTTTTGGTATCCGGGACGCAGCGTCGGCATGTGCAATCGGCAAGGTCGCCGATGCCGTCGTCATCGGAAGCCGCATCATCCAGTTGATCGAAGATGCGCCGCGTCAGCGGGTAGCTGCGGTCGCTGGCGAGTTCCTGGCCACCATCCGCAAGGCACTCGATGGCCACGCCGAAGTACCACAACCCGAAGTGACAGGAGCAAAAGCATGAGCTGGCTTGAAAAACTGCTGCCCCCAAAGATCCAGCACACCGATCCCGCTGACCGGCGCTCGGTGCCGGAAGGTTTGTGGATCAAGTGCCCGAGTTGTGAGGCGGTTCTGTACAAGTCGGACCTGGAACAGAACCAGAACGTCTGCCCGACCTGCGGCCATCACCACCGTATTGGAGCCCGCGCCCGCCTCGACACGTTCCTGGACAACGAAGGCCGCTTCGAGATCGGGCAGGAAGTGCTGCCGATCGATGTCCTCAAGTTCAAGGACAGCCGCAAGTACCCGGACCGGCTCAAGGAGGCAATGGAGAACACGGGTGAAACCGACGCCCTGGTGGTACTGGGCGGCGCCGTCCATACGATCAGCGTGGTGGTTGCCTGCTTCGAGTTTGATTTCATGGGGGGCAGCATGGGGTCGGTCGTCGGCGAACGTTTCGTGCGAGGCGTCGCAACCGCGATTGAACAGAAGGTGCCGTTCATCTGCTTCACGGCGACCGGTGGCGCACGTATGCAAGAAGGCCTGCTGAGCCTGATGCAAATGGCGAAAACCAATGCCGCATTGACACGTCTGGCCAAGAAGGGGTTGCCCTTCATCAGCATCCTTACCGACCCGACCACCGGCGGGGTGAGCGCGAGTTTCGCATTCATGGGCGACGTGGTGATCGCTGAACCAAAGGCCTTGATCTGTTTCGCGGGACCAAGGGTCATCGAATCGACCTTGCGCGTCACATTGCCGGAGGGTTTCCAGCGCTCAGAGTTTCTGCAGGAAAAAGGAGCGATCGACTTTGTCTGCGACCGCCGCGAGTTGCGCAAGGTGGTGGCCAGCACGCTGGCGATGCTGCTGCGTCAGCCGACGGACGCGGTAGCCTGATCGGGCGCACTGGTAAGCGCGTCAGCGCGGCAGCCCGGACATCGAATCGATCACGATGCCGACGACCTGCAGCAGTACCAGCAGCAGCAAAGGTGACAGATCGATGCCGCCGACCAGCGGAACCACACGCCGGATGGGCCTTAGCCAAGGCGCCACCACCCGGTCAATCAGCCCTGCCATTGGTGAGCCCGATTGCACCCAGGACAACACCACATAGACGATCAGCAAGCCGGTCGCTCCTGACAGTATCAGGCGTACCAAGCCAAGCGCTGCCTGCATCGGTACCAGGGCGGGTGATCCGTGCAGCCCTCCGAGCAACCACAAGAACCCGTACAGGGCGAGCTCCACCAGACCCGCAGCCACCAGGCTCGCAATGTCCCATCGTCCGACTGGGGGTATCAAGCGGCGCAAAGGCAACACCAACCAGTCCGTGAGCGCAAAAATGAATGGCCCGAGCGGATTGCCTGCGCGTGGCGCCATGGAGATTCGCTGGTATTGCAAGTACAGGCGCAAAAGACACATGCCGGCCACCAGACCCGCGGCAATGTGGAGCAACAAGGACGTGATTTGATAGAGCATGGTGCAAAAGAGGACTGGCCTCTAGCAATCTGTTGAATTTCTGTACGGGGCCGCGACGTGACTTTGCGGGATGCGCCGCAAGGCGCGAAACCCGGGGCCAGGCTGGACGCCTTGCCAGTTTTCGCAACGCCGCAGATCGCCCGCAAAGCCACCTCCCATGCGGGTTGGGCCGAAATCGGGCGCTTTACCCACCAAGCCGCCTGGTCGGGCGTACAGACCGCGCTGCGCGCCGATGGCGGACCCATCATCCCGATTTCGACTCAAACGCAGCTCCCGGAGAAAAGTTCAACAGACTGCTGGCGATAATAGCGTCTGCTTGACCTGCCGTCGGCCAGCCTGTCCCGGCGACCACACAATCCATGTCCGATCAATCCCACCCCGCACACCTGCCAGACGAGAACCAGCTAATGGCGGAGCGGCGCGACAAACTGCGCCAGATCCGGGCGCGTCAGGCACAGGGGCAAGGAGTTGCATTCCCGAATGACTTCAAGCCAACGCACCAGTCCGCCAACCTGTTGCAGGCACATGGGCAACAGTCCAACGAGGAACTGGGCGCAGACCCAATCGTGGTGCGACTGGCCGGGCGGATGATGCTCAAGCGGGTTATGGGCAAAGCCAGTTTTGCAACCCTGCAAGACGGATCGGGACGAATGCAGGTCTATGCCAAGGGCGAAGATCTCGGCGACGCGGTGTACGAGGATTTCAAACATTGGGATCTGGGCGACATCGTCGGCGTCGAAGGCCATCTGTTCAAGACCAGAACCGGAGAACTGTCCGTCCACGCCAGCCGCCTGCGTCTGCTGACCAAGAGCCTGCGTCCGATGCCGGACAAGTTTCATGGCATGCATGACCAGGAACTGAAGTACCGGCAACGCTACGTGGACCTGATGACAGATGAAGCTGCGCGCAAACGCTTTATCGCGCGCAGCAAGGCTGTCAGCGGGATGCGGGAATTCATGGTGGGCCATGGTTTCCTAGAGGTGGAGACGCCGATGCTGCACCCGATCCCGGGTGGCGCCAACGCCAAACCGTTCTCCACCCACCACAATGCGCTCGACCAGCAGATGTACCTGCGTATCGCGCCGGAGCTGTACCTCAAGCGACTGGTTGTCGGGGGCTTTGAGCGCGTCTTCGAGATCAACCGCAACTTCCGCAATGAAGGAATCTCGGTGCGCCACAACCCCGAGTTCACCATGATGGAGTTTTATGCCGCTTACTGGGACTACCAGGACCTGATGGTGTTCACCGAGCAACTGGTGCGCGATGCGGCCCAGAAGGCGGCCGGCACGCTGCAACTAAGCTACGCGGGCCGTCCGGTTGATCTCGCGGCGGCCTTTGAGCGTTTGACGATTGTGCAGGCGATTGAACGCTACGCCGACGCCGGCGCCGCCGCCGCCGATCCGGTCTGGCTGGTCACTGCACTGCGCCGACTCGGCAAGACGGAAGAAAAAGACAAGTTGTCACGGCGCAGCCTGGCGTCGCTGCAGGTGTTGTACTTTGAGGAAACGGTGGAAGACAAGCTCTGGCAGCCGACTTTCATTTGCCAGCATCCGGTAGAGACATCGCCGCTGGCGCGCGCCAGCGACAGCAACCCGCAGGTCACGGAGCGCTTCGAACTCTATATCACGGGACGCGAGTTCGGCAACGGGTTCAGCGAGCTAAACGATGCCGAAGAACAGGCGGCGCGGTTCCATGCGCAAGTCAGCGCCAAGGAAGGCGGCGACGATGAAGCCATGTTTTTTGACCACGATTTCGTGCGCGCGCTCGAATACGGCATGCCACCCACGGGGGGCTGCGGCATCGGAATCGACCGGCTGATGATGCTGCTCACGGACAGCCCGAGCATCCGCGATGTGATCCTGTTTCCCGCGTTGCGACGGGAAAACATACCGCACTGAAAAGCGTGCACTGGCAAGGCACCAGCCCGCCACGAAGTTCAGGGAATCAAGTCCAGCGCCTGCAGGTAAAGGGTGTCGACCATCAGGTGGTCCCAGTCCAGACCCAGCGTGGTTGGCAACAAGGCCAGCCGACGTTGTTCGCTGGCTGCAAGCGGTGACCATTCACCACGCGACCGTGCCTGGTGCAGACCGTCGAGCAGGCCGTCGAGCGCCGCCCCGTCGCCCACACTCTGGTTGCACAGAAGGACCATGTCACAACCCGCATCAAGGGCGGCAACCGCAGCCTGCGCGAAACTGACGGTTCGACCGTCGATCTGGCGCGCCCCGGCCATGCTCAGGTCGTCGCTGAAAATTGCACCGCGAAACCGCAACGTTCCGCGCAACACCTGCTCCAGCCAGCGTCTCGAAAATCCAGCAGGACGACTGTCGACCTCAGGGTACACCACATGGGCCGGCATGACGCTGGCCAGGCTGGTGTCGAGCCAACCGTAGGGCGCGGCATCGGTGGCCAGGATCTGCCGCAGGCTGCGCCGGTCCACCGGCACCTCGGTATGGGAATCGGCACGCACGAATCCATGGCCGGGAAAATGCTTGCCACAGTTGGCCATGCCACTGCGCAACATTCCGTGCATCAGGCTCTTGGCAAGCAGGCTGACGACCGCTGCATCTGCCGAAAATGCGCGGTCCCCGATGACCCCGCTGGCGCCATAGTCCAGATCCAGTACAGGGGCGAAGGTGAGGTCCACGCCACACGCGCGCAGTTCCGAACCCATCACAAAACCACAGGCCGTGGCAGCGCTGCTGGCGCGCATGGCGCTGGCCCGGGCGTCGCCCGGCACACTCAGGCTCCAGCATTGACCGAGTGCACGCATGGGTGGCAGGTGGGTGAATCCGTCGCTGCGAAAGCGCTGGACCCGGCCGCCCTCGTGGTCGACCAGGATCAACAGATCCCGCCGTATTGCCTTGATTGCTGCACACAGTTCGCACAGTTGGCTACGGTCCTGCCAGTTGCGCCCGAACAAAACCACGCCGCCAACCAACGGGTCCGACAAACGCGCAGCATCCGAAACCGAAAGACGCAAACCGGCGACGTCAACAATGAGTGGCGATAGCTGGATCATGGCTCTGGGTGGGTGCTGAAAAAGTGGGCGGTGCACGTTTGCCGCAAGAGCGCAAAGACGTCAATCGGCGCCCTCTACGACACAAAAGCTTGCTGCATATTCGGACTCATCCGTCACGCTGATATGCGCGCGCAGCGCGCGCGCTTCAAACCATTCCTTCAATGCGCCGTGCAGCACCACACAGGGCTTGCCGGCATTGGCGTGTGCCATTGGCAACGTGTCGATTTCACACAGCCGCCAGGTCATAGGCAACCGCATGCCCAGCCCAATGGCCTTGCTGAATGCCTCTTTGGCACTGAAGCGGGTGGCAAGGTAACGCACGCCGCGCTCGGGCCAGCGTGCACTGCGAGCCGACCAGACTGCCATTTCCCGCTCACACAGGATTTTCAAGGCAAATCGCTCACCATGGCGCTCCAGGCTGGCACGGATGCGCCGTATGTCGCAGATGTCGGTGCCGATGCCATATATCACGCTGCCAGCCCTCAGCGCGTACCAGTGGGGCGCGTCACGGCAGCGCCGCCGTTGCAGTCATCGGATGCGGCCACAAATTTCACAGGGATTGGAGATCGAGCATCATTTTGCGCGTACGCAGGGATTCGACACCACAATGGTAGTTGAGCAGAGACCGCAACTGGCGCTTCAGGGCGGCCGCATGCGGAGCACAGGCACGCAGGGTATCGGCGAACGTGGCGCCTGTACTCAGGGACCGTTGCAGGTCAAGCCAGTCGCTGCCAGCCAGGCTATTGCGCTCCGAGGCCGCAGCCTGGCGCAAGCCGCCTTCGGCGACCAGGCTGTATCGGGTTTTCCCCTCCAGTGCCCCCAAGGTCATGGTCTGCGCATCGAGCATTGGCAACAGGCCGATTTCGCGCAACAACAATAACTCGAAGGCGCGCAACGCCGTCTGCAGTACTGCCGTGTGCGCCGACGCGACGACCTCGACCACGCTGGAGTAGATATCGAACAGGCCCGGATGGGGATCGTCACGGGCCAGCAGCTTTAGCAGCAGTTCATTGAGGTGGTAACCCGACAACAATGCCTCGCCTCCGGGCATCACATGCCCGCCCATCCATTCAGCACTGCGCAACGTGCGGATCTCGGCATCTCCCCCGAATGCGACGTGCAACGGCTGCAAGGGCAGCAGAATCGGCCGCAGGCTGGAACTTGGGCGCTTGGCGCCTTTTGCCACCAGCGCAACCCGGCCGTGGTTGCGGGTGAAGACCTCCAGAATCAGGCTGGACTCGCTCCAGTCATGGCGGTGCAATACATACGCCGGCTCGTCCGAGATGCGTTTGCTGGCCACGGTTCAGTGCGCCGTCACTCGTAACCAAAGCTGCGCACGCGCGCCTCGTCGTCAGCCCAGCCCGAGCGCACCTTGACCCACAATTCGATGAACACCTTGGCATCGAGCAAGGCCTCGAGCTCGACGCGGGTCTCGGTACCTATGCGCTTCATGCGTTCGCCCTTGTCGCCGATCACCATGGCTTTGTGCGAGTCGCGTTCGACGATGATTGTGGCGGCGATACGGACCAAACGCTTTTGACCTTTGCGCCCGGCCTCTTCTTCGAAGCGGTCGATCACCACGGTTGACGTGTAGGGCAATTCGTCGCCTGTCAACCGGAACAGTTTCTCCCGCACCATCTCGGAGGCCAGAAATTTTTCGCTGCGGTCGGTGAGTTCGTCCGCCGAGTAGGACCAGGGTTGCTGCGGCAGAAACCGTTCGCAAACGGCGAACAGGCGTTGCACGTCCTTGGCATTCCTGGCCGACATCGGAAAAAACTCTGCGAAGGCGTGGCGCCCCTGCATCTCCTGTAGCCACGGTGCGATGTCGGCGCGCCGGCCAACCTCATCAAGTTTGTTGGCCACCAACACCGCAGGAGTGTTCTTGCCCAGCAGGGCCAGCACCTTGGCGTCTGCCTGGTTGAACTTGCCAGCCTCCACCACAAACAGGACCAAATCCACATCCTGGATCACCCCCAGCACCGACTTGTTCAGGGATCGGTTCAATGCATTGTCGTGGCGGGTCTGGAATCCTGGCGTATCGACAAATACGAACTGCGTCGTGGCAATGTTGCGGATACCGGTAATGCGATGTCGCGTCGTCTGCGCCTTGCGCGACGTGATACTGATCTTCTGGCCAACCAGGGCGTTGAGCAGCGTGGACTTGCCCACGTTTGGCTTGCCGACAATGGCAATCAGGCCACAGCGCTTGTTTTGCTCCGTCATCGGGGACCAGTGCCACACACGTTTTGCAACATGGCGGCGGCGGCGGCCTGCTCTCCCGCCCGGCGCGAACCACCGATGCCACGCTCACGCATGTTGAGTTCTACAACCTCGCACTCCACGTCAAACGATTGCTGGTGCGCCGCGCCCAGAGTTCCCACTACGCGGTACGACGGCAACTTCATCTTGCGGCCCTGCAGCCACTCCTGGAGTTCGGTTTTCGCGTCCTTTCCGATGGCTGCCATGCCCGGACTGATTTCCACCGCCTTGAACAGGCGCTGCACGAGCGCCTGCGCGTTGCCAAATCCACCGTCCAGATAAACAGCACCAATAAGGGCTTCGAGAACATCCGCCAGGATGGACGGGCGCTTCTTGCCGCCAGAGCGCACTTCACCCTCGCCCAGACGGATCACCGCTGTCAGATCCAGTTCGACTGCCAACTGGTGCAAGGTGTCCTGCTTCACAAGATTGGCCCGCACCCGCGACAGGTCACCCTCGGGCAACAGGTGCAGGCGCGCATAAAGCAAATCGGCGACAGCAAGGTTGAGCACCGCATCACCGAGAAACTCCAGTCGCTCATTGTGGTCAGCGCCGAAACTCCGGTGGGTCAGAGCGCGAACCAGAAGTTCGCGATCGGAAAATTCATGTTGCAGGCGTTGCTGCAGTCGCGCCAGTCCGTCCTGCACGTTACTTGGATCGTCCGGCGTACTTCAGCGTCAGGTAAGCCGGGCCGGCCAGATGGATTTCCCGTTCGTAGGCAAAGACCACGACCACCTTCTCCCCCTCTTTGGTGATCTCGAGGTCCTTTCCATTGATTGACTTGATGTTGTCGATATCCGCAGCCTTGTCGAAAATTGTGCGGATCTCCGGAACAGAATTGCCGGCGCTGGCCTTGTTGACCGCCTTGACCACCGCCTGATACTCCACCACCGTGGGAAAGGCCTGGGCTGCGATCACACCGGCAACCGCCAGCAGTCCCCCCACAAACAACAGTCCAAGAAAAGAAACACCACGCTGCCTGGATTTGGTCTGCACTCGCATCTATTACCTCTCTTTGCGCAGTTCAACGTCAATTGAACGGGCCGATCCTCTTAAGGTCGCCAAAGTTCATCCACACAAACACCGCACGCCCCACAATGTTTTTCTCCGGGACAAAACCCCAGAAACGCGAATCCAGCGAATTGTCGCGGTTGTCGCCCATCGTGAAAAAGTGCCCGGCCGGCACCTTGCACACCACCCCCTCTACACTGTAGCGGCAATTCTCCCGATAGGGAAATTGCTCTGCGCCCTCGACGTATGCAGGCCTGTCGTCGTGGTTTAGCAGGCGGTGCGCCTTGTCTCCGAGCTTCTCTTCGAACTGGTTCGTATACCGCATGCGGTCTTCGTCGAAAAACTGCGCCAGCGAACTGGTCGGAACGTCCTGGCCATTGATGCGCAAGCGCTTGTTCAAATAGGACACCTCGTCGCCTGGCAAACCGACGACACGCTTTATGTAGTCAAGGCTGGGCCTGGGTGGATATCTGAAAACCATGACGTCGCCGCGCTGCGGCGCGACGCCCTCGGTGATCTTGGTGTTGATCACCGGCAGACGAAAACCGTAGTGGTACTTGTTGACCAGAATCAGATCGCCCACCAGCAGGGTGGGGATCATTGATCCGGACGGTATCTTGAATGGCTCATACAGAAAGGAGCGCAAGAAAAATACCGCCAGGATGACAGGAAACAGCCCGGCTGTCCAATCCAGCCACCAGGGCTGGGCCAACAACTCGCTGCGCGCCTGCGACACATCGTCGTCGACCTGCTTTACTCCCATTTTTTCCAGCTCGGCGCGTCGGCGCGCAGTGGTCGCATCGAGTTCCAGCACCGCACGCCGACGCTGCGGCAGGAACACGAAGCGCTCCGCCAACCAGTAAAGACCGGTGACCACGGTTGCGCAGAAAAGCAGCAACGCAAAGTTGCCCTCGATCTTGCCGAAATACCAGCCGCCAGCGTAAGCCGCGAACGCCAGCAGCACCAGGGAGGTCAGCGCCTGCATCAATCGTCCACCTGCAATATCGCCAGAAAGGCCTCCTGCGGAACCTCAACCGAGCCAATCTGCTTCATCCGTTTTTTGCCCGCTTTTTGTTTTTCGAGAAGTTTGCGTTTGCGCGAAATGTCCCCGCCATAACACTTGGCAAGAACGTTCTTTCGCAGCGCCTTGATTGTCTCACGCGCAATGATGTTGGCCCCGATTGCCGCCTGGATGGCGACATCGTACATTTGGCGCGAAATGATCTCGCGCATTTTGGACACGACCGCGCGGGCACGGTATTGCGACTGGGAGCGGTGCACGATGATCGACAGCGCATCCACCTTCTCGCCGTTAAGCAGAATATCGACCTTGACGACGTCTGCGGCGCGGTACTCCTTGAACTCGTAGTCCATCGACGCATAACCTCGGCTAACCGACTTGAGCTTGTCGAAGAAGTCCAGCACGATCTCGCCCAGCGGCATGTCATAGGTCAGTTGCACCTGCCGCCCGTGGTAGGCCATATTCACTTGTGCACCACGCTTCTGGTTGGCCAGGGTCATCACGCCGCCCACGTACTCCTGCGGCATGTACAGCCGCACGGTGACGATCGGTTCGCGGATCTCCTCGGTACGACTCTGGTCGGGAAGCTTGGATGGGTTCTCGACCATGACGATCCCGCCGTCGGCCTTGACGACCTGGTACACCACGCTCGGGGCAGTGGTGATCAGGTCCTGGTCAAACTCCCGCTCCAGCCTCTCCTGCACGATCTCCATATGCAGCAGGCCGAGGAATCCGCACCGAAAGCCAAAACCCAGCGCCTGCGACACCTCCGGTTCGTAGCGCAATGAAGAGTCATTGAGCTTGAGCTTCTCCAGACTGTCGCGCAAGCCCTCGTATTGATTCGCCTCGGTAGGGTACAAGCCGGCAAAAACCTGGGGCTGGATCTCCTTGAAGCCCGGCAATGGCTCGGTGGCAGTGGCCGCCGCGCCGCCTGTACCAGGCCGGATCAGGGTAATGGTGTCGCCCACCTTGGCTGCCTGCAGCTCGCGGATGCCGGCAATGACGTAGCCCACTTCCCCGGCTTCCAGCGACTGCCTGGGCTCATTGGCCGGAGTGAAGACACCCAGCGAGTCCGCGTTGAAGCTGGCTTCGCTGGCCATCATCTTGATGCGTTCACCCCTGGCCAGACGGCCATCCACGACCCGTACCAACATCACTACGCCCACGTAGGTGTCAAACCAGCTGTCGACGATCATCGCGCGCAAAGGGGCCAGCGGATTGCCCCTGGGCGGCGGAATCCTGGCCACTACCGCTTCGAGGATATCGTCCACGCCCATACCAGTCTTTGCAGAGCACGCAATTGCGTCGGTCGCATCGATACCAATCACGTCCTCGATCTCGCTGCGCGCATTGTCAGGATCGGCGTTGGGCAGGTCCATCTTGTTGAGCACTGGCACCACTTCAACGCCGAGGTCCAGCGCCGTATAACAGTTGGCGACGGTCTGTGCTTCCACACCCTGGCTCGCGTCGACAACCAGCAGCGCGCCCTCACAAGCAGACAGCGAGCGGCTTACCTCATACGAAAAATCCACATGCCCGGGTGTGTCAATCAAATTCAGGTTGTACACGATGCCATCACGCGCTTTGTACTGCAGTGCGGCGGTCTGCGCCTTGATGGTTATCCCACGTTCTTTCTCGATGTCCATCGAGTCCAGCACCTGGGCTTGCATGTCCCGCTCCTCGAGCCCACCGCAGCGCTGAATCAAACGGTCTGCGAGCGTGGATTTGCCATGGTCGATATGCGCAATGATCGAGAAGTTTCTGATGTGATCCATCAACGAGGACAGTTAAGTGTTTGAATTGGAAAGAGACGCGCAGAAAAAAGGGCGCGTCGGGAAATGACGCGCCCTGAACCAACAATCATTGGCAACTGCGATAGTTGGAACTTCATTGTAGGCAAAAAGGCCTGCCAGAAAAGTCTGGCGCGAGTAAATTCGAGCCGTTGCAAGTCAGCAACAATATTTTTATGCACAGGTTATTCACAATTATTGGCGAAGCTGTCTGAACCTCTTGTGGGTGATCTGTGGATCATCAGGAATCGTGCCAAACCGACCCCTATTCATGAACCCAGAGCAATGCCAAATGTCTACATTGCGCAACAACGCGACCCGATTCTAGCAAAACTGACGCTCACGCCCGCGAAAAGTTAGCGGTTCCAAACTTATCGCCCGGCAATGCCAGGCCAAAAATAATTTTTGCCGACAGGCCGACGGGCTGAACAGCAGCCAAAGGCCCTTTGGTCAGATCAGGTATTGGGGCTGGAAGTCTGGCCCGTCCGGCAATTCAGCGTGTCGGGCGGATAACCGCGTACTGGGCCCACTCGCCGCGACGGAACAACACGTTGACGGGTTTGCTTCGATCCAGTTTGCCAACCGCAGCCTCGAACTCCTTGGTGCCAGTCACTTCGACATTGGAGATCGCCACAATTACGTCTCCTTCCCGCAAGCCGGCGCGCGCGGCAGACTCGGTTGCCGTATCCACCTTGACGCCACCCTTGATCTTGAGCTCCTTGCGTTGCGCTTCAGTGGTGTCGCTGACCGTCAAGCCCAATGCTTGCCCGGCCGCAGAAATCTTGGGCTTCTCCTCGCGATCAGCCGGCCGCTGGGCGGTCTTTTCCGGCTCGACCTCTGCGATGACCACCACCAGTTCCTTGGTGCTGCCGCGCCGGAACACTGTCATGGTGCTGCGCGTACCGGGTTTGATGCTTCCTACCAGACGGGGCAGGTCATTGTGCTTTTCGATTACCTTGCCGTCCAAGCGGGTGATGATGTCGCCCGCCTCCACGCCCGCCTTATCCGCTGGCGAACCACTCTCTACGCCGCGCACCAAGGCGCCGCCGGGTTTGCCGAGACCGATCGACTCCGCCACATCCTTGGTTACCTGGTCGATCTGCACGCCGATGCGCCCACGCGACACACGTCCAGAAGCACGCAGTTGCTCACTCACACGGATCGCTTCGTCCATCGGAATCGCAAAGGAGATGCCCATAAAGCCGCCCGAACGGGAATAGATCTGACTATTGATTCCGATCACTTCACCGCGCATGTTGATCAATGGGCCACCGGAGTTCCCGGGATTGATGGCCACATCGGTCTGAATGAACGGCAGGTAATCGCCAGTGTCGCGCTGCTTGGCACTCACGATACCGGCGGTCACCGTATTTTTCAGACCAAACGGCGAACCAATCGCCATCACCCACTCGCCGACTTTGAGCCGGTTGACATCACCGACCTTGACTGCCGGCAGTCCGGTTGCTTCGATCTTGACCACCGCCACGTCGGTACGTTTGTCTGCTCCGATGATGCGCGCCTTGAACTCGCGGTCATCCGTCAGCGTCACCAACACCTCATCTGCGCCATCCACCACGTGGGCATTGGTCATGATGAAGCCGTCGGACGTGAGGATAAAGCCGGAGCCGACGCCACGTGGTTGCTCTTCATCCTGCGGTTGCGGCCGATTCGGCCGCGGACCCTGACGCGGAGTATTCGGAATCGGTACGCCAAAGCGGCGGAAAAACTCCAGCATCTCTTCGTCTGGCGCAGCACCCGCCCGCGGCCGCGCAGACACTCTCTCCAGCGTCCGGATGTTCACGACGGATGGGCCAACCTGCTCGGCCAAATCCGTGAAGTCCGGCAGTGCCCTGGCCTGCGCATTTGCAGGGTCGGCAGGAACCAGTCCAGCGCAAAACACAAACGCCGCGGCCAAGAACCAGAAACGGACACGGATAAGGGAACCATGCAACAACTGCTCAAACATCATCAACCTCTCAGTAAAGAAAAAAAGAACCAGACCGGACTCACGCGACCGCGCCACGGTCCAATTGGATCTGGGGCCATTTGCCGCATCCAGGAACCATATGGCGGCTCATTTCCGGCGCTCAAGGCCCGCAGCAAAAGCACTAAGGGTGCTGCGCGGCACCTCACCCACCACCGTCAGCCACCATTCTCCGGATTTGTCACCAATGCGCCGCGAAAGGGTATTCGTCGCACCGATGCTGGTCGAACCTTCCTGCGGGTGCCGCCGGCTGTCAAAAGGCCCGACGAAGAGCGACACCGAGGCCAAACCATCCGAAAACACCCACTGCATCGTCTGGTCTGCAGCCGCGCCTTCGGAGGATGCGGTCGAACGTTTATAGCTGCTCATTGGTACGAAGCCAGCGACTGGCGATTTCAGAACCCAGCCCTCCGACGCAGCCGTAGTCTTGACCAGACCAGGCCGCTCGACGCGATAACCCTCGGTGTTGTCCATCATCTGCGACAGTTTGGCCATGCTCACCGGGGCGTCAAGCTGCAACTCGGAGAACGCTGCTTGCTCCAGAACCCGTCCTTCGCTGTCGATTGTCTGCAACTTGACAACCAGCCCCGATTTCTGCTCGCTCCAGACCCGGTAGCCATGTCGCAGATCGTCCCGGGGCAGTATTTGGACTACGTCGGAATCGAGTCCTGCGACGCGCTCGGAGCCGATGCGCCGGGCCACATAATGCTGGGCGATAGGCGACCCGGTGGTCTTGAGCAATTCGGGGAATTGCCCCAGCGATTCCCGCCGCTCCGCCACCGCAGTCTTGCTCGCCGGAAAAAAAGTGATCACCTGGTCATTGCGTCGAAACGTCGACCTCGGCGCGCCACTGAGCGACTCGACCCGTTGTACCTGCTGCTCACCGTCACAGACGTGCCAGATGCGCGCACTCGACAAGGTCGATCCCGAGGTTACGACGAAGGTACCGATGTAGGCCCGGCGACGCGAGGCCTCGTGCATGCGCAACAGCCATTCCGCGATGCCAGGCTCCTGCGGTTTGGCCTCTGGCGACCCTGCCACGACCGCCGCCGGTCCGACCTGGGCCAACACCGGGCCCACGCCAGCGGTGCCGACCAGCATCGCGAGCAACACCTGGCGCCCGCAGTCGGACAGTTGCTGGCGCAGGGTGCTCACTGGAGTACCTTCGCCTGACGGCTGCGGTAGCGAGCGCCTTGGGAGCGGCCCGGCGGCGCCTGCTGGAGTACCTTCGCCTGACGGCTGCGGTAGCG
>ENA-ORBV01003559-ORBV01003559.1-microbial-mat-metagenome-genome-assembly--contig:-NODE-3559-length-31018-cov-5.839598_pt1 | contig 31018 bp, 32 predicted proteins | sample MGYA00237777_ERZ505514 | MGnify/ENA primary metagenome ERZ505514 (study PRJEB26160, sample SAMN06269048) | microbial mat metagenome | isolation source: Oligotrophic lake microbial mat | place... | reverse complement strand
AAGCAGAAGACGGCATACGAGATTCGCCTTAGTCTCGTGGGCTCGGAGATGTGTATAAGAGACAGACCTTGTTTGCCGGCCAGGCGCCCCACCGCGACCATGCCAACAAGTACGCCCACCGTACCAAGGGACATGCCAATGAGCCAGACCCACGCCGCCGCCGTATCGTGTTGCAAAAGCGCACGGAGTGCCGCCACCGGCACGCCGAGGGGTGAACTCAAGATGCGTTCAGCGAAGGGAGATACGAGTGCAATGGCCGCCGATGGGCGCCGCAAAACCATGCTGGCAAAGATCCACAAAAGCGCGATCATCAAGGCCGAGGTCAGACCCAGGGTGGTCCACATCAACCGTCGACGCCTCGGTGCGATCCAGCGGTGTAATGCGGTTTGAATTGCCTGCGCGGCGCCCAGGATCGCAACCTGACTGAGAATCGAAACCACAGCGGCGACGCCAAGGCCAGCGCCACCGAGATGCCACACCGTTGAGGCACCGGCGAGCACGGGGAACAAAAACAATGCTCCCCAAAAATCTAGGACAGCGGCCCCCAGGCAGCGGGCCAACATCAAGCGGTGTAGGACGATCGGATGGGACAGATAAAAGGCGTTTTCCGCGCTGCCGGACCGCACAGCGTCCCCCGCCGCCATCTTCGAGAAGAGATTGGAAAGCGCAAGACCGGTCGTGAACGTCGCCAAGACGGCCGCCTGAACCGAGACGCTTGCAACTTCGGCGATGCGAGAAAACGATGTGAGAAACAGTCCAAAGAACGCGATCGGCACGATGAGACCGACCATCGCGAGCAGCCGTCCGCGCGATCCACGCGGCGTTTTGACGATGCCGTTCCTGAGATGACGCCAGCGCGCGTTCACCATCACACGTCCGATGGCCCATGCGCCCGGAGCAACCGACGCGATCGGCTCCGAACCTATGCCGTCGCGGTGAGAAATAACTCCTCCAGCGACGCATCGCCGCTTGCGCCGTAGCGGGTCCGTAGTTCATCCGCAGTACCAATTGCGCGCAGTTTCCCACCTTCAAGAATCGCGACGCGGTGACATAACTTCTCTGCCGAATCCAGCAGGTGGGTCGACAGAAACACCGTGCGACCCGCACGCGCCAGCTCCGCAATACGAGAGCGCATGTCGCGGGCCGCTCTCGGATCAAGTCCGTTGGTTGGCTCGTCCAGTATCAAGACCCGCGGGTCGTGAATCAACGCAGCCGCGAGTGCCAGGCGCTTTTTGGTGCCGTGCGAATAGGTCGAGGTCAGCCGCTTACAATCCGCACCAACGAATTCCGCGCCCAGTTCACCGGCGCGTTTGCGCGCAACGGAACCAGTCATTCCGTGCAACCCCGCAACCAGCTCAAGAAACTCAAGTCCGCTGAGGTAGGGGTACAAAAACGGTTCATCCGGCAAATAGCCAACGCGCCGTTTGACCTCGACGGAATTCGTATGACAGTCGAGACCATCAATCGACGCACGACCGGCAGTTGGGCGCAACAACCCCATGAGCAGGCGAATCGTGGTCGTCTTCCCCGAACCATTGGGACCCAAGAACGCCATCACCTCACCCGGTTCCACGACCAGATCAAGGCTGTCGAGCGCGATGCGATCGCCGAACCGCTTGCACAGGCCCTGGGTCGTGATCACGGTTGAGCCAGCTTCACCAGAAACGGCGTATCGGGATGGGGTTGCGTCATGCGCCGATGATTGTAGCGCGGACCTCTGAAACAGACCCCCTTTCGAAACGTGGGAAGTGCGGGCGCCGGGGTGTTATCATTCCGTTCGAATCCATGAAAACGCGGCGTTTTGTCCCCCTCATATCCCTCGTTGCGACGCTTGCTTGCGGTGGTGACGCCGACTTTGACACGCCCGGCGAGGCCGCGGAGTTCCAGTCCTATTTCCAGCCCGCAACACCCTACCGCGATCAGGAATGCAGCCGACACGACGGTGCCCTTCGCGGACAGCGGGAACTGGTGCTGTATCGCGGTGGTCTGACCACCGACTCCGTTGGGCTGTTTCGCTTCACGAGCGGACTACAACGTTACTATGATCGCCACGATCTCCGATTTTTCACGCGCACACCGCCCCGCCCTCTCGCACTCGACTCGATTCTGAATCTCAACGAGGCGCAACTCAACGCCGAATTGAAGAAGAAGTTCCCCGGCATCGATCCCGACTCTGCATCGCTAACGGATGCTGAGATGCACGCGGTATCGATCTTCGCGCTTAATTTTGTCTTGCGCCCAATCATTGATTTCTCGCGCTCATTTGGAACCCGCGGCGAAAACAAAACCAATTTGGTTGTGCTTCCTCACCTGCTCAGCAACGCTTCGAAATCGGCGCTCGGCACAGAAGGGCAACTCGCTGGACTCGCGGTCTCGCCGGCGCTCATCGAGGCAATCATCAATTCGGAAACGCTCGATTCCGAAGCACAACTTTGGCGCGATGCCGAGTTTCCCCCGGGATTCACGCCAATGCTCTTCCTGGATGCATCGGTGCTGGACATGGCGACCAAGTTTGAAGAGTCCGGAGGAGACTTGGTGGCGGCGCACGAATTCGGTCACACGGCCTCTCTCATCCACCGCGAAGATGAGGAAAATTTGATGAAACCCTCGCTCGATCGTTCTTCGATTAGCTGTACATCACCGCTTTATCCCGATCAGCTTGAATCGATGCGCAGGGTGCTCAACGTGGGCAACTCGCCGGTTGCTGCGACGGGCCCACGCAAGCCTTCGACACAAAGACTGTCGGCCGGTCTCGATTCCTCCGATAGAGGCAGAGGGATTCGCAGCTTGCGCGCCTTCATGCGGGGAGAAACCGCGGACGTCCCCGCGATGCTCAAGCCGATTCTGCACTTTCACTAAGAACAGTGCCGAAGCGGTGGGCTCAGAACCAGACCGCCAGCATCAGAAACATGACGTTGCCTGATGAGCCGTCGAAATCACCGGGATCGAAACAGCGCTCCATGCCGAGTTCAGTTTCGCAGATTCGGAACAACGACTGATGTTCAACCGTCAACATCGGACCAAGGCGTATCGACTTGAACTCGAAGGCAACCGTAACACTTCCGCCGAACGAGAAACCGGTTCCGGTTTGCTCAAACGCCTTTCCAAGCGCCTCTTCGCTTTTCCGAATCGCAAAGACGCCGGCCCGTGGTGACAGGATCACCTCTCCGCTTGAAAACTGCAGGTAATACGACGGCACAAGGGAGAGCCCGAAGCCATATTGAGAGATCTTGGAGTTCTTCGGAGCGAACCGATCGGCGTCAATTCCGAGGCCAAGTGAAAAACGGGCATTGAGGCGCCGGCCGACGATGCCTCCCAGGTGAAATCCTGGCTCAAGCGCATCACCGTACGCACCGAAAGCGGAGCTGAAGCCGATAAAAGCTGCCGCTTCGAATCCACTGGCACGTGGAACGAACGGTTTCGGAGGAGGCGGTGGTGGCGGCGGGTAGTAGTACGGTTGCGGGGGGTAGTACGGATAGGGTTGCTGTTGGGGATAGGGTTGCTGTTGGGGATAGGGTTGCTGTTGGGGATAGGGTTGCGGCTCGGTACCGCCGACAGCAAGAAAGATCAGGATTGGGGCAAATGAGAAAGCCATTAGAACCAAATCGCAAGCATGAGTGCGTAGAAAACACCGGTATCGATCGAGGCAAGGGAGGCATCGACGCATTCTTCGTTACCCGACGAATCCTCGGTACAAATGTCGCTGGCTCCGTGTTGCTCAACAACCAACATGGGTCCCATGCGCATTTGGTTCACATTAAACGCGGCGGTCAACGCTAGGCCTGCCAACGTACCCGAGAGTGTTTCCGTCGAGCCATCAACATCGTATGTAACCACGATCCCTGACACTCCCAACTTGCCCGAGACGACAAATTCACCATTCGCAAATGGCAAGTGCAACGACGGAACGATGCTCAAGCCCACCCCGATGACAGACACTTCTTCGAGGTTTCCGCCCCTTGGAGAGTGAACGTCGATATCCAGGCCGGCTGCCAGGGAAAACACGGACGAGAGCCGCCCTCCGAGGAGGCCGCCGAATCGAACGCCCGTGTCAACGTTGCCGACGTAGTCCTCGTCCGGAAACACGGCTCCGATAAACAATGCTCCCTCTAGACCACTCTCCTTGGGACCTGACGGCGGTGGCGGTGGTACGTATTGTTGTGGATACGGTTGTTGATATTGCTGCTGCGGGTATTGCTGCTGCGGGTATTGCTGCTGCGGATATTGCTGCTGCGGGTATTGCTGCTGCTGCGGTTGCGGTTGTTGCGGTTGCTGCGGTGGGGCCGCTTGTGGCGTTTGCGCGTACGCGCTTGGACCCGTCAGTACGACGCCCGCTAACGCCAGCACACTCAGACCAACTCTAACCGAATTTCCCATCGATGAATCCTCCATTTTGGTGGGCGATTGAACCGCGATTATCGCGAGCTGTCAATTCGGTCCGACACGTTCATATGGTGCACTTGTTGCATGGAAATTACGCATGTCCGAACAGGAACCAGTGGAAGACTTGGTGAAGAAAGTGAAACGGGATCGCGGAAGGCGCGTCACCGTCTTGGGGATAGCCGTTGTCGTACTCGTGATCGTCTTCCTGGCGGTCGTTGTCGGCTTTCGGGGGACCGACATTGAGGAGAGCTCCGCGGCAATGGTGCCCGTGCCCCGACCTGCCCTTGATGCCAGCGCACCAAGCGACGGATGATTCGTCGCACATTAACTCGACGGACACTCCGAGCTGCCATCGGCTGGCTTGCCGTGCGAGCCCACAGCCGCGCGTTGGATCAACTTCACGACTTCCACGACGCCAAGGGGTAGGAGGGCGCAACCGGCCACAACACCCCAATCTTTCGCACCGAGAGCCACGGTGTGGAGGATGGTACGCAGGAACGGAACGTATACGGCCGCGAACTGCAAGAGCACGCAAAGCGCCACGGCGCCCCACAGCCAACCGTTCTTGAAGAGACGTGCGTCGAATGCCGAGCGCGTCTGGGAGCGTGAGCTAAAGACGTGAACGACCTGGGCGAGCGCGAGCGTCATGAACGCCACGGTGATGGCATGCTTTAACCCCTCGCCTTGCGCACCGTGCATTCGCATTCCGAGAAAGAACGCCAGCAACGTGACCGCGGCGAGTAACAGCCCTTGCCATCCGATCATGACCAAAAGCCTTGCTGGCAATAGAGGCGCCTTCGGATCGTGCGGAGGCTGGCTCATCATGCCGGGCACCGAAGGCTCAAGGGCCAATGCGAGCGCAGGGAAGATGTCCGTGATCATGTTCAGCCACAGGATCTGAAGCGCACCCAGTGGCAGCGGCCACCCAATCATGAGCGCCATGAAGACGGTCAAGATCTCCGCGAGATTGCACGAGAAGAGATAGCGAATGAACCGGAGGATGTTCGCATAGATGATCCGCCCCTGTTCGACCGCGCCAACAATCGTGGCGAAGTTGTCGTCGACGATAACCATGTCGGCCGTCTCCTTGGCGACCTCCGTCCCCTTGATTCCCATGGCGACGCCAATATCAGCCTTCTTCAAGGCGGGAGCGTCGTTCACACCGTCGCCGGTCATGGCCACGATCTGCCCCTGTGCCTGCAGCGCTTCGACAATCTGAAGCTTGTGCTTGGGCGACACGCGGGCGAAGACCGCCGCCCTCTTGACGATCTCCTGCCATCCCGCGCTGTCGAGATTGGTCAGCTCGCGCGCGTGCACAGCTTGGAGCGGCTGGCCGTTTAGATCCCGATCGATGCCGAGCTGGCGGGCGATCTGGGCCGCGGTGATCTGCTGGTCACCCGTGATCATCACCGAACGAATGCCAGCTTCGCGACAGGTTGCAATCGCAGCTTTCGCTTCGTCACGCAGTGGATCCGTCATGCCGACAAGACCGACGAATACCAGCTCGCTCGTGGCGTCGGCGTCAGTCTCGCTTTGGCCTTCGGCCAGATCTCGATAGGCCAAGGCGAGCACGCGCAATGCGGCCCCGGCAAGGTCTTGGTTCATCTTCTCCCAGCGCGCACGATCATCAGAATTCAGGGGCGTTACGCCGTTGGCATGAACCTGTGAGGCGCTTGCCGCAAGCACGCTAGCCGGCGACCCTTTCACAAACATGAGAAGGCGGCCCTCCTGCGTCCGGTGCACGGTGACCATGCGCTTGGTCGCGCTGTCGAAGGGCTGCTCGCTGATGCGGGGGAATTCGGCTTCGAGCGCATCCTCCTTCAAGCCGGCTTTCTCTGCCGCCACGATCAACGCCGCCTCGGTGGGGTCGCCAAGCACGCAGTCCTTGCCGTCGGCGTGCGTGACCTTCGCGTCGTTGCACAAGACGCCTACGCGCAGGGCAAGGTTGAGGTGTGCGTCAGCACGAGCGTCCACCGGCTTTCCGCCTTCTTGAAACTCACCGACCGGTGAGTAGCCGGCACCGGTAACGTCGATCCGCCGCGAATCAAGAACGAACGCTGACACCGTCATCTCATTGCGGGTCAACGTTCCTGTTTTGTCGGTGCAGATGACCGTCGTCGAGCCGAGTGTTTCGACTGCGGGCAGACGCCGGATGAGTGCGCCCATCCGGGCCATGCGCTGCATCCCGAGCGCAAGCGTCATCGTGGCTACCGCCGGGAGCCCTTCGGGCACCGCGGCGATCGCGAGCGAGATGCCCACTTCAAGCATGTAGAGGAAGCTGTGACCGCGAAGCCAGCCTGCGAAGACAATGACAACACAGAGCGCCAGCACGACCACAAGCAATAGACGACCGAGGCGAGAGAGTTTCTTCTCAAGCGGCGAGTCGTTGCTCTTGGCGTTGTCGATGAGAACCCCGATCTTTCCCATCTCGGTCGTGATGCCGGTGTTTGTAACCAGCAACAGACCGCGACCGTTGGTGATCGTGGTACCCATGAACGCCAGGTTGATCCGGTCCGCAATCGCTGCCTCCGCGTCCACGATCGGATCGGTCACTTTCGTGACCGCGTTCGACTCCCCGGTCAGTGCAGCCTCCTCGAGCTGAAGGCGCACACTCTCGACGATCCGTCCGTCCGCGGGGACCCGCGCGCCCGCTTCAAGAACGATCAAATCCCCTGGCACAAGTTCTTCTGCCGGCAGCTCGCGTTCCGCGCCCTCGCGCACCACACGCGCGACGCGCACCGTCTGCTTCTGGAGAGCCGTCAGTGTTTGCTCGGCTTTCCATTCTGTGAAAAAGCCGATTGTCGCATTCAGCACCACAACCACCAGAATCGCAGCCGACTCCAGACGCTCTCCGGTAGCGAAGGCGATTCCCGCCGCCGCGAACAGCAGCAACACCAAGAGGCTTTTGAACTGGTTGACAAGGATTGCGAAGAGAGACCGTCCTTGCGCCTGCTCTAGCCGATTGGCGCCAAAACGTTTGAGGCGAAGAGCCGCCTCGTCATTCGTCAAGCCACGCGTCCCGTCGGTTTGCAGTTTCTGCGCAGCGACATCAATGGCCATCGTGTGCCACGCCTCTCCCGCGACGGGGGAAGGTGGCTCTCGGTCGGTCGTGCTACGCTTTGGCCCTGCCGTCTCGTCTTGGTCCCCGGTCGGCTTGGGTTCGGTCTCGACAGCGGATGCCGATCCCCCCTCGTTTTCCCAACGCTCGAGTGCACTCGGTTTGATTTCGTTCTTTGTCAGCATCGACGGCCCTTCTTGCCAAGCATCGCACAGCGCTAGCGATGCTCAGGGAGCCGCTTCAACCTGCACCGCTTCGCGTGGTGTGCGCGCCTCTATTGGCGACGAGTTGCTCGTGTCTTTCAATATTGAGGATAGGGTGGATAGATGTATCCGGCAGTCCAGTAGGGCTGGAATCCGTAGTAGCCATAGAGACCGTCGTAATACAGATCATCGACCAATTCAGGGTTGTAGTTGGGCGCACCAGCGATGCGCTCACGGGTCTGGTCGACCTGAACCACGTCGTCCCCGATTTTGCTGATCGCCTCGACCGGGATGAGGACGTTGTCCTTCCCCATGCCGAGAAAGCCACCGGAAGCCACGCGGAGAAAGCGAACCTTGTTTTCCTGATCGTCAATGACGAGATCGTCGATTTCCCCGATGTCTTCACCGGCGGCGTCGACAACCTTGCGCGAGCGGATGTCCTCCTTGCGGTCGCTGGTCGTGAGCTGTGAATCCTTTAGTGCTACAAGTGTTCTCTTCGCCGATGTGGTCATGATTCCCCCCTCGTTGTTGATCTTGCCGAGACCAAAGGTCTGGAAGCAAGGGTCATGCCGGGTCGTGGCGATCCGTTCGTTGGCGACCACCTCGTCCCAAATGGCCTGAGCGTGGCGGGTTGGTAACCACGTTCAGTGGGCAGTGTCCCGGCTGGGTGACGCCAATAACGCACGCGGCACTGGTGGCGTCATTGCGAAGGAACGGCGAGAGCGTTGGCGCCAGCACGGCCGGCGCACTACATTGAACGGGTGCTGCGCTTCAACGCCCTGTTCCTATGCACGTTTATCCTGACCTCGTGCTTAACCGAGTCTCGCAGCTCGGTGCAAGCCCACGCGGCCGCGGCCAATCCCACGACCGCCCCCGCCGCGGGTGCCCGCCCGGGAAAAAGTCCTCCTTTGCCCGATCCGCGTGAAGCGACCTTGGCGAGGGCAACGCTCGAGCTGCTCGAAAGCGAGCACCTGCTGCGCAAACGGATCGACGACGCGCTGTCGCAGGTGGCCTTTGCGACCTATCTCGATCGGCTCGACAACGGCAAGATGCTCCTGCTGAAAACCGATCGCGACGCGCTTGGCAAGCACGCGGACAAGATCGACGACCAACTGCGGGCCGGATCGCTGGAACTGGGGCACGAGGGACAGCGGATCCTGAACAAGCGGGTCGCCATGGTCGAGGCGTGGGTCGCCGAATTGCTCGCCTCCCCCTTCGATCACACCAACCAGGAAGAAATCGAACTCGACCCCAAGAAGCTAACGGCCGCAACGACCGAGGCGGAACTCAAGGACAGGTGGCGTCGCCGGCTTGAACTTGAGGTGCTCGAGCGCGTGGCGCAGATGCAGGCGCGCCTCCAGCCCCCAAAGCCGGCGAAGACCCCCGCCGTTGCGGGAGCCCCGGGGCGCCCCAAAGAAAAGGCCAAGGATGCCGACGACGAGGACCAAGGCGCAACGCCGCTTGCCAAGATCCCGAAGACCCCCGAGGGCCGCCAGGCGAAGGCGCGGGCCGATCTCGCCAAGGCCTACGCCGCGCGGTTCACCCGGATGGCGCACCCTGCGAAGGTCGATGCCACGGCGGATCTGGTCAACGCCGTTGCCGCATCGGTGGACCCACACACGACCTACCTTCCGCCAGCGGACAAGGCCAACTTTGACATTCACATGCGGGGCTCGCTCGAAGGCATCGGCGCTGTCTTGCGTGAAAAGGACGATTACATCGAAATCCTCGAGCTTGTCCCGGGCGGGGCAGCGTGGCGCCAAGGTCAGCTCGATCCGGGGGACCTGATTGTCTCCATCGCATCCGGGCGGCAGGAGCCGATCGACGTGGTCAACATGCGGATCGACGAAGTCGTCAAGATGATCCGCGGGCCCAAAGGCACGGTCGTTACCCTCCGCGTCCGCAAGCCCACGGGCCTGCAAGAGACCGTGGCGATCACGCGCGACATTGTCGTGGTCGGGGAAGCCTACGCCCGGGCAGCGGTGATCACGAAGAAGGGGCAGCCCGCCTATGGCTACATCCACGTGCCCAGCTTCTACGGCGGCCAGGGCAGCCCGCGCGACTCGGCCAGCGACGTGCGGCGTTTGCTCGGTGAACTCCGCGCCCAGAAGGTGGCGGGCATCATCCTCGATGTCCGCGGCAACGGAGGTGGCCTGCTCGACGACGCCATCGAGATGAGCGGGGCGTTCATCGACAAGGGACCCGTCGTGCAGGTGCAGGACAGTAGGGGCCGCCGGCAAGTCTTGACTGACGACACGGTGGGCGTCGACTTCGCTGGCCCGCTCATCGTCCTGGTCGACCGGTTCAGTGCCTCGGCATCGGAGATCCTCGCCGGCGCTCTGCAGGACTACCGGAGGGCCGTCATCGTCGGCACCGGCCCTACGCACGGCAAAGGTACCGTGCAGACGATCATCGACCTCGATCGTGCCACCGGCGGAAAGCTTGAGCTTGGGGTTTTCAAGCTGACCATCCAGCAGTTCTTTCGGGTCGGCGGCAGCTCGACCCAGCGCAAGGGTGTCACGCCCGACATCGTGCTGCCCGATCCCGCCGGTTACCTCGAGACGGGCGAGCGCGAGCTAGAGCACGCGCTTCCATGGTCGCAGATCGAGCCCGCTGAACACGACGACTGGCCCGCGACCTGGAACCAGGCCACCCTCGCGGGCAAGAGCGCGACTCGGGTCGCCAAGGACACCGCGTTCGCGCGAATCAGCAAGCTGACGCAGCTGATGAAGGCGCGCAAGGCGGACACAAGGGTGTCGCTTGCCGAGCCAGAGTTCACGAAGCGGCGAGAGCAAGATCGCGCAGAGATCGCGGCGGCGAGCCCCGACCTCGAAGCGGCTCCCCCACGTTTCTCGGTCGTCCCGCTCGACAAACAAGCACCGGTCGTCGCGGACTCGAACGGCAAGAAGGACTCCCGGCTGGCCAAGTGGCGCGACAACCTGGCACGAGACCCGTGGATCGACGAGAGCCTCAACATCCTGACGGATATGAAGAAGTAGGACGCCCGACGCGGCACCGCCCGTCCCCGATGGCCTCGGCGTGGCGGGTTGGTAACCGCGTTCAGTGGGCAACGTCCCGGACGGGTGACGCCACCAGCCGCGCCGCTGCCTGGCGACGGCGAACGGCAAGAAGGCAAATCGGGGTCCTGAACGCGTCTCGCCGACAGCACCCGATTAACCGCGCCGAACATCGAGCGCCGATGACCGAACATGCCCGGGCAGCACAGCGAGCTGCGATGCATCCGTGGGCCGAAGCTCGATGCGGGCTCGCTTAACGGCGCTCACGCGTTCGGCACGGCGTGTGCATGATCTAGGCTTGAACGACGGGCACAGGTAGGAGACGAGTCATGCGACTGAAAAGCATTCTAACATCACTATTATTGGGTGCGGGCGCGCTGGGGTTGAGCGTCTCGGTTTTCGCCGTCGAGCCTGCAATGAACACCCATAACCAAGCAGGCGTTCGCAACGTTACCCAGGCCGCGAAGCCCACCGTATCAGCGAATTCACCGCGCGTACGACGCATGAGGTTGAATGACAACGGCAATCGCGCCTTATCTCTGCCGCGGGAGACGATGGTGTCCCTACAAACCACGCTGCAAAACGAGGGGCACTATAAGGGCGAGGTCGACGGAATAGAAGGTCCTCAAACGCGCCGAGCGGTTCGTCAATATCAGCAACAGCGACAGCTCGAAGTGACGGGCCAATTGGACAATGAAACGCTTCGGCAGCTGGGCATCAGTGCGCCGGATATAACGGCGGATCCGGTCAGCGGCGTTGCCACTGGCACCGATAGCGGCGGCGTGAACAATCCAAGCGGCGCTTCAACTTCGGGCGATATGCCTTTGGGTAACACTGCCGCCGATAACACGCCTTCAAATATGAAAGCGCCGTCGGGCACATTCGTGTCACCTGGTTCCACAGGCGCTACTGGAACAACGGGAACCGTTTCGGGTTCCAAAGCGATTCAACCTTGACGAAATGGCACGCCGAAACGCTCGTCTATTCGGCTCGGGCGCAGTTGGGTGCAGCCAAAGACTTGCAAATGACCCCCAACAACCAAAAAAGCTCCGAAGCCGTTTCCGCTCTTACCCCCAAGCAGTATCGCGTCGCCCAGCAGAACGCCACCGAGCGCCTGGGCACCGGCGAGCACCTCGACAACCACGAGCCGGGGGAAATGGAACCGGATAGCTCGGCCGACGAGGTGTCGCCGGACGGCGTCGACGGCACCGAAACGCCGGCGACACGGAAGGTCGGTGACATCGACGAGATGGCCGCCCATGGCCCCGAGGGTGACGGTTCCATAGACATCGCCGCCGGCGACGCTCAGGGGATCCCGAAACTACCAGGGTAGACCCTGTGCGCGGCAGGCTGCTCTCAACAGTCGCGGCGGCTTGGAGCTGTTCCGTTCAAAGTACAAGTTCGAGAGCGGTACCGGCTGGCCGAGTTTCTATGATGTCATCGAGGGCCATGTGGAGACGAAGCGGGACTTTTCGATGATTCTTCCCCGGACTGAATATCATTGCGGCCGTTGTGGTGGGCACCCAGGACATATTTTCGATGTCGGACCGCCGCCCACGCATCTCCGCTAAGGAGAAGTCATGCTCTTCCGCGGTGGACATCGGCCACTCACCGGCGCAACGCTTCTTCATCGCCTTTGCCCAGTCATGGTGCGCTAAACCCCGTCAGGCGTATGCAGCTTGGCTTCAGCCGTGACCGCAAGGTTACAAAATAACTGGCGCGTGTTTTTCAACCACCACGTTGATCTCCGAGCCCAGGAGCAACACGACGCTACAGATGTAGAGCCAGAGCATTAGCACGATAAACGTTCCCAGTACGCCATACATCGCGTCGTAGTTGCCAAAGTTCATCACGTAGATTCGGAAGCCTATCGAGGCACCGACCAGTAGCACCACGCCCGAGACCGAGCCGGGGCTAAACCACTTGAACTTCTGTTTTACGTTCGGCCCCAAGTAGTACACGAGCGCGAACCCGAACAACAGGGAGGCAAAGATGATCACCCACCGCACGATGCTGAAGGTCACTCTGATGGCGTCGCCGAATCCAAATTCCTTCAACAGCCACCCCTGCGCGATGCCACCCAAAACGATGAGAAGGAAAGCTACCACCAGAAGCAGCCCAAAACAGAGCGTGAGCAACAGTGCCGTGGAGCGAGCCTTGAGGAAAGGGCGCTTCTCCCCGACCCCGTAGGTCCGATTGAGCTGCAACATCGTTGCGTACATGCCGGAAGATGCCGCCGAGACTGCACCGAGGATGCCGAACGACACCAGATCGGCCTGCCCCTTGCCCAGAATCCGCTGCACCGTTCCTTGAAGAAAACTGGCACCCTCCGCGGGCATCGCCTCATGCAAGAAGTCCATGATCGCCGGCCGCATCCCCTCGAGCGGCAGATAGCCGATGGCGCTAATCAAGAAGATAAGCGCAGGAAACAGCGAAAGCATGGCGTAAAAAGCAAGGCCCGCGGCGCCCTGAAAAAGGTTGTCATGGGACACCTTATCCTTGATGTCGATGGCCAGCTTTTTCCACGGCATATCAAGTGCTTTCATAGCGCTCCGTTGTTGAAGGACATGCAATCAGGTACCGCGCGCGACAGTTCATTCGCAACACGACATCAGCGCCTCAGCCCGGAAATTCCTTGTACGCCCTTCGCTGCCGGCCACCCGAAATCGAATCATCGCGGCTTTGTGCGGTGCCCGAACCTTCATAGATTTCGCGGGCGTCTGGGTAGTGTGTTTCCTGAACGGGATCGTTGGGATTGGATGGTGTCAGTGTGATGCTTTCAACGGGTTGATGAGGCCCGGAGGCATCGCGCTCCTTGACACCCCTGGCCGTGCGCAGCGCCCGGCCATTGCGTTCGTCCATGATCAAATCGGTCAATGAGATCACGCCCACCGGATGATCGTCTTTGTCCACGACCACAATCCTTGAGATATCAAGATCGTCCATGAGTTTTTCAGCCACCTTGATTGGTTGCCACTCCTGGCAAACGGCGGGAGGCGTTGAAATCAGATCCACTATACGTATTGCGGATGGACGTGCATCCGTGGCGCACATGCGCAAAACCAAATCTCGATCCGTGACCACCCCGATTAGTTTGCCGCTCTGCGGATCACACACCGGCAAAAATCCCACCGAATCGTCGCGCATTAAATGGGACGCATCCAGTGCGCTGGCCCCACTCGAAATCACCCTGATATCGCTTGTCATGACGTCTTCACAATTTTTCATGGTCTGCTCCTTGTTGATACTGGAGGAGATCGATTGCAATCGGCATGCCACGACGTGGAGGGCTCCCATGGCGGCTGCCGAGATTGTTGGGGCGAAACGGTAACAAGATGACCTCGATCGCTTGGACGTTTAGAACTGCACGTTCCGGACTGATTTGATCTCCTCGACCTGGTCGATGATGGCACCGTAGCCTTTGGCTTCCATGTCGGCGCGTGGAATGAAGCGCAACGAGGCCGAGTTGATGCAATAGCGCAGTCCGCCGCGGTCCCGCGGCCCGTCGTTGAAGACGTGGCCGAGATGGCTGTCGGCGCCGGTCGAGCGCACTTCAGTGCGAACCGAGCCGTGCGAGCTGTCGCGCAGTTCGTTGACGTGCTCCCCATCGATCGGCTTGGTGAAGCTCGGCCAGCCGCAACCCGAGTCGAACTTGTCGGACGAGGCGAAGAGCGGCTCGCCTGACACGATGTCGACGTAGATGCCGGGCTCGTCGTTTTCCAGCAACTCGCCGCTGTCGGGTGGTTCGGTGCCGTTGCGCTGCGTGATACGGAACTGCTCCGGCGTCAGCTTCGCAACGGCTTCAGCGGTCTTTTGATATTCGGGCATTTCATTTCTCCCTATGCAGTTGTCACAGACGGGAAAGAGCGTACAAGCCGCGTGCTCGGTCCATGGGACATCGCAGTCTGCAAATCGTGAGCCAATCAACAGCCAGCCGGGGACGATTGGCGGTGTGGCCCTCGCCCAATACACGCTCTATTGCCGCAAGATCAAAAATGTTCACTTCGGATTGTCCCTTTCGCCGCAGGCTTGCACCGCTTCCGGATTAAACGACTCACCGGCCGCAGAATTCCACAGCGCGATCGCCGGTTCGTCGGGGCAATCGTGCGCGTAGGAGAGAATACTGATCGAAGCGGTGTCGAGCAGGAGACGTCCCGCTTGCTCGACGGAAAGGCCGCTCCATCGGGCGGTAAGGTTAGGTTCGATTTCAGGCGTGGGCTTCAACGCAGCGAGCGCACATGTCTGCCGAGCCCGTTGCAGCGGACTCACCAAGACATGCGCGAACGAAACGTTCTTGAGGCGCTCCCCGACCTTTCGCGCCGCCGCTTCGCCTTGCGCGGTCAACGGGAGATCCGTGCGCCCTGTGTATTGGCCTGATAGCGACCATTCTGTCTCGCCATGACGGATGAGATAGATCGGGTCCTGATGCGCCATGGTGGTCGCCACCGTCACGGCGCAGGAGGCGTTGGCGCCTCGGTCGCGGGCGAAGCGTCGGGAACCTGCTGTGGCGTCGCCTCAACCATCGCCGCTGAACTGCGGTAGACGTCTTTGTTACTAAAAGCGTTCACCACGAAACCAATGAGCACCGCCACCGCGATGAGCGAGCTCACCAGAATGGCAACCCTCTTGCCACGCTCGGGGCTGACCTTATCCATCAGATCGTCCACAGCTGGGTCGTTGCTCATGTGTTGAGTTGTTGCAACTTTCGCGCCTGCGAATCCATCGCGCAGAAAGCCTTCGCAAGCTGCAAACGTTACTCATTTCGCCCGCGCGTTCCGGCGAGGTGCCGATTCCGTAACCGCTGCTGACGCCGGTTGGACCGGGTTCGCATGATCGCACTGGCACAGCATTTGCTGTCTAACCTTCCAACTACTGGAGGACCTTCCGTTGAGTCACGAACCATTCTCAGACTGCATCGACTGGTGCTACGATTGCGCAGCGGCCAAAATGATGACCGAATGCATTCGGCTCGATCGGACCGTTTCAAATAGCAATGATTGACGATAAGAAGCATGGCTCTCGCGGGGCCGCTCCCCCGCTGGTTCGCATGGTGGCGGTGGGCCGGGTAACACCCGTGTCGGTCAGGATTTGGGCGCGTCTTGAAACGCCTTGTGCCCTTCGGCTTGAGTTGCGATCGCAAACAGATACGCGGCTGAGTGGCTCGTTTTCACCAAAGCTTGGCCAAGCCAACACCTGCGCTTTCACGTATCCGGATGATTTCCCTTCGGAAAGCCCGCTGACGCCCACCACCCGCTACAGCTTCCGCTTGCTCACCGCAGACGAGCAGCTTGTGGGTGAGGGGCGCTTCATGACGCCGGCCCGGACGCCCGCAGAGGCACCGAAAAAATGGACCCTCGCCTTCCTCAGTTGCCATCAGCCGTTCTCCGACGACGGGTCTGTCAGCGAGGGGCCCCAGAACATGTTGGCGTCCGCCGACAAGATCTTGGAGGCCCGCAACGTAGAGCTGGTTTTGTTCTTGGGAGATCAAGTTTACGCGGATGCACCGGAGTGCCTGTCTTTGTTCTCCAAAACCGATGCCGAGCCAGACATCTTAAGTCTGACGCCCGCGCAGATTCGCAGCCGCTACCACGAACGCTATCGGCGGGCTTGGAGCTTCCCCGCGTGGCAACGTTTGCACAGCCGTGGTGCCACGGCCTGCCTGCCAGACGATCATGAAGTGATAGACAATTGGGGCAGCGACAAACGCCATGCTTCGCCGCAATGGCAAAAACTTGGCACCGCCGCGCTGGATGCCGCCTTCGATTGGCAGGGGTCACGTAGTTTTTCGCAGCCCTTGCGTTCCGGTGGTTCTTTCCATCAGTCTTTTCGGTGGGGCAACGCAGGCATTTTTATGTTGGACGTCCGGAGCCACCGTCACGAAGCGGAGGATGAGACGCAAAGCCAGATCGTGGGCAACGATCAGCTGGAGGCTCTTGAAAAATTCCTTGAAGACTCGTGCGATCTGCCCGTGTTGTTCTTCGGCGTGCCGGTACCCATGGTGCACATGCCCGATTGGGCAACGTCGTTGGCCCACGCCGTTTCATTCCGTTCCAACGACCTGGAAGACAGGTGGTCGAACCCGAGCTGGGTGGCGACGCGCGATCAAATTGTGCGACGGATTGATGAACATCGGCGTGTGCATACCCACCAGCGCCTGGTTCTGCTTTCAGGTGACATTCACGCTGGGTGGGCAGTGCAACTGGTTGATCCCAAAGACGACCCCAAGGCAGGCACCAGCGCCACGGGACATCCCATCATACAGCTCGTCTCAAGTGCCATCACCAACGGTGACAGCGGGTTTGTCGGTGTGGTGAGTGAAACACTTCTACAGGTTAGTAAGATGCTAACCAGTAAGATTGCCGGGCTCAATGTGCAACACATCGATGGGCTTTCCAACTTCAACAAGAACCCTTTTGGGGGGTTGAACCTGGGCTTGGTCGATATTGAGAAAACATCCGACGGCGTATCACTTCGTTTTTCGTTGGTGACCCATGGCGATGACGATGCCAAGGCCGAGCCTAAGATCGTATTCGATTCGGGGCCGCTGTGAAGGCAGCGCGCGGGGCTGATTCGCTTGCTGGGTACGGCGCGCAAGAAGAATGCGGCGCTGGGCGTTTCTGAACACACTCGAGGAAGACTTGGCCGAAGCAAACTCTTCCGATACCGTGATGCGTTTCCTCGATGCCTTCCGCACCGGCGTGACCCTCCAACGGCTTTGCGAACCAGTAGCCCTGGCCGCGCTCGCAACCCAAGGCGCCAATCGGATGATCGACGGTACCAACGACCGTTCGCCGGGCTTCGCCACCCCATCAACGAAAGACTTGTCGATCTTGATGACATCAAGAGGGAAGCGGTGAAGATACGAAAGCGAGGAATAGCCGGTGCCGAAATCGTCCAGCGACAGGCTCACCCCGAGGGCCCGCAGACCCGCCAGGATAGGCGCGGTTTCGCCGGGATTCTTGATGAGGGCGCTTTCGGTCAGTTCAAGCCGCAATGAGCTGGGGGCAAGCGATTCGGCAGCCAGAACCTCACGCACGATGTCGACCACACGACTGCTGGTGAGTTGCCGGCCTGAAATGTTGACACTGACGTACACGTGACTCTGTTCCGGATGTTCGTGCTGCCATTGCCGCAACAAACGGCATGACTCGGACAGCGACCACCAACCCAGGCTGTCGATGAGGCCCATCCTCCGCAATCGGAATGAACAGTCCGGGTGGCACAGGCCCGCGCGATGGGTGGCGCCAACGCATGAGCGATTCAAATCCCGCGAGCTTTGCGGTCTGCAGATCAACAATCGGTTGGAACACGAAGCGCAGCTCGTCTCGTTCCAGCGCATAGGGAAGATCGACCTGTAGCGCCAGCCGTTCATCCAGACTTTTCTTCAGCGTCTCATCGAAGATCTGGACCCCGCTGCGGCTCTGCTGACGCGCGCGAAAGGCGGCGGCACGGGCCCGCGCAATGACCTGATCGGCGGAGGCGGCGTTGCCATCGATCACGAAAGCTCCCACCTGCGCGCTCAGCGTGACCATCGTGCGATCGATGTCAATCGGACGAGCCATCCGTCCCATCAGGCGCGTCGAAACGACCATTACATCCGCGCTGGTACGGGCCGTCGGTACAAACAGCGCGACTTCATCCATCGCCACGCGGGCCCAGGCCGAGCCCTCATCGTCTACCGCGCTCGCCAGGCGACCCACCAGCGCCCCGAGCACGCGTTCGCCAAAGCGGAAACCATGCAGCGCACGCAGCGTTTCGAGTCCTTCGATCGCGAGAACAACCAGCGCACCTCCGGGCTCGGGTGCGACAGTTGCAGCCTCCAGCCGCACGAGCAAGGCGGAGAAGTTGGGGAGCTCGAGATCGTTGGCAATCACCACGGCGCGGGCGTGGGAATCCTTGGCGGCGCTTTTCATGGTGTCATCATCATCGGTGTTTCACCCGCCACCCTGAAATCAAGGCGCGCGAACGGACCCAGCGACACCGGTCCCCACGCGTCAAGGGTGCCTGCCCAATCCAGACTGGCCCCGGTTTCGGTCGCCAGGCGTTCATTGACATCTACTGTGAGACCAAAACACCATACTTCGTGCCTGGTCTTGTTCTCGCGTTGGGCAGCGAGATTGCCGGACTGGCCATGGTGTTCACGCCCGACAAGGTTGATACGCAGTTGCGACCCGGACTCAACAACGCTCGTTAGCGCCCCCGGATCTTGCGTCCAATCATTAAGGGTATTACTCTTACATGTAAGAAAAGACGCCGATGAAGATCACATCCAAGGGGCAGGTCACAATTCCTGTCGAAGTTCGCGAAACCCTCGGTCTACTCCCCAACACCGAGGTTGAATTCGTGATTCAGGGTGAAACAGTCCGCCTGGTCAAGAAACCCGCGAAACGTGCCCGGGGCCGCGGCATGGACACCCTCAGTCGCTTACGTGGCTCTGCGAACGTCAGAATGACCACAGACCAAATCTTGGCCCTCACGCGGAAACAGAAATGACCGTTCTCGTCGACAGCAACGTTCTTCTCGACGTTGCAACCAACGACCCAGTTTGGGGCCGATGGTCGGCAGATGCGCTTGAAACCGCCGCTAACGAAGCACCTCTCGCCATCAATCCTCTTATCTACTCGGAGGTCTCCATCGGCTTTTCGCGCATCGAGGACCTTGAGGCCGCGCTTCCGAAACACCTGTTCCGCAGAGAGCCTCTTCCCTACGAAGCCGGATTCCTCGCCGGCAAGGCCTTCCTTCAATACCGGAAGAAAGGCGGCGCCAAGACCTCTCCCCTTCCCGACTTCTACATCGGTGCCCATGCAGCTGTGTCGCGCTTCCGCCTGCTCACCCGCGACGTAGCACGATACCGAACCTACTTCCCCACAGTGCAACTCATCGCTCCCAAGTAGGTTCGGATAAGCCCGCAACCGTCCGAGTGCGTCAAGCGTCAAATGTCCGACAAGAAGGGGCGTGTGCGCCCTTCGATCGTTGACGCTTACAACGCGTTCGGTGGTGACGCGAGAGGGCGACAGAGACGCAATTCTTGCTCAAAATACGGAGGCCCGTGAATAGCCTTCGCGCGCCAGAGCGACGAGCGTGTCGCGCAGCCAAGTGCGAAGGGGATCATGCTCGGTGCGATCGTGCCAATACAAATGTATTGCGAATTGGCCGGTTGGAAAGGGCAACGGTGTCACGGTTACGGGAATCTGATGTGCCGCCTGGCGGGCGATCCGGGTGGGAATGACCGTGATGTGATTGGTGCGTGATACCACAGCGAGTGCGATGGGGATATGGGCGGTCTGCAATACCCGTTCGGTTTTCAATCCACGTCGGGACAACTCGTTTTCCAGGATGCTTGCCCATGGGCCGACCGGGGTTACAACGACCTGACTGTAGCGTGCGAACTGGTCCATGGTGCGCGCACCGGTGAGCATCGGATGCCGGCGCCGGACCACGCAGCTGTATCCATCGTGCACCAGTTCAATTGAGCGGATGCTCGTGCGTTGCATCGGCCCCATGAACAGTGCGGCGTCAACCAAGCCGCTCGCAAGACCTTCGTCGACGGCTTGCTGTGAGGTTGGATGGGTTTCGATGGTGATGCCCGGCGCCTCTTTTGCAGTCAACGCCATCAGTTGCGGCAACAACGCAAAATGCCAATAGTCGCTCATCGCAATTCTCAACGTGCCGCGCGCCTTCATCAGGTCGAAATTCGAGTGGACCATCAGCGCGCCCGATACCGACATCAGCGCCTGCTGAACGAGTGGCCGCAGTTGTTGCGCCAATGGAGTCGGTACCATCGATCGTCCGTGTCGGACGAGCACGGGATCCCCCAGCAGATCCCGCAACCGTCCGAGTGCATTGCTCATGGCGGGTTGGCTGATGCCGACGGTGCGGGCCGCTTGTGTGACGTTCTGCGTTTCGAGAAGCGCATCCAGAACAGGCAAGAGGTTCAGATCAACGGCCGATAGTTTCATTCACCATAATTATTCCACACATTCAAAAGATTGATGAAACAGATTGTGGCTTGGGAAGACTTCCGGTTTGGAGAAACCCACTTTTATGAAAATGACGTTTGATGTGAAGAATTATTGGCTGCCTGTCTTTCTTGCAACCGGCTTGCTTGTCGCAACCGCCTGTGACGATGGAGACTCGGACGCTTCACCCGGCGGGAAAGATCCTGCCACTGCACCAAAGGCATCGGTCGATCGGTTCAGCGCCACCGCTGCGGCCTTGATGGTGCGAACAGCGAGCAATGGTTTGCCCGCCGCCAACGCGCCGATTGATTTCGACAAGTCGCCTTTTGTGACACAAGGCTTTGGTCCGAACGGTGAAGTCGTTATGTACTACAACTTTGACGTTCGCCCCGAAGCGCCTGCACCCATCTATGTTTTGTTCAAAGAAGGCGCAGCCGCTCCGGTTGCTGGCCAGCACAACATCATTGATGTGTTGCCCGGTGAATCCGGTTACAACGATTTCTGGTTGGTAAACAAGGTGACCGTACCGGCCGCATACGTGGCCAACACCTATACCAGCCTTGCCGAAATCCGTGAGGCTGCGTTGAAGATCGAGGCCACGACGATGTTGGTGAATTGCCCCGTGGTCCCTGAAGGTTCGACGGCAAACAAACGGATGGGCGGTGGGTCTGCAGCTTTGAGCACCGGCTGGTATCGGGGCTCGACGGTCCGCTATTTTACTTTTGAAGAAAAAGCATTGAGCGGCGCGAGTGTTCCCGTCTCGCCGATTTACGTTGCCTTCAACGTCAATCCGGATCTGCCAGGGGGCGGACCTCCTTCGGGTTTCAAGACAGAGGCTGGTAGCGCCCAAACGCACAACGTGCTGGCGACCAGTCCGGCGGACGCGGGCTACTCCCCGTTGTGGTTGGTCAACATTTACGACAACGCATCGTTCGACACCGTGAAAAATCTTGTTACGGCTACTGCTGCGCCGGTCGCGGCCGCGGGGGTCGCGAAAGTGAACTGTCCGGTCGTGCAGATTGGAACAACGGCCGCCCAGATCGTTCCCACGGATCTCGGCGCGTTGAAAACGTTCCTCGAGAGCAAAGGCTACGCCGCATTCAAATCGGAACCCGCCGCACATGCATCGACAGGGCCTCACGGCAAGGTCCGCACCTTCGTCAACGACCTTTTGGCTGCCTCGTTGACCGCGAACAACGCGGTCCATCCCATCAATGCCGCCTCCGTCAAAGAACTGTATTCAGCGGATACAATTATCGGATGGGCCGTGCTCGTAAAGACCCAAGCAGAGTCGGCGGGTGGGGCGGGCTACTTCTGGTACGAGCTCGTGAACGGCAAAGTGGTCATAGAAGGTAACGGAAAAAGCGCGTGTACCGGTTGCCATGCCAGCGGCAAGGACTTTGTACGATCGGTGATTTGAGGTCATATCGCCGCCCGGTGCGTGGTTTTCCACTGGCCGCGGGTGAAATCGGGAAAGTCGATGGTGCGTCCGCGTTTTTTCACCGAAGCCTCGGTGAGCGCGGAGACCACCGACCAACTTGCGCCCTCGTACACATTCTGATCCATGGCCGCACCGTTCTTGAGGTTTTGCACCAGGCGCCAGAACATCAGGAAATCCATCCCACCGTGGCCGCCGGTTTTTGCGGCACGTTCGCCCATTTCCTTCCACAAAGGGTGCTCGAATTCCTGGATGATCGGGTCCAGTTTTTCGCCTTCAATCCACTCGTGAGTATTGGCGCGCCCTTCAATCGCAACACGGGTCGGAAACCCTGCCAGCGCACCCTTGGTCCCCTGAATCAGATTGAGCCGGGTATAGGGTCTTGGCGTGGTGGTATCGTATTGCAAAAGGATGCTGCGGCCCTTTTCGGTTTGAATGAGGGAACTGTTGATATCGCCGCAAATGTAGCGCGCCTTGTTGCGCGCATGATCGGGCGGGAAATTTTCGCGCGCGTACTTGGCCCGCCCCTTGGCCGGCGATCCGATGGAAACCAAAAACGAGAATCGGTCTTCGCCGCGATCGATGCCCATGTATTGCGCCACCGGACCCAGGCCATGCGTGGGGTACAAATTGCCGTTGCGCTTGGATTCGTGCAGGGTGCGCCACGAGCCAGTGCCATATTCGATGTCCTTCATCTGAATGCGCAAATCGTGTATGTACGCCGCCTCGCCGTGTAACAGATCGCCAATCACGCCCTTTTGCACCATGTTGAGGAACATCAGTTCCTCGCGTCCGTAACAAACGTTTTCCAGCATCATGCAGTGCTTCTGGGTCTTCTCGGCGGTTTCCACCACCTCCCAGTTGCCATCCACGGTGTAGGAAAAAGGCACTTCACAAAACACGTGTTTGTTGGCCTTCATGGCATCCACGGCCTGTGGCACATGCCAATCCCACGGGGTCGAAATCACCACGGCATCAATGTCATCGCGCTCCAGCATGCGTTTGTAGTCGTGCACGCCGCCGGTATAGAGATCGGGTTTCTTGTGCCCTTTCATTTCGCACGCGGCAGCTGCTTTTTCCGCCGCAGGCACATGCGGATCCACAATGGCGGGGACGGTAACCCCTTGCACCTCCAGAAAGCGTTCCAGCTGTCCGGCACCGCGTGATCCCACGCCAATGAAGGCACAGCGCAGATTTTCGATCCGGGGCGCCACCAGTTCGCCAACGTAGGCGCTGCCGCGCGCCCGTTTGTTGCGCGCCGCCTCGGCGATGCCGGTGAGCTGGAGCACGGTAAGACCCGCGCCCACACTGGCCAGGTCGCGTAGAAAACCTCTTCGTGATTCGTGATGGCTCATTTGTAGAACGTCCCTTCCCGGATTCTCGGTTCGATCGGTGTCGCGGGAGCACTGCATGATCCTGATCGCGTGATCCTTTCTTCCCATTGCCCCGCGGCGCTGTCGCCGAGACAATAGATTAAGATTCTCCATAATGAAAAGGCGCGATTTTTTCCATTCCCTGGCAGCCGGAGCCACGGCGAGCGCACTCGGCAAGACCGCCCGAGCGGCTCGCACAGCGCGCCCCGCCAAGAACAACAACCCCATTGTTGCCGAAAACGGTCGCACCGGAACCCGCGACTGGATGCTGCAAAACCCGCGGGTTACGGCCCCGGAGCTGCCGTGGCAGCACTACGGCGGCAACAGCCCCACCATCGAGGCCTACGCTTCGGACCCTTCGGTCAAGGCGGGTGAATCGCTATCGCTGATGGTCAGCACCAACCCACCGGCGCCGTACAAGGTGGAGATCTTTCGCACCGGCTATTACGGCGGCAAAGGGGGGCGAAAGATCTCCGAATTCGGCCCGATCGAGGGCACCGCACAACCGTATCCCACGGAAGGCGCCTTCCGGGTCATGGATTGTCAGTGGACGCCTTCGCTCACCGTGCCCGTGGGCGCCGATTGGCAAAGTGGCGTGTACGTGGCCAAGCTGACCGAACTGCGCAACCAGACCGATAGCTACGCCATATTCGTAGTACGGGATGACCGGCCGTGTGACTTTCTCATCAAGGTCAACGACATGAACTGGCAGGCCTACAACCGCTGGCCCAACCAACATTCGCTTTACTGCGATGGCAAATCCGACGCCAACTGGCGCACCGGCATTGATGCCTCGGTCAACCGGCCGTACATGAAACACCACGCCTACAGCGATTCGCCGCTATCGGTAGGCAGTGGCGAGTGGTTCAACTACGAATTTCCCTTGGCGTTCTGGATGGAGAAACTGGGCTACAACGTTTCGTACGTCAGTTGCTGGGATGTGCATTACCACCCCGAAACCTTGAAGCGCACCCGCGCGCTGATTTCCATTGGGCACGACGAATACTGGACCCAACCCATGTACGATGCCGTCAAAAAGGGCGTGCGTGAAGATGGCTTGAGCGGGCTGTTTCTGTGTGGCAATTCGTTGTTCGGGCGGCTCGATCTGAAACCCGACAGCAAGGGCCGCGCCGATCGCGTGATCACGCGCGAGGGGCGTTTCAAAACCGAAGATCAGATCATGGGGGTGCGCAGTCCCAGCCCGGTGATTGGCGGTGCCGATTGGACATGCACCGTGCCGGAGCATTGGATTTATGAGGGCACCGGTATGAACTACGGGGATGGCCTGCCCGCCATGGTGGCGTGGGAGTTTCATGGCGATGCGATTGATCTGCCCGGCATGGAAATTGTTTCCGCCGGCGAAACCGATGGCCGCGATCGACCGGTGCGCGATGGCACGGGCGGTCGCAATGCCAGTTGGTATCAGGCCAGCATCTACACCGGCCCCAAGGACAACATCGTGTTTTCGGCATCGACGTTGTTGTGGGCATACGGCTTATCAGAGCCGCCGGGCTTTGTGCGAACGGCGTACCACGATGAGGCGTGGGATGCGAAAAAGCGCAAGGTGATACAGCGTCGCAAGGGGCCCGACGCGCGGGTTCAACGCATCACCAAAAACCTGCTCGACCGCGTCTTGGCGGGCAGAGAGCCCCGAAAGAAGCCGATTGCCGCCGTGACGACGTTGCCCGTTACGGTGCGAAAACCAACTCGGGTGCGTTTTGTGGTACGCACGCCAGAAGGCAAAACCGTCAAGCAAGGCACGCAGGATGTCATGGCGGGCACGCACGCGATTGCCATCAACTTCTCCGAGAAGGGCCGACACATTGTTTCGATTTTCGTCGGTGAAAAAGAACACTCGCGCCGCATCGTGCAAATTGGAGCAAGCACATGAACACGCTATTCGCGGTGTTGGCTGTGGTAGCGGCGGATATGCCTGCACCCACGCTATCGGCGCCGGCCCTGACTGAGCGGCAAGCGTCTTCTTTTGTTGGTGCCGACGGCAAGGCTTCTGCATTTTGGCAGGGGCTGAATACGGCGCCAACCGTGATGCGACCTTCCACGCATACCAACCGCGACGGCCGCGATGAATTCCGCGGCGACAAGGACGCCGAGGTGGCGCTGCGCGCGGCACACAGTGACAAGGGTCTTTATCTGCTGATTGAAGTGCGCGATGACGAATGGTCACCTGTTTTCAAAGCATCGGGCTACCCGCACGCCTACGACGCCCTCGAAATCATGTTTGATAGCCATTCGTCACAACAGATCAGCGCATGCGGGCAAAAGTGCAGACCTGCGGCACTGGCCAAGTGGGATCTTACCGACAAGACGCGGCAGCTTCAGTTCTGGACCGATCCCAGGATCGATGCCCTGAAGTTTCTCTATTCCGAACCGGATTTCTTTCCCGGCCACGAAATGACGTTTGCGCAGTTGACACGGGATCACGATGGACTGACGGTCGATCGGTTCAACGCTGGCAAGGCCGTGCGCACGTCAGAAATTTTTATTCCCTGGGCTCAACTGGGTATCGATGCGCGATCACAAAAGCCCGGCAGCCGATTCGCCTTTACCGTTTCGTACCACGACAACGACACCCGCCGCGATAACCCCTATATGATCAACACCCTGCGTTTTGCCAACCATGGCAACCCGTTTTCCGGCGCCGGGTACTGGGGGGATATTATGTTGACAGGGCCGGCGGTGGTGCAGCTCGCCCCGATGTGACCATCCCCGAACCACAGGAGCCCGACAGTGGGCAGAGGCACGCCTCGCGTGATCAACGTGTTTCGCAGTCATCGCTTGGAGCCGGGGAAGACGTTGCTGGAGGAAGCGCTGCGGAAGGTGGTGCGGCATCCGGCGTGGGTAGGTGGAACAAAGTGAGCGTTGAGGCGGCCTGCCCGGGCGCGGGAACGCGATCGGGCGTTCCTGAAGACATGGACCGATCGATAGCGGCCCATTGTGGTTGACCGCGGACCGAACGGCCGTGGCTGTAGTCGCAATCTCAGCCCCAGTCTGCAGGTTACGCCAATTCGGCCATTGGGCCCTTGCCCTGGTCCCAGGTGCCAAAGGTGTTGATGTCCAAACCAAACGCCCGCGCCACGGAGACGAGCAAGGTGTTGTGGTATCGCCACTGGGCGTTGGCTGGCCGCGCAGGCGTGGCAAGCTTGATTGTTCGACCGGTCTTGAAGGCAAAATTTGATCCCCCTGCCAGCCAGATGGGAAAGCGGTAAAACTCATGGGCGCCGGTGGACAGCGACTGCGCGGTCGTGGTGTCGGAACCAAATACGATGAGGGTGTTATCAAGCAAGGTTCCGTTGCCCTCTTTCACGCTGTCCAATTGCTGCAGCAAGTACGCCCACTGGCTGGCCCACCACGCGTCCCACTTCTTGTGATCACCGATGTTCACCGCGTGCGTCGTCTCGTGCTGGTTCGCGAAGCCGGAGACGGAAATTCCGCCGTCGGCGCCACCGATCTGCAACGTGGCGACCCGGGACAGGTCGCAAGCGAACGCCGATCGGATTAGATCCATGTTGGCCCTTATGGTTGGCTGCGGATCTCCGGAGCTGACCGGTGCAGCGGGTTTGGAGCATCCCGCGCTGGCAACCGGTTGCAGGCCGTTGAGCCGGGATTCCAGCTGGCTGATGCCCTGCAGATGGGCATCGCACATCGCTTTTTCGGCGGCGCCGATGCGATCGCACACGGCCTTCAACTCGGCGCGTGAGGTGTCGATCACCCGCTGTTTCAAAGCCTTGGCTTTCAGAAAAGCGGTGTTGTCTGGCCCGATCCTGCCAAGATTTTGCTGCGAAAGAAGCCAGAGTCCGCCTTCGTGATCGGCGGCAATGGCTGACGTCTCTTGCGTCACTGGACACGCCCATGAAAGTCCGTCGAAGCGACAGACGCCCCCATCCCCGGCGGTCCACATGAAGGACCGGCTATCTTGGACCACCGCGTGGACCTTGGCGCGAGGTCCCACAACACGGACGTTCGCCTGCGACTCGAAGTCGGGCTGCGGGTTTGCGCTAGCAACCGCGGGTGGAAGGCAGCTTGCGGCCAGCACCGCCCAAACAACGTCGGGCCGAACCAGAAGCTTCACGACTCCAGGATTCCGCGACGAAGCGCAATCACCACCGCCGACGTCCGGTCCGTGGTTTTGAGTTTGGCAAAGACGCTGTTGAAGTGATACTTGACCGTGCGTTCCGAGATCTGAAGCTCGTTGGCGATTTGACGGTTGGTCAAGCCAAACGACGCGAATCGAAGAATGTTTGTTTCGTGCAACGACAAGGTGGGACTGTCGATGTGCTCAACCAGTTGGTCACTGGCCCCCCGGCGAAAGGTACCGCCCTCCCAGCGCTACACATTGCAGTGCCTCTGCCAAAGCCTCGGCGCCGCCACCCTTGAGGAAGTAACCGCGCGCGCCTATACGATCCTCAAGAACACAGAATCTCTGTCCAACCACGCGGGCATTGAGCTGCCCAACGTACGGGGTTTAATGTCTCGCCACTGGGCTGGGTGACCGATGTAACGGGGCTTTGGGCGGCGGCCCACTACTTGCGCTGAGCCCCGTCGCGAGGAGGTGCTGCAAATCCGACATCGCAAGGTACTGGAAACTTTGCGGCACTGCTCTCACCGATGCAATCTCGGAGATCGGCACTGCAGCCCTAAGTTGCCATACATGTCCGATTCGTATCGCGATCCCCGTTTCCTTTCCTTCAAAATACTGTCCATAAGCCGCAGCAGATACACCCCCATGGCGGGAATGCCGTGCCCAAAGCCGATCCGGTGCGTCCTCCTCAATGCCGATGACCTCAAATGCGCCGACCACTTGCTTCATGGGGTTCGTTGCATAGATAACGATGAACCGCGGCGGAATCGAAAATCGGGCGCGACGGAATTCTACCCGCTTTTCACGGGAGAGAATGCGGTGTACGTACTCCGGATGGATCGGCAGCAGCGCTACCGAGAAAGCTTCGTGGCGAGCCACTCTTTACCTTTTTCTTTTAGTTTGGTTATTGATTGTGGAACACCCGCTACGCCGCCGTTGGCAATGAGTTCGCCCAAGGCCACAGGGGGATGCAGTGTGAGCGATTGCCTGAAGAGGATAGCCAGTACCTCACGAGAACACATCTTTTCTATGTCACTATAAGAATATACCGTGCGTTTCCCCACGAAACGGGCGACATCGAGCGCGTCACGCGACACCTTCACATCTTCGGCGACGCCTGTGCATCGGAATTCTTGTCGCCCCCTTGATCGATAGAAGACCAGCACGCTGCCAGGTTCGATTTTTCGTATCTGAGCGTTGCACAAGTACGCCTTTAGTATGCTGTTTCCAAAGGGATGTCGCCCGGCGAAAAGAGCAGTCTGCGTCGCCTCTTCGGGAAACAGCAAATCATGATTGTGAGGTTGTATGGGGACCATGAATGCTTCGGCTCCATCCGTCTTCAGCACGAGAGGCCCGAACCGGCGATTGAAATCCAATGGCTTGGTATTGGCGTATTCTTGGCGCGTATACCTCAGTGGCTTGGCTAGAACAATCTCTCCGCGGTGGGTGGCGTTGGCTGTTTGCTCGAATCCAAACTGCTCGAAAAGTTCAATGAGCTCAATGACACTCGGGAACACCTCGACATAGGTCCAGTCGTAGTTGTTTTTGTGCGCATGTTGAAAAACGGCTTTTAGAAGAAGTTCCCCAAAACGGTACCCACGAGCATCGTCTGCAACGCGAAAACTACAAATCTTCAGCAGAGTGCCTTCCAGTCCATGCTCCCGCGCCTGTTCGTCCTTTACGATGCAGAGACCAGCTAGATTCTCGGATCCCGCGGTTTGTCGCACAACCCAAGCGAGACGGTGGTCGCGTTTACACTTTGAGAGCCACTCGTTGAAATCGGCCCGTCCGTAGGACAACCGAAATGGCGTAAAGATGGGATCGTCTCCGTCGAGTTCGTGGCACAGAACACGTTCGACGGCTGGAGGCGGCTCCGTCGATACCCTAAACAGCCCACGAATGATCGTGACCGCATCTTCAGGGCGTACGATCCGCTCACCGACGCCCAGCCTCGCGGCCTTTTTGTGAATACCTATGTCATTCGTGACGAAGTAGTCCACGGCTTCGGCGAGGATTGCCTCGATTAGGAGGTTATCTCTTGCATCGTTGGTTTCTGATCGTGTTGCACCGATGACTTTCTCAACTCGCGTCGCCTGAGTCGGGGGCGAAGGCAGTAGTGGGTACTTCGCCAGCAACTGCGCCCGAACCGTGCGTCTGAGGTCGTCTCGATCCTGTTCAAGTTCCCACTTGGAAACGGGATGGATGAACGCCTGGTGGCGCCCCTCCGCGATCAGACCTATCAACGATGCGACTACCGGAGTAGTAGGTTCCACATCCGCTGGCCGCGTTGGTTCGGCGGGAATGATTGCATTGGTGTCGAGCAGAAATTTCATTGCTGAACGGCACCTGAAAGCCATTGCCGAACGAGAGGCGCGATGGCACGGATATCGTCGTTTGGGTGGAGTATGCGAAGCGGGGCCCCGATGGCACGGGTTACTTCGCAGGCAGCCGCGTTCTCACGGCGTTGTAGTTCCTCCAACAGAGATTGGTCGTACCTCGTCCCATCGCGTGCCCATAGGCGAGTCGCGATGGCTTCTGCCTCATCCAGAATCAAAAGTACGCCCACCGGCGCGAGCTCGGCGAACGTAGCGAGCGGAACGTCCGCGAAAGTACCGGCCGCCTTTAGCAGCACGAAGTGGCCGTCTAGAATAATCTCACGCGCACCCTGGGCACTCAGGGCCGCAATGAGCGCGTCTTGATTCTTTCCGACGTCACCAACGGGCTTTTCGGATGCACTTTCTGGAGTACCCATCAAGGATTGGCGGATCAGGGCTCCCGATGAGAGATGGGCCGCCCCAACCGCTTCTGCGAGACGGGCGCACATCGACGATTTGCCCACCCCGTGAATCCCCGCAACAAACACAATTCGCTGCATGATGTCACCGGTCCGGACCATATCAGGACCATGCGCAACTGCGCAACTTTCTTCCAGTAGATCACGCCTCCTAAACACGTGCGTGTTAAAACGAGAAAGGTCGCTGCTTTGGCGCAAGGACAAGGTCAGCTCGCAATTCCAGTAGGCAAACCCCGTTGCGGCACCTCACGTTGGCTTGAAGTGGTATGTTGCTCCTTTCGCCACACACAATCATACAAATGAAGGAGACACTGTGGGCACCAAGATTTCAGTGCGGGAGATTCAACAGAACCAGGCCAAGTACGAAGGCCGAAAGCTAAAGATCACGATGAAAGCAATACCACCAGCGGCACCCGAAATCATAAGCGGACCATTGAAGGAAGTCACGTTGGGCGGACTTATCGTTGGGCCACACTTTATCAACGACGCCGACCTTGTGGCCGAGGTCGAGTTGATCTAAGGCCCCGATCAGGAACAACTTGATCAATCATTTGAAATACGATTGGAACGAACAGTGTAATTCCATTCGCCATGAAACGCCTCATAGTGGATGTTAAGTTCATCGAACTTGGCATCTGAGACGGAGAGCCCAGTCTTGTAGGTTCGGGAGTCGAGCTGAGCTTTAACGACAAGA
>ENA-ORBV01003558-ORBV01003558.1-microbial-mat-metagenome-genome-assembly--contig:-NODE-3558-length-31020-cov-7.785573_pt1 | contig 31020 bp, 29 predicted proteins | sample MGYA00237777_ERZ505514 | MGnify/ENA primary metagenome ERZ505514 (study PRJEB26160, sample SAMN06269048) | microbial mat metagenome | isolation source: Oligotrophic lake microbial mat | place... | reverse complement strand
CGTGATTGGTCTATTCATCAACCGCTACGAATTTGGCTTAGACATCTAAGTTCGATCCACAAGTCTAGAACACGACCCCTTTTAGCAAATCTTGGTTGCAAAAGTCGTGCAGGATCACATAAAAGCAGGGAATCAGGAATAGGGTAAGTAGAGTTGCTAAGGATAAGCCAGAGAAAACCACAATGCCGAGTGGCTGAAGAAATTCTCCGCCTTGTCCCAATCCTAACGCCAAGGGGAACATGCCCAAAACAGTAGTGATCGTAGTCATCAACACTGGGCGCAAACGTTGGGGCGCAGCCTTGAGGATAGCCGCGCGGCGAGTACAGCCTTCGCGATCGCGAATTTGGTTTGCCAGTTCCACCATGATGATGGCATTGTTGACCACAATCCCTACCAGCAGAACCGCTCCAACAATCACCGTTGCCCCGATCGCGGTTTTGGTGATAAATAACCCAAAAATGCCGCCTGCCAAAGCTAAGGGAATCGTAAACATAATCACTAGCGGGTCAACTAGCGAATTGTATTGCACCGCCATGACGACGAATACCAAAAATGCGGCTAAGCCACCCAAAATAGGCAGGGTTGCTTGAAGTTGTTGATTGCTTTGTGCTGCTGCACTGGGTAACACCCCCACTCCCTCAGGCAATTCTTGCTGGCTCAGAATCGTTTTCACCTGCTGAATCGCCGCACTCAAACTGGCTCCCTGATTCAAACTGCCAGAAATCAAAAAGACTTGCCGCTGATTAATCCGGCGGATTTCACCCGGTGCGCGTCCAGTTTCAATTGTTGCCACATCGCCCAAACGAATTTGGCGATTGTTATCCGTAAAAATGGGCAGTTGGGTTAACTGAGAGGGCTGCTGAATCAGGGCATTGTCTAGCTCAACGCGCACATCCACCAAGCGGTTTCCTCGTTGAAGCTGAGTGGGTACGCTGCCTTGAATCGCTGTTTCTATGGTTCTGCCTATATCTTGAATGTTGAGGTTTAAGTCGGCGAGACGGGCGCGATCGGGGCGAATTTGAATCTCTGGCTGGCGATCGTCGGCATCCGGACGCACGGTGATTAGGGTTGCATCCTGCTCCAACGCTTGCAGCACTTGCCGTCCCGCTTGGGTTAGCGCTTCCTCGTTCTCACTTTGCAGTATCACATCCACATCGGCTCCCCGCACCGGCGAGTTATTCAAAATCAAGCCGCGCACCTGCCCAGGATTGAGCCGCAGACGAATATCCACCAGATTTAGCTGGCGAAAGGCTTTCGTGACTTTGGCGACGTAGGCATCAACCGCAGTGCCCGGTTTTAGGGTGATGGTACTGGAGCTTCGCAAGGAATTTTCACTGGTATTAGTCCCAAATAAACTACCGCCAACGATCGAAAACACATACTCGGTTTCAGGTTGCGCTGCCAAAATTTCATCCACTGATGCCATTACTTTACGGCTGGTTTCCAATGGCGTACCGGGTGGAAATTGGGCATTTAGGTTTGCTTGCCCAGTATTAATTCGAGGCAAAATTTCTTGAGGGATTTGCCCCGCTAGAAACCAACTGCCGCCACCTAAAATCGCCACCGTTGAGCCGACAATCAGCCAGCGTTTTGCCAGCGTCCACTCCAGCACTGTGCCATAGGACTGAGTAGCATCGGCAAAACGGCGATTGAACTGACGCAATAGCCAAAACTTGCTAATGCCGCTGGATGCCCGAATGCCTAATAAGCGGGAGGCGAGCATGGGTACTACAGTGACCGCGATCAGAATGGAAGCAGCCACCGCAAAAGTAATGGTGAGAATCAGTTCATTAAATAGCAGTGCAATAAAACCACCAATTAGCAAAAAAGGCAAGACCGCAACCAAGTTAGTGGCAGTGGAGGCAAGCAAAGCGGACTCTACTTCTTGACTGCTATGAATCGATTGGGTTATCAGTTGAGAGCGGCTGAGTTGGCTGGTAGCATCTTTGCCAGGAGTCATACCAACCCCTTCAGCAATGCTTTCCAACATGACGATGGAGTTATCTACGACAATCCCCACGCCCAACGCCAAGCCACCCAAGCTGAAGACGTTGAGCGAGAGTTTGAACATTCCCATCAAAATAATGGCGGCGAGGGTTGCCAGGGGAATTGACAGAACAATGATCAGAGCTTGACGGAGAGAACCCAGAAAAAGCAGGACGGCGATCGCGGCGAGTCCTGTGCCAATCAGCCCAGAGGTAACCACATTAGAAATGGCGTTTTGAATAAACACCGATTCATCCAGGGTGGGCAGCAGCGTCATATCGGCGGGAATGGTGCCAGTCTGCTGCAATTCTTTAAGCCGCTGCTTGACGGCTTCAACCACGGCGATCGTGTTGGCATCGGGCTGTTTTTGCACACTCATTTTGACGGCAGGTTGCCCATTCAACGCCACAAAAATCCGCTGCTGATTGATGCCGTCAACTACGGTGGCAAAATCTCGCAGATAAACCCGCTGACTCGGAGCAGGCGTTGTTGATCCAGATTGAGCAGTTCCCTGAGCCGCATTGGTTGATTGCTGTCCACCCACTTCAAACGAGATATCCCGCAATTCTGCGGCATCTTTAAACCGTCCGATCGCACGAGTCAGCGGCTCCGAATTGCTACCTAAAATTCGTCCACCGGAAATATCCTGGTTGCGATCGCCCAACTCCGTCAATACGTCATCTAGACCCACGCCCACGGCTTGTAGGCGATCGAGGTCTATCATCACCCGCACTTCTTCTTCAACGCCCCCCGCCACATCCACCACCGCCACCCCCGGAATCACCCCCAACTCACGGGATAGCTCTTGATCTGCAAACACCCGCAAATCCACTAGAGACAGAGAGGGAGAAGTCAGCGCCAGTTCGTATACCGGAAGCTGCGACGGATCAACTTTGAACAGACGCGGCGCTTCAATCGTTTCGGGTAGCTGTCCCCGCGATCGATTAAAAGCTGCTGTTGCATCATTCAATGCCTGGTCAATGTTGCCACCCGGTTGAAAATACAAATCTAAACTCACCTGCCCTTCACGAGTTTGAGAATAAACTTGCACTACGCCTTCCGTGGCTGAAAGAGCTTCTTCAAGCGGTCTAGTAATCTCATCCACTGCCACTTCTGGAGAGGTGCCCGGCGCATTCAACCGCACGCCGATTCGGGGATAGGTAATGGAAGGCAACAAATCGACCTGGAGCGTAGTAATAAAGAAAACGCCCAACACAATGACTGCCAAGGTCAGCATCAAAGTACCAATATGTCGCAGGATCGCAATGCGGCTAATGCTGAAACCAGTCGAGGAAGGAGTGTTCATAGGAAATTACGAATGACGAATGACGAGTTACGAATGGCAAATTCAATAAGAGGGTTATAGCTTCTCTTGCCTGTTCCCTCTTCCCTCTTCCCTCTTCCCTTTCTTCCGCCCTTCGGAGATGCTGCTGAGTTTTACGGGGTCACCATCTTTGAGGGCTTTGCTGCTGCGGGAAACGAAGCGATCGCCGACTCCTAAGCCAGATACAACCTCCACCTTGCCATCTAGCCGTTTACCTAAAGTGACTGGGCGAGCGGAGACAGTGGGCTTTTCACCCGGCGCGATGGTGAAGATGTTGCCCTGAGTTTGGGGAGAGCGATCGGAGGATTGAGCGCCACTGGCGGATTGGGAGCGCGATCGCCGATCTTGATCGGTTTGCAGGGCAGTTTCCGGCACGATGACACGGGTGATCGCCCGTTGGGCAAAGTTCACCCGCGCCAACAAGCCGCTGCCAATCCGCTCATCGGGGTTGGAAATAATCACTTCGATTGGAATTAAGCGCGAGGTGGGGTCAGCCGCAGGCGAGACGCGGGTCACACGTCCAGCGATCGCTTGTTTTGGAAAGGCATCTAAACGCACCTGAACGGGCTGCCCGACTCGAATGGTGCCCAACTCCCGTTCAGATACCTGAACCGCAATTTTAACCTGACTAAAATCGCCTAACTTGAGGATTTCACTGCCCGGTTGCGCTAGGTTGCCGGGTTCTGTAACGCGCTCTAAGACTGAGCCTGTGACGGGCGAAATTAGCTGGGTCTGAGACTGCCGCTCTTTTGCTTGGGCAACGATCGCCCGTTGAGCAATCACGCGACGCTGGATGGCGGTGACTGCCTGCTGACGAGTTCGCACCTGGGCTTCAGCCGATCGCAGCGCTTGTCGAGCCGTGCCCGCAGCAGTTCGAGCGGTTTCGACTGCTTGTGCTGCGATCGCCCCTTCGCGAAACAAGAGTTCCAGCCGTGCCAGATCCGATCGCGTTTGTTGCAGCCGCAGACGCTGTTCTTCAACTAGGGTCTGGGCGGTGCTAACCTCGGCATTTGCCGCCGCCACATCTGCCTGACGCGCCGCTACTTCAGCTTCGGCTTCCACCACTGCCGCCGCTAGCACTGCATCATTCAACTGCCCCACAGTCTGCCCTTGCGTGACGCGATCGCCCACATCGACTGTGAGATCAAGCACGGCTCCTTCCACCTGCGATCGCAGCGAAACTTGGCGGTAGGGCTGGGTGGTGCCAGTATATTCCACTGATTGTTGCAGGGGCATAGTGCGGGCGATCGCCACATCCACCGATGCCGGACTATTCTCCGCCTGCCGTTGCCCGGTTTGGGCTTCTGCTTCAGACTTGGGCAAAAAGCCACAGCCTGTGGTTACGGTCAACAGCCCTGCTAAAACGCTCCAACGCACGATGCCTGCTGAATTAATCGGCTCCATAAATCTCGGCATACATAGAAACCCTTCTATCCTAAAGTAGGAGCTTACTGTGAAACAGTTTTTTCAGTTCAGTGAATACGCTGTTCTTGCCAGCTTTAGACTCCCTTTTCCATCAGGAGGTTCAATTGCCTGATTAAAAGCATGGTGCAAGACCTGAGAAAACACCCGAATTGTATCGCTGTGTTAAGTATCTTCAGATCATCCAAATGGCAGATTATGCCGCCATCCCCTTAACTACTCCTCATCTGGCTTCTTCTCGCGTAACGCTTTGAACTCTGGGTTTTGCTGCTCAGCATGGACGCGCAGGATGCGGGCAAGCACGGCAACTTTATCATTGCCACTACAGCGTTGGGCAAGGCGGAGGGCTTCGCCCCAGTTGCCCAGTTCGGCATAGGCTTGGGCAAATGAACTGATTACTTTGGAATCTTGAGAGGTTTCTACAATCTGGGTCGATTGACTCAGAATAGTCTTCGCTTGTTCTTGATCCTTAAGGGTGCTAGCCGCCGCTGCGATGCTGCTGAGGGCAGTGGCTTGGTCGGATTCATTTTTGATGGATTTAGCAGTCTGGAAAGCTTGGACAATTAGTGGTGTTGCCTGATTGCCGTCCTTGAGGGTGCTAGCCGCCGCTGCGATGCTGCTGAGGGCGTAGGCTTGGGAGGATTCATTTTTGATGGATTTAGCAATCTGGAGGGCTTGGGCAATCAGTTGGGTTGCCTGGTTGCCGTCCTTGAGGGTGCTAGCTGCCACTGCGATGTTGCTGAGGGCTTGGACTTGGTAGGATTCGTCTTTGATGGATTTAGCAATCTGGAGGGCTTGGGCAATCAGTTGTGTTGCCTGGTTGCGATCGTTGAGTTTGATAAATACCCTTGCGATGTTAATTAGGGCATCAGCTTGGGAATATTCATCTTTGATGGATTTAGCAATCTGGAGGGCTTGGACAATCAGTTGGGTTGCCTGGTTGTCGTCCTTAAGCTTGATATACACCTCTGCGATGTCGCTGAGGGCTTGGGCTTGGGAGGATTCTTCTTTGATAGATTTAGCAATCTGGAGGGCTTGGGCAATCAGTTGTTTTGCCTGTTTGTCATCCTTGAGGGTGCTAGCTGCCGCTGCGATGTTGCTGAGAGCATAGGCTTGGGAGGATTCTTCTTTGATGGATTTAGCAATCTGGAGGGCTTGGGCAATCAGTTGTCTAGCTCTGTCGCGATCGTTGAGTTTGATAGATACCTCTGCGATGCTGATTAGGGCATGGGCTTGGGAGTATTCCTCTTTGATGGATTTGGTAGCTTCGATCGCTTGGGCAACCAGTTGTCTAGCTCTATCGCGATCGTTGAGTTTGATAGATGCCTCCGCAATGCTGATTAGGGCAAAGACTCTAAAAGATGGATCATGATTGGCTTGAGCTACTACTAAAACCTGTCTTAATAAATGGGTTGCCCGCTGCTGATCTTTCAGATCTCCCAGCATGGCGGCGGTTTTTGCCAGTGGGTAGCCCATTGATTTAGAGGTTGGCGCTTGCCAACCAAAATAATGAGCCAGCGGCAACGGTGCTTGGGCTGCCCCCACTGCGTCTAGGGTCACTGCGGTAAATGTGTCAGACGGGTTAGAGGGGTTAAACGAGGAACGTTGCTCCAAATCTACCAACCGATCCAAATCCATTAGCTGCCAGCGTGCCCACTGAATCTGTCCAGGTGGCGTATGGGACCAGATCCCAAACCCAATCCCCAGCACCACGGGCATTCCCAGTAGTCCCAAATTTTGCCCTACCCTCCACTTACTGCGACGCAACAAGTCCCGCTTTTGGGCTTCCCGCTGTCCCCACTGCAAAAATCCCCGCTGCTGCTGCAACAATCGCAACTCCGGCAGACTAAACAAATACCGCTGTTTCTTGCCGCTGCCCAGCCATTCATTCACCCGCCGATCTAGCAATAAATTTGCCCGATTTGCTGCCGTTAGCTCCTGGTTTGCCACCTGCCGCAACGCCAAAATCAACCGCTCATGGGCTAACTCATAGGCAACCGCGCCCCCTTGTTCCACCGGAGTCACCAGTCGCGCTTCCAGCAACCACTTCACCGCCACCGCCACCTCCGAGGGCAGACCGTGAACTTTCTCTGGCATTGCCTGCAACTGCTCCAGGGAAAACGCCCCCGATCGCACATTCTGCTCCAAATCCGTCAGCGCCAGCAACACCTCCAGGGTTCTCTCCCGCTCCGATTTGCTCAAAATTTTATCCAGCGATCGGGTTAATGACCGCCCCAGCAATCCATCCACGCCACCCAACCGCTGAAACGCCTGCCGATCAAAAATCCGATTCGCCTCCTCGGTTTCCCGGCTGATCATTTGCGCCAAAATCTGCACATCCACAGGCGACACCTTGCCATCCCTCCCTGCCAACTCCTCCTGGGACACTTGGGTGACAAACTGCTGGTTAAACGCCAAGCCTTCCGTCTCCGCAATGACCTTCAATACCGCCGTTGCCTGCATGGGCGTAAACTTTTCCAGCCGATAGACCTGCGCCGGACGCAACGCATAGCCCAGCGCCTTTTGAATTTCAATCAAGCGATCGCTCAAATCTCCCCGAATCCCAATCAGCAGCTTTACCGATACACCGCTGGCATACCAAGCCTTCAACGCCTCAATAAACCCTGCTCGTTCTGCCTCCTGAAACTGCACAAAGAACTGCTCAAACTGATCTAAAATCAACACGATGGGCTTACCAGTCCGCGCCACCGCATTTGTCAGCATCGGCACCAATGCCTCATCCTCTGGGGCGGCTAATGCCCTGCGGATCAGAGAAACCGGATCGCGATCGCCCAGCTTCACATATACCCCCTGAAAATTTGCCTCCGCCAAACGCGGCATCAATCCCGCCTGCAACAGCGAACTCTTACCTGCCCCCGATTCTCCCGTCAAAATCGCCAACCGCAACTCCGGATCGCGCAGCGCATCCAAGCACTCCTGCACATCCTTTTGTCGCTCTAACTGCTTAAAAATCTCCGCATCTTTTAGCTCGAACGATCGCAATCCCTTAATCGCCTGTCGTTCTGGCGTGATCTCCGGCGATCGCCGCTTTGGCAACGTCACCACTGCTGCACCTACCGCACCCACTGCAATCCCACCCAAACCCAACCCAAACGCTGTGGAATACCAGCTTGGCAATGCCCTCACGCCAAACAACTCCCCCACCTTTCCCGCCGATACAGGATTCAGCGCCACAACCGCCACCCCACCCACCGTCACAAATCGCTTCGTCCAACTGCCATAGCGCAAATTTTCCGCCACCAGTTTGGCAAACCGTTCCCCCTTTTCTAGCCATTGAGTCGCTTCTTCAGGAGACTGCGGCAGTGTGCCCGACAACAATTCAGCAGGTTTTGCTGCATCTGCGGCGGGTGTTACAGGCGTTGGAGTGATTGCAGGAGGTGCGATCGTGGTTTCAATGTTTTGGGGCGATGGCGGTTTTGGGGATTCAGCAGTCATAGATTTCTCATATAGCGTTGCTCAGTCCTATGAGATAGATACAAGAGGCATAAGCCCCTTTTCCCAAGGCATTGGATCTGCTCTATTTACTTGAGAATTGCGATAACCGCGATCGCAGCAGGAGTTACGGTCGATATTCACCTAACAATAGCCCAAACCATTGCTGAGTATCCATCCATACTTGCACTGAATCAATGCCCTTAGATTCAAGCTGCGATCGCAGGTTTGCTAAATCAAACTTGCGCGAAATTTCGCTGCGGATAGTTTCTCCGGCTGTCATCTCAATCGTTAGGTTTAAGGTTTTCAGATGAATTGTTTGCGATTTGAGACTGCGGAGATGCATTTCAATTTGATGCAGCGTTGTGTTGTAAAAGGCGAAGTGTTCAAACTGGGCAAGGTCGAAATTGCCGTTGAAACGCTGGTTGAGATGCTGCAACAAATTGAGGTTAAAGGCGGCGGTAATGCCCTGGCTGTCGTTGTAAGCTGCTTCTAACTGGGCAGTAGCTTTGTGGAGATCAACGCCGAGCAAAAAGTAACCGCCCGATCGCAGCGCAAATCTCACCTGATCAAAAAAGCGATCGCACTCTTCCTGGCTCAGGTTGCCCAAACTGCTGCCCAAAAAGCAAATCATCCGTTGGGGCAAGTAGGCATCTGACAGGTTTTCAAGGGCTTGTTCATAAGTGCCCACTAACGCATGAATTTTGAGTTGCGAATAGGCTTGCAGTAGGCTCTGGGCGCTACTTTCCAAAATTCCCCCGCTCACATCAATCGGGCGATAGCAGAGTGGGAAGTTTTGCGCTTGATACGCTTCTAGCAGCAGGCGTGTCTTTGTGGAACTGCCGCTGCCCAATTCCACCAGTTCACAGGCTCCGGTGTGCTGAGCGATCGCGCCTGCATACTGCTGCAAAATCGCCGTTTCGGTGCGAGTCAGATAATACTCTGGCAGATCACAAATTTGCTCAAATAGTTGAGAGCCGCGATCGTCATAAAAATATTTTGGCGGCACCGTTTTGGGCGATCGGCTCAATCCTTCCACCACATCGGCTCCATCATCTTCCTTTGATGGCAGGTTTGAGTTTGCCAAGTAGTCAATCTTTAACCGAGTTGACCACTTTAAAGGAACTTCTTCGGCAACAGTTTCCGCAACCAATTGAAACGGCACCTCACCAGCAGCTTGAAAATCTGACATGCAACCTCCCCAACACCCAACAGAACAAAATGGCTATGCCACTGTTCGCCATTTTGCCATTAACAGCCGCCCCTCTGCATGAAAGGCAAATGAGTAAAGTGATGAGGGAAGAGGAAGAGGAAGGGGAATGGGAATAGGGAATAGGGAATAGGTGTGAGTTTTGAGTTTTGAGTTTTGAGTTTTGAGTTTTGTTTTTGTCACTCGCCATTCGCCACTCATCACTCGTCATTCGCCAATCGCCCTTCGTCATTTGTTTTGGATGTTTCCCAATGGCTTAATATGACTGCGTTGGAGACGTTGCCAATCACGTTAATCACGGTTTTGAAGCCATCGGTGAGGCGATCGACTCCAGCGACGATCGCGACTCCTTCTAGCGGTAAGCCTGCGGCTGCTAATACGGTAGTCATGGTGATGATGGCGGCACCGGGTACGCCGGGAGTGCTAAAGGAAACTAGAAACGAACTGAGGGCGATCGCCAGCACCATCTCTGAGGTGATTGGAATGTGGTAAATCTGGGCGATGAATAGGGCATTGAACCCCTGCAAAATGGCTGCACCATCTCGCTTTAACGCAGTGCCGAGAGGAATTGCAAAACTGGCAATATCAGGACGCAATCCGTAAGTATCTTGGGCATTTTGTAGAGCAATGGGTAAAGCTGCATTAGAACTCGCCGTGCCAAAAGCAAGCGAGAGTGCCGGAGATAGGCTTTGCAAAAGATATAGGGGTTTTGCCTGGAGAATTGCCAATGCTAGAACGTAGATGCCAATCATCAGCAGGGTGGTCAGCAACAAGCCCAACACATAAACCAGCAGTTTGGCAATCACTGCCAATCCTTGAGTCGCAATAATCGAACTGATTAATGCAAAAACGCCGATGGGTGCCGTGTAGAGAATGATCGATAAAATCTTTTCACTAATCGCGTAAACGCTTTCCACTACCGCCAAAAAGCTGGTTGCTTTCTCACCCGCAATCTGGATGCCCACGCCAATCAAGGCTGCCGAAAAAATGGTTTGCAGTAAGTTTCCGGTGCTGAGCGCTTCTAACGGATTGACGGGCACCAAGCTAATCAACCAGTCGAGCAGCGATGGACTTTGCTCGTGAATCGTGGCGACTGGCAAAGCCAATCCTGTGATTCCAACACCCGGCTGCAAGATACTGCACGTCGCCATTCCCAAGGCAACCGCGATCGCGCTGGTGATGGCATAGCTGGTCATCAGTTTGAGGGTATATCGCCCCACCTGACTGGCATCTTGAATGCGGGTTAACCCCAAAATCAGTGAGGAAAAAACAATTGGGATGACAACAAACTGGATTAAGCGTAAAAATATCTGCCCAATCGGATCTAAAACATAGTGATCGAGTTCTGGAACAATCGTCGGGGCAAACTGATTTAGTCCAATGCCAAACAATATCCCTGCGCCAAGTGCCAGCAAAATCAGCGTGGATAAGCTGATGGAGCGATTTTTGGGCGATCGCGGATCGATGGTTGTTTCCATGCGCCTCGCAGATAGTCATGTGCGAGGTCATTATCTCAGACTTAATCTCTTCTAGCGGATACTTATGCCACCAAGCCCGATCGCAGCGCTCGAACGGCGGCTTGCGTTCGGTCTTCAGCACACAGCTTGCTCAAAATATTGCGGACGTGAGTTTTGACCGTGCCCACTGTGATGTAAAGCCTGTCTGCGATCGCGGCATTGCTGCACCCCGACACAATTAACTCCAAAATTTCCAACTCGCGCTCAGTCAATGGATAGCTTTCTAAAACCTGCTCCATTTCTGAATCGACTGCACCAATCGCGATGGTTTTCGCTTGATTGTTATTGTGACCATTGGATGGAGTTTGGCGAACCTGGTGCAACACGACATTAGCGATCGCGGGGTCAATCCACGAACAGCCAGAATGAGTTGCCCGCAACGCTTCCACAAGCTTATCAATGCTGACATCTTTCATGCAATAAGAGTCTGCACCCGCTGCAAATGCAGCTAACACCGCATCTTCGCTGTCGTGCATTGTCAAAATCAAAATCTTCGTTTTGTCGTTGTCATTTGCAGCTTGAAATTGCCGAAACTTTTGAGTTAACTCAATCCCATCCATGTCGGGCAATCCAATATCCACGATCGCCACATCGGGTTGAGTACTTTCCAACACTCTTAATCCTTGATAAGCATTGGGAGCCTCACCCACAATGCAAATCCCTTCCTGCTGCTTTAACGCTGTCCGCAATCCAATCCGGGTTAGATCGTGGTCTTCGATTAGTACAACATTAAGTTCGCTCATGGTCTCATTCCTTACCGAGTGACAAAAGGTCTAAAACTTGTTTAGGTTTATCCCTACTATTTAGATAGATGTTTTGACTGCAAATCACATCCACCAATAGACATAGAGCCTCTATCTAAAGGTCAACAGCCTAATCAAATGATCTCCGTCTATGATATGAAAAAAGGAGACAGGAATACCAACGTCATCATTTATACTGCCGTTCAATCGATAATCAACGGGCAAAAAAATGCGATCGCTATCTGAAAGTGATAGGTGATTATCTTAACTTTCAAAGAATAATTGGATAGTTTCAAAGTAGCTTTAAGTAACACTAAATAAATGCAGGAAACGCGATTAATTAACGTCCTTTTGGTAGAGGATGATGAAGTAGATGTGATGAACGTTAAACGGGCGTTTAAAAAGAACAACATCTCAAACCCACTTTATGTGGCAGGCAATGGCATCGAAGCACTTGCCATGTTGCGGGGTAGCGCTAATCAATTTGACGCTGTTCCAGCGCATCGCCGCTTGATATTGTTGGATCTAAACATGCCTAAAATGGGTGGCATTGAGTTTTTACAAGCGCTTCGGGCAGATCCCGTTTTGCAAAAAACGCCTGTTGTTGTGCTTACCACTTCCAACAGCGACCAAGACCGCGTTGAAGCCTATCACTTTAACATTGCTGGATACTTGCTTAAACCTGTAACCTTCGGTGCGTTTGCCGAGCTGATGGCATCCCTAAACAACTATTGGATGCTTTGTGAAATGCCGTAAATAATTGGCGAGTGACGAGTGGCGTAAATCCTTTGGACTGGCTATTACCTGCGGCAACGCTTCGCAAATGCCAACGCATAGCCTCAACCTAGCAGATATGACGGATGACTAGATAAGATCTCGCGGCAGTCGCAAAAAATGAGCCAAGCGGCGGCTCTGGTGGGGTTGTTTAAGAAAGTGAGAGGCACTGAACGGGCGATCGCTGATAATGAAAATAGCCATACCGCAGACTTTTATGACACCCGATGAACGTTTTGCTCAGATCGAATCCATCCTGTTGCAAAATACGAGCCAGAGCGCAACCCTGCTAGAAGGGCAGATAAAATTACAGGAAATTCAGCAACAGCAACACGCAGCTCATCTTAAGGTACAGGAAGCTCAGCTTAAGACTCAAGAGCAGCTAACCGAATTCAACCGCGATACGTGTGCCAGCATTGATGATCTGGTAGACATGGTGATGGCATCAGTCATTCAAGGAGCTGAAAACGCCAGCTTTATCAAAGGGTTGCAAGTTGAAAACCGCCGCATGTTGAGAGAGTTACGCGACCACCGCCGCGACAATCCCTGAGTTGTAGTTAACCCATTTCTAAATAACCATTTCAGCACTCTGCAATCTTACTTCACACGCTGCAATCCTACTTCACACGCTGCAATCAAGATTATTGCAGGTCTTTTTTAATTCTATTAGAATAGTACATAAGAACTAAGAAACAAGTTTTACTTATGACTAAGCACTACATTCTTAACCTAGATCCGGCTGCAAAATATGAATGGGATCGATGCACTCTTCGAGATCCGATTACGGCTGAACATCCTGCTTTGGCAGATCTAGTGGCGCGAGCAGTGGGAGAACGGGCTGGCTCTTATTTGGTGGCAATCAACATTGAAGTCAAGGTGTTGGAAGAAGCCGCGATCGCTGCTAAACCGTTGGCTCCTGTGGCAGAAGTTCCAAGCCGTATCATGCCGCACTTCGCGGAAATGGTTGCCTAATTTTGTGAATTTTAAATAACGAGCTTTAAACGGTGAGTTTTATTGGAGGTTTTGATGAAGCTTAATTTGAGCCAATATCCCAGCGCGATCGCGCAATCTGCACAAACAGTGAATGAGGTCGAACATCAACTTGCAGAGATGCGATTACACCTGGCTCGACTCGAAGGAAACGCAGACAAAATTTCTGCATTTGAAGCCAACTTAAAGAACGACAACCAGCGACGGGCGCGCAAGTTTGAAATATTGCAGGCAAATCATGAATATCGCCAAGCGTGTGATGCAATCAATCGACTTAACACTGAAAAAGCCCACGCTGTCGCCCGTTTGGAACATCTGCGAAATGAGTTTAGCGTCGCGAAGTTGGAAACTAGGCTGGCGATCGCCCAAAAGTTGATTGGGCTAGAAACACGAGAATTAGTTGGATTGTAGGAATCGTAGTGATTCCATAATGCAGACTAAGCCTTGTAAGCAATCCTTCTAAAGACAGAGATATAAATTCTTTCGAGTGATGAAATTAGCTCTTTGGTTAGATGAGAATCAATTTAGTAACCCGCTACCATGCGATCACAATGAACAAATTAAATGGAGCAAGGTATGAAAGATTTGATTTCTAACCTATTAGCAAATATTGTTTCTAACTTAAAGAGACTTCAACTGAAGCAAGTTGCGATTGTCATGCTTGCTGGATTTTTGGTGATGTTTAGCACTGCTTGTAGTTCTAAAGTTGCGGATGCAACTAAGGCAGTTACCGACCCAAATCCTTACGCGGGCAAGGGTGGAATGCAGAAAGAAATGTACGATGCAGTGCAGCGTCCTGCAGGCGGCATGAACAACTACAACGATGATGCTAAGTATGATTCTGATAAAACTCAAATGCAGAATAAAAAGTACGTTGAACGCGCTCAAGGTAACTTAAAAAATCGGGTAGGTTCTCCTCAAGAAGCTGCGGACAATTTGCTTCAGAAAAATCCTTTAGGCGACAAGGTACAAGAAACGGCTGAAAATGTGCAGAAGAGCGCTGAGAATCTACAGAAAGATCTTGCTAAGGGAACTGAGCGGGGTATTAACAACATTAAGGAAAATTTAGAGCGGGCAAGTGATGCGGCTCCTCAAGCGGTTGATCAAGCGACGCAAAATGCTAAAGGTGCAGGTCAAGATTTAATCATGGGTGGCTCAAAGACTTTGCCTAACAAGAATATGTAGTTTTGCAGGCTGGCGATCGCGGACTTAACGGCGAAACATGACGCTAAATCAAAAGCCAATTAGCCGCAAAATGGGAGCGATTATTCAACCGCTCCCATTTTAACGGGTTCCAGACGCGAAACGTATTGCCTTCTGAAGTATTAGCCACATCAATCTAAGTGAGGCAATCAAAGCTACGCGATCGCTGCTTTTAAGAATAGAGCCATGCAATAAAAGAGTGAGGTAGCTACCAAAAATCGGTGACGTTGTAGCTAAACTCCGCCATCATCTGTCGCAACAGCGGCATACTTAGCCCAATGACGTTGCTGTGACACCCTTCTAGTTTTTCAACAAAAAAGCTGCCTTTCCCTTCTAGCGCAAAGCAGCCAGCGCAATACATCGGTTCACCCGTGGCGACGTAGTCTTCAATTTGGCGATCGCTGATGTTGGCGAAGTGAACCTGCGTCACCTGACAGCGAACTAAAGTTTTGAGCGGAGCTTCAGAAAATCTCGCTTGATCTGGGAGCAGTTCAATCAACGTGTGCCCGGTGTAAAGCCCGCCAATGTGACCGCGCATTTCTTGCCACCGGGCGATCGCCGCCGCTGCACTATCGGGCTTCCCGTAAATCTCACCATGAATCGCCAAAACGGAATCACAGCCCAAAACGAGCGTTGGCGATAATATTCCTACTTTCGCCAATTGCGTCGCCACCGTGTCTGCTTTCCGCAAAGCCAAAGTCCGCACCAGTAAATCGGCATCGGCACTGGTCACTTGAGATTCATCAAAATCACTTGGCTGCACAATTGGATCAATCCCAGCGATTTGCAGCAATCGCCGCCGCGCTGGAGAAGCTGAAGCCAAAACAAACTGTGGGATGCCCATAGAGATTCAGAGAAAAGAGTTTTTAGCTTTTAGTGTTGAGTTAGAAATTCTAAGAAAGTTTTGAGTTTTACTGTTGTCTTCCTTCAGTTCCCTAACCCCTGAAACCCGCCACCTGCTTAGTATACTGAAAACGATCGCACCGTCTTTTCTATCATGTCTTTCATCCTTTCCCAGCGATCTTCAGTAGTGGAAGCATTAATGGTGTAGAGTTTGCCACGACTCACAGCAACGCTAGCTAGATTGTGACGATTTTTATCGCCAACCTTCACTGCATATTCCAGCAGGTAATAAGTTTTGCCACCAATTTCTCGCATTTCAGCGTTGACTAATTCTGCTTCTCTGCCAGAGTTAGGAGGCGCGATCGCGCTTTTAGAAAGTTTGTAGCCGACCTGACTGGGATCGCCCAAATCTTTAAGCGATTTACCAGTGGTAACCGGATTAATCACAACGCTAACATTTTCCGTTTGCTCGATAATGTCATGGAACACAACATCGGGTCCATCTGACACTTGCACTTGGAGCCACCCGTTAGGATACAAAAACTGATACCCATCCAAGCTGTCTACGAAGCTTTTGAACCCGGTCGCGCTAGATACGCATCCTTGCAAACTTAAACTGATGACCACCATCAGTATTACCACTGTCCGCTTGAGCATCTCTCCAACTCCGCTGCTAGCCAATTATTAATATGTTAGGGCAAGCTACTTGACCGCCCTGATCAATTTCTCTATTCTCCCATCTCTTTGTAACGAAAGGTGACATGATGCTGAGAATTGCACTTTTATCCATCACAACCTTTGCCATTCTGCTTCTATGGCAAAGTGGCACCTCTGCTCAAGCTACATTTAACTTGCAGATTGATGTTAACCAATTGCGATCGCAGGTGCAGCAGTTGCAAGCAGAAGTGAATCAACTGCGCCGGAGCAATTTGCCGCCACCATCCAATTCAACGCCATCAATTTCTCGCCCAACTCGCGCTTCAACCCTGAGCGATCGCCAGATTATTGATCGACTGGCAACATTGGCGATCGAAGCCAAAGATCGGCTCAATGCCCTGGAATCACGGGCTGCCAAACTAGAAGCTCGTTTCAGGTAAGACAGTGAAACAATTTCAAAACTCAGGTGTAAGATACTTCTACCGCGCCTAGCAACTCACAAATGACGAACAGTAACGACTTGACCCTGACGATTCAGCATCAGCTTTCTCAATTGGTTGAAAATTCCCTCCGCCTGCCCGATATTATCGAAGCAGGTTTCCGCCGACAGTCGCAAATTCTTGAAGAAAACTCAGAACAGATTGGGCGTTTAACTGAAGGAATCACAGAAATTAAGTTCTTGATTCAAGAACAAGGAGAAATTACTAAACAAACCGCAGAAATTACTAAACAGACCGCAGAAATTACTAAGCAGAATGCGGAAGTTGCTAAACAACAAGCAGAAAGCATTGAGCGCCTATCCCGTGTGGTTGAGCGACAGGCAGCAACGGCAGATCGCCTTTCTTTGATGGCAGAACAGTTTTTTCGAGAGCGGCAAAGCTAGCAATCTGTAAGATCAATTTGGCAGGTTCGCTGGAGACGGCGATCGCGGCTTATTAGCATCTCGCACCCCCCTACCAGGACTAATCCAGCTTCAAAGCGTTGACTGGCACCTCATCCCAAGATTGCACCTGACGCATACTCGCCGTCCAGCCATCCGATCGCTGCTGATCCGTCAGATTTTCTTTAAATGATTCATGGCAATCCTGCGCCTGGTCTTCATCGCAACACGCAATGCAGGTGTGAAGAATTCCACAGGGATCAATTTGTTCGTTTACCCAAATTGGCATTGCACTAGCTCCCGACAGACTAAACATCTAGATCTTTACACAAAAATCAAAATCAGAAGATTGATTTTTAACTTTGAATGTCAAGTTCTGCAAATAGCGGCAATAAACACCAAAATGGGATGTCGCCTCAAATCCAACTTCCACTACCCGAACTCTGTTAAGTTTGAATCCTATCTTTAGGTGACCTGTCTTTTTTAACTCAAGAGCAGGGAAAGCTTAAAAATGATCAAGACTGAGGGTGCAATCAAGAAAAATCATGCGGACTGTGAACAAAGTAAAACCTATCTTTAGCTCCACAATCGAACAGATCCTTTCCTCCAAACAAGTTTCTCGCCACCAACATCTTCAACTTACATCTATGTTGCTCTCCAATCAGCAAGTCACCGAAGCAGACCGACTCAACATTAACCGAGTCTTAGAAAAAGTAGAGTTGGGTCAGGTAGATTTAATTGACTGAATAAGGGTGCGAAGTACAGATCTTAGGTGTCGGGTGTTGGGTGTCAGGTTTCAGGTGTTAGATGTCGGGTGTGAAGTTTCATCCCTTACCACTCGCCATTCGCCATTCGCCATTCGCCACACTCGTCCCTAATTTCCAACGCCTCGAATGGGGCATCCTCGCGCGAGTTTAGTGCCGCAGGCTCGGCAGTATTGGGCATCGGCATCATGAAACGCTAAGGCACAACCGGGGCAGATGGTTTCCACTTTGTTAGTGGTTTTGACTAAGCGGCGAATCAGGTCACCCAGTTGCCAGGGGATTAGGGCAATTCCGGTGAGGATCATCAAAATGGTGAGAAATCGACCCAGTTCAGTAATGGGAGTGACATCGCCAAAGCCTACCGTGGTCATAGTAGCAATGGAAAAATAGACCGCATCTAAAAAAGTGCCAAATTTTGCAGGGTTTTTGAGATGTTCTGCCTGATAAATCAGCCCGGAGAAAACAAAGACAATGATGAATAGGGTAAGTACGATGCGAGTGACGATCGCGCTATCTTCACGGCTAACGTAGCCTACAATCGTTTTGCCTTCTAAAAATCGAATTAGGCGCAATATCCGAAACCAGCGAAAAACTCGGATAAATCGAATATCAAACACGCCGATGAATAAGGGCAAAATAGCTAATAAATCAATAATGGCGTAGAGACTAAGGCAATACTGCACTTTGTTTTCGGCGCACCACAGCCGCACCAGATATTCCACTGCAAATAGATATAGAATTGCCTGATCCGCAGTTTCAAGCAGCGATCGCACCGAGTTGGGCAGCGCATAGGTTTCGGCAACAAAAATCGCAGAAGACACCAATACCAACCCAGTGATTCCCAGGTTTAGCCCCTTGCCAATAGGTGTTTCAAAATCTTCTAGGTAAAAACCAACTTGTTGCCGAAACTGCATAGCAAAGACGTTTGAAATGGTGATTTGAGCGGATCGCAAAAAGTGAGATGTGCCTACTTTACACTTGTAGCCTTCCATACCCTGCACTTCAAAGGATTTTTAGCCCTGCGATCGCTGCCGTTTACAAGTCCTGACGAGTAGGGCGGATGATAATTTCGTTAACATCTACATCGCTGGGTTGCTCAATGGCATAGGCAATGGCACGGGCGATCGCATCCGCATCGATCGCAATGTCATACACCTGGCTCATGCCTGCTGCCGTATCCGCATGGGTGATGGTGCTGGTTAACTCGGTCGCCACCGCACCCGGCGAAATATTGGTAGACCGAATCTCACCATTTGACTCTAATCGTAACCCTTCAGAAATCGCTCGCACCGCATACTTAGTGGCACAGTAGACCGCTGCCGCCGGAAACACCTTATGCCCTGCCACAGACGACAGGTTGATCACATGCCCAGCCTGCTGTTGGCGCATAGTTGGCAACACCGCCGCGATGCCATAAAGCACCCCTTTGATATTGACATCAATCATTTGATCCCACTCATCCACCTTAATTTGATCGAGCGGAGACAGAGGCATTAGACCCGCATTATTAATCAGCACATCAATCCGCCCATAGGTTTCTAGGGTTGCATCAGCCAAAGCTTGCACTTGAGCGAGATTTGCAACATCCGTGACTCGATAGGCAACTGTGCCACCCTCTTTTGCGATCGCAGCCACCAAATCCTTGAGGCGATCTTCACGACGGGCGGCAAGCATCAGCTTGGCACCCGCAGCAGCAAGACGATGAGCCGTGGCTTCACCTAACCCGCTACTGGCTCCAGTAATGATCACAACCTTATTTTGAATCTCAGATTGAATCTCAGACATACTCACTCCTATTAAAATGTGCTTTGTACGGGTGGCGATCTCGCTGATTATCAGCATCGCAGTGATGACTAAGCTTGCCATCACTCCAAAGATTCACTATGAGATTCGTAGGGGCAACCTTCATTCCTTTAACAGCAACATCAACCGATCCAAATTTTGCCGGACGGCATCGGCTGAAGTTTGTAATTCTACTTGCTCCTGCGGGGTCAACTCTAATTCCAACACACTTTCAATTCCCTGAAAACCCAAGCGACAAGGCACTCCAATGAAAATATCCTCTAGCCCATATTGCCCTTGCAGGTAAGCGGCAACGGGCAATATGCGCGGCTGGTTGAAAATGATTGACTCGACCATCACGGCAACTGCCGAGGCGGGAGCATAGTAAGCACCGCCTGTTTTTAGCAGTTCCACCAGTTCTGCGCCGCCGTTGCGAGTGCGGGCAACAATTCGAGCGATCGCGGCTTCATCCAAAAATCGATCAATCGGGATACCATTCACTGTGGAATAGCGGGGCAATGGCACCATCAAATCCCCATGACTACCCAACACCATCGCATTGATGTCGTTAATCGACACGCCCAATTCCATGGCAATGAAGGTTTGAAACCGAGAAGAATCTAGCACTCCCGCCATGCCCATGACTTTGTGCGTCGGCAAACCGCTGGCTTTCCAGGCAATGTAGGTCATCACATCGAGCGGATTGGTGACCACTAGCAAAATGGCGTTGGGCGAATGTTCTATTACTTTGCGGGTGACATCCAGCACAATCTTGCCGTTGGTCAGCAGCAGATCATCACGGCTCATGCCAGGGCGGCGTGGCAATCCGGCGGTAATCACGACTACATCAGAATCGGCAGTATCGGCAAAGTTATTGGTGCCCACAATCTGGCGATCGTGGTGTTCCACGCCCCGCGCTTCCATCAAATCCAACGCCACGCCTTGAGGACGACCTTCGACCATATCCAGCAGCACCACATCGGCAATATTTTTTTCAGCCAGCCGTTGTGCCAAGGTTGCGCCCACGTTGCCAGCCCCAATCACTGCCACACGAGCGGTAGAACTAGGAACCTGAGACGGACGAAGCGCCATCCCGTAAGGATGTGATGGATAATCAGAACTAGAAGCCATGTGCAATGCAGTCAATAAAAAGAACTCAGCAGAATTTGAAAAGATCCTGAGCTTAAATTATGCTGCACTGGGCTAACAAAATTGACGAAAGCTAGATTTTGATGACCTTTGCACCCAATGTCTCAATGTTTCTTTAAATATTTAAGAATCACTCCACGGTCAGGTTTGAGGTCTGAGGGTTTTCTCTCGTGTATCATGCAAAAGAATCTCTAGAGTGAGTTGTGTAAGGAACGCTGATGACCGAGGGAGCAGCCAAACGTAAAGTTAAACCTACCGTACTCGATATCTTTTGTGGTGCGGGAGGAATGAGCTTGGGGTTTAAAAACGCTGGATGTGAAATTTTAGGTGGAATTGATCAGAATCACTATGCGATCGCGACTCACCATCAAAACTTCCCCTCTGCCAAGCTGAAACTTTTACCCCAAGATATTCGTGATCTTCAAAACCTCGATAGCCTTGGAATTCCCCCTGATGCAGTAGATATTTTAGTAGGCGGACCTCCTTGCCAAGTTTTCTCGCGAGTTAGCATTGGGAAACAAAACTGATAACTAACAAATTAGATTGAGGAGAAGCCATGTACGGCTCGCTACAAAATCTCATGCTTTCCACAATGCAAAATACTCCGGCACCAACCATTGGTATGAGTGCTACAGAATTGTGGTACACAGATCGTCGTGCCTACATCATTACCCGCATCAGCGAGTCAGGTAAGACATTTTGGATGAAACAGGATAAAAGTATCGGAGATTTTGAAATCCGTGTGCATTTTTCAAAACCTAAAGGCAAGTGGATTTCAAAAGGTGGATTTACTGTTCTAGTCGGTGTTCATGATCCGTATACTGATCCAACATTCTAGGATTACAAGGTTGAGAGTCCATGAATATTAGGAAACCTTGGACGCGAGATGAACTCATTATTGCAATGAATCTATATTGCAAGTTGCCATTTGGTCAGCTTGATCACAGAACACCAATCATTATTGAGGTTGCTGAAAAACTGGAAAGAACACCCAGTAGTGTGGCAATGAAACTCAGTAATTTTGTCTCGCTTGATCTAGTACATCAAGCGCGTGGTATTCGAGGCTTGAGCGGAGCAAGTAAAGCAGATCGAAAAATCTGGGAAGAATTTACAGCAAACTGGGAAGAACTGGGAACAGAAAGTGAAGAACGCTTCCAAGAATTAGTTGGTTTTGAATTTTCCGACATCAATCAAAGGCTTATCAGGCAGAGGTCTAAAACTTCCAAGCCAACTCCAATAAAATATCCTCCAGATCGAATAATAGAAGCAACGGAAGCTCAGGTTTTAACTAAAGTTAGAATTGGGCAGAACTTCTTTCGTCAGATGATTTTGTCATCATATGGCAATCGCTGCTGTATCACTGGCAATCCCATTCCAGAACTATTAATTGCAAGCCATATTATTCCTTGGCGTGAACAATCAGAACATCGTCTCAATCCTCGAAATGGATTATGTCTTGCTCGGACTCATGATGTCGCATTTGATCAAGGGCTAATTACATTTGATGCAAATCAAAAATTGGTTCTAAGCCGCTATCTCCAAGAGTTTTTACCTGAAGAAACATTAGAACGTAATTTTGTCGCTTACGTTGGGAATCAACTGCGTTTACCGGAAAAGTTTCAACCTGAACCTGACTTCCTTCGCTTTCATCAAGAAGAAATCTTTCTTGGAGCTTGATTCTTCTATGTCTGGAGTTGCTCAGTTCAAAAGGAACTCAGCAGGATTTCCAGTTTCTTGGCTGTGCGGTTGAGGTGAAAACCACCAGTGCGAAACAGCATCAGAAATTAGCGATCGCCAGTGAACGACAACTGGATGATACTGGGGCAGGCGCGATCGTGTTGCTTCATCTGTCGCTTGATGTGCGCCAAGGGCAAGGGGAGACTTTACCCGCAATGGTCGCCAGTGTGCGATCGCTCGTTGTTAGTGATGCGATCGCCAAAGATGAACTAGAAAATCTCCTGTTTGAAGTTGGATATCTAGACATTCACGTTACTCGCTATGAAAATACTGGCTACACCATTCGAGAACATAACTACTTCAAAGTGGGAGCAGACTTTCCCAAAATCATTGAATCTGATCTCCGCAACGGAGTAGGAGATGTGCGCTACACCGTTAGTGTTGCTGAGTGCAAACGCTTCTCCATTCCTGTGTCAGAAATCATTGCGCTGATAGGAGATTAGCCATGAGTACCGATGATCTGGAACTGGCTCGATTTGCCAAAAACCTCCAACAGCAAGTCATTATTGATGCAGAAGGTAATCAGTCTGAAGAAGATGGCGGTTCTTTCCGAGAGGAAGCCTTTACCCATCTGATGATTGAATATTTGACCGAAGCAGGCGAACTCGAAGATGGTCACGTTTGCTATCACAGTGCTCGTGGCATCAAGGTCAACGGCTACAATCTCCAAAAAGAGGAGGGGCGGCTCGATCTATTCATCTCCATCTATACTCAAATTCCTTCCCCTACTACCGTTCGCAAGGATGCCGTCGAAAACGCTTTCAAGCAACTGCTTAATTTTCTGAGCAAAGTCTACAAGGGATATCACCAATCAATCGAAGAAGCGTCCCCCGTTTTCGACATGGCACAGTTAATTCATAGCCAGCGTAGTCAACTCAGTCATGTTCGCCTATTTCTTTTCACTGATGGACTGACCACATTGCAGACTAAGAAAAACCAAGTCAAGGATGGTGTGAACTATTCCTTCAACATTTGGGATCTTCGCAGAACTTACCGCTGTGTCACATCGGGTCAAAAACGAGAAGCGATCGAAATTAATTTTCAAACCCAGTATGGTTCTGTCATTCCCTGCCTTGCCATGCCAGAATCCCAGGCAGATTACAGCGCCTATGTTGCGATCATTCCAGGTGAAATTCTCTGCAAAATTTACAGTGAATATGGCTCAAGACTGCTGGAACGTAATGTCCGATCTTTCTTGCAAGCTAAAGGCAATGTAAATAAAGGTATCCGCCAAACAATCCTGAAAGAACCCCATCGCTTTCTGGCTTACAACAACGGGATTTCTGCAACTGCTGAAGCAGTGCAGCTTGTCGATTTACCCAATGGTGGACAAGGAATTGTCGGAATTCGTGATTTTCAGATTGTCAATGGTGGTCAGACTACAGCCTCTCTTTATCAATCAGTTCGCAAGGATAAAGCCGATCTTTCCGGGATTTACGTCCAGACTAAGTTGACCGTGGTGGATCGCGATCGCATGGACGAAATCGTGCCCCTGATTTCCCGCTATGCCAACAACCAAAATAAGGTCAATGAAGCTGATTTTTCCGCCAACGACCCATTTCATATTCGCATTGAGGAACTTTCTCGTACCATTTGGGCACCTGCCGTCGATGGCACTCAGCGTCAAACCCGGTGGTTTTATGAACGGGCACGAGGGCAGTACGCCGATGCTAAAAATCGTGAAGCTACCCCTGCCAAGCAAAAAGCCTTCATGCTAACTAATCCGAATGCTCAAAAATTCACTAAAACCGATCTCGCAAAATTTGAACATACTTGGGATCAGCTTCCTCACGTTGTCAGCTTGGGTGCCCAGAAAAATTTCGCAAAATTTACCGTTGGGCTAGCTGAACAAAATCGTCCTGAACCAGATGAAATGTATTTTCATCATCTTGTTGCTAAAGCTATTCTGTTCAAAAATGCAGAAAAAATCATTCAGGATGAGAAATTTGGTGGCTACCGTGCCAACATTGTCACTTACACACTCGCCTACCTCAGTTATACAACCGAAAAGCGCGTTGATTTGAATTGGATTTGGAGGCATCAGAGCGTTCCACCAGACTTGCAGCGCGAGATCGCAATCATCTCTCGGAAAGTTCACCAAGTCATTACTAATCCTCCTGATGGTCGAAATGTTACAGAATGGTGCAAGAAGGAAGCTTGCTGGCAAGCTGTTCAGAGAATTCAAGTTGAGTTTTTGAGAGTTGACTCTAAGTATTGAGTTCGAGAGTACCCATACCTCGTTGTACCAGACGGAACAGAGGTTAATGATCTTTTTATCGATATAGATGTTCGTGCAGAGAAGCCGGAAGATGTGAAGGCGATTCACCAAGTCAATCGTGAAGCCTTTGGGCGGGAGAACGAGGCAGTCTTGGTGAATCAACTGCGGGGCATTGCCTCTACATTCTCGTTTGTTGCCGTCCAGTCTGAGCAAATTGTGGGACATCTATTTTTCAGCCCAGTTACAATAAATGGGCAATGTTCTAGCGATTTGTTGATACTTGGGTTGGCACCCGTCGCCGTTCTCCCCAACTATTAGCGGCAAGGCATTGGTTCTTTATTGATCCGGCGCGGTTTAAAAGTGTGTAGTCAGTCAAACTGTGACGCAGTGGTGGTGTTGGGCGATCGCCAGTATTATTCGCGGTTTGGGTTTGTTGCTGCCAGTAACCAGGGCTTGAGATGTGAGTATGATGTACCCGATGAAGCGTTTATGGTGTTGGAGTTGAACCGGGCAGCATTGCAAGATTGCAGTGGAACGGTGCAATATCGGTCAGAGTTTAAAGTGTGTGAGTCGCGATCGCTAAATAGCAACCTTAATGAGTGCCTTATGACTGTTAGTGTACATTTTTTGCCCGATGATGTGACGATTGAAGCGGCAGTCGGCGAACCGTTTCTAGAAGTAGCCAATCGTGCCGGAGTGACTATTCCCATAGGATGCTTGATGGGTTCCTGTCATGCCTGCGAAGTAGAACTGGATGATGGACGCAGCATTTGCAGTTGCATTAGCAGCATTCCACCGGGGCGATCGCACCTGACCGTCACCCTGTTTTCCGATCCAACTTGGTGAGATCCACAAATGACGAATGGTGATTGACGAAATTTCTTACCTGAAACCCGACACCCAATACCCGACACCCGATACTCGACACCTCATCTTCCATGTCCATTCACGTAATAATCCCGTGTGCCTTTGGCGCTGATGGCTTCTCCTAAACGACTAATGGCGTGGACATAGGCGGCAGTGCGGAGGGGAATGCCAATTTCACGAGAGACCGACCAAATGCGATCGGATTCTTCTACAATGCGGCTTTTCAGCTTTTGGTTCACTTCATCCAGCGTCCAATATAAGCCACTGCGGTTTTGCACCCATTCAAAATAGCTGACCGTTACGCCGCCTGCGTTGACCAAAATATCTGGAAACACGTAAATCCCTTTATCTTCCAAAATCTTGTCAGCAGCAGAGGTAATCGGACCATTGGCAACTTCAAATATGAGTTTGGCTTTTACTGCGTCAGCATTGGCTTCCGTAATTTGGTTTTCCAATGCTGCCGGAATCAACACATCCACATCCAGCGCCAGCAGGTCTTCATTGGTCAGCACTTCATGGGCGGGGGTGGTGCAGACACTGCTATCACAGTAAGGCGCTCGAATACCACGAGTTGATTCCTTATTATTGCGAATCGCGGGAATATCTAGCCCACTCTTGGCATAAATTGCCCCCTGAGAATCGCTGACTGCCACCACGCGATAGCCCGCTTGAAACAATAACTCTGCCAGAGTACCACCCGCATTTCCAAAGCCCTGAATGGCAACGGTGCTTGCCTGGGGAGTGTGGTCAAACTTAGGCAGCATTGCTTGGATGACAAAAAATGCTCCCAGGGCAGTGGCGGCTTCTCGTCCTACACTGCCGCCCATGGTAATGGGTTTGCCCGTGACCACAGCCGGACAAATGCAGCGCCGAATGATGCTGTATTGATCCATCATCCAGCCCATGATCATGGAGTTGGTGTAGACATCGGGCGCGAGGATATCGACATCGGGACCAATAAAGTCGGCGATCGCGTCAATGTAGCCCCGGCTCAACCGCTCCAGTTCTAGCCGAGACAGCAGTTTAGGATTCACGGTGATCCCGCCCTTTGCTCCGCCAAACGGCAATCCTAGCGCCGCACATTTGAAGGTCATCCAAAACGCCAGCGACTGTACCTCATCCATTGACACGTTCGGGTGATAGCGGACTCCGCCCTTGCCGGGACCGCGAGTATCGTCATAGCGCACCCGATATCCCTGAAAGACTTGGAGTGAGCCATCATCCATTCTCACGGGAATCGAAACGCTGAGGCTGGCTTTGGGAAATTTCAACGACTCGATCGCATCTTCAGAAATGGAAGTATGCTTCAGCGCTTGTTCCAATCGTTGGCTGGCATCCGATAGCAAAGAGTTCGCCATAGTAATAAGTCTTTCGTCTAGAAAGTCAAAGGATAAATGTCAAAAGTTTTGTATCTTTTGATACTTTTTCTCCTCTTTAGAATGCCTGATGATTCATCCCCTGGCGGGTAATAACTCCATAAATATACAAAACAATATAAATTGTTGTGTGGGTAGAACGCAGACTGCAAAACATTTTCACGGTTCGATCGCTTAATTGGTACAGTCTCATCGGTAAGATAAAGAGTGTGCGATCAGCATTGCAGTCAACGGAGCTTAAAAGAAAATGGAACAGCAAAAAACTTCAACAGTGATTATCACAGGCGCTTCGTCTGGAGTGGGTTTATACGCCGCCAAAGCTCTTGCCAACCGAGGATGGCACGTGGTCATGGCTTGTCGAGATTTGCCTAAAGCTAAACAGGCGGCTGAATCCGTGGGCATGGCACCCGACCGCTACACCATTCTGCATATTGACTTAGGTTCCTTAGAAAGCGTCCGTCAGTTTGTCCAAACGTTTCGTGACAGTGGCAAGTCGGTCGATGTGTTGGTGTGTAATGCTGCGATTTACATGCCCCTAATCAAAGAACCGCTCTATAGTCCTGAAGGGTATGAATTGACCGTCACCACCAATCATCTGGGTCATTTTCTGCTGTGCAATTTGATGATGGAGGATTTGAAGCAATCCGCCGATCCTCGTCTAGTGATTTTAGGCACCGTCACCCATAACCCCGATGAATTGGGCGGCAAGATTCCACCCCAGCCTGATTTGGGCAACTTTGAAGGCTTTACCGCAGGTTTCAAAGCGCCGATTACGATGATCAACGGCAAACAGTTTGAACCCGTCAAAGCTTACAAAGACAGCAAAGTTTGCAACGTGCTAACCATGCGGGAACTGCACCGTCGCTATCACGATTCCACCGGAATCACTTTCACCTCGCTCTATCCGGGTTGTGTCGCGGATACGCCCCTTTTCCGCAATCACTATCCCCTGTTCCAAAAAATCTTCCCTTGGTTCCAAAAAAATATCACGGGCGGCTATGTGTCGCAGGAGCTATCCGGTGAGCGGGTGGCAATGGTGGTCGCCGATCCAGAGTATAAGCAATCGGGTGCCTACTTTAGCTGGGGCAATCGTCAAAAGAAGGATGGCAAATCGTTTATTCGGCAGGTTTCGCCCCAAGCTCGTGATGAAGAAAAAGGTCAGCGGATGTGGGATCTGAGCGCTAAGTTGGTGGGCGTGGCGTGATGGTGGCGATCGCCCTTGCTCCAATCATGCCGGGGCGATCGCGCTCTGTCGTCGTTGACCTGCCATAGTCGAACTGCCAAGCGGTATGTCACAACTCAGAAAGGCGATCGCTATGAACGCATTGATTGCAGCCAACTACCCGGACTCGATAATCTCGACTTTGACCTATTGAGGCGCTGTATTTTGATGGCTGAAACTGATGCTGGAGAGGCGATTAGAGAATTTAGTCGAGGACTGTAGGTTGCCGCGCCTTGATGTAATCATCCAACACGGGCAATGCTAGGCGATCGCTAACAGCCATAAAATTTGCAGATAAGCGGAAAGCTGCCGCCAATTCATACAAACGTACTATACGGAAAGTTTCCACCTCTCTAACTTATTGGGTTTTTTATACAGAAACCATCTGCCTATTCACCCATTTTGGAATGTTGTGTGGAAACTTTCTCTCTAATGATATTTGGGCGGCTTCATATCTCGGTGGAGACAGTACATTGTGCTTATCTGCGAGCAGTGGGTTTTTGTGAAGCTTTCAGTTGGCAAGTTTTATCTTGAAGTGCTAGAAATCAAGGCATAGTGTAATCAGGCAGAGCAAGATGACAGAAGATTATGAAATTGACCAGGATTACGCAGAGCTTGAACCCGAAGTTGAAGAAGTTACTGACAAGCCGGATGCGCGTCCTGTTGCCAGTCAGCCACATGATTGGACTATTTCAACTCTGCGTGACAAGTACGAGCGAGGGCAAATTAATCCACAGCCTCACTACCAACGTGAGTATGTCTGGGATCAGAAGCCTGAATTACCATCACGCCTTATAGAATCGCTGCTGCTACAAATACCAATTCCACCTCTCTACTTTGTACGCCTTGAAACAGGCAAAATTGAGGTGGTTGATGGACAACAACGGTTAACAACTTTAATTCGATTTGTGACAAACCAGTTCAAGTTAAAGAAGCTGCAAAAGCTTAGTAGCTTGAATGGGAAACTGTTCCAGGAATTATCTGAACAGGAACAAGAGAAAATTGTTGACGCACCCATTCGCAGCATCGTCATTGACGCAGGTACAAACCAGGATTTACGCTACGAGATTTTTGAGCGCTTAAATCGTGGATCAATTGCATTGAACGAACAGGAAATCAGAAATTGTGTTTATCGAGGATTATTTTGTGACCTGCTAGCCGAGTTGGAGCAGGATGCCAATTGGCGAAAAATAAAAGGTCATGACTCACCAGAAGCGCGGTTCATTGAGCGTGAGATGGTTCTGCGGTTTTTTTCATTCACGAATCGGATTGATCACTATGCAGGAAACTTAAAGCGATTTCTCAATGATTACATGAGTAAATATGCTCCTAAAGATAAAACTCAAGTTGCTGAACTTGGAGTGATATTCCGGCAGACTATGCAAAATGTCCGTACTGTATTTGGGGAAAATGCAGGACGGTTATATTCTGTGGATGATGGAGTATCACAATATGAAGGAAGATGGGAAAAGAAGTTTTCCATCTCTGCTCTTGATATTCAGGCATCGGCGCTCATAGGGCATCCACCCTCAAAAGTTCAACCTGTAGCGAAATCTATTTTTGAGGCTTACAAGTTTTATATTGCAACCAATCCACAAGTTCGTACCGCAATTTCCCGTCGTCCAGCAGGAACTGAAGCTACAAAGACTCGATGGTTTGGGTTCAAAACCATTGTTCAAGAGATCCTCAGTAATCCCGCTAATGTGGGAGCAGAAAACGATTCTTTATTTGAAGCAAAAATCCTTTTTAAGACTGGCTATTTTCCTGCGGCTGGTGCAATGGCTGGCGTTATCCTTGAGCAACACTTAAAAGCTTTATGTGAAAGCCAAACACCACCATTACAACTACGCGGAAATACGATAGATCCATTAAGCGCAACGCTAAAATCTGCCCAAATTTATGATCAAACACAACATCTTCGTATTCAACTAATGGCTGGCATTCGCAACCGATGTAGTCATTCAGTTGCCCAACCTGCTTCAAAAGAGGAAGTTTGGGAGTTAATTGAAGATGTCAGCAAGTTTATGTCAAGCTATCCCATTTAATAATATGAACACAGCCAGCATCCCAACAATTCAAATGCAGCGGACGGTTGAGGGATGTTCGAGGTTATCTACCGCTACTGATTTGAGCCGTTAAGTGCCAAAATTAGACAGCAAACACTGGAGACCAAGGAGATCGGTATGGATGGTAAGTGTCTTTGCGGCGCAATAACTGTCCGAACATCAGATAAAAAAAGCATAGATGCCTGTCATTGCGGGATGTGTCGGCGATGGGGAGGTGGACCAGCATTAGGTGTGTCTTGTGGCTCAGATGTGCAGATAGACGGCGTTGATAAACTGAAATTGTATAAGTCCTCAGAATGGGCTGAAAGAGCTTTCTGTGATGACTGCGGTACGCATATGTTCTACAGATTGTTGGCTACTAATGAATATTTTGTCCCAGCAGGTCTTTTTCAAAATGAGCTTGAGTTTGAGTTAAAGGAGCAAATCTTTATAGATATGAAACCTAGTTACTATGAATTTGCCAATCAAACCTTGAATATGACAGAAGCAGAAGTATTCGCCAAATTTGCGTCGAGTGCGAATATTGAAGGCACATAATAACCGCGCTGGGATGCTCTATTTAGTTCACTGAGTGGCAAAGATTATCTGCGTTCAATGACCGCGAACGTTAGGTTGTCAGGCTCGAAGCCAAAGTTAGGTTTTAGATGCGATCGCTAGTTGTATCCCCTCTTGAACTTATTACTGAGATCGCAAAATGAGCATTCAAGCTAAGTCTCTAAACGATACCTGTCTAGGTGTTAAATTTGCTTCAGAGAAAAGTTTTACTTTCTTCTAAGATCCACGTCCTAAATCTGTCTCTTATACACATCTGACGCTGCCGACGAATAGAGAGGTGTA
>ENA-ORBV01003557-ORBV01003557.1-microbial-mat-metagenome-genome-assembly--contig:-NODE-3557-length-31029-cov-9.611689_pt1 | contig 31029 bp, 27 predicted proteins | sample MGYA00237777_ERZ505514 | MGnify/ENA primary metagenome ERZ505514 (study PRJEB26160, sample SAMN06269048) | microbial mat metagenome | isolation source: Oligotrophic lake microbial mat | place... | reverse complement strand
TTCAAACACCCCACAAACTGAGGCTGCCAGCCGAGGATCCTGGCCGCCGCGCCGGCCCACCAGCCGCTGGCCGCCCACCCCAGGTGCCCGAGCATCTTCCCGATCACCGCCGGGGTGCGCAGGTCGGTCGCCTTGGGTCTCCCCCGCCCCGCCGGTGTCGCTTCGACCCGCCAGCAAAGGATACGGTGCTCGAATACCGCGAGCGTGCATTCCGGTAGGGCTGGTTGAGACGCCCCCCGATGAAGCGGAACACCCAGGCGAGGTCTGGGCCTGCGTTCCCGATCACGTCGAGATCAACCCGAAGTACCTCCTCGATGCCACTGTCCGACGGCACCGGCCATCGCGTCCGCCGCCGTCGGACCCATCTCCTGATATCTCTTTATTAATTCCTGAAGAGATCTCCAAGGCGATTAATGAGACGGAATCGCACTGGGAAGGGACGGAGCAACTCGCCAGGAGCCACAAGGTGCAGCTGCAAGCGTGGCTGGCTACCAGTGCCGCGGGGCGAAGAACGACCTGCACGACCTCGACGCCCTGGGGACGCTGACACCCGTAACCCTGCGTTTCGACGGTTATCGGCAAGTCATCCGGCAGGCCATTGAGGCGCCATCCAGCAGCTCCAGTCGAGCTAATGACTAGTCCGTGACTTGTTCAGGTTTAGGTGGAGACTCCACCCACCTGGCATGCTCTGCCGCACCCCGCTAAACTTTCGGCCACACCAAACACGACAACAATTCGACAAGCAGCTGAGCAGCCACCGAACAGCGAGAGGACATGCTTCCGACAAGACTCCGGCAACCCCAGGCGATCACGGGCCAGTGTCCAGAGACGGCCAGCGAAGAAAGTTGGAGTCAGAGCAAGATTAAAGGCCACGGCTCCGCCGTCGCCGCTTTCTGAGGTCTGCACGTCGGTTGGCGCGGCACGGGCCAGAAAACTCGCGCCGCCGTGCGCTCTTCAAATCGCGAGGACTTCCAAACAGTTGTCGCGTGTCGTCTACGACTGACCGCGCTGGCGCGGGTTTCGCGAGTAACGCCCACGGCGGACAATTCCTCACCGGAGGAACCCATGCCGACTCGGGAAGTCACTTCGCCACCGATCCACGTTGCGGTACGCTGGCGACCGGATCTCCAGCCACCCGCTCTCACGGACGCCGAGGTCGACGTCCTACGTTGCCACCTGGCCGAGCTGATGCGGGAGGTCCGGCTGCTCGAGGACGCCGACGAACCTACGGAGTGACACGCTATGGCCGTTGCCCTCTATGCCCGCGTCTCCACCACCCGCCAGGCCGAGCAGGACCTGTCGATCCCTGACCAGCTGCGCCAGCTTCGAACTTGGTGCCAGGGCCACGGGCAGCTGGTCGCCATGGAATACGTCGAGCCCGGCGCCTCGGCCACCGATGACAAGCGGCCAGTGTTCCAGACCCTGCTGGCGGACGCCCTTCGGACTCCGCCCCCGTTCGACACGATCCTCGTCCACAGCCTCTCCCGGTTCTTCCGGGACGGCATCAGCTTCGGTCTGTACGAGCGGAAGCTCCAGAAGCACGGGGTCAAGGTGGTCTCGATCACCCAGCAGACCAGTGACGACTCCTCCGGCCAGATGGTCCGGCGGATGATCTCGATGTTCGACGAGTACCAGAGCGCCGAGAACGCCAAGCACACGGGCCGGGCCATGCGGGAGAACGCGCGGCAGGGGTTCTTCAATGGCTCGGCAGCACCGTTCGGGTACCAGGCGATAGCGACGGAGCGGCTGGGCAACCGGGGCCGGCGCAAGAAACGCCTGGTGATCGATGAGTCGGAAGCGGCCATCGTCCGGGAGATCTTCCGTCTGTACCTGGACGGACACGAGGGCCGAACTCTGGGTATCAAGGAAATCGCCAAGCACCTGAACGCCACCGGCCAGACCATGCGGGGCCGGCCCTGGGGCATACAGAAGGTCCACAAGATCCTGTCGAGTCGGACCTATGCCGGCGAGTACCTGTTCAACGTTCGCGATTCTCGGACGCTCCAGAAGCGCCCACCGGCCGACTGGGTCCGCGTGCCGATCAACCCGATCATCGACGAGGCGACCTTCGAGCGCGTCCGGCAGCGACGGCAGGCGCGAGCCCCGGCCACCACCCCGCCACGCCGGGTGTCCTCACCCGTGCTGCTTACCGGTCTGCTCAAGTGTGGCCACTGCGGCGGCGCCATGACGCTGACCACCGGCAAGAGCGGCAAATACCGCTACTACAAGTGCACCACGCGGGTGAACAAGGGCGGCACCCTCTGCACAAGCCGGAACCTGCCCATGGAGCGCGTCGACAACCTGGTGCTGGAGCAGCTGACGACGCACGCGTTCACACCCCAGCGCCTCGCCCTGCTGCTGCGGGAAGCCCGCCTGCAGATTCAGGACCGGAAGTCCGTGGAGCAGCGGGACCTGGAACGCCTGCAGGGCGAGCTGCGGAAGACGGATGAGCGCCTGGCCCGGCTCTACGACGCCATCGAGCGCGGCACGGTCGAGCTCGACGAGACCCTGGAGCGGCGCATTCGCAGCGTCCGGGACGCCCGCGAAGCGCTGCTGGTGGAGCTGACCGGACTTCGGCAGGTCCAGGCCGTGCCCATCGAGCGCGTGCTGCCCAGCCAGGTGGAGCGGTTCAGCCGCGTCATCCGGGCCAAGCTGCGCGATCGCACGTCACCCTTCGCCCGGGACTACCTGCACGCGCTGGTCGAGCAGATCACGGTCCACGAGAGTACGGCGAAGATCACGGGCAGCAACGCCAGGTTGTTGCAGATCGTCGGCGGGACGAAAAGGGCCACCGATCAAGTGCCCAGTTTCTTAGGTGATTGGCGCGCCAGGAGAGATTCGAACTCGGAACCTTCTAGCCGGGTTTCAGGCGCTGCCTGATCTCCGCCAGCTCCAGCTGCAGGGTCTCCACCTGGGCCTCCAGGGTCTGTACGCGCTCGGTCAGGCCTGAACGTGGGGCAACCGCTGGCTCTGACGAATCCGCGGCTTCATCAGTCGGGGCGCCCTGGACATCACCACTCAGCAGATGGGCATAGCGGGAATCCCGGGTGCCCGCTGTCCGCGGCAACCGGACGACGAAGGGGCCGCTGACGTGGGCGCTGAGCGCCTGCAGCGCTGCCTCCACCTCAGCCACCTCCGCGATCGTCGCCATGCGATTGCAGCGGGTCCGTAACTCACCGGGACTTTGTGGGCCGCGCACCAGCAACTCGCAAAGGATGGCCCGCTCGACGTCCGTGAACTTCAGCGGCCCGAACTCGGTGTTGCAGAACACGTGCTTGTACTTGGTCACCCGCCCGCCGTAGCCCGACCGGTCGCTCACCAGGTGCTTCTTCACCAGCGCGTCAACGACCTGCTGCACTTCGGTTTCGCCCAGGTTCAGCACCGGGTCCCGGTTGCTCTTCTGGTTGCAGGCGTTGGTCAGGGCGTTGATGGACAGCGGGTAGTTCTCGGGTGTCGTGGCCTCCTTCTCCAGCAGGCAGCCCAGCACCCGGGCCTCCGGGAGCGTCAGCTCGATCTTCACGAGAGGTTGGCCTCGTCCCGGGCAAGCTGGCGGCGCAACGCCTCTTCCCGTGCGTCCTCGATGGCGAGCAGGGTGCCTTCGACGTCCGCGGCGGACTCATTGGCGACAAACACGCCCGTGAGCACGGTCTCGGGCAGCAGCAGGCCCTTCTCGAAGAGCACCCACATTTCCTCACCGAAGCGGGTCTTCAGCAATTCCGGGGCGAAGCGGCCGAGCGTGGCCCCGATGTTGTTCACGTCCCGGAGCAGCATCACCCGGGCGTTGTTGTTGCCGGCGGCACTCACCACCTGGGGCAGATCGATGATCACCGGACCCTCCGGCCCCACCAGCACGTTGTACTCGGAGAGATCGCCGTGAATCAGGCCGGCGCAGAGCATGCGGACGATCTGGCCGATCAGAAAGGCGTGATACTCCCGAGCCTGCTCGGGGGTCAGTTCCACGTCGCCGAGACCCGGCGCGGAGAAGCCGTCCGCGTCGGTGATCAGTTCCATGACCAGCACGCCGTTGAAATACCCGTAGGGTTCCGGCACCCGCACGCCGGCTCCCGCCAGCTGGTAGAGGGCATCCACCTCGGCATTCTTCCAGGCACTCTCCTGTTCCTTGCGCCCAAAGCGGGTGCTCTTGGCGCTGGCCCGGGCCTGCCGGCTGCCCTTGATCTGCCGGCCTTCCTGGTAGGTGACCCGCTGCTGGAAGCTGCGCTGGCCCATGTCCTTGTAGACCTTGGCGCAACGGATGGTCGTGCCGGAACGGACGATGTAGACCGAGGCCTCCTTGCCGCTTTTCAGGGGGCGGAGGACTTCGTCGATGATGCCGTCGTCGATGAGGGGCTGGAGCGCCTTGGGGATCTTCATGGGCTATTTTAGCCCGGTCGCGTCCCCGGCCGCCGGATTTCCCGGACCACGAACTGGGGCCTGCCCGTGGCCGTCAGGTACAGCCGGCCCAGGTACTCACCCAGCAGGCCCAGCATCAGCAGCTGAACCCCGGAGAAGACCAGGATCGCAGCCATCAGGGAGGTCCAGCCCTGGGGCGTGTCGCCCAGGAAGCGCTCGACGATGGCGGCCACGGCCATGATCATGCCGAGCAGGGAGATGGCCAGGCCCACGAGGCTGCTCACCCGCAGGGGCATGACCGAGAAGTTGATAAACATCGCCATCCAGAGCCGGCCCAGCTTGCGCAGCGTGTAACTGCTCGAGCCCTGGGTCCGCTCGTTATGCTGGACTTCCAGCGTGCCGATACGCTGGGTGGTCTGGAGGATCAGGCCATCGATGTAGGGGTAAGGGCCCTGATATTCGGCAATCCGTCCCCGCAAAAACGCATTGATGCAGCGAAAGCTCGAGAGGTAGAGGCCCTTCGGCTTGTCCAGCAGTAAACCGGCTACGGCGTTGGTGAACCGGCTGCCCAGGTTGCGAAAGCTGCTGTGTTTCTTGACTGCAAAGGACGTGTAGATGACGTCCTGATCCGGGTGCTGCCGGGCGTGGTCGTAGAGCCTGCGCACCTCACCCGGCGGATTCTGGAAGTCATCGTCGATATTGATGATGAAGTCGCCGCTGGCTACGGAGTAGCCGGCCATCACCGCGTTGTGTTCGCCAAAGTTGCGGGCCAGATCCACAGCGATGACCGGCGCACGGCACTCGTCCACCAGGCGCCGGATGACCTCCCCGCTGCGATCGGGACTGCCGTCATTGACCAGGACGATCTCCAGGCCCCCGGCAATGTCGAGATTCGCCAGTTCGTGGACCAGCGGCCCGATGCTCTCGGCGCCGCGAAAGACGGGTATGACGACGGATAGACCGGGCATCAGGACTCCTTGCGGGCCACGCCAACGACGGAGCCGCCGAAGGGCAGCGACAAGCCCCTGCCGATCAGCGCGCGCTCCAGCCTTAGCGGCCAGCCGAACAGGTTATTTACGGACGGGGGCAGCGCCTGCACATCGGACTCGCCTGTCCCCTCCGGCCACACTTTACGGCGCAGCACCATGAGGGGGAAGAGCAGCGTGTTCCAGTAGCTGACCTGAAGCACCGGCAGCCGGGCTGCTTCGAGCAGATCCTGCACCCCGCCCGCGTTGAACCGTCGCGTCTGGTTGACCGCGCGATCGTGGTAGGACAATAACCACTGGTACGCAGCCAGATTCAGTATCAGCACGCCACCAGGGCGCAGAACGCGCCGGAACTCGTTGACGACCTGGCCCGGGTCCAGGCTGTCACTACCCAGGACGTCGAGACTGACCAGTACGTCGAAGCTGGCGTCCGGATAGGGCAGGCTGCGCACAGAACCGCAGTGAATGGCGGCGCGCGTCTTGCGTCGGGCAAAGGCGCAGGCGTCTTCGGCGTAGTCGAGCCCGTGCAGCCCGGCCCGGGGATACGCGGCGCCAATACGCTTCAGCATCCCGCCGGTGCCGCACCCGGCATCGAGCAGCGTGAAGTCCTGCGCTCTGACGTGGCGCGCAAGCAGCGCGAGGATCAGCTGGCGCAGGCCGACCAGCCACCAGAGCGATTCGTCCACTTCGTCGAGCCGGCGGTATTCGTCCTCACGCATGGCGGCCCCGGAACTCGTCCCAGTCCCGGAGGTAGTCGGCGTCGTCGTAGGGCTGGTCGCAGAAGACCGCGACCACAGTAGCCGGCCCGTCCATGGTCATGGCAAGCCACAGCCCCGGCGGGACCAGCAGGCCGTCAGTGGCGGAGGCCAGCACGATTTCCTGCGACTCCTTCCCGTCCGTGACGGTGACCACCGTCCGTCCCGCCAGGCAGACCACCAGCTGGGAGCAACGGCGATGAGCGTGATTGCCGCGCACGCCACCCGCCGCCACGCCGGAGAGCGTGAACACCCGGGCAATCGGGAAGGGCACGCCCCCTGGCGTGTTCGCCGGATAGACGGTCAGCGTGCCATTTCCCCTGTGCTGGGCGAAGGTCACGCGCCGAAGGCTGGCCAGGGTCACCGCCGGGTCCTGAAGAAGGCACGAATGCCGTTGATCACACGGTCCTGGTCAGGCAAACCCAGCTCGGGATAAAGCGGTAGCGAGAGGACGGTGGCAGCGAGCCGCTCAGTGACCGGCAACGGCCCGCAGCGCAGTCGACCGGCATAGGCCGGCTGGCGATGCACGGGCGTCGGGTAGTGGATGCCGGCGGCGATGCCCGCCGCCAGCAGGTGGGCGCGCAGGGCCTCCCGCGTGGAACCGTCCGGAGCTTCGACGACATACAGGTGATACACCACCTGGCAGCCGGGCTGCTCCGCCGGGAGGCGCAGCGGCAGATCCCGCAGCTGCTCGCCGTAGTGCGCTGCCAGTCGTCGTCGGGCGTCGTTCATGGCGTCCAGGTGCGGCAGCTTCACCGCGAGCACGGCCGCCTGCAGTGTGTCCAGCCGGGTATTCCAGCCCGGCACCAGGCTCTGCTGGGGCGTGTCCCAGCCGTACTGGCGCAGCCGCCGGACTCGTTGGGCCAGCTCGTCATCCTGCGTGACGAGCATGCCGCCGTCGCCGATGCCCCCCAGGTTCTTGGTGGGATAGAAACTGAAGATCCCCGCGTTACCGACACTGCCGACCCGTTGGTCGCCGCAGCGGGCGCCGTGGGCCTGGGCACAGTCCTCGATCAGCAGTAGTCCGCGGCGCGAGCAGAGTTCCCGCAGGGGCCCGAGGCTCGCGGGGTGACCGTACAGGTGGACCGCCACCACGGCGCGGGTGGCCGGACCCAGCTGGGCCTCCACGGCAGCCGAATCGATGGTTCGCCAGTCCGGCTCCACATCGACGAGCACGGGAACCGCTCCTGCCATCTCGATGGCTGCGACAGTGGCCACCGCTGTGTGGGACACCGTGATTACTTCAGCGCCAGGCCCGATGCCTAGGCCGCGCAGCGCCAGGTGGAGTGCATCGCTGCCGCTGTTGACGCCCACGCCATGGGCCGTACCAATGTAATCGGAAAAGCGCTGCTCAAAGTTCTCGACGACGGGTCCAAGCACGTAGCTGGAGCCCTGCAGTACAGCCTGGATAGCGGCGTCGATCTCCGTTTTCAGGGCGAGATAGCCGGCCGTGGGATTCGCCGTGTGGAGCATCAACTGCTGTCCAGGATCTCGGCGAGGTAGCTGCCGTAGGAGTTCCTGGGCAGGGACATAGCGATCGCCCGCAGCTGCTCCCGGGTGATGAAGCCCTGGCGCCAGGCAATCTCCTCGAGGCAGGCCACCTTGAGTCCCTGGCGTTCCTCCACGGCCTGCAGGAATGAACCCGCCTGAATCAGCGACTCGTGGGTGCCCGTATCAAACCAGGCGTAGCCGCGGCCGAGGCGGGTGACCGCCAGCGCCCCGAGGTCCAGATAAGCCTGGTTGATGCTGGTGATCTCCAATTCGCCCCGGACTGACGGCTGCACCCGCCGGGCGATGTCGCTGACCCGCTGATCATAAAAGTACAGCCCGGTGACGGCATTCCGGGAGCGCGGTGCGACCGGTTTCTCCTCGATGGAGACCGGCTTGTCCTGCGCATCGAGTTCAACCACGCCGTAGCGCGACGGATCACGGACGGTGTAGCTGAAGATTCTTGCGCCGCCGGTCGACACGTCAACCAGCTGCCGCCGGGATTCGGTGAGCAGGCTGATGAGGCCATCACCATAGAAGATGTTGTCCCCGAGGATCAGTGCGCACACGTCTCCGGCGATGAAGTCAGCGCCGATGATGAAGGCGTCGGCCAGGCCGCGGGGTTGATCCTGGATGGCATAGCTCAGAGCGATGCCCAGGTGCTCGCCATTGCCGAGCAGGCGCTTGAAAAGCGCCTGCTCCTCCGGGCGCGTGATCAGCAGGATGTCCCGGATGCCCGCCAGCATGAGCGTGGACAGCGGGTAGTAGATCATCGGCTTGTCGTAGACGGGCAGCAGGTTCTTGCTCACCACCTGGGTGAGCGGGTACAGGCGGGATCCCGAGCCGCCGGCGAGGATGAGGCCTTTCACGCCGATGCTCCGAGGCCCAGGCGTTCCCGCCGGTAGCTCCCATCCTGCACGCGCCGGCACCAGTCCCGGTTGTCGAGATACCAGCGCACGGTCAGCCGCAGCCCGGATGCCAGGGTTTCAGAGGGCATCCAGTCCAGCTCCGCACGGATACGACTACTGTCCACAGCGTAGCGCCCGTCATGGCCGGGCCGGTCTGGCACATGGGTGATGAGGTCCTCATAGCGGGCCACCCCGGCGGGCTTCTTCGGCTGCATTTCCTCGAGAAGGTCGCACAGGTGGCGCACGAGGTCCATGTTGCGCGTCTGGTTTCCCCCCGCAATATTGTAGGACTCGCCAATCGAGCCGCCCGTCAGGACCTTGAGCAGCGCCCGCGCGTGGTCTTCAACATAAAGCCAGTCGCGGATCTGGTCCCCGGCACCGTAGACGGGCAGTGGCCGGCCCTCCAGGGCGTTGAGAATCATCAGGGGCAGCAGCTTTTCCGGGAACTGGCAGGGTCCGTAGTTGTTGGAGCAGTTGCTGATCAGTACGGGGAGTCCGTAGGTGCGGTGCCAGGCGCGCACGAGATGATCGGCGCCCGCCTTGCTGGCGGCATAGGGAGAACTGGGGTGGTAGGCAGCCGTTTCGTCGCAGGCCTTTTCCCCGGGCGAGAGGTCACCGAACACCTCATCCGTCGACACGTGGTGAAACCGGAAGCGGGAGGCCCCGGGTTTCGGAAGCCCTTGCCAATAGGCCCGGGCCGCTTCCAGCAGCGTGCAGGTGCCGAGCACGTTCGTGCGGATGAAGTCGCCAGGCCCGTCGATGGACCGGTCCACGTGGGTCTCCGCCGCCAGGTGCAATACGGCGTCCGGCTGATGTCGGGCGAAGACCCGGTCGAGGCCCGCCCGGTCGCCGATGTCCAGGTGCTCGAAAAAGTAGCGGCCGCTGTCCGCCACGGGGGCCAGGGACTCCAGGTTGCCCGCGTAGGTCAGCTTGTCCACGTTGACGACGCTGTCGGGCGTCCTGTCGATCAGGTGGCGAATGACAGCGGAACCGATGAAACCCGCGCCGCCGGTGATGAGAATCTTCATGGGCCTGACGATCGCGGACCGGTAGGGAACTGGGCCAATAGGTTATTCTCCCGCCGCCCGAAAGATAAGAGGGGGACGCAGTGCGCGAGACGGGACCGGCAGACCTTCGCGGCGACATGTTGCTGATTGCCGGTCTGGTGCTGCTGTCGACGGCCCTGTACGCGTGGCGGCTCGGTTTCTACAGTGATGACTGGGCGATCCTGAGCTTCCTCAAGGCTGCCGACGACCAGTCCTTGTTCGGCATCCTGCGCCTCGCCTTCGACTTCATTCCCTACCGACCCGGGCAGGCAGCAAACCTGGGCGGGTTGTACTGGCTGTTCGGCGTGGATCCGCTGGGTTATCACGTGGTCAATGCGCTGGTGCTGGCGGGGGCCGGCGCCGCATTCTGCCTCGTGCTGCGCGAGTTCGGCCAGTCACGACTGATAGCTTTGGCGATCCCCCTGGTTTTTCTCTGCCTGCCGCACTTCGCGACGAACCGGTTCTGGTACTCGGCGTTTGCCGTTCCGCTCTGCACGCTGTTCTATCTGCTGAGTGTCTACGCCGACCTTCGTGTGGTGCGCCCCGGTGGCCTGCGGCGGGCAACATGGAAAACAGTGGCCGTTGCCACGATGCTCGCCAGCATCCTCACCTATGAAATATGGTTGCCTCTGTTCTTCCTGAGCCCGGTGCTGGTCTGGTACCGGAGCCGACAGCAGCCGGTGGCCGAACTCGCCACGCAACCCCGGGTCGGGCTCACCAGCCGCGAAGTACTGTGGCTGGGTGTGCCGACCGTCCTGACCATCCTTGCGGTGACTGTCTACAAGGTCCTGGTGACGACCCGGCTCAAGGCGGCAACAGTGACCGAGCATGTGACCTGGTTCTGGGCACTGCTGCGGGATGCCGGAGTGACTGCGGTCGCTGGTGATTTCGGCTTCCAGTTACCCTCAACACTCATGGATATTGCCCGGTATTACCCTGACGGGCGGCTTGCCGGCCTGGCGATCCTGTGTGGTGCCATCGTACTGGTCGCACTGGTGCGCGCGGACGAACGATCGGGTGGTGTCGAACTGCAATCCCGGCCGATGCTGGTGCTCATCGGTCTCGGCAGCTTCCTGTTCCTCGCCGGCTATGGAATCTTTCTTGGTAGTTTCAATGCCGCCGTATCGAGCACCGGGGCCAACAACCGCACGGCCATGGCTTCGTCGGCCGGTCTCGCGTTTGTCATCGTTGGCCTCACCGGCTGGATCAGCTCCTGCCTTAGGCCGGGCCGCGGGCGGGTGCTCTTGTTCGCCGGAGCACTGGCAGTGACCTGCGCTATCGGCGTCCTGATCATCAACACGGTGGCAACCTTCTGGATCGCGGCCAGCGAGCGGCAGCAGCAAGTGCTCGCAACCTTGCGGGAGCAGGTGCCCGAACTGCCACCGGGCACCAACCTGCTGCTGGACGGTGTCTGCCCGTATGTGGGGCCTGCGCCTGTTTTCGAGACCTGGTGGGACGTTACAGGTGCGCTGCGCATGCTCTACAACGATCCGTCCCTGGCCGGCGACGTGGTCACCCGCAAGGTCAGTCTGCGGGAGGATGGCGTCTACACCCGCATCTACGGCGACCTGCGTGGCCCCTATCCCTACTCGACGCTCGTGGTCTTCAACGTTGAGCGCGGGGTACTCACGCCGCTGCCGGGACCGTTCGCGGCGCGCCGCTATTTCCAGCTAAACAACCCCACAGGAGAGGGCAACTGTCGTCCCTCTGCGGAGGGCGTGGGTGAAGCGCTCTTTGTGCCGGGTGCGCCGCCCGTCATCTTCCAGCGGCTAGCCGACTAGCACCAACGCGGGTTCTACCTGGGCAATCCGCGCGAAGTCGCCATCCTCGTGCAGCAGCGGTTGCCCCGCCTCGATCGCGCAACAGGCGATCAGGCAGTCGTTGCCGCTCCCGGGCGTCAAACCAGCCCAGCGGCAGCGGGCGTACAAGTGCGCAGCGTTGCGCACCAGTTGCCGCGAATCAGCCGGCACAAACCGGGGCAGGGTCAGAAAGGCCCGTTCGAGGCGCAGGAAGTCCCGGTGGCTGCTGACGCCGCGCAATACTTCCAGCAGAACCATATCCGGTAGCTGGATCTGTTCTCGTCGTGCCAGGGCGGACGCCAGCCGGCGCGCCCCGGGGGAGCCTGTTCCGCGCAAATGAGCAATCCACACGGAGCTGTCGACGATCACTGGCGTGTCGGTCGCTTCCGGACTGGCTTGTGGACTGGCTTGCCGACGCGATAGGTTCCGGCCGCCTCTGCCCCCAATGCTGCCGACCTGTCGCCCGCCTTCGGATCGTAGCCGGGATCTATGCTGCCGCTACCAGCCAACTTGAGCAGCGCGGCGTAGTCCGGCTTGCTCACATACTCCCGCAAGGCGATGTCTACCACCTCACGCATGGTCGTCGAGCCCGCCTTCTTCATGGCGCGCGCGATCAACTTTGGATCGAGAACGATGTTGGTGCGCATGGGCTATACACCTCCAATGTGTATCGCCAGGATACAAAGGCAGGCGGGCGTACCGCAAGTGACGCCATCCGGCCCTTTGGCGGAGAAACGCCGCGGAGAGGAGGCGGTAGAGACTTAGGTGGCGGCGGGCTGGCCAGCAGCCGACGTCGCGGGAATCGGCGGGCGCCTGCTGGAACCGCCGCCCGATATGTCCGGGACCTTGATCGTGAAGGCGTAAATGCTCAGCGCGCTGAGGCCGATCGCGCCAACGATCATCGGTCCGTGATGACCGACGTGGGTGTAGATCTGGGTGCCGACGATGGGACCCAGGATGGCTCCAAGTGTGTTACCCGCGCCCAGGAAGCCGGCGGTCGCCCCCTGTTCCCAAGGCTCCACACACAGGCTCGCGCTGCCGTTGATCCCGGGGTTGGCGCAGGCGAAGGAGATCCCGAGAACCCCGAAACCTATGGCCATCACCACCAGGTTCGGCGCGTTGCCGATGATAATGAGCGCCAGGACAAAGAAGGGGCCCAGGAGCCGGAGCAGCGTCTGGGGCTTCACCTTGATGGCCTGCAACACGCCGATCTGCACGACGACGATCATGGAGGCCATGCTGATCAGCATCAGACTCGATTGCCGCACGAGAGTCTTGGGATCAGTAACGCCGTACTCGTCCTGGAGGTAGAAGCTCAGGATGATCTGCAGTGCCATGAACGTCAGGAAGAACCCGAACCACATGATGAGGAATGGCCGCAGGCGGCGGTCATTCAGCTTCATGGCGACCTTGCTGCGGGGATCCGCGTGCCGCACCGGTTCCTGCAACAGAAACCAGGCCATCACGGCCCCGCCAATGCCGATGGCCGCCGCCACGTACATCGGCACCAGGGGGCCGAAGAAGGCGAGGACTCCCGCCAGCACCGGGCCCAGGACTGAACCCATGCCATTGGCGGCGCCGATGATGGCGAGACCCCGGCCCCGGTTCTGGATGTCGGTGACATCGACCATGTAGGCCGTGGCCGCCGGGTAGATGGCGGAAGCGGCAGCGCCATAGCTGGCCCGGACCACTGCGAAGAGCACCAGCAGCCAGAACCCCGTCAGGATGCCACTGACTCCCAGCTGGAGCACGAGGGCTACTAGCAGGGTGCCGATCGCCGCCCCTGTGATCCCGATCAGGAACACGGGCTTGCGCCCGATGACGTCGCTGCGCTTGCCCCAGTAAGGCGCACCAAAGATCAGGGGCAGGCTCGCCAGGGTCAGGGCAATGCCAAAGGACTCAGGGGTGAAGCCGACCTGCCGGGCCAGCGGCGTGACGATGATGAACGTCAGGGACTGGCCGATGGCGAAGAGCAGCACGCCGAGGCCCAGAAGGAGTCGCGCTTGCGCCGGAGCCTGGCCGGGAGTGTCAGTCATTGGAATTCCATGCAGGGGCTGCAGTGCACGTTCGCTGCAGGATGGCAGCCGGATGCTGGGGCTATTGTCCTACGGCGGCCTCGCCGGGAGCGGAGCGGGGGCCACTCCTGTCCGCAGGGAGGGCGAAGGCGGTGATCTGGTCCCCCGGCTTCTGATAGACGAAGGCATGCCCGCCAGAAGCAATCACGACGAACTGGCGGCCACCCACCGCATAGCTCATGGGCAGGGCGAAGGCCCCGGTAGGCAGCCTGGCTTCCCAGAGTTCCCGGCCGGTGGCGGTGTCGAAGGCGCGGAAGCGGTCGTCGCCGGTCGCACCGATGAACGTGAGGCCCCCAGCCGTCAGCATCGGGCCGCCAAAGGTGGGCGTTCCCCAGGCCAGCGGCAGCGGCAGGGAAACTGGCGCTGCCATCGGTGGCGGCAGGCTGTGATCCCAGACCCCTAGCGTCGACTTCCACAGGATGGTACCGGCCTGCAGGTCCACCGCGATCAGTTGCGCGTAGGGCGGGGCGGTGCAGGGCATCTGGTTGGTGGGGGACAGCAGCGCGGCCTGCTTGACCGCATAAGGCGTCCCGAGCAGCCGCACTGGCGCGCCGAGCATGTTTTCCTGCATGGAGCGGCGCAGGCCGTCCGCTTCAGCAGCGGGCAGGACCTTCGCGTAGTGGCCGAGCCGGATGACGTTCGTCACCAGAATCCGGGACCGGGGATCGACGGCGACGCCGCCCCAGTTCACCCCTCCGGCGCTGGAGGGCCACATGATCGTGCCCTCGAAGGAGGGCGGCGTAAAAATCCCGCCATAGCGGAAATCTCCGTAGGCCGCCCGGCAGGCGCTCCGCTCCCAGGGCGTCATGCCCCAAAGGTCCGCGGCCGTGAAATTTTGCGGCACCAGTGCCGGCGGCTTCACCGGGAAGGGCTGCGTCGGCGAGAGCACTTCCCCGGGGACGCCGCCCTGGGGCACTGGCCGTTCCTCGATCGGGAAGAAGGGCTCGCCCGTCTCCCGGTTGAAGATGTACAGCATCCCCGTTTTAGTGGCCTGAATGACCGCCGGGAACGGGCGGTCCTCCCGGGTCAGTTCGATCAGGGTCGGCTGCGCGGCGTTGTCGTAGTCCCAGACGTCGTGATGCACGGTCTGAAAATGCCAGACCACCTCACCCGTGGAGCCGCGCAGGGCAACGATGGAGTTCGCGTAGTGGTTGTCGCCGGGTCGCGTGCCACCGTAAAAGTCGGGTGAAGGCCCCGAGGTGGGCAGGAACAGCAGGTCCCGGCCCTCGTCGGCGCTCATGACGCCCCAGACGTTGCCGGCACCCGTGTTGGCTGCGGCCTCGGGCGTCCAGCCCGCGTAGGCCGGATCGGCAGGGCTGCGGGGCACCGGGTCGAAGGTCCAGCGCGGGGTACCGGTACGGGCGTCGAAGGCCCGCACCGAACCGTTGGGGGCATTGGCACGGTTGAAGTCGCGCACGGACGTGCCGAGAGCCACCACGTCGTTGATCACCGTGGGCGGCCCCGAGAACTTCACTTCGCCTTTCACGGCAGGGGGTTGTGCGTTCAGCACCGTTGGCTCGATAGCCACGCTGCCTGCCCTGCCGAAATCCGGGCAGAGCTTGCCCGATGGGGCATCGAGGGCCACCAGCTGCAGGTCGTGCGTCGCGAGGAAGACCCGGTAGCGGCAGAACGCGCCCGCCGGCGCCTGCCGGTCTTCCCACCAGGACACACCGCGACAGTTGGCGAAACCGGGGCTCTTCAGGCCCTCCGGGTCTTCGGGAGTGGCATAGCCGCCGATCCGGGACTGGGGGTCGAAGACCCAGCGTTCAGTGCCCCTGGCCGGATCGAGCGCCACCACCCGGCCGAAGGGCGTGCAGATCATCAGGTGCCCGCCTGCGGCGGCCGGCAGCAGGATCGGATTGACCTGCACCTTGTACACCGCCGTGTGCAGGGCTGGATGCCGTTCCAGTTCACCGGTGTGGTATTGCCAGGCGACCTCCAGCTGCCCGACATTGCCGGTGTTGATCTGCTTCAGTGCCGAGAATTTCTGGCCACCCGCATCACCGCCGTAATGCTGCCACTCCTGCGCGTGGCCGGGGCCAGCCAGGACCAGCAGCGCCAGTAGCGTGACGGCCAGGTTGCGAATCTACTTGGCCTCGACCTCGGCGGTCGAGCCTACTGGCGCTCCTGCAGGCTCCTGATGACGGGTCGGGGTCGGGAGGCCCACCAGCCGCGCTGGCAGTGGCAGAGCGCTGACCAGCGACAGGCAGATCGCCGCAATGTATGGCACCGTCTGGATGAGCAGCACGAGGACCCACACCGCCCGGTCCGGACTGCTCATGGCGTCGATTTCACTGACACCCCAGGCCGCCAGCAGGAGTGCGAGGCTAATCAGCCACTCTTCCCGGGCGCAGGCCAGCGCCTTCAGAAGCGCGTGACGGGGCGCCTGCTTGGGCGTGCGAAAGAAAGGTTTGTCGGACGTCACAAGACCCGTCAGGACGGCGACGCCCACCGTGTGGGAGAGCGCGAGCCCGGACAGCGCGGCAGCGACAATCTGGCGCGGGCCCGCGCCGACACAGGTGCGATAGAGGTCGACCAGCTTCACCAGCTTAAACGCGAACAGGGACAGGGGCAGCACGGAGAAGATGATCAGCGGCGGATCCACGGCCTGGGGTGCAAACACCATGGCGATCGACCAGGCGAGCGCCGCGAAATTGAAGACCAGATTCAGGCCGTCGGCCACCCAAGGCAGCCAGCCGGCGAGAAAGTGATAGCGCTGCCCGGGGGTCAGCGCCGGATCCCGCCAGCTGAACAGGACCCCCGCGTGCCGCCGCAGGATCTGCATGGCGCCGTAGGCCCACCGGAAACGCTGCTGGCGGAAATCCGTGAAGGTATCGGGCATCAGGCCCTTGCCGTAGGAGCGGGGAATGTAAGTGGCTTCCCAGCCCTGCTCGAAAAGCCTCAGGCCGAGTTCCGCGTCCTCCGTGATGCACCACTCGGCCCAGCCACCCGAGGTCTCCAGGGCCGTCCGCCGGACGAGAGTCATGGTGCCGTGCTGGATGATCGCGTTGCGCTCGTTGCGCGTCACCATGCCGATATGGAAGAAGCCCGCGTACTCGGCGTAGCAGCTGGCCTTGAAGGCACTACCCAGCGGATCGCGATAGTCCTGGGGCGCCTGCACGATGGCCAGCCGTGGGTTCGCGAAGGCGGGTACCAGGTCCCGGAGCCAGTTGCTGGCAACCCTGTAGTCACTGTCGATGACGGCAACGATGCTGGCGTCCGCTGCGGTCTGCGCGAGGGCGAAGTTGAGCGCGCCAGCCTTGAAGCCGGCCAGGGGGGCGACATGGAAAAAGCGGAAGCGCGCACCCAGCTCGGCGCAGCGGGTCTCGACGGGCCGCCAGACCGCCTCGTCCCGCGTGTTGTTGTCGATCACCAGCACTTCAAAATCCGGGTAGTCCAGGCCGGCCAGTGCCTCGAGGGTCTCGATGACCATGGCCGGCGGCTCGTTGTAGCAGGGCACGTGGATGGACACCCTGGGCAGTGCCTCCACGGCGGCCCCGGCCGGGCCCTGGAGGAGGCGCGGCCACCGCGTGCCCCACTGGGCTTCTGCCCATTCGTGGGCCTCCGCCAGGAGCACGGCGAGCACACCCGTAGTCCCGACCAGCATGAGAATGCCCACGATCACCGTGGCCACGGTCATGTATTGCTGGGAGTACTCATACAGTACCCAGACCACCACGGTGCCCGTGGTGTAGGCCACCAGCGCCAGAAACCCGCGCCCGAAGTAAGCCAGCTTGCGGCCACCCACAGAGAAGACAGCGAGCATCAGCACGGCCAGCACGACGGCGATAGTGGCCAGCTCCCGCCATTGCGGGATACGCACGATGTCGGCCGTGAAGGGAAACTTGGCCTCCCGGTCCACGTTGTAAACGCCCCAGTAGGCGCCGACCGAACCCTCGCTCTGGGCTTTCCAGGGCTGGTCGAAGGCTTCCATCAGGTAGTAGACGTAGCCTTGTTCTGCCGCCCGGGCCAGAAAGCGGCGCAGGAACATGGCTTCATTGGCATCGGACGCGACGGCGGCTTCCCGCGTGCGGCCGTTGCTGGGCCAGCCCACCTCCGCGAGCACGATGGGCTTGCCGGGGAAGGTCTTCTTCAGCAGGGCGACCTTGTCGTCGATGTAGCCGATGGAAGCGTCGGCGGAGACCCCTTCCCAGTAGGGCAGCATGTGCACGGCGAGGTAGTCCACGTGGTCAGCGAGCTCCGGGTGACGCATCCAGACGTGCCAGGGCTCCGCCGTACTCACCGGTTTCTTGACGGCCTTGCGCACCTTGTCCAGGTACGCCGTCAGTTCCGAGATGGGGATATCGCCGCGCAGGACCACCTCGTTGCCGACGATCACGCGGATGACATTGGGATTCTGCCGGGTCAGGCGGATGGCCTGCTCGACCTCGGTGGCGCTGTGGGCGGCGCGGGCGTCTATCCAGGCTCCCAGGGCCACCTTGATGCCATGGGCCCGGGCCAGTTCCGGGACCATCCCCATGGTGCTGTCAGTCGTGTAAGTCCGGACCGACCGGGTATGGCCCTTCAGCAGGGTCAGGTCCTCGTCGATCTGCTGGATGGTGGGGAAATCGCCCGCCACGGCATCCTGCCCGGCCCGGTAGGGGGAAAAGGCAAAGCCCTGAATGCGCTCGGGCCAGGGGGCCTCGGCGACGGGCCGGTTGGCCAGTCCCCAGAGGGAAACCGTGGCAGCACCGAAAGCCACTGCAATCAGCAGACCGGGAATTCGCATGGGTTTCCGACTCGTCCCGCCCCGCGAGGGGGCTTCCTGATGGGCGCGTATTGTAGAGACCTCAGGCCTCGCTAGGGAGTATCCGGACACTCCTCTGAATCTGGTCTGAATCGGGTCTGAATCGGGCACAATCGGCACCCTTCCAGCCAGGCGAACCCAGGCATGCACGTCGTCATCACCGGCAGTACCAAAGGCATTGGCTTGGGGCTGGCCCGGGAGTTTCTCCAGCGGGGCCATGATGTGGTGATTTCCAGTCGGGGTGCCGCGGCCGTGGACCAGGCGGTGGCGGACCTCAAGGCGGCCTTTCCAGGCCGCAGGATCGTCGGCAAGGCCTGCGACGTGGCGGATTACGCGCAGGTGCAGGCGCTCTGGGAGGCCGCGGTGGCTGGCTTGGGGAGCGTGGACATCTGGGTCAACAACGCGGGCCGGGATGGTGCCAAGGTGCCGTTCTTCATGATCCCGCCCGATGACTACGTGAAGACCATCAACACCAATCTCATCGGCCTGATGAACTGCAACCGGGTGGCTATTCCCGGGATGTACAAGCAGGGCACCGGCATGCTGTGGAACATGGAGGGCTTTGGCAGCAATGGTGCCGTGCGTCCCACCATTGGGCCCTACGGCACCACCAAGTACGGCGTGCGTTATTTTACCAAGGCGCTGATTCAGGAACTGGCCAAGTCGCCGGTCAAAATCGGCTACCTGAGCCCCGGCATTGTCATCACGGACCTCCTGGTGCCGCCACCCGCCAGGCGCGACAAGAACTGGGAGCGTTCGAAGAAGATCCTCAACATTCTTGCCGATACCGTCCAGACGGTGACGCCGTATCTCGTCGAGGGCATGCTGCGGGAACACGGCAAGCACGGGGCGGCGGTGCGCTGGCTGACCCCGGCCAAGGTGCAGGGCCGGTTCCTCATGAATATCTTCAAGAAGCGGGACGTGTTTGGCCCGCTCGGTTTCTAGCCGCAGTTTTGGACTGAGAAGGCCCCTGGAATGAACTCGGAACTGGTTAATGGACTCTTCGCGGGCCGGGCCTCGGCGACCGCCGCGCTGGGAGCAGCCGCGTCAGGCAAGGCGCTGGATTTCGCTGATCCCTACGACAACCTCTACGCCTTCGGCAAGATCTGGGGCAGCTACGCCGAGCCGGTGCTCAGTGGTTTTCACGGGCTCATGTATGCCCGCCTCGGCGCGCAGCGGCTGATTCCGCTGTTTGGGTACACGGGCACCGGCTGCATGCAGTCGAAGCTCGACGAGGAGCGCAACGTCTGGATTCGCGGCAAGGAGACCGGGTATTTCACTGACCTGGCCACCGGCGAGATCCTCGAGACCTGGAAGAACCCCTGGACGGGAAAAACTGTCGAGGTTTTCAATTTCTACAACCCGACAATGGGCGGCAAGCTGACCGCCGAAATGCCCCGCTTCGCCATGGGCGCGGCCCGTGATGACGCCACCCTCATGAACGACGGCACGCACCGGAACACGGGGGGCACCGTGCCGTTCATCCTGCCCTTCGAGCAGTACGGCGATGACCTGATGCTGGCCTGGGACTATGCCCACGAGTACACCAATCCCGTGACGCTGGAAGGCTGGCCGGAGGCGTCGACGGGGCCGCGGATCAGCCCGTCCGAACATTTCACGTTCTGTATGTCGCTGACCGAGATGCGGGATCGATCGGTGCCGTCGTCACGCTTCGTGGCAGGCTTCTCCCGCCTTGGTCAGTGGTGGCCCTGGATGCGCATGGGTGGCCATGAACTGGCAGAAACGGGCGTGGTGTTCGGCCGCATGTTCAGCCACAAAGGGCTGCAGGGCCCCGGCGATATCCCGCCGAAAGTCCTGGCCTACATCGAGAAGCACGCGCCCGAGTACCTGACCGTCCCGGACCACTGGCCCAACGTCACGCCCCACGGCACCTGGGAGGCTTTCGCCAACGAGGTGCCCCGCGAGGTGTAGGAGCGGGAAATGGGGACATGCCTAATTTCCCGAGGCCACCAGCAACGTCACTCTCATCGCCGGAAATTAGGCATGTCCCCATTTCCACTAAAAATTGACGGTCAGTGCCACCCCGGCAAGGCGTCCCCGCCGCGGGACGATGTGGAAGGCGCTGACGATGGTGGGGAACTTGTCGAAGTTCGGAAACTCCGTTGCCAGCAGCGGCGTGTCGTCGTCGGTCAGATTGTCCACGTACAGCGAGGCTGACCAGCCCTTCGTGTTCACGCCCACCCGGGCATTAAACAGGTTGAGCGCGCCCACATAGTTCAGGTTCTCGGCGTCCAGCCAGGTTTTCGAGTTGTACACGTAGTCACCGCGGATAAACCACTCGGCACCCCGGTCGCCCAGCGGCCGCGTGTAAGTTGCCGCGGTCGACACTGTGTTCTTCGGCACCCGGGGCGCCTCGTTGCCCGAGGCATCGCCGTCGCCCGTGAGTTCCAGCAGCGTGAGTGAGTTGTAATCCAGGAGTTCGGTGTCAGCGAGACCGTAGTTCAGCTCGAGCACCAGGTTGTCCGTCGCCGCCAGGACGATCTCGACCTCACTGCCATAGACCCGCGACTTGCCGGCATTCTTGGTGAAGTTGCTCGGGATCAGGGAGGACTGGTTCGTATCGGCGCAGATCCAGGGAATCTCATCGATCTCGTTGATGGCCTGATTCTTCCAGTCAATGTAGAAGACGGTGACGTTGGCGGTCAGGCGCCGGTCCAGCCACTGGGTCTTGGCGCCCAGCTCGTAGGTCCAGGCATTCTCCTCCTTGATGATCGCCTTGCCGTTTCTCAGGGCCTCTTCGGTCGCTGCCCGGACGACCGGCGCGTCGAAGTAGCCGTAAAAGAAGCCGCCGGGCTTGTTGCCCTTGGCCACGAGGCCATAGAGGTTAACGTCCTCCGCTGCCTGCCAGCTGACGGTGACCCGGGGGGTGAAGCTGTAGTAGTTGGCCCGGGCCGTAACGCCGTTGGAGGCGCTCTGCTCCGGCGAGTCTTTTGCATAGCGGCCTTCCACGGACACTGTCACCTCCTCGGTGACGTCGTAGTCGAGGCCACCAAAGAAGCCGAGATTTTCCTTGCTGGCCTTGAGGGTCCAGGAGGGCACGCCGTTGATGTAGGGCAGGCCGTACTCAACCCGATTGCAAAAACCGGTGAACTCCCGCTGATACGCCTTGTTGTCCGCATTGAAGTAATAAACGCCCGCGCTGCCGCGGACCGGTTTGTCCTGGGGGGAGTTCACCCGGATCTCTTCCGAGTGGTCATCCCAGGTCTGCACCTCTCCCGAGTCAAAGAGGTTGGCCCAGACCGGGCCGAAATAGGGCGACCGGTCCAGGTCCCGGTAGCTCTCCAGGCGCTGCCGGTTAGCCGTTGCCACTGCCGTGACGTCCCATCCGCCCAGATCCAGCAGGCCTTCGACGAGATAGCGCTGGCTGGTCGTCTGGGTGCCAATGAAGGGTGCGGGGTCTGCCGTTACGAGCGGGGTTCCATTGGCGCCGTAATTCGACGTGGCGCCCTCCCGCAGATCCGCAATGTTGAGTATCGCCCGCAGTCCACCCGGCTTGATCTCGCCACACCACCAGCCGGGCAGGTTGGGGTTCTCGTCCGTCGGCAGGTAACAGTTCAGCTCGGGATGGAAGAGCGACGCGAAGTGCTCATCATCGGACTTGGTGTACTCGGCTTTGGTATTGATCGTCAGATTTTCCGTGGCGATCCAGCTGAGCTTGCCCGTGACGTTCCAGGTGCTTTCCCCGCCGAGATCGGTGAAGTCGTCCTTCACCGTCGACACCGGTGCCCCATTCGGCCATACCGCCCGATACCGGGGATCAAGCTGCACGCAGCCGTCGGCCGCGGTCTGGCCCGGCCTGCAGGGGTTCATCTTGTTCTGCCACTGGCCGTCGAAGGACTCCCAGCTGGCGGAGGCCACAAAGAGCAGCTGGTCGTCGATAAGGGGGCCGCTGAGGTAGCCCGAGGTCTTGTAATCACTGTCGTCGCCCGCCTTCAGATAGAGCTGACCCTCTATCTCATCAGGGTTGGGCGCCTTGGTGATGTAGTTGACTGCACCCGCGAACGCGCCTCGCCCGAACTTGGCCGCCTGGGGGCCCCGCAGAATCTCCACGCGCTCCAGGTTGTCGACCGTGAGGGCGCCGGCCGTGCCGCTGACGTAGGCGCCATCGACGAAAAACGCGACGTTGCCCTCAGTGCCAAAGTTTGCCAGCGGCGTGAACTGGCCCCGGATGCTCGGCGCGTCCAGTCGCCGGCCCACGGAATTCCGATTGAAGCTGAAGTTCGGGGTGAACGTGGCGACGTCATAGGCGGACTGGATGTTGCGCACCCGCAGGCTCTCGGGGGTAAAGACCGCCACTGACAGCGGGATTTCCTGGAGTGACTCTTCCCGCTTGCGGGAGGTCACCACGACCTCGTCGAGAGCCTGCTGGGCGTTGGCCGGTGCCGCGAGGCTAAGGCACATGGCGATCAGCCACGTGAGATTGAAGCAGGCGCTAACCTTCTTGATGGCCATTCTCGACTGTCCCCCCGGACCAGTTCATGTACTGGAAGTCTCCCCCTTACGCGGGCACGGCACGCAGCCAGGCGACGATAGCAGGCTTGATGGCCATGACCCCCGCATTTTCCCGCCCGTCCATTTTGCCCAGCCCGCTGAAGTCGCTTCGGGAAATATACCCCGCCTCGAGTACGGTCAGCCCGGCCTCCTGGCAGGTCCGGGCCACCGCTCACCGCCGGCCTTGCCCGCTTCGAACTTGGGGATCTTCCGCCGCCAGATGCCATAGGGCGTGTCCGCCACCAGATACAGCCGCCCGCCCGGCGCGAGCCAGTCCGCCATCTTGCGTACTGAAGCGTCCACCTCCTCGCCGGTGAGAAAATGCAGTACGCGAGAGCACAGGATGGCGCTGAACCGGTTCGCCGGAAAGTCCATGTGGGGCAAGGCCCCTGCCACGAGTTCCAGGTTGGCGAGCTGGTTGGCTGGAACCTTGGTGCGCAGAATCTCGAGGTCCCTGCTGGCCGGCGGTAGTCCGGGACAGTGGGGGGTGGCTGTCACGCGGACGGCACACCACGCGGCGCCGCAGGGCGCCTTGGCGACTCTATATAGTTATGCTTCAACCCTGTGGCCCCGGAGTAACGACGTTGGATAGCAGTCTGGATAGTGGCGAGAACATTGAGTACATCGGTGTGGCACTGCAGGTGTCCGTCAAGGGCGTCAACCGGTGCAAGGACCGGGCCTCCTCCCGGGAGCGCATCAACGAGAACATTCGGCGGATCAGCGAATACACCACGACGGCGGCGAGCTTCCTGCGGTTCTTCTACGGCCTGCCCGTCAGGCTGGTAGCCCTGCCCGAATACGCGGTGACCGGCTTCCCGATGAAGGAGTCAGTCCAGGAATGGCGGGACCGGGCCTGCCTGGAGCAGAACGGCCCGGAGTACGAAGCGCTGGGCAAGCTGGCCCAGGCCAACAACCTGTACCTCTCGGGCAACGTCTACGAGATCGACCCCCACTTCCCGGAATTGTATTTCCAGACCTGCTTTATCATCGCGCCGAACGGCAACGTGATCCTGCGCTATCGGCGGCTCACGTCCTGCTTCGAGCCCACCCCCCATGATGTCTGGGACAAGTACTTGGACATTTATGGTGAGGAAGGCGTCTTTCCCGTCGCCAAAACCGAAATCGGCAATCTGGGTACGATCGCTTCCGAGGAAATCCTCTACCCCGAAATCACGCGTTGCGTGGTCCTGCGGGGTGCGGAGGTGATCCTGCACCCGACCAGCGAGCCGGGCAGCGCGGAACGCACCATCAAGGAAACCTGCCGGCTGGCCCGGGCCATCGAGAACCAGGTCTTCGTGGTGTCGGCCAACACCGCGTCCATCGATGACATCCCGATTCCGCCCTATACCTGCAGCGCCATGTCGAAAATCGTCGATTTCAACGGCCACATCCTGGCCGAGGCCGCCCAGGGCGGTGAGGCGTTCAACTCCAATGCCGTGATGGATATCAGTGCCTTGCGGCGGACCCGCCGCCGCACCGCAATGGCCAACGTGATGTCCCGCCAGCCCTTCGATATCTATGCGAAGAGCTACGCCAGGGCCGATTACCACCAGCCTAACTTCCTGCTTCGGGACGGCAAAGTGATCGAGCCGCCGGCCCGCGAGGCGTTTCGCCGCCGGCAGGAGGGCAACATCGAGCGCCTGGTCAAGGCCGGGTTACTGTAGGAGCGGCTTTAAACGCGACCCAAAGACGTCGCGCCTCAAGCCGCTCCTGCAGTAGACTCATCCCATCTGAGCGGGAGTGCGACTGAATGACTGGATTGACGACTGACCGACGCGGCTTCCTGAAGCACTCCGGGGCCGCGGCAGCGGCAGCCCTCTCGCTCAAGTACATGCCTGGCGACGCCCTCGCAGCCACCGCCGGGGCAGCGCTGCCGGTCTATGGCGCCTGGGAAGACGTGATGCGCCGCAAGTGGACCTGGGACCGGGTCGTCCGGGGCAGTCGGGGCATCAACTGCACGGGCCACTGCGCCTTCAACGTCTACGTCAAAAACGGCATCGTCTGGCGCGAGGAGCAGCAGGGCGAGTACGGCCGCTCCGGCGATGACACCCCGGACTACGGCCCCCGCGGTTGCCAGAAGGGCATGCTCCACGCCAAGTACATGTATGGCAAGCAGCGCGTGCTCTACCCGATGAAGCGGGTGGGCGAGCGCGGCGCAGGCAAGTGGGCGCGGATCACTTGGGACCAGGCGGTCGACGAGATCACTGACAAGTTCCTCGAGCATGCCACCCAGTCGGGCCCGGCTTCCATCACCTTCGCCATGGGCACGCAGATGATCCTGAAGCGGGCCACGTTCACGGCCTTGTTCCGCTTCGCCAACACCACCGGCATCGTCATTCCGGAAACCTTCGCGGGCGTCGGCGACCTGCCGGTCGGCGCCTACATGACACTCGGCTACAACCTGCCCGGCGACAACATGGCGGCAGTCTACAAGTCGAAGTGCGTGCTGATCTGGGCCGCTAACCCGGCCGCCACGCGCATTCCCGACGCGCACTTCTTCTGGGAAGCGAAGTACAACGGCACCGAGGTGGTCACGATCGCCCCGGAGTTCAGCGCCAGCGCCATCCACAGCTCGAAGTGGCTCAACCCGAAGCCAGGCACCGATACCGCGCTCGCCCTGGCGATGGTGCAGACCATCATCGAGGACGGGCTGATCGACCGGGACTACGTCCGCGAACAGACCGACCTGCCGTTTCTCGTGCGCGTCGACAACGGCAAGTTCCTGCGAGCCAGCGACTTTGCCAAAGCCGACGGCGAGAGCGATGACCGGGCCGCCAAGTCGTTCTACTTCTGGGACGAGAATTCCCGCAAGCTCGTGCAGGCACCCGCCACCGGCTTTGGCGACCCGCCGGGCATTGCGCCGCCGGCGCCGCCGGTGCCCCCGTCGCTCGTCCTGAACGGCCTGAAGCCTGCGCTCGAGGGCCGCTGGAAGATCCAGACGAAGGACGGCCGGGTGGAAGTCACCACCGTGTTTGCGATGGTCAGGGAACTCTGCAATCGCGACTACACGCCGGAAAAGTCCCAGGCGATTACCGGCGTGCACGCCGACAACACGCGGGCCGTGGCCCGCAGCTTCGCCAAGTCCGGTGCGGGCATGATTTACGCGGGTTACCGCTCCTGCAAGTGGCTGCACGGTGACAAGCTGCACCGCGCCTGGTTGCTGATGTGCGCTCTGACGGGCAACACCGGCCGCGAAGGCGGCGGCATGCAGACCACGCAGATGGCGAAAGCCGACGGCTTCGCCGCGTTCGTCTTCGCCGGCATCGGTCCACGGGTCAAAGTCGCGGCTATTTCCGTGTGGGACTACGCGCACGGTGACGGCAAAGGGCTCAACGAGAAGACCTACGGCAGCGAGATGGCCGAGCATGTCGACAAGCACTACCACGCGTCGATCAACAACGGGTGGCTGCCGGACTACTCGAAGACCCCGTGGAAGATGGCCTTCATGGCCGGCCACAACACGGCCAACTGGCGCGCTTCCGGCACGCGCTTCCGGGAGACACTGCTGGCGAAGATCGAGACGATAGTCACGATGACGCCCGACATGAGCGTCACGGCGATGTACTCCGACTACGTGTTGCCGGTGGCGCAGCACTACGAACGCCACGACTTCGTGATGGAGGGCCGCACGCCGTATATCCAGGTGCTCGACCAGGCAGTGCCGCCGCTCGGCGAGTCGGAGGACGACTGGTCCATCATGGCGCGCTTCGCCCGGGCAATCAGTGCCAAAGCGGCGGACCGCAAGCTGCCGCTGGTGCAAGACGTGCTGCACGGCAAGCCCATCGAGCACGACTACAGCAAGGTCAATGAGCTGTTTACGCTCAACGGCAAGATCCAGAGCACCAAGGACATTATCCAGTTCCTGATCGACAATTCCGAGGGCATTCCGAAGATCAGCTTCGAGGAACTGCAGCAGCGAGGCTTCGTGCGCGGCGACGACTCGGCCGATGTCCAGTTCGGCGAGAAGTCGCCGTACAGCTACGAAGTCCTGGCCAGCACCCGCGACAAGAAGCCCTACGCCACGCTCACCGGCCGGCAGCAGTTCTATTTCGACCATGACTGGTTTCTGAGCGAGGGCGAAGCCTTGCCCGTGCACGTGGACCCGCTGGCCGTGAAGGGTTACACCCTGCGGCTCACGATGGGCCACGCCCGGCACGGCATCCACAGCATGTGGCGCGACGACGCCTTTCTCCTCAGCCTGCAGCGGGGCGAACCGGACATCTATGTAAATCCGGACGACGCCAAGAGGCGGGGCGTGAAGGATGGCGACCTGATCCGCACCTTCAATTCACTGGGGTCGTTCATCGCCATGGCCCACGTCAGCTCGAGCATGCAGCCCGGCCAGATGTTCATGTTCCACGGCTGGGACCCGATGATGTTCCGCGGCCGGCAGAACTTCGGCGCCGCCATTCCGACCGCGGGGCTGCTGAAGCCGACGTCGCTGGTGGGCAACTACGGCCACATCGGCTATCGCGCGCCGGAGTACGTGCCCAACCAGACCTATCACGACCACACGGTCGATTTCGAGAAACACGTACCTGCTGCCCAAGCCGCACGCGCCCCGACCGGCGCGACCACTGTTCTCGCGACCGCGACTGATCGCGACTGATCGCGCCTGAAGGCGCTCCTACCGGCGCTCCTACCGGCGCTCCCAGAGAGAGGCAAGCAAGAATGTCCCGTCAGATAGCCATGGTCATCGACCTGAACAAGTGCATCGGCTGCCAGGCCTGCACCGTAGCGTGCAAGTCGCTGTGGACCGATGAGGAAGGCCAGGAGAACATGCTCTGGAACAACGTCGAGACCAAGCCGGGGCCCGGCTATCCCAGGGAGTGGGAAGCCAAGGGCGCCAAGTCCGGCTGGAAAGACGGCCAGCTGCAGTACGGCGACCTGCACGCGGCGGAGCACTTTGGCAGCGTCTCACCGCTGAATCACGAAGAGGTGTACTTCAAGGGCACGGAGGAGCGGCTGCAGCGCAAGGAGCCGCTGACCAACGGCGCCAACTGGGACGAGGACACGAGCTCCGGCGACTACCCGAACAACTACCACTTCTATCTGCCGCGGCTGTGCAATCACTGCACCAAGCCGGCCTGCCTCGAGGCCTGTCCGGTGCGGGCCATCTACAAGCGCGAGCAGGACGGGATCGTGCTGGTGGACCAGGACAAGTGCCAGGGCTTCCGTCTGTGCAACCGGGCCTGCCCCTACGACAAGGTCTACTATAACTACGTCAAGCGGAAGTCGCAGAAGTGCATCTTCTGCTTCCCGCGCCTGGAGCAGGGCATCGCGCCCGCCTGCGCCCGCCAGTGCCCCGGCCGCCTGCGTTTCGTCGGCTTCCTGGAAGACCTGGACGGGCCGATCGCCAAGCTGGTCTATCAGTGGAAGGTGGCCTTGCCCCTGCATCCGGAATTCGGCACGGAGCCCAATGTGTTCTACGTACCGCCCATGCTGCCCGCTTCCTTTGACGCGGAGGGGCGCTTCAGCGATGAGCCGCGGGTGCCGACCGATTACCTGCGTTACCTGTTCGGCCCGGGTGTGGACCAGGCGCTGATTACGCTCGATGCGGAGATGGACCGGACGAAGGCTGGCAAGCAGTCCGAGCTGATGGACCTGCTGATCGCGAAGGACTGGAAGTCGCTGTTCAACATCACCGACGTGCAGATCACGTCGTCCACCGGCGCCGCGACCTCGTAGGAGCGCGTTCACGCGCGACGCCCCTCGGTCAGGTAACCGAGATATCAAGCTGACCTTCGGTGCGCGCAAACAGACGTGTGCCGTCGGACAGCTCGACGACGATCTCGTGGTTATCGGCTTTGAGAACCCGGGCGATGGAAAGTCCTTCAATCAGCGCACCGATCCGCCGCGCTTGGTCATCCGTGCGCTGCTGCCGACTTTTTTTGGACCGCTCGGGCGCTGTCATCAGAACTGTTCCTTCAGGCGGCCGTTTGACCAGACCGCCCTGTCACGTTGACCATTCTCGAAGTCTCTGACGGTTTTATACACCTCCCAGTGGTCACCGTGCAGCAGGTCCTTCTGCCAGATTGCGCCTGTACCCCGATGCCGGCGAGCACGGCGACCGCGAACGGGCTCGAACCTGCCGGGTTGGACGTCGGGGGTCTCTTCCATAACGTGGAAACGAGCCCAGGTGGACCCGATAACTCCCGTCGAGCCGGGAAACCCGCGATTTCACGCAATTTCCTATACTCACTACCATGACTGCCGAACTTATTCGTCTCATCCACATCGTCAGCTCCGCCCTGATGTTCGGCGTCGGCATCGGGGCCTTCTGGTTCATGGTGACGGCGGCCCGGTCCGGGAGCCCTGCCGCCATCGCCGTCACCACCCGCAGCGCCGTGCGCGCCGAGTGGTTCATCGCGGCGCCGGTCGCCCTGGTCCAGCCAACGACGGGCTACCTGCTGATGCTGCAGCTGGGCTATTCATTGCAATCGAGCTGGTTCATCGCCGTGGTGGCGCTCTACATCATCGCGGGGATGTGCTGGGTGTACCTGGTGAAGACCGAGCTGAAGCTGCGGGATCTGGCAGCAGCGCACGCGACGGCCACAGTGGTGCCCGCCGGGTTTTCTCCACTTTTCCAGCGCTGGATGTGGCTGGCGCTGGGCTCGTTTGCCGGTGTGCTGGCGATCTTCTGGTTGATGGTGTTCAGGCCGGGGCTCTGAGTTATGGTTAGGGCGTCGGTTGATAGTCAGGCCGCTTGACCACCATGATCACTGAACGAGGAGCCTGAGTGTCCGAGAAGGAAGCCACCGCTCGTATCAAGATCAACAGGCTGCTCGAAGCAGCCGGCTGGCGCTTCTTTCCTGCAGGTGCCCAGCCCGCCAACATTCGTCTCGAACCCAGCGTCACGATCAAGTCGGCCGACCTCGACGCGCTCGGCGACAATTTCGAGAAGGCCAGCAAGGGCTTCGTCGACTTCCTCTTGCTGGACACCAAGGGTTTCCCACTCATCGTTCTCGAAGCCAAGGCCGAGGACAAGAATCCGCTGGTTGGCAAGGAGCAGGCTCGCAAGTACGCCCGATCGCAGAACTGCCGCTTCATCATCCTCTCCAACGGCAACCTGCACTACTTCTGGGACTCGAGCGCGGCAACCCCTACGTCATCACCTCGTTCCCGACACCCGACTCGGTCATCGGCTACCAGAAGGTCACGCCAGATCCCCGGCGCCTGATCGCGGAGCGGGTGGGCGAGGACTACATCGCTCTCACGCAGCGCCCGGGCTACCCGTCGGAGGCCGGGTGGAAGAACGAGGCGGAACGGCCCGGCTACATTCAGGCCAACAAGCTCCGCTTTCTCCGGCCCTATCAGCTCAAGGCGATCCACCGCCTGCAGGCCGCAGTCGGAGACGGCAAGGACCGTTTCCTGTTCGAGATGGCCACCGGCACCGGCAAGACCCTGGCCGCCGCCGCTGTCATCAAGCTCTTCCTGCGCTCCGGCAACGTAAGGCGGGTGCTGTTCCTGGTGGACCGCCTGGAGCTCGAAGACCAGGCCAGGAAGGCTTTCGCCGCGGTGCTGTCTGCCGACTTCCAGACAGTCATCTACAAGGAGAACCGGGACGACTGGCGCCGCGCAGAGATCGTCGTCACCACCGTGCAGTCCCTGCTCTTCAACAACAAGTACCAGAAGCTGTTCTCGCCGACCGACTTCGATCTCGTCATCTCCGATGAAGCGCACCGCTCCATTGGCGGCAACGCCCGCGCGGTATTCGACTATTTCATCGGCTACAAGCTTGGCCTGACCGCGACGCCGCGCGACTACCTGCGGCGGTTCGACAACTCGAACCCGGGGACGCGTGACCCACGCGAGGCCGAGCGTCGCTTGCTGCTCGACACGTACCGTACGTTTGGCTGCGAGAACAGCCAGCCGACCTTCCGTTACTCCCTGCTCGACGGCGTGAAGGAGGGCTACCTCATCAACCCTACTGTGGTCGATGCTCGCACCGGCATCACAACGCAGTTACTCTCCGAGCAGGGCTTCGTCGTCTCGTTCACGGACGACACCGGCGAGGACCAGGAACAGGTCTTCAAGCAGCGCGAGTTCGAGAAGCGCTTCTTTTCTGACGCCACGAACCAGCTGTTCTGCAAGTCGTTCCTCGAAAACGCCCTGCGCGATCCCGTCAGCGGCGAGATCGGCAAGTCGATCATTTTCGCGGTCAGCCAGAACCACGCGGCCAAGCTCGCGCACATCCTCAATCAGATGGCTGACCGCATGTTCCCGGGCAAGTACCAATCGGACTTCGCCGTGCAGGTGACCAGTCAGATTCCCGACGCCCAGCAGTTCACCATCAACTTCAGCAACAACAACCTGCTCGGCTCGGGCAACTTCATCCCGGCCTACAAGACCAGCAAGGCGCG
>ENA-ORBV01003555-ORBV01003555.1-microbial-mat-metagenome-genome-assembly--contig:-NODE-3555-length-31040-cov-4.547040_pt1 | contig 31040 bp, 24 predicted proteins | sample MGYA00237777_ERZ505514 | MGnify/ENA primary metagenome ERZ505514 (study PRJEB26160, sample SAMN06269048) | microbial mat metagenome | isolation source: Oligotrophic lake microbial mat | place... | reverse complement strand
GACGTCCAGGGGTAGGAGGGTCCGTGGTCCCACTGCCGGCGGCAGACGCCCGCTTCGGGGCGTCTGCCGCCGGCAGTGGGACCACGGACCCCTACTCCAGCGGCCGCCCCAGCCAGCCGAACATGCGCGAGATGCGCCCGCTCAGCGGATTTCGATCGAGCTGGATGCGGCGCTCGTCGGCGGCGCAGCGGACCACGCCCGAGATGAGCAGGTCGACCAGTTCGGCGCTGGGGTCGCGGTCGCGCGCCCCGGTGCCGAGCACGACCGGCAGATCGAAGATGTCCTTCACCAGCATGGGCAGTCCGCCCAGGGCGCTGGCGCGGCCGACCAGGTGCACTTGCCCGACCTGGCCGATGAGTTCCTGATCGCGCAGCTCTCGCGCGCGCAGGCCGAAGAAGGTGCGTAGCTCGGTGGCGCAGATGCGCGCCGCGGGGGCGATCAGGCGGTGGCGCTCTTGGACCTCGCGCCAGAGATAGAGCTGCCCCTCGTTGTCGCCGCCCGGCGTCTGGGTGCTGAGGTCGACCTCGCGCTTGAGGTCATCGGCCTGGTCGAGCGGTATGCGCAGTTCGTCGGCCAGGCGCTGGCTGAGCTGGTCGCCGCCGAAGTCATAGGTCTGCAGGTGCAGCAGTCGCCCCTTGCGATGGACCATGAGCGAGGTGTGGCGCGCGCCGCAGTCGATGATCACCGTCGAGCCGCGTGGCTTGAGCTTGCCGGCGATGCCATGGTAGAGCGCGATCGGTGGCGCGATCACGCCGTCGAGCTGCAGCGTGCAGTGGTCGAGCAGACCGCCGAGTTCCTCGCGGTAGCCCTTGCGCGCGGTGACCAGCAGGACGTGCCCGGTCAGGCGGCTGCCCTTTTCGCCGACTGGATCGGTGACCTCGCGCTCACCCTGGCGGCTGCGCACCGTCCAGTGCACGGGCAGCGCGTGCAGAAGCTCGCGTTCTTCAGCCAGTGCGTGATGCCGCGCGCGGACCAGCGCCTGGTCCTTCTCGGAGAGCGTCAGCTGCATCTCCTGGCCAAGGTCGGCGTAGCCGGTGCCGATCTGCGAACCGATCGACGGGTCTGACATGGCGATGTAGGCCGAATACGCTTCCACGCCCGCGCCGTCGCAGGCGAGCTGCACCGCGTCAGCGACGGTCTGCTTCTTGCCACGCTCGGACAGGGCATGCCAGTGGCAGTCGATCGGCTTGTGCGCGATCACGCGCTCGCCCTGCACGGGGTGCAGCCAAGCGATGGTGGCCGACACCCGACGGCTCGAGATGAGGATGATGACGAGGAGGTGCTCGGAGTCGATGTCCACGCGCGTCCGCCGCTGGCATCGTTGGCCTTGGTGACCAATGTCCAGGTGCGCTCAGGGGGTGCGTGGTGCGTGGTCCGTGGTCCGTGGTCCGTGGTCGGAGACAGGAGCCAGAGTCCGGCCACCATTCAGTTCCTGCTGTCCGACTGCTGTCCGACCACGGACCACGGACCACGGACCACGCACCCCCACGGACCACGCACCCTACCTCGGGACGAAAACCGGATCCTTGAAACGTACGTTGATCGTCGCGATCCGCGACAGGTCGCCCTGGCAGCGGATGGTGTGCACCAGGTCACGCACCTTGCGTTCGCGGTCGATGCCGAAGCGCACGTCACCGGGCTGACCCCAGACCAGGCGGCTGCCCTGACGGGTGATCAGCACGATCCCGCGTTGATCCTTGAGATCGAGCGGATCATCGAGGCGGATGTCGGCGACCAGGCCGGGCTCGAGCTGCTTCTCGAGACGCGCCCACAGCCACAGCGCTTCGCTCACCCGCTCGGCGCCACCGGTCTCGATGCCACGCAGCACCGGCCGCGGTTGACCCCCGGGCGCTGGCAGGATCGGCGGCAGGATGCGGCCTTCGGCGTCGATCCACGCGCGCGCGCCGGTGGCGAGGATAGCCGGCATCACCGCTTCGCGCAGAGCCAGCGCGATCTCGATCGTTCGACGCTTGCCATCGCTCTGGTGCACGAGGCGCACCTGGCGCACCTCGCGCACCAGCGGCTGGTCGCGCAGCCAGTCGCCGAGATCGACCAGGGTGTCGCGATCGGCCTGGGCCAGCAACTGGCGCGCGCCGGGGAACTTCCGCACTAGCGCCAGCAGATCGCGCTCGGGGATGCGCGGTCCGTCGACGTACACCACGCGCACGCCACCCACCGGCGCCGGGGGCGGGGTGGTGCCGGCAGCGTTCCAGCTGAGTCCCAGCACCAAGCCGGCGGCGGCGAGCGCCGACATGCCCCACGCGCCGAGTTGGCGCCCGGCATGCGACGCCAGTCCGATCGAGGCCAGGCCGGCATGCACGCCCTTGGTGACCAAGCCGGGCACGGCCGCGGGCTTGCGCGGCTTGGCCTTGGCCTTGTCGCCCTTCTCAGGCTTGGGCTTGTCGGCCTTGGCCCGGGGACGGGTCGGCTCGACCTCGCCGCGCAGCGCGGGGATGGCCTCGTCGGTCAGCGGCATGCGCTTGCCTGGTTTGCGCTTGGCGTCGTCACCGAGTTCGTCAAACAAGGCGTCGGGCATCTCGTCGTCGCCGGGCTCGACCGCGGCGGGTTTTCGCCGCGCCTGCTTCTTCAGGCGCGCGGCGGCGGCCAACAGGTCTTCGGCATCGTCACTGGCATCGCGGGGAACATTCATGGCTGGGGTCCTCGGGCGATCGCGCGCGCGGCAAGGCGCTCGATCAGGTCGTCGAAGGTGATGCCGGCGGCGGCCGCGGCTTTGGGTACCAGGCTGGCACCGGTCATGCCGGGCAGGGTGTTGATTTCGAGCACCGCGTAGTCGTCGTCGGCGGTGCGCATGATGTCAGTGCGACTGAGATCCCTGCAGCCGCAGGCCACGTGGGCGCGCACCGCCAGTTCGCCCAGCCGCTGGGCCAGCGGGCCATCCGCGATCGGTCGCTCGACGGTGTCGGTCGCGTGGTACTTGGCATGGTAATCGAACACGCCTTTTGCCTCGATCGCGATCGGCGGCAGCGCGCGCGGGCCGCCGGTCTCGTCGATCACCGCCACCGTGTACTCGGGGCCGGGCAGACGCTCTTCGATCAGGTAACGGCGCGCGCCGACCTCGGCCAGCAGTTCCTCGATCGCCGGCAGCACGAAGCTGGGATTGGCGACCATGCGCAGGCCGACCGAACTGCCGTCATCGGCCGGTTTCAGCACCAGCCCGCCGTGGTGCGGCAGCTTGAGATCCTTGGGCAGGAAGGGCGTGCCGAGGTGAACCTCGACGCCCCACGGCACGCGCACGCCGCGCTCGCCCAGGCGCTTCTTGGCCGCCGTCTTATCCATGCACAGCCGACTGACCGCGGCATCGGAACCGACGTAGGCCTTGCCGAGCCGGTCGAGCGCCGCCTGCAGCGCGCCATCCTCGCCATAGGTGCCGTGCACGTAGTTGAAGGCCAGTGCTCCGGCGCGCAGCCGCGCGGGATCGAGTTCACCCGCGAGATCGATGATCTGCACGTCGTGCCCGCGCCGCGCCAATGCGGCGGCGATGGCGGCTCCTGAGACGCGGCTGACCGCGGCCTCTTTGCCTGGCCCGCCCATGAGGACGTCGACCATCATACCGTGATCCCCTCCAGCTCGCGCGGATGCGCCGTGAGTTCGTCCGGACAGTTCCAGGTCTCGACTTCCATCACCAGCACCACGCCGCGTTCGGCCCAGGCGCGCGCGCGTATGCGGCGGACCAGGACAGCGACATCGGCCGCGGTGGCGCCGCCCTCGTTGACGATGAAGTTGGCGTGCACCGGGCTGACCAGCGCCGCTCCGACCCGGCTGCCCTTCAGGCCGAGTTCGTCGATCAGCTTGCCCGCCGGCACCTCGCGCGACGGGTTCTTGAACACGCAGCCCGCGCTGCGCGCGGCTAGCGGCTGGCTCGCCGCCTTGGCCTGCTTCAGACGGCTGGCGGTGGCCTTGAGCTTCAGCGGATCGTCGCTCGCCAGTTCCAGCTCGCAGCCGAGGAACAGCGTGCCGACCGGCAGCCCGCTCTGGCGGTAGGCAGCGGGCAGCTCGGCGCGCTCCAACCAGCGCGGCGCCTCGTCGCCGGGCAGCACGACCTCGACGCGCGACACCCAGTCGAGCATCCAGCAGGTCGCCGTGCCGGCATTCATGCACAGCGCGCCGCCGACCGAGGCCGGCACGCCAGCGAGCCCCTCGGGTCCGGCGAGACCGGCAGCGATGGTGGCCGACATGAGTTTAGCGAGATCGAGCCCGGCGCCGGCCTGCACGGTCGCGCGACCGCCGCGCAGCGGGCCGACCTCGAGACCGGCGAACGCCGGGCCGAGCACCACCACCGGCTCGGCGACGCCGTCGTCACCGACCAGCAGGTTGGCGCCCTTACCCAGCCAGCGTCGCGGACGCGCGAGCAGTTCGGGCAGGTCGCGGCGATCGTCGAACACGACCAGTTCGGCGGCACCGCCGATGCGCATGGTGGTGTGCTCGGCGAGGCGCGATGGGCGTACACGGTTGCGCGCGAGGAAGTCGGCGGTGAAGGTCATCAGCTTATTACCACTCATCGCCGCAGCAGGCGAGCAGCGCGGTCGAACTGATGTCGCCGCTCGGACCATCAAGCAGCGCTAGCAGCGGCTTCGCCCAGCGCCCGACATCGCCGGCGCCAAGCACCAGGCAGGTGTCGCCCACGCGCGCGTGGCCGGCGACGAAGGCGGCGCACTCGGCGAGGTCGGCGCCGTGCGCGACCAGCCCGGCATCCTCGCCGAGGCCGGCCCGACGCGCGGCGATGGCCTGCGCCAGACGCGCCGATGAGACGCCATCCAGGGGCATCTCGCTGGCGGCGTAGATCGGCGCCAAGGCCACCGCGTGCGCCTGGTCGAAAGCGGAAATGAAGTCGGCGAAGCAGTCGGCCGTGCGCGAGTAGCGGTGCGGTTGGAACAGCACATGCACCCGGCCGCCGCCGAGGCGCGCGGCGGCGATCGTCGCACGCACCTCGCTCGGGTGGTGGCCGTAGTCCTCGACCACACGGATGCCGCGCGCGACCCCGTGCACGGTGAAGCGTCGGTCGACACGTTCGCAACGGGCGAGCGCGCCGATATCCAGCGCGGGCGCGACGAGGCGCCCAGCGGCCACCGCCATGAGCGCGTTATGCACCATGTGCGCGCCGGGAATCGGCACCACCAGCTCGCCGATGTCAGCGCCAAAAGCGCGCACCCGGCAATGGCTGCCGTCCGCGCCCAGTTCGAGCGCGGTGGCGCTGTAATCGCCCTCGGTCAGGCCGCAGGTGATGACGCGGCAGGTGAGACCGGAGGTGACGCGCGCCGACATGCCACCCGTGGGCAGGATGGCCGCGCCGTGGGCCGGGATGTGGCGCAGCCAGGCGTTGAAGGCGTCTTCGAGCCCTGCGAACGAGCCATAGTGGCGCAGGTGCTCGTGGTCGAGATTGGTGACGATGGCGATCTCGGGCGAGACGTGGGCGAAGCTGCCATCGCTTTCGTCGGTCTCGGCGACAAAGAGGTCGCTCTTGCCGGCACGCGCACCGCCTTGGCCGAGCGAGGCGACGCCGCCGCCGACCATCACCACCGGATCGGCACCGGCCTCGGTCAGCAGGTGGCCGAGCATCCAGGTGGTCGAGGTCTTTCCGTGGCTGCCCGACACCGCCAGGGTGCGCGCGCCCTGCATGAGCTGGACCAAGCACTGCCCGCGGGTGGTGACCTGGATGCCCCGCCGGCGGGCGCACGCGATCTCGGGATGGTCGGGGCCGATGGCGCTGGTGTACACCACCAGATCGGCGTCAGTGACATGGGCGGGGTCGTGGCCGATGGCGATGCGCAATCCGCGAGCGCGCAGGCGACGCAAGGCGGACGAGTCGTCGCTGTCGCACCCCGAGACCGTGGCGCCGGCCTCGAGCAGGAGCGGCACCAGGGCGCCGACCCCCGCTCCGCCGATGCCCATGAGGTGGACGTGGCGACCGCGGAACAGGCTGCAGATCATGGCGTCACCCCCGGATTGCCGGCGCGGGCCCGCTGGAAGCGCGCGCGCGAAGCGGCGCGATCCCGCGGCAGGCGCCGGCGATCGACGCGGTCGACGAGGTCAGCGACATGCGCGGCGGCATGCGGCCGTGCCAGTGCGAGCGCATGCGCGCCCATCGCCGCCACCGCGCCGCGGTCGGCAAGCAACCCTTCGACCGCGCTGGCGAGGTCATCGCCGCGGGTGGTCGCCTGCGGCAGCACGCGCGCACCACCGATGCGTTCGACTGCGCGCGCATTGGCGGTCTGGTGGTCCTCGGCCGCCCACGGCAGCGGGACATAGAGCGCGCCGATGCCGCCGGCGCACAACTCGGCGACGGTGGTGGCACCCGCACGTGACAGCGCCAGGTCGATGCGGTCGTAGAGCGCGGGCATGTCGGCGACGAAGCCGAACACCTCGCAGGTCGCGGCGCCGGGCCCGCCGAAGCCGGCGCTGGCGTAGGCGGCGGCGACGCGCTCGCGATCGTCCTCGCCGGCGATGTGGACGAGGTGCAGGTCGGCACGGGTGGCCAAGCGCGCGGCGGCGCCGAGCACGAGATCGTTCAGGCTCTTGGCGGCCAGGCTGCCGCCCACCACCAGCAGGCGCAGGCGCGGTTCATGGCCGCGCGCCGCCGGGCGGATGACGCGCACCGGGTTACCAAGCAGGCGCACGCGGCCCACGGGCAACTCTGCCGCCGCTTCCGGAAACTGGGTGACCACCGCGTCAGCGAAGCGGGCGAGCAGGCGGTTGGTGCGACCGGGACGGGCGTTCTGTTCGAGCACGATCAGCGGCCGGCGGGTCAGGGGCGCGAGCAATCCCGGCAGCAGTGCGGCATAGCCGCCGAGGGCCACCACCACGCGGGGTGGCCGATGCGACAGTTCCCGGAAGCAGGCCCAGGCCTGGCCCAGCGCCGCGATGATCCAGCGCGGGCTGGTCGGCCGGGGCCGCGACAAGCCGTAGGGCAGGAGCGTGATGCCGGCATTCGGTACCAGTTTGGCCTCGATGCGCTGCGGATCGCCGATCCAGCGCAGGCCCGTACGACCGCGGGCGCGCAGAGCCGCAGCCACCGACAGCCCGGGCAGGACGTGGCCGCCGGTGCCGCCACCGCAGAAGAGGATGCCGTCAGGGTGCATGGGGGTGCGGGGTCCGTGGTCCGTGGTCGAAGAAGACGAGACAAATGTCGAGACTGGCCAGGTCATGGCGACAAGACCAAGCAGCGAGTAGCGGCGGTGTGATGACCACGGACCACGGACCACTCACGCCTTGGCCTCCATGCTCGCATGCAGTCGCCAGGCCGCCGAGCCGACCACCGAGGCGCCGATGCGGCTGTTCGAGGTCCGGCGGCCGGTGCGCGCCGAGGAACGGGCCACCGCGTCGAGCACACCGATCAGCACCAGGCAGACGACCATGCTCGAACCGCCATAGCTGATGAACGGCAGGGTCAGGCCCTTGGTCGGCACGGTGCCAGTGACGACCAGCATGTTCCAGAACGCCTGCACGCCGAGCACCATCGTCGCGCCCACCGCGAGCAGGCGCTGGTGGCGGTCCTTGGCGTTGGCGGCAAGCATGAGTCCAGTGACGATCAGCGCGAGGAAGGCGCCAGCGACGAGCACACCACCGACCATGCCGAGTTCCTCGCAGATGACTGCGTAGATGAAGTCGGTGTGCTTCTCGGGCAGGAAGGCCATCTTGGCGCTGCTCTGGCCGAGGCCGACGCCGAACAATCCGCCGCTGCCGATGGTGATCAGGCTCTGACGCAGGTGATAGGCCGCCGGCCCCTCGCTGTTCCAGGGATCCCAGAAGGCGAGCATGCGGTCGCGACGATACGCGACCTGGTAGATGGTGACGTAGGAGAGCGGCGGCAGGAAGGCCAGACCCATGCCGACGAAGTAGTCCCAGCGCGCGCCACCGAAGAAGAACATCACCGCCAGCACCACGGTCATCACCAGCACCGAACCGAGGTCTTTGGTCAGGTAGATCAGCCCCGCGACGATGGCGAAGCCGACCAGCGGCAGCAGCACGCCGTACCAGAACACCCGCACCTTCTCGGCGACCCGGGTCAGGTGCCAGCTGATCGCCAACACGAGCGCGACCTTGGCCAGTTCGGCGGGCTGGAGATTGATCGGCCCGAGGTCGATCCAGCGTTTGGCGCCATTGATCTCGCGCCCGAGGACATGCACCGCGAGCAGCAGGCCGACGCTGATGGCGATCGCCAGCATCACCACCCAGGTCTTGCCGAGGCGCTCGCTGCCCCACCAGCTGACCAGCGCCGCCGCACCAAGGCCGACCAGCAGCGCCAGGGCCTGCTTGACTAGGTAGCCGTAATTGAGGGCGAGGCCGGACTTGCCGCTCATGCCGGCGGTGGTCGATGCGACCATGACCATGCCCACGCCGCACAGGGCGAGCACGATCACCCAGAGTTGGATGCGCAACCATCTGACGGAATTCATAGGAGAGGTCCGTGGTCCGTGGTCTGTGGTCCGTGGTCGAAGAATGCCGAGACCGAGGTTGATGGCGGAGAGTGAAGAGTGTGGTTCGCGTCTCGCCCACGCTGGAGCGGACCACCGGCTCTCGACGCCCCAAGGCGGGCGTCTGCCGCCGGCAGTGGGACCACGGACCACGGACCACGGACCGGGGCAATCATCTGAGCTTCAGCGTCGCGAGGGCGAACAGGGCGAAGAGCGCGGCCACGATCCAGAAGCGCAGGACGATCTTGGACTCGGGCCAGCCCTTGTACTGGAAGTGGTGGTGCAGCGGTGCGCAGAGGAAGATGCGCTTCTTGTTGCGCAGGCGGTAGCTGGCGATCTGCAGGATCACCGACAGCGCCTCGACGAAGAAGATGAATCCGACCAGCAGAACGAGGAACTCTTGACGGGTATTGAGCGCGGCCAACGCCAGCACGCCGCCGAGCGCCTGGCTGCCGGTGTCGCCCATGAAGACCTCGGCCGGCGCGCCGTTGAACCACAAGAAGCCGAGGCAGGCGCCGGCGACGGCGGCGAGGAACACCGCCACCTCCTGCCCACCCGGCACATAGAGGATCTTGAGCCACTGGGTGGTGTCGACGCGCGAGGTCAGGTAGGCGATGACCATGAACGCCAACGCCGCGATCAGCATGGTGCCCGAGGCCAGGCCATCCATGCCGTCGGTGAAGTTGACCGCATTGGCGCAGGCGAGTTGCACCAGCATGCTCCACAAGATCCACCACAGCCCGAGGCTGAGCGCGTACTGCAGCGGCAGGAAGGGGAAGGCGAGTTCGTGCACACCAAGCGGGACCAGGAAGCTCACGTGATTGCCGGCGGCGTCGCGCGCATCCGAGACGTGCTTGAACACATGCACGCTGCCGAGGGTGTCGACGAACTTCCCAGCGAGGATCGCGGCGTTGTGCTGGTTCAGCCACCACAAACAGATGCCGCAGCCGAGCGCGACCGCGAACTGGATCGCCAGCTTGGTCGACGCCGGGATGCCCTTGGCGCCTTTGAATATCTTGGCGCGGTCGTCGAGGTAACCGACCAGCCCGAAGCCGCCCATGCCCAGCACCATCAGCCAAGTGCGGACCTCGGTCAGATCGCACCACAGCAACGCGGTGAGGGCGATGCAGCCGATGATGCCGAGCCCGCCCATGGTGGGGGTGCCAGCCTTGGCGGCGCGCATCGCGTCGACCACCGCCGCCTCGCCCTTCGAGCCCTGCTCGCCGAACTTCTTGTGCTTCAGCCAGCGGATGAGCGGCGGCATCACCAGCATCATCAGCACGAAAGCGGTCAGCGCGGCGAGCACCACGCGGGCGGTGACGAAGCCGAAGAGCCGGAACGGTCCGAACCAGGCTTCGAGGTGTTCGAGGTAGCGCAGCATCAGCGGGCCCATCCCGCGGCGATCGTCGCCACCACCGCTTCGAGCCCGGCGGAACGGCTGGCCTTGACCAGCACCGTGGTCGGCCCGGCGGCGAGGCGGGCGATCACGGCGGCTGCCGCCGTGCCGTGCGCGTCGTGGTGTTCGTGGTCAGGCCCACCGGCGGCGCGATAGCCATCAGCGATCAGCCTGGCGCGCGGGCCGACGGTGATCAGCGGCAGGCCGCGCACGGCGGCCTCGGTGCCGACCAGTCGGTGGCCGGCATCATTTTCATTACCCAGCTCGCCCATCGCGCCGAGCACCGCGAGGCGCCGGCCGGAATGGCCGACCAGCACGTCGAGACCGGCGATCATGCTGCCCGGATTGGCGTTGTAGGTGTCGTCGATGAGGGTGTGCGTGCCGAGCGTGCGCGCCTGCAGGCGGCCGCCCACGGCGCGCACCATGGCCAGGCCGGCAAGCGCGCTGGCGGGGGCGACGCCGGCGGCGACCGCGGCCTGGAAGGCGAGCATGGCGTTGGCCAGATTGTGCGCGCCGAGCAGCCCGATCCGCGCCGAACCATCGGCGGTGCGCACGATGACGGCCTCGTTCTCGACCGCGCCGGTAACCGGACAGGCGGCGGAACCGACTTCGACGAGCTGGCGGCCCGCGGCATTCGCGCGCACCGGCGCCAGCAGCTGGTCGAGACTGAGGCCGGCGCGACGCGCATGCGCCTCGATCCCATGCAGGCCGATCAGCGCCGGCGCACCCGCGGGCAGCGCGGCGAACAGTTCGCTCTTGCCGATAGCGACGCCGGCGAGGCCGCCGAAGCCTTCGAGATGGGCCGGGCCGAGCGTGGTGATGACGCCGACATCGGGGCGTACGATCGCGCTCAGGGCCGCGATCTCGCGCTGATGGTTGGCGCCCAGCTCGACCACCGCATAGGCGATGTCGGCCGGGGCATTGAGCACGGTCAGCGGCACGCCGAGCTGGTTGTTGAGATTGCCGTGCGTGGCATGCACCGCGCCCGCCGCTGCACAGGCGGCAGCGAGCAACTCCTTGGTCGTGGTCTTGCCGTTGGAGCCGGTGATCGCGATCCAGGTCGCGCCGCGATGGCGGCGACGGTACTCGGTGGCGAGCGCGCCCAACGCGGCGACGGCGTCGGCGACCACCAGCACCGGCACCGCCAGGGTCAGTGGCCGCGCCGCCAGGATCAGGGCCGCGCCGCCCGCCACAGCGGCCGGCGCGAAATCGTGGCCATCGGCCTTGGCCCCGGGCAGGCAGGCGAACAGGCAACCTGGCGCAACGGCGCGGCTGTCGATGGCGGCTCCGCGCAGCTCGACGTGCTCGCCGGCTCCGTGCCAGCGCCCACCGGTCAGCGCCTCGGCCTCGCGACGGGTCAGCAGGAAACGACCGGCGGCAGGAATGGCGTGCGGGCCGCTCATGGCTGCCTTTCCAGCGCGCGCACCGCGGTGCGATCATCCCACGGCTCGATGCGGCCTTGGATTTCCTGCGTCGTCTCGTGGCCCTTGCCGGTCACCACCACCACGCCATCGGCTCCGGCGAGGTCACGGGCGAGGCGGATGGCGGCGGCGCGGTCGAGCTGCACGACGAAGGCGGCGCCAGTCGGGACCGCGCCGTGCCGGTGCCAATGCACGCCGGTTCCGGCGGGCAGGCCGGCGATGACATCCTCGGCGATGCGCTCGGGTGACTCGCCACGGCTGTTGTCGGTGGTCAGCACCGCGAGATCAGCGCCGAGCGCGGCGCAGCCCATCGGCCCGCGCTTGCCGCGATCGCGATCGCCGCCGCAGCCGAACACGCAGACCAGACGGCGGCCGGGGTGGGCCTCGCGCAGGGCCTCGACCATCAGCGCGATCGACTCGGCCGTATGCGCGTAATCGACATAGGTCATGGGCGCGACGCCGCAGCGCTCGAGCCGGCCCGGCACCGGCGGCATATCGGCGAGCCGGGCGAGAGCGGTGGGCAGGGCCACGCCGGCGGCATGCGCGAGCAGCGCCCCGGCGGCGGCGTTGAAGGCGTTGAAGCTGCCCGGCAGAGTGACGGGTAGCGGATGGTCGGCCCCCTCCCATTGCAGGCGCCAGCCATCAGCCACTCGCACGATGCGCGCCGCGCCGCGCCCAAGACCGAGCCCGAGCGGCTCGGCCCCGACCGCGCGCACGGCGTGCGCCACCACGGCGTGGCGCGGGTCGTCGGCATTGATCACGCAGAGCGCGCCGGGTGCGAGCCAGCGCACGATCGCCAGCTTGGCGGCGAGGTACGCGGCGATCGAGCCGTGATAGTCGAGGTGGTCGCGACCAAGGCCGGTGAAGGCGAGCCCGCTCAGGCGCAGCCCGGCGAGACGCTGCTGATCACCGGCGTGGCTCGATATCTCGAGCGCCACCCCGGGACAGGTGGTGGGCAGGGCGGCGAGGAAGGCGTGCAGCTCTTCCGGCGCCGGCGTGGTCTGCGTCGCCGGCCGCTCACTGCTGCCATCGTGCCAGCCAACGGTGCCGATGCGCGCGGCGCCAGCGCCCATCGCCCACCACGCGCAGTGTACGGTGGTCGATTTGCCCTTGGTGCCGGTGACAGCGAGCAGCGACAGATGACCACGGTCGAGCCCATGCGCCGCCGCGCTGGCGCGAGCGAAGGCCCAGCGCGCATGCGGCACGCCGAGCTGCGGCGCGTCGACCCCGGTCGCATGCTCGGCAGCCACCGCCACCGCGCCGGCCGCCAGCGCACGCTCGGCGTTGGTCGTCTCATCGCCACCGGCGGCGACGAAGACATCGCCGGGATGGACGCGGCGGCTATCGCGCGCCACGCCGGCGACCTCGTCCGGCAGCGCCGCGCCGTCGACCGCTTGGCCGGCGAAGAGTCGTTCGGGACGCATCAGCGCACCGCCTCGGCGCCCAGTGCCAGGTCGAGCACCGGCTGATCCTGAATCACGCGCAGGTGCTCGAGCGAGAACTGCAGCACCTTCTGCACCACCGGCGCCGCGGTCTCTCCGCCGTAATGGCCGTTCTCGCGCGGATCGTCGACCACCACCAACGCCAGCAGTTCGGGGCCGCGCTGCGCGCTAGCCGGGGCCCAGCACACGAACGAGCCGACATGGTGGTCGTCGTTATAGCGGCCATCGACGACCTTGACCGCGGTGCCGGTCTTGCCCGCCGCGCTGTAGCCGACCAAGTCGTTCTTCTTCGCCGTGCCCTCGGTCATGGTGTGGGTCATCGCCTCCTGGATCTGCAGGGCGTCATGGTCGCGGTAGATGCGGCGCGCGGGCGGCAGGATGGGCAGCGCCAGCTCGACCTCGGCGCCCTCGGCATCGACCTGCCACACGCGCTTGACCAGGCGCGGGGGCAGCCAGGTGCCACGGTTGGCGATCGCCGCATGCGCCAGCGCCATCTGCAGCGGGGTCACCATCAGTTCGTAGCCCAGCGCCACCGAGGGGATCGAGCCCGACTCGGTCCAACGTGCGGCCGGATGGACGAGGCCGCGATCCTCGCCGGGCAGGCTGATGCCGCTCTGCTGGCCGAAGCCGCAGCGCCGCACCCAGTCCGACATGCGCGCCGTACCCAGGCGCTGCCCGATCTTGACCGCCAGCACGTTGTCGGAGAGGGCGATGCCTTCGATAAGGGTCAGGAACTGATGGCCGCCATGTTTCCAGCTGTGGTCCTTGACGGGTTTCGAACGGCCGGCGACGCGATAAACGCCGTTTTCGCAGAACACGCGCTCGTCCCAACGCGCCAGGTTCTCAGCCACCGCCGCGCCGATGAGCAGCGGCTTGATGGTCGAGCCGGGCTCGTAGGGGAACTGGAGGACGTTGTTGCGCTTGGCCACGTCGCTGAGCTGGGCCAGCTGACGCGGATCGAAGGTCGGCCAGCTCGCCATCGCCACGATCTCGCCGGTGGCGGGTCGCAGGACGATGCCGGCCATGCCGGTCGGCTTGTGTCGGGCGACGGCTTCCGCCATGGCCTCTTCGAGTTTGCGTTGGATGAGCACATCGAGAGTGAGCTGGACATGCGCGCCCGGCCGCGCCGGGCGGCTTTCGTGGTCGATCACGCTCGGCGCGCCGAGCGCGTCGACGGCGATGGTCTCTTCACCCGGGGTGCCGCGCAGCTGGGCGTTGAGCTGCTGCTCGATGCCCGCGCCGCCGTCGCCATCGTTGAGCACGAAGCCCAGCACGTGCGCCGCCAGCGAACCCTCGGGATAGGTGCGCATCGATTCGCGGTGCAGCGCCAGGCCGGCGATCGGCGCCAGACCCGAACCCTTGGGCGGCTTGATCATCAGGCGGACCGCCTCAGCCTGCTCGTCGTCGAGTCCCTTGGCGATCTTGCGGCCATTGAAACGCGACTCGAACTGCTTGCGCAGCTCGTCACGCGGGATGCCGAGGATGCGGTTCAGCTCGATCGTCGCGCGCAGCCGGTCGTCCATGTAGCCGGGATCGGCGTAGAGCGTCCACCGCCCATCGCTGACGGCGAGCGGCGTGCTGCTGGCATCATAAAGGTTGCCGCGCGCCGCCTGGATCTCGAGTTTGCGCAGGCGCTGGGCCACGCCGCGCTCGGCGAGATGCTCGCCGGACTTGACCTGCAGAAGGTACAGGCGCAGCACGACCACGGCGAACAGCGCCACGAACACCAGGGTGGTGAGGGCGATGCGCCAGGGCTGGGCGACGACGGGTACGGCGGCTTCGGACATCGGATGATTCAGCGGCGGCGGCGATCGACCGCGGCCAGGGTGGGGCGCTCGGGCGGCATGGTGACGACGGGTGTCTCGCCAGGGCGGGCGAGGGGCAGTTGCAGGCGGCGCACGGTCTCGGCCAGCACGGGCGGGCTGGTCTGCCAGTCGACCGCCGCGCGCAGGCGAGCGTTCTGGAAGTGCAGCTCGGTGCGTGCCTTGAGGTCGGCACCACGCTGCTTCTGCAGGACGGCCTGCTCGTTGCCGAGCAGCGCGGTCTTGATCGCGATCACCAACGCCATGGTCATCCAGGCGCCGGCGAGCAGGGCATGCAGGTGGACGCTGCGCATACAGGGCTCCTCAGGCTGCGCGCTCCGCCCAGCGAAGCTTGGCGGAGGCGGAGCGGCGGTTGATGGCGAGTTCGGAGTCGGAGGCGGTGACGACCCGGCGCGCGGCGTCGGCGTAGACGCCGGCCCGGCGCGCGTCGCGGAAAGATTCCTTCACCGCGCGGTCTTCGAGGCTGTGGAAGCTGATCACCACCGCGCGGCCGGCGGGGGCGAGCACCTCGGGCAGGCGCGCGAGCAGGCGCGCGAGCTGGCCGAGTTCGTCGTTCACCACGATGCGCAGGGCCTGGAAGGTACGCAGCGCGGGGTGGCGCGGCTGGTGGCCGGGCACGGCCGAGCGGATCACCGCCGCAAGGTCGACGGCGCGCTCGATGCGGCCCGCCTCGCGCTCGCGCTTGATCGCGCGCGCGATGCGTCGGCTGAGCCGGTCCTCGCCATATTGGAAGATCACGTCAGCCAATTCGTCCTCGCTCAGGCGGTCGATCAGGTCCAGGGCGGTCTCGGGGCAACCCTCGCCCATGCGCATGTCGGCTGCGGCATCGGCGGCGATACCGAAGCCGCGGGAAGGGTCGTCGAGCTGCAGGCTCGACACGCCGAGGTCGGCGAGCACGCCCGCGAAGCGCTCACCCTCGGCCGCGCAGCGCTCGACCGCTTCGGCATAGGTCCCGCCGGTGGCGGCGAAGCGGTCGCCGAAGCGTGCCAGGCGGGCGGTGGCCAGCGTCCGCGCGCGCGGATCGCGATCGACGCCGACCACGTGCGCGCCGGCATCGAGCATGGCCTCGGCATGACCGCCGAGGCCGAGGGTGCAGTCGAGCACGCGCGCGCCGGGCGACAGGCGCAGGTGCTCCAGCACCTCGGCCAGCAACACCGGGTGGTGCAGCCGGCCGGCTTCCTGCGCGCCCTCGTGCGCGGGATCAGGCACCGGCGGCGACCGCCGTGCGACGGCCGCTGTCTTCGGCGACCACGCGTTGGGCGAAGGCGAGGTAGGGGCTGGCAGCGACGGCGGTGCCGAGGCGGCGGCTGAGGCATTGCAGGCGCAGGCGGGCGATCTCGACGTCGGCGTGGATGGCGGGGGCTTCGCGATCAGCAACCCACTCCACCGCACTGTCGAGCGCATCGAGCAAGCGCTTGAGCTCGGGATTCTGCATGACGGTCTGTTCCTGGGGCAAGGGGTGCATCAGAACATCAAGGCGTCGAGATCGCTGTCCGAGCCCTCGACCGCCTCGCCCTTCCAGGCGAGGTAGTGGGTCGGGTTCCACAGCTGGATGGTGTCGTTGGAGCAGCTGAAGTAGAGGTCGCGCTCATCGGCGATGCCGACGTGGGCGACGAAGTGCGCGGGCAGCACGATGCGGCGCTGGGCGTCGACGGCGAGCTGGCGGATGCCCTCGTTGAAGACCTGCAGCTTGCGGAAGCGTTTGACCTCGTCGTCAGCGTAGCGTGCGCGCAGCTTGTCTTCGCGGGCGCGCAGTTCGGGCAGGGTCACCAGGGTCACGACCGGGAAGCGGCGCGCGGCGTCCTCATGCAGCGCCTTGCGCGGCATGGCGCAGACGACGTCCCCCTCGCGCAGGTCCGCCAGCGAGCGCGCATCGCGCGGCAGCGTCACCTGGTTCTTGGGCGATAGGCGGTGGAGGAGGAGTGCTGACACGGATGAGCTCGGGTTGGTGGCGGAGCTTGCAACTTCGCGCTATTCTGTGCAACTTAAAAGCACGTTGCGCAACCCCCAGTTCACCAGTGGCGTGCCGTGTCCGAACCGACCCATACGTTCGCCTGAAGACGAAGAAGCCCGGAGCCATGCAGCCCCGGGTCATGCGAAGCAGCAGGTGCCGGCGATCACACCCCCTGCTGGGTGACCTCGACATCGCCGGTAGCGAGGAGGACGGCTTGGCAGCCGAGACGCATGGCACCATCGCCGCCGGGGTAGTGGCGTTTCTCGATGTTGGAAATGGGCAACAGGTGCTCGCCCCCCTGCACGACCCGCAGCCGGCACATGCCGCACGAGCCGGACATGCAGATGTATTGGATGGGCGCGCCGCCATCGAGCAGCGTGCCGAGCAGATCGCGACCGACCTGGGCGTCGTAGGATTTCCCCTCGTAGATGACCTTCGCCATGCAGCCGCTCATCCGACGACGAGGTTGACGATCTTGCCCGGCACGACGATCAGCTTCTTGAGATGCTTGTCGGCGACGATGTCACGGATGACCGGGTGCTGGCGCACCGCGTCTTCGAGCGCGGCGCCGACCAGCGCGCGCGGCAGGGTGATCTTGCCGCGCAGCTTGCCGTTGGCCTGCACCGGGTAATCGACCTCGTCGGCATCGATCTGGGTCGGGTCGAAGGTCGGCCAACCGGCGGCGGTGATGCCGTCGCCGTTGCCGAGATCGCGCCACAACTCTTCGCACAGATGCGGGGTCATCGGTGCCAGCAGGCGCAGCAGGGTGGTGACGCCGAGCTTGAACACCGGCGCCGACAGGGCATCGGGCTTCAGCTCATTGGTCAGCTCCATGCACGCGGCGATGGTGGTGTTGAAGGCGAAGTCGCGTTCCATCGCATCGGTCGCACGTTTGATCGTCGCATGCACCTTGCGACCGACCGCCTGGTCTGCGCCGTGCAGATCCTTGACGTGGCCGGCGAATGCCGTCGCACCACGCAGGTGGGCGAGATGCTCCTGCACCAGCACCCACACCCGCTTGAGGTAGCGGTGCATGCCGATGACGCCTTCGTCGCTCCACTCGAGGTCGCGCTCGGGCGGCGCGGCGAACAGCACGAACAGGCGCGCGGTGTCGGCGCCGAAATACTCGATCAGCTTCTGGGGGTCGACGGTGTTGCGCTTGGACTTCGACATCTTCTCGATGCGGCCGACGGTGACGGCGGCGCCGTCCTTGGCCTTGGCCGCAATGACCCGGCCCTTGTCGTCCTTCACGACCTCGACCTCGTCGGGGTAGAACCACTGCTTTTTGCCGTCGTCTTTGCCGCGCGAGTAGGTCTCCATGCAGACCATGCCCTGGCAAAGCAGGCGCTTGAACGGCTCGCGCACGCCGGCGTAGCCGAGATCGCACAGCGCCTTCTGGAAGAAGCGCGCGTAGAGCAGGTGCAGCACGGCGTGCTCGATGCCGCCGATGTAGAGGTCGACGGGCAGCCAGTGGTCGACGCGCACGCGATCGAGCGGCTTCTCGGCGTCAGGGCAGGCGAAGCGCGCGTAGTACCACGACGACTCCATGAAGGTGTCCATGGTGTCGGTCTCGCGCCGTGCCGGTTCGGTCCCGGCATTGGTGCGGATGGTCAGCGCGCTGCCGTCCTTGGCGGTGGTGGCCCAGGTCGGGTGCTTCTCGAGCGGATTGCCGAGGCCGTCGAAGACGACGTCCTCGGGCAGGGTGACCGGCAGGTCCTGCTTCTTCAGCGGCACCACGCCCGAGCGCTCGCCGTAGACGAACGGGATCGGGTTGCCCCAGTAGCGTTGGCGCGAGATGCCCCAGTCGCGCAGGCGCCAGGTGGTGGTTTTACGGCCCTTGCCGCTGTCCTGCAGCCACGTGGTGATCGCGCCCTTGGCGACGTCGGAACGCTGGCCGGTGAACGGGCCGCTGGCGACCAGCGTGCCAACCCCGGTGAAGGCTTCGTCGAGCGTTGCCGGCTGGGTGCCGTCCTCGACGATGACCTGGCGCACCGGGATGTCGTACTTCCGCGCGAAGGCGAAATCCCGGGTATCATGCGCCGGCACCGCCATCACCGCGCCAGTGCCGTAGTCGGCGACCACGAAGTTGGCGGCGAAGAGCGGTACGCGTTCGCCGTTGACCGGATTGATGACGAAGGCGCCGGTGGCGACGCCGAGCTTCTCAGCCGTGTCGCCGGTACGGTCCTGAGCCGAGGTCTTGCGCACCTCGGCCGCGAAGGCGTCGACCGCCGCACGGTGCGACGCCGGCACGATGCGCGTCAGCGCGATGTGCTCGGGCGCGATCGACAGGAAGGTCACGCCGAACACGGTGTCAGGCCGGGTGGTGAACACGGTCAGCGTCACGCCGGGATGACCATCGACGACGAAGTCGATCTCGGCGCCTTCACTTTTGCCGATCCAATTGCGCTGCTGGGTGAGCACCGCCTCCGGCCACTCCTTCAGCTCGTAGGTCGACGTGAGCAGTTCCTCGGCGTACGCGGTGATGCGCACGTTCCACTGCGGCAGCTCCTTCTGGATCACCGGCATGCCGGTGCGCCAGCACATGCCGTCGATCACCTGCTCGTTGGCGAGCACGGTATTCAGTCCGGTCGACCAGTTCACCAGCGACGACTTGCGGTAGACCAGCCCCTTCTCGACCAGGTCGAGGAAGATGTCCTGCTCGCGCGCGGCGTAGCCGGGATCCGACGTCGCCAACTCGCGCGACCACGCGTAGGAGAAGCCCATGCGCTTGAGCTGGGTGCGCATGTAGGCGATGTTGTCGTAGGTCCAGCCGCGCGGGTGCGCGTTGCGCTCGATCGCCGCCTGCTCGGCGGGCAGGCCGAACGAATCCCAGCCCATCGGATGGAGCACGGCGAAGCCGCGCATGCGCTTATAGCGCGCCACGGCGTCGCCGATCGAGTAGTTGCGCACATGCCCCATGTGCAGCTTGCCTGACGGGTACGGAAACATCTCGAGCACGTAATAACACTTGTCGCGCGGCAGGTCGTCGCGCACCTCGTGCGCCTTGGCCTGCTCCCACTGCTGCTGCCAACGCGGCTCGATCACGGTCGGTTCGTACGGACGGATCTCAGACATGGACGGCTCTCGCTTGGGGAGCCGGATGATGCTGGCGACCGTGGCGTCGTCCAGCGTCACAGGTCGACGAAAAACGTGGGAATCAGGCCAGTTCGCTGCGCAGGGCGGCGAGGTAGGCGAGCATCGTCGCCTGCCGCCGCCCCGCCTCGACGCGGGCCGAAGCCAGGTGCATACCGTCCGCCAGCGTGAGCAGCTTGGCCGCGAAATGGTCGACCGCCTGCCGGCGATCGTCGAACGCGCGCGTCGAATCGGCGAGCGGATCGGCGGGATCGTAGAACCGCCCCGGCCGCTCCGGCGTCGACATGCGCTGGGCGCAGGCGAAGACCCGGGCGATGCCGAGCGCGCCGATGGCGTCCAGCCGGTCGGCATCCTGCAGCAGCGCGCCGAGCGCCGCCGTCGGCGCCAATCCGCGCGACCAGCTCGACGTACGCACCGCCTCGACGACGACGGCGATCTCGTCGCTCGCATAGCCCGCTGCCATCAGCGGCGTCGCCGCCAGCCGCGCCGAACGTTCGCCCCCCTGCGCCCGCTCCGGCGAATCCTTGGGAATGGCATCGAGATCATGCACCAGCGCCGTGGCCCCAGCGAGATCCCCATCGACCCCCGCCTCGGGCGCCAGTCTCAGCGCCCAGCGGTACACGCGCAGCACATGGTGCCGGTCATGCGCCAGCTCCCCCGCCGCGCAGTGCCCAACCACCAGCGGCCAGAGCACCCCATGCCGCACAAAGCGCGCATCCACATCCATGTTGTCCTCCGTCTCCAAGGGGGCAGCGCCGGCGGCGCGTTCGTTGGGGGTGCCGCCTGCTGCGGCAACCCCCAACAAAAGCCCCCAAAACTAAAGCCCGACCTTCTGCCAACGCGCGCCCTTGTACCCCGCGCGATCGAGCGCATCAGCGAAGGTCGCGAACGGCTCCTTGTCGATGCCGAACTGCCCGTTCACCAGGCCGAACACCAGCATCAAGCCGCCATTGCTCGGCTTGTAGACGCCGAACCACGGCTTGTAGCCGCTGCGCCCGTTCTGCTCGGCGAATTGGTTGAGGCGCTTGGCATCGTTGCTGAAGCGTTGCTCGTCATCGGCCGTCGCGCGCGCCACGCTGGCCAGGACCAGGATGTGGTTGCCGGATTGGGCTCCGGTCGGCGACTTCGTCGCTGGGTTCGCCGTTGGCGGCGGGGTCTCGCCGCGCGGCGCGCGGGCACCGGCCTCGCCGGTGGCGTAGCCTGCACCCGGATCCCCGGGCGACGCATCGCGCTTGCCGAAATGCTGGCCGACGAAGAAGGAGGCGACCAGCGTCACCAGCCAGAGCAGGAAGAGGATGGTCGCCAATTCGCCCGACAGCTGGAGGACGTGCCGGCGCAGGGATGGCGCCACCCCTGGCGGCGGGACCTGGGCGCCGGCGGGCAACGTTGGCGACGAAGCGGCCGACGGCATTGAGAAGGCGGGCGGCGGCACGGCCGGCGGACGCTGGTCGGACGACGGAGCGATGGCACGTGAGCGTGCGGCATCCGCCTCATCGTCTGCGGTCTGCTGGGTGAGGCGCCTTTGCACCTGCTGCAGCGTCGCGTACACTTGATCCGTCTTGCGCCGGAACATGGCCTCCTTGCCGACGGCTTTCGCCGTCACGTTCTCGGAGCGGAGCTTCCTCCGCACACGCTCGAAGGCCAGCGCAACTTGCGCGATGGTGGAGCCGCGATGGATCCCGCATTTGCCGTGAGTCACATCGATCACCCGGCCGTCGTCACGGCCGAGGTCGCCATCATGCCGGGTGCTGCAGGTCCGGTGCTGCTGCCCCTCGCGTGGCTGCCGCCCTTGGTCCGCGCGCGCTGGCTGCTCGACGATGCGCGCGCCCCGCTCTGGGCGCGGGTCGGCGCCGCGCTCGATGCCGGTCTGGACGAGGCCGCCTGGCGCGTCCTGCGCGCGCGCAGCGAGCCGCTGGAAGGCGATCTGCGCCTGGAAAAGGCGCTCGACGGCTGGGCCCAACGTGAAGCGCTGCGCCTGGGTTTGCCACCCTCGCGCAGCGAACTCTTCCTGGCGGCGACCGGCGGCATCTGGGTCGTGGCGCCGAATGACCAGACCCTCGGGCTGGGAGATGCTCGTGCCGTGCTGGCCGGCCTGGCTTGGCCGCGCTGGCGCGGCCAAGTGTTGGCGGTGACAAGCGTCGAGCGCGAGCGCCTGCCTCCTGACCAAGACCATCTGGCGCGGCCGGTCTTGCCGATCATCCGCCTGGCCGAGTTGGCCGGCCGGTCACGGCGCGAGGCGGTCGCCGCGGCAACCGTCGCGCTGGCGCTGGACCTGACCGCGCCCCCTCCCAGCGGCTGGCCGGCGTGGCTGCGCATCGGCCTGAGCGAGGTCGCCGCGGCCATCGCTCGCGGTGAAGGCCCCAGTCCGCGCGCCATGCACGAACGGCGCAAGCAAGCCGGCGAGCGCGGCATCGCCGCCCTCTTCACCGCGCCGGATCCCGATCGCACCTTGGCGATGGCGGTGTGCGCACACTTGGTGCACAGCAAGCGTCGCCACTTGTTGCCCAATCTGCTCGATCCGCTGCGCAATGGCAGCGCCGGCGCCGCGGCACTGGCGATCGCCTATGGGCTAACGCCGGCGTTGCTGGTCAGCGAGCGGTGAGGCAGGCGGCTGCCCCCTGCCCCCTGGGTTCACCGAGTTGCACTTGGCCCGCACGTGAGATCACCGGCGCAGCAAGGCAGGCCGACACCCGTGGGGGCATCGATAGAAGGCAGGCCGAGTGCAACTCGGCGATCCCAGGCCTCGGCACCGGGGTATTCAGGTCACCCGCGGGGGCTCGGCTGCTTCCTCCTGGGCACCTGGGGCCCGAGGTCAGCCGCGCGGGGCGGTGCTGGCGAAAATGCGGTCGTTGATCTCGCGCCAACGCATATCGAAATCGGCACCTTCACCGGCGGGGACGCCACCGACCGCGCGCCAGCGCAGCTGCAGCTGCTTGGCCTCGTCGCGGGTATCGCGATTGGGTTCACTCGCAGCGAGCGCCTCGAGCCGGCCCAATAATTCCTGCTTGGCCACGAGGTTGGCGGCCTGGTCCTCGGGGCTTTCAGCGAACTGCGCCTCGTGCATGCGGTAGATGCGATCGCAGGCGGCGCGAAAGCGCGTCCATACCTCGTCCTGCTGTTCGCGCGGGACGTGGCCGATGGTCTTCCACGCCAGCTGCGCGTCCTTCACCTGACGCAGCCAGCGTTCCTTGTCGGCGCCGACCGCGCCGGGTAACGCCTCGGCGCGCGCGACCAGTTCCTCGATCGACTCGATGAGATCCATCTTGCGACCGAGATTCAGGCGGCGCTCCTGGTCGCGGCCGGCGTTGTAGCCGGCGAAGAAGCCGTCGCAGGCGGCGCGGAACGCCGTCCACAGCTGTTCGTCCTGGTCGCGCGGGGCGGGCCCGGCGTCCTTCCACGCCGATTGCAGCGCCTTGAGCTTGTCGGCGGTGGCGTCCTTGGCAGCGCGATCGGCAGGGCTGCCAGCGAGGCCGACGGTACCCTGCGCGGCGAGCGTCTCGGCTTCGGCGATCAGCGCGCGCTTGCGCTCGGCGGATGCGGCGCGCTTGGCGTCGAGCTCGGCGAAGTAGACCTTGCAGCGATCGTACTGCGCGTCGCAGGCCGCCTTGAAGGCCAGCCACAACGGCTGCTGGCGGTCGCGCGGCAGCGGGCCGAGCGCCTTCCAGCGCGGATGCGCCTCACGCACCGCCTTGGCCACCTTGGGCAGGTCGACGACCTCGGCGAGGGCGGTGATCTCGGCGGTGAGCGCCTCGGCCTTGGCGACGTTGGCAAAGCGCTCCCAGTCCTCGGCCTCGCGGAAGGCCTGGAGCGGCGCGAAGGCGGCGTCCATCGCGGTGCGGAAGCGGGTGCGCAGCGCGCCGACCAGGCGGTCGGGCAGCGCCGGCACTGCCTTCCAGGCCTGCTGCACCCGCTTGAGTTCATCGAAACGCATGCGCTGCTCGCCCTCGGCGGCGGGGGCGGCGGCGAGGCGCTCGGCCTCTTGGCACAAGCGGGTAAGTTCGCTCACGCGCTCGCCATTGGCGGTATCGCGTTCCTCACGCAGCCCACGGCGACGGTCCTTGAAGGCGTTCCACGCGTTCAGGAAGAGCATGCGCTCGGGCGTCGACGGCTCGAGGTCTTGGGACAGGTCGAGCCAGGTCTTGTGCAGGACCTTGAAGCGGTGTTCGGCATCGCGCCAGTCGGCGCCACCGGCGCGCTCGACCAACGCCTCGGCCTCGGCGCCGAGTTTGGCCAGGGCGGTCAGCTCCTCGGCCGTGGGTTCGTCCCAACTGGGACGCGACGGACCACGGTCGTCACTGACCACGGCGGCCGGGAAGCGGCGTGCGAGCAGTTCGCCGAAGCGGCGTTCGAGGTGCTCGCGCACGGGCGCGGGCGGAGTGCCGAGCGCATTCCAGGCCGCGACCAGCGCCCCGCGTTCGCCACTGCCAACCTCGGCCTGCGCCTCGCCGGCGAGGAAGCGCTCACGCGCGGCGAGGTTCTCGGCGGCAACCCGCGCCACCTGTTCGGCCTCGGCGCGGCGCGCTGCGACCCCGGCGCGGGCGCGGGCGATCCGTTCGCGCACGCCGGCGAAGCCAGGGTCAGCGGCGAGGTCGGCGAAGTCGGCGCTGGCGGCGATGAAGGCGGCCTCGACCACGTCGAGATCGCTGCTGGCGACGCGCCAGTCGCTGCTGACCCCGGCGCGCACGGCGCGCGCGACCAGCGGCTCGACCGCCAGCAGACGCGCCTTGCGCCGCTGCTCGGGCGAAGGCTTCTCGGCCTCGGCGTCGAGGGCATCGGTCTTGGCCTGCGCCGCGGCGCGGATCTCGGGCCGTTTAGCCTTTTTGGCGACATCCTTAAGCGGTGCGCGCTTGGCGATGCGTTCGACCGCACGCGAGCCGAAAACGCCGTCGGCGTCCTGGATGGCGATGGTGGCGAGCAACGCCTGGCTCGGTTCTACGGCGGCCAGCAACCGGTCGAAGGCGGCGGCGCGCACGCCCGCGTCCTTGGCGGTCAAGGTCAGCTCGCTGAGCGCCTTCGGCTCATCGATCTGGGCGAGCACATCGCCCGTTTCGGCCAGCGTGCCATCGCGGGCGATGCGCAGCATGACCCCGCCCAGACGCTCGCGCGCGATCGCCACCACCTTGGCATCGCTCGCCGTCAGCAGGCGACGCAGGTCGGCTTCGGCGGTTAACTTGGAGGCCGCCTGCACGCGCAGGCCGGCATCGGCATCCTTCAGCGCGACCTGGACCAGGATGTGCCCGTCGTAGGGCTGCAACCGCGCCACCGCCGCCTGACGCACCGCGAGATTCTTGTGGCGCCACTTGGGCGTACCGAGGCCGAGAAATCCCACTGTGCAGTCCTCCGAGGAAGGCGGCACAGGTTCGGCCAGCAGGGAGGAAAGCAATCGGGGAAGGCAGAAAAGACGCCGCAGAGTCCGGCATGTCGCAGCCGACCCACTGCCGCCCTCCGCGAAGCGGAGGGCGGGCTGGGTCCAGCGTCACGTCAGTTCGCGAGGACCTGGGTGTTGCGGTAGATGACCTCGAGGGTCAGGCAACTGTAGGCGGTGCTCAGCAGACGGCCGGTTTCATGGCCGTGGAAGACGGTGCCGGTGTAATCCCAGCTGCCTTGATGACAGCCATCGGTGCGCTGGGCCTTGGTCAGCAACTCCACCACCGGCAGATTCCACTTGGTGAAGCGGGCAGCCCCGAGCTGGAACATCACCATCGAGTTGTAATAGAGGTAGTAGGTGTTGGTCGGATAGGCCGTGGGGTACTGCGTCTTGTCGATGTGGTTGGCGAGCGAGTTGAGGACCGGATCGTCGGCCTGGTGGCCAAGGAAGACGGCGCACAGCGCGCCGACGCAGCTGAGATCGTGCTGCTTGGCGCCGGGCTCGACCTGCACGCTGCCGTCCTGGCTGTTCCACACATAGGGGAAGACCGACGTCGCCTTGTAGGGATCGAGCTTGGCGGCATCGAGGCCGGGGTTGGCGGCCTTCCAGGCACGATCGAGGTAGGTCGCGCTGCCTTCGAGGCCGGTGCCCACGTCGAGCCCGGACGCCTTGGCGCTCTTGAGCGCCATGATGTTCCAGCCCGAGACCGAGGCGTCGTTGCGCGCGGGATTGGCGGCGCCGTAATCCCAGCCCAGGCCATAGGCGCCGTCCTTGGCCTGGCGGGCGAGGATGATGGCGATCCCCTTCTGGGCTGGCTCGCGCAGCCGCGAATCGGTGCTCATGCCGTAGGCCTCGGCAAGGGCCATGGCGACGATGGCGTGCTCGTAATTGCGCGTCCCCCAGAGGCCATCCGCCTTCTGGGCGGCCACCAGGTAGTCGAGGGCGGCCTGCACGGTCTTGCGATATTTGCCTGGAGTGCGGTGGTCATGACCAGCGCCGAGGTAGCAGAGCACGGCGTAGGCGGTGCAGGCGAGATCGCCATCGGCGCCGGTGTGGGCGGTGCCGGGCTCGCACTTCGCGCCGGCATCCTGGCAATTGGCTTGGTAACCGTCGACATCCCACTGGCCGTTCGGGCTCTGGTGCTTCTTGAACCAGCGCAGGGCGGCGTCGATCGTATTGTCGCGACCATGCGGGCCATTCGGACCATCCCACTTGCGGCGCGAGGTCTGTTTCCCCGGGCCACGACGAGCCGAATACAGACCAGCGGCATTGGCTCCCGACCCGATGGCCATCGCGAAGCCGTCGGTCGCCAACGCGCTGTCGGCGACCGCGGTGGGCTCGCCCTCGCTACCATCTTCGCTGGAGGTCAACTCGCTCTCGCGGTCGGTGGTCTCGTCGATGGCGGTGAGTTCGCTTGGGGGCGAATACTCGGGGGCTTCTTCCGGGACCTCCATGGTCGGGCTGGTGGCGGTCGGCGGGTCGATCGTCGTAGGCTGCTGCGGCAGAGGCGTGATCGGCTGAGGCGACACCGTGATCGCCGGCTCATCGATGATCGGGTGGGACGCCTGCACGATCAGCGCCATCAGGGCGAGGGCGACGCCATGCACCACGCCACTGAGCAGCCAGGCCGGCACGGCGCGGCCGGAACTGGCTTCCTGCGGGTGGGAATGCTGCTCGGGAGCCGGGCTCTCCGCGGACGTGTCGGAAGTGGAGTCGTGGTGGCGCATGGCGTGATCCTCGTAGGTGGATCAACGCGGCATCGTCGCTGCGGTTCAACCGCGAATCACACGGAAATGACGGTAGAAACCGCTGAAAACGACATGCGCGGAGTCCGGCGACGCCGACTCCGTCCACGCTTTCGCCCATGGTTTGATCGCCTCGATCGCTACCCGGCGTCTTGGCCCACGAGAATCAACGCAGATGGCGACCGCGAGTTCAGCATGCGCGGGACGTCCATCCTCCGGTCGCGCGGGAAGCGACCATCGCGCGATCCGGCTGGGCATGATCGGTTACATCACAGGATCGCGGGACGTGGCACCGCGATGGGCGGATCCACCAAATGAAGCGGGCCACCCCGAAAGGGTGGCCCGCATGACGAAACCGGAGACGACGTGGTTACTTCGCGGCAGCCTTCTGGCCGACCGGGATATAGCGGTAGTACACTTCCAGGCTCAGGCAGGCGTAGGCGGTGCTCAGCAGGCGCCCGGTGTTGTGACCGTGGAATTTGGTGTCCTTGAAGTCCCAGCTGCCATCGAAGCAGTCCTGGCTCTTGCGCTGGGCGCCGACCAGCATGTCGCGGACGGTGGCGTTCCACTTCTCCCAGCGATCACCCGCGACCTGGAAGATGGCGAGGGTGTTGTAGTACATGTAGTACGTGTTGCAGGGGTAGGCCTTCGGGAACTGGTACTTCATGATGTGGTTGGCCATGCTGTTAAGCATGACGTCATCGGCCTTGTGGCCGAGGAAGACGGCGCACAGCGCGCCCACCGGCGCCATGTCGTGGGAATTCGAACCGGGTTCGCCAGTCTGGCATTCACCCGTCAGCGAATTCCAGCTGTAGGGGAAGTTCGACGTGTCGGTGTAGGGATCCTTGGCCTTGAAGTCCTTGTTGCAGGCCTTCCAGGCCTGCTCGAGGTACTGCTTGGCGCCTTCCATACCGTTGCCGATGTTCAGGCCGCCGGCGGCGGCGCTCTTGAGCGCCATGACGCACCAGCCCGACACCGACGAATCCATGCGCTCCGGGTTGGGTTCCTTGTAGTCCCAGCCAAGGCCGTAACCGCCGCTCTTGTCCTTGGCCTGGCGGGCGAGGATGATGTCGATGCCCTTCTGCGCCGGGCCTTTAAGCGCCGGGTCATTGGACATCGCGTAGGCTTCGGCGATGGCCATGGTGGCGACCGCATGTTCGTAGTTGCGACCCCAGTCGCCGTCGGCCTTTTGCACCGACACCAGCCAGTCGAGGCCCTTCTTGACGGTCGCCTTGTACTTGCTGGGCATGCGGTGGTCGTAGCCAGCACCGAGGAAGCAGAGCAGGGCGTAGCCGGTGCAGGCGACGTCGCCATCATCACCGGTGTGCTCGGTACCTGGCTCACACTTCTCGCCGGCATCGGTGCAGTTGGCGGCGTAGCCGTCGACATCCCACTGGCCGTTCGGGCTCTGGTGCTTCTTGAACCAGCGCAGAGCGGCGTCGACGGCGCTCTCGCCGCCCGCCGAGCCACCGAAGCGACCGAGGGCGCGCTTCTTGCCGCCGCCGGTACGTGAGCCGAACATGCCCGAGGAACCACCGCCGGCACCGATCGCCATGAAGGCGCCCTGGCCACCCATCTCGCTGTCAGCCTTGGCCTCTTCGCGACCCTTGGGCTTTTCGGCGTCGCTCTCCTCTTCGCGCGAGAATTCCTCGACGGGGACGTCGAGCTCGCTCACCGGGCTCGGCTTTTCGGATTCGACCTCGACGTCCAGCGGGGTTTCCGTCGGCTTGATCTCACGCTCCAGCTTCGGCTCTTCGACCTTGGGCGGAGGCGGCAGCGCGGTGGTCTTGATCGCGGGTTCGTCGATGATTTCGGTGGTGGCGTAGATCACGAGGCTCATCAGGCCGAGGGCCACGGCATGGACGACGATGCTGATGATCCAGGCGGGCACGGCGCGCTTGACTTCATTGTCTTCCTCGGGCGGCGCCTCTTCCAGCTGTTCGTCGAGCTGGTCCTGGTCGTCGATCTGATCGTCGTCTTGGCGCGCCATGGGTGGTTCTCCTAGAGCAGGGATGAACGGGCGTGACCAGCGAAGGTTCACGACCAGTTCGACACCAGCCACGGGGCGGCCAGGTGCCTGCTCTGATTGGGTTAACGGAAGAGCGAGCGCGACCTGGGGCAGCGCAGCCCGCAGGGTACGGCGAGAGCACCCGTCGCAATATCCCCCATTGCTGGGGTAGACCGGCTGCATCACCCGCCCATCCACCCAGAAAAAAACCGTGGGGGTGGCCGATCGGCCACCCCCACGGGAAATTTCAAGGACGCTCCCAGGCTCCCCCTGTCCCCGATCGCACCGCGATCGCGGGCGCCGAGGGGTGGTGGCGGAATACCATCGGCGCAGCCGATTCCGCCACGATGTCGCCGGCTCCGGCGACATCGAACCCCGACAAAGCCCGGGGGTAGGCCGCAGGCCGTAGGGGCGAAGCCCCTGAGAAACTAGGCGCCCTTCATCGACAGGCCGATTTTGCGCAGCTCGTAGTCGACGTTGATGACCTTGACCTTGACCTCTTGGCCGATGGCGAGGACTTCTTCCGGCTTCTCGACCGGCTGATCCGAGATCTCCGAGACGTGGAGCAGGCCTTCGAGCCCATCGAGCACTTCGATGAAGACGCCGAAGTTGGTGATCTTGGTGACCTTGCCGTCGAGGACCATGCCCTTCTGAAGCTTGGTCGGGATGTCGGTGGTCCAGGGATCCGGCTGCATCTGCTTGAGGCCGAGCGAGATGCGCTGGCGCTCCTTGTCGATCTCGAGGACCACGCACTCGAGATTGTCGCCCTTGTTGATCTCGGGCGAGGGGTGGGTGAGCTTCTTGGTCCAGCTGATGTCGTTGACGTGCAGCAGGCCCTCGATGCCCTCTTCGAGCTCGATGAAGGCGCCGTAGTTCATCACGTTCTTGACCGAACCCTTCACCTTGCGCCCCACGGGGAAGCGCTCGGTGATGGTTTCCCAGGGATTGCGCTCGGCCTGCTTCATGCCAAGCGAGATCTCTTGCTTGTCGTGGTTGATGTCGAGCACCATGACCTTGACCTTGTCGGCGACCTTGACGGCCTCGCTCGGATGCGCGACCTGCTTGGTCCAGCTCATCTCGCTGATGTGGACCAGGCCTTCGATGCCGGGCTCGAGGCGGACGAAGGCGCCGTAGTTCATCAGGTTGACGACCTCGCCGTCGTGGACCGAGTTCAGCGGGTAGCGATCGCCGATGTCTTCCCACGGGTTGCGCGTCTTTTGCTTGAGGCCGAGGCTGATGCGATTGCGCTCGGCGTCGTAATCGAGGACCACGACCTCGATCTTCTGACCCAGCGAGACGACCTCGCTGGGGTGGTTGACCCGGCCCCACGACATGTCGGTGATGTGCAGCAGGCCGTCGAGACCGCCGAGGTCGATGAACGCGCCGAAGTCGGTGATGTTCTTGACCTGGCCTTCGCGCAGGTCGCCGACGTGCAGCTCCTTCACGAGGTTCTCGCGGTTCTTCTTGCGCTCCTCCTCGAGGACCTTGCGGCGCGAGACGACGATGTTCTTCCGCTCGGCGTCGATCTTGATGATCTCGGCTTCGATCTCTTGACCAATGTATTCGCCGACATCCGGCGCGCGGCGCAGGTCGACCTGGCTGGCGGGCAGGAACACGGGAACGCCGATGTCGACGAGCAGGCCGCCCTTGATCTTGCGCACGACCTTGCCGCGGACCTTGTCGCCTTCCTTGTTGTTGCCGAGCACGCCCTTCCAGCCGATCTCGAGGTCGGCCTGGCGCTTCGACAGCACCATCTCACCGTTGGGCAGGATCTCGACGATCATGACCTGGACCTTGGATCCGGTCGCGATCTCGTTCTCGCTGAACTCTTCGCGCGGGACGATGCCCTCGCTCTTGTAGCCGACGTCGACGACGATGTTGTCGCTGTGGTCGCCGACCACGAAGCCGGTGACGATGGAACGGATCTCGAAGCGGTTGTGCTCGCTCTCGAGGGCGAGCTTCAGGGCTGATTCGGCGTCGCCTCCCAGGACGGCGGCCATCTCATTGGCCATGAGGATATCATCGACGACGCGGATGCGCTCGGTGCGGACGGACATGGATTCACTCGTTTTCACCGCGTGGCCGGGGGCGCCGCCGCGGGGTTATGGCGCGCGAAGCGCCGGTGCTGCTGCCGGGCACCGCCCGGGACATCCGGGGGGCCGCTCGGAAGCGGGGTTGGAAGACTAAAGGCGTGTCGGGGGATGCAAGCTGACTTCGGGCGGGCACCCACGGGCGGGGGAAACGACCGCTACCTGACGAAATACCCCCGGAACACGTTCAGCACCGCCTGCGTGCTCGGTGCCGTCGCCAGTCCGGCCATGACCTCGTCGTCAAGGATCAGCTCGGCCAGCTCTTTAT
>ENA-ORBV01003554-ORBV01003554.1-microbial-mat-metagenome-genome-assembly--contig:-NODE-3554-length-31040-cov-14.858638_pt1 | contig 31040 bp, 20 predicted proteins | sample MGYA00237777_ERZ505514 | MGnify/ENA primary metagenome ERZ505514 (study PRJEB26160, sample SAMN06269048) | microbial mat metagenome | isolation source: Oligotrophic lake microbial mat | place... | reverse complement strand
CAAGCAGAAGACGGCATACGAGATTCGCCTTAGTCTCGTGGGCTCGGAGATGTGTATAAGAGACAGGGATTCCATCATTCGGAACCAGTCGCCATCGCCGAGAGGATCAAGCAGCAGCACGGGCACTTTGGTGCGCTCGGCGATACGTTTGCCCGCGGCTTGGGAAAGTTGCGGCTCGACAAACACAGCCCTGGCGCCTCGCTGGCGGATTGCCGCGATCGCGGCCTGAACAGCCTTGTTGGTTGGCTCCTGCGCGTTGAGCCCCGCGATCGCGATCGTGCTCAGCGCGTAGCGACGTGCGAGCCAGCCATAGGCATCGTGACCGACGACGAGCGTGCGGGTCTGAGCGTTGTCGGTCGCCTCGCGATACGCGGCGTCAACTTCGTCGATCCTCGCGGTAAGCTGCTTGGATGCTGCGACGATGGGATGCTCGCTTACTTCGCCTGCAGGAAAGCGCTCGGCCAGGCGAGGGGCGAGATTCTCCACGAACTTCTTCACGTTACCCGGATCAAGCCACAGGTGGGGATCAGCCGCGCCGTGCATGCACTCGCCATTGGGTCCGTGGGCGTGCGCTGCGTGGTCGTTCGCGTCGAGCTGCACGTTCACGAGGTCGGCCATTGAGAGTGCGAGGCGTGCATCGTTCGGGTTGTTCTTCAGGAACTTGTCGATCTGCGGCTCAAGGCCAAGGCCAATCGTGATCACCAGATCTGCCTGAGTGATCGCCGCGAGCTTGGAGGGGGGAATCTCATAGCCATGCTCGCTCACGCCGGGAGGGATGAGCATATCGACGGTGCTGCCGCCGGGCAGAAGTGGTTGAATCAGGCCGCGGAGCGGGGCGATCGAAACCACGACCTTGAGCGGCTTGGACGCGGCCGGTGGCGCAGGCGCCTGTCGTGCGGAATCGCTCGGTTGCGGGGCGGACGGCTGCTCGCCTTGGGCAACGGAAGGGTTGGGTGCAGACATGGTCGTGAGCACGAACGCACAAACCGCGGTTGCCGAGATCTGGGATATAAAAGTCATACCGAGAGTATTGCCCCGGTTCGAGCTAAATGCAACTGAGTGGCGCAAGTGAATCGGGCGAGATGTCCGGTGATGTCATGGCCCGAGAAGCTGGAGGGGCGGTGCACCAGGGCGAGAAGATCCCGGTGACCATGCGGTTCCGCTTGACGCTGCCGATTTCAGGACTTACGGTGTTCACCTGCCAAGCTTGGCCGAGTGCCCGAGTGGTCAAAGGGGACGGATTGCAAATCCGTTGCGCAAGCTTCGTGGGTTCGAATCCCACCTCGGCCTTTTCGGCAGACACAGCCCCCGCTACGGCGGGGGTTGTTTGTTTTTGTTTGGACTGCTGATCTCCAGCTACCGCTTGCCACCCAGAGGTCGCACCTGAATCTTTCGAAATCGGACCTGCATCTCTTGGGTGCGATCTCCCACGCTGTGGACCTGCAGGCCGATGTGGCCCGCCGGATCGACGGCGTCGAAAAGGTCTGCGACGGGAGCACCATTCACCCAGGTTTGAATGCGGGGACCCTGGGCGCGTACCCGCATCTGGTTCCATTCCCCGGGTTTGAAGGCGCCGCGGGCGGCGGGGCTGTCGATCAGCGGGTAGAGCCAGCCCCTGCGACCTTCGTCATACATCCCGCCGGTGTAGTTCCGGCTGGAAGGATCAATCTCGACCTGGTAGCCGATCATTCGCCCGCTCTGATTGCCGATACCTCCATCGATGGCGCTTCGGATCTGAATGCCCGAGTTGAACTCGGGATCCACTTTGAACTCCACCAATAACTCAAAGTCTCCGAACTGTGCTTCGGAGACCAGGAAGGTATTCGCGGAGTTTGGGCGTGATGCGCCGACGATCTCGCCGCCTTCCACTCGGAACTCTGCGTTCCCGCCCCGCACGGTCCAGCCCTCCAGCGATTCGCCGTTGAAGAGGGATGTCCATGATGCGGGCTGCGCCGGCATCTGCTCCATCGGAGCGATCCAGACGTTACGGTAACGCACGGGGCCTTGGGCCGCGGAGGCGTGGTCCTGAAGGCGGAGCGCGCCGACCTGCATCGGAAGAGTTGTACGCTCGGCTCCACCCGCGGCCGACCCTGTGGGACCGTTGACCTCGACATCGTCGTGGATCAGCACGCCGTTCCAATAGGCCGTGATTCGAGCGCTCGAAGTCTTCTTGCCGTCCTGGAAGCGGGGTGCCCGGAACCAGATGTCGTACGCCTGCCAGGTGCCGGGCCCGGTGGAGGCGTTGACGGAAGCGGGCTTGACGTTGTAGATCGCGCCGGCTTCGTTCGTTTGAAGTGGCACACTGCCCGCGAGCGTTCCGAGAACCTGGATCTCGTACCGTTCCTGGAGATAGACGCCGCTGTTGCCAGCCATCTGGCCCTCTCCGCCGGGCGGCGTGTACCACTCCACGTGCAGACGACAGTCGCCAAAAGCGTTTCGGGAGATCAGGTCGCCGGACCCGTTCCCGACTTCCACGTACTCGGGCGCGGCGAGAATCTCCGACTGCGTGCGGCCATCGGTGGGACGGTCCTTGAGCTTGGGTGCAAACTCGCAGGCATTCCTCGCAGCGCGGCCGATGAGGACTGATGCATCGGCGGGGGGCGGGATGCCCACACCGACCCCAGTGATCCCAGGATCGATCGACAGGTCGCCGATTCGTGAATCCGCTGCGCGCTCGGCCGCGGGAACTTGGTTGAGCGTGTACCACGCTTCGGAAGACCAGATGACATCGCCATCGATCGACTTCGGATCCGTTCGAAGGTACACGCACGACCCCGCCCGAAGTCCAGGAATCGTGAGCCGGACAGTTCGGCCATCCTCAGACGGTGTCGCGGCGGTAACGGAAAGAGACTCTTCGCCAATCTTCGGTCCACCATACTCCTGGGTATGGATGTAGCTCCACTGCGCCGCGGCGAAGTTGGCAACATCCGTGAGCCAAGGGCGGTCGACCGGCTTGGTGAACTCGATTTGGAATCCGTCGTGCGTGGCCCGGACGGAGTGCATCTCGAATGTGAGAGATTCATTGGGCAGAAGGCGTTCCAGCCCGAAGCGGGTGTCCTCCCACGACCAGTTTCCGCTCGCGCCGATGCCGCCCGCGTAGAGCGCGCCATCCGGACCCCACGTCAGACGGTTGATCCCGCACGAAAGACCCTGGGTGAAACGGAATGCCGCACCTTGCCACACGCCGTTCACTTTCTCCAGCGCCACTCGGCGGATTCCGCCCGCGGTGATCTCCCCGACGTACATCTGCCCCGCATGCGGACCGCGCTCGACCAGCAAAGACTGGCTGGGTGAGTTGGCCAGTTCATTCTGAGGCAGATAGATCGCCGCGGGCGCTCGCAGACGATCGCCCCAGGAACTCGCAGAGCCTCCACTGGGAAAGCGTTCCGCCAGCTTTGGCACGATATTGGTGTTGTTGTAGTGCCCGAAGTACCGTCCGGGCACGATCTCAGCCAGCTGACTCGTGGACATCCACACGCCCTGGTTGTCAGAGTAGAACATGGAACCCGCCGGTCCCCAGCCGAGCCCGTTGGGCGTGCGAGTGCCCGCTGCGATGACGTGAAACGTCGCGGATGCAATATCGACTTCGATCACGCAGCCGCGGAGTGGCCCGTTTGGACCTGCATTGGTGCCCATTCCTTCCCAAGGTGGCGGGGCCATGGCCGTGGAAAGCGCGGCGTACAGCTTGCCATTGCGGTGAAGCAGCCCGAAGGTGAACTGGTGGTAGTTCCAGCACTCCCAGCCCGAGGCGACATCGCGACGAGTTTCAAAGAACCCGTCGCCATCGATGTCTTTGAGTTCAGTGATTGCACATCGGTGAGAGACGTACAGGGCGTCTCCGACGGAGACGAGCCCGGATGGCTCATAGAGGCCATCGGCAACCGGCGTCACGGTGACCTTCGCGGGATCACCGGTCGTGACGCCGCTAAGGGCATAAAGCTTGTCGGGTACTTTGGACTCAATGTCGGGAAGGTCGGTATCAGTTCGCTGGAGCGGGCTGAACGTGCCGACGACCAGTCGGCCATCGGGCAGGAAGCACATCGCCCCGACCTTCGGAGAGAAATCCGCCGGGAGGATCGGCGTGCGGGTGTAGGAGGGGTGCACCCCTTCGACTGGTCGACCATCGCCCGGGCGTTTGTCTTCAAAGAGTCGTTTCACACCCGGCGAAGTGACCCTCGCGGCATCTGCATCGGTCAGAAGGTTCTCCGTCGGGATGAGCACAAACTCGGGTGCGCCGGGTGGCTTCCATTCCAGCTTGAGCGAGCGACGACCACCGGAGTCAAAGTGCTCTACCCGCAGCCTTCTCGCACCGGCCTCAAGGAGCACCGGCCCGCTCTCCTTTGCCGTGGCACCGTGCCGCCCGTCATGGTCAATCTCGACCTGGTGGTCGATCAACAATCGCGAGCCGTCATCGCTGGTGATCCGGAATGAGTAGCTGCCCGGCTGCACGATTTGAAGATAGCCGTGAACATGCGTCACAATCGGCGCATCAAGTTCGGGAAATGGTTGACCGTCACCAAGATTCAGCCAAGACACCACAAAGTCTGCATTGGGCGTCTGATTCTCGGCGAGTCGTGGGACTTTGCGGATGTCTCCGCTGACGTGATACACCCGGACCGTCAATCCGGGCACGCGCTCTTCATCGGGCTGCCACGCTGCGAGAGAGGCTGGCGCGGGCAGGAGGGCTGCGAGCCAACATCCGGCCGCGAGGAGAGGTATTTTCATGGGCAGACTATAACGCGAAGTGCAGTCGGGCACGATGGGCTTCAAGGCTTTCCAAAGGCTTCATCGTCGTCGAAGAGCACGCGGTGCGAGGGGGTATCTAGGTCATCAAACTGCCCTTGCCTGACGGCATAGACGAACGCCGCTAGCGCGGCACCCGCGAGCAGGAACGCCAAAGGCACGATCACGAACAGCACGCTCATGGAGTTCTCCTCGGTGGCCGGAAGGCCGCGCTACGCACGCACAGGGCGAGCACGGTCAGTGAGCTGGCAGGCATGACGATCGCGGCGATGAGCGGACTGATCAGTCCCGCGACGGAAAGCCCGGCCGCGGCGACGTTGTAGCAGAGTGAGGCCGCCAGGCACAGCTTGATGGTGCGCATCGTGCTTCGAGCACCGGTGGTCAGCTCTGCGACTGCACTCAATCCGGGGTTCGACAGATAAACGTCCGCCGCAGCGAGGCTCGCCTCGGCCCCGCCGTGCACTGCGATGCCGACGGTTGCCGCGGCCATCGCGGCGGCGTCGTTCACGCCGTCCCCCACCATGACGACCGGGCTGTGTCCCATCGCGATCGCTGCGGTGACCGCCTCCAGCTTCCCTTCAGGAGTCACTCCGCCTCGGGCATCGGATGCGGGAATCTTCAGCTCATCCGCCACCGAGCGGACCACGGTGGGATGATCCCCGGAAAGAATCTGTGTGGTCCATCCCTGTCGCTGCAGCAATCGCACCGAGTTGCCGGAGTCGCTCCGAAGCGCATCCCCCAGGCCGATGCTGGCAACGACGCGGCCATTCTCCGAAACCAGAACCGGCGTGAGGCCCGCTCGGCCAAGCGTCCTGCACCGAATGGCCGAGGTGTCGTCAATGCCGCCGATGATCGAGGCGATAAAGTCCGGGGACCCGATCGAGAGGGTCTGGCTTCCGCAGGTTCCGGTGATGCCTGCCCCAAGTTTCTGAACCGACTGCACGCATGCCTGCAGAGCAGGGGCGAACGCGTCCGCAAGTGCGCGAGCGACGGGATGGTCGGATTGTCGCTCAATCGCGCCGATGATGGGCTTGAGCTCTTCCGGGCCAGCCCATCGCACCACGGACATTCGTCCTTGCGTCAAAGTTCCCGTTTTGTCGAGGAGAATCAGGCCCGGATTGGCGAGCGACTGGATCGCCTCGCCTCCTTTGATCAAGATTCCACGACCTGCGGCGCGACCGATGGCAACGGTGAGCGCGAGCGGAGTGGCCAGACCCAGAGCACACGGGCAGGTCACGACGAGGAGCGCCGTGGCGTGACCAATGGCGAGCGAAGGATCCGACGGTTCCAGCCACAGCCAGAGGCCCAGCGTGACGGCGGCCAGCCCGAGCATGCCTGCAAGGAACCAGCCCGCGATCCGATCTGCCAGCCGGACAATGGGGGCCTTGCGGTTGAGGGAATCCTGAACGAGCGACATCAATCGGCCGACACGAGTCTGCGCCCCGGTAGCCTCGACCCGGAGCCGAATTGTGGAAGCGAGGTTCACTATCCCCGCGCAGACGGCATCACCGGTCTCGACACTGACAGGCCGCGATTCGCCCGTGAGCAGTGATTGATCCACTTGAGAGAGCCCGGCGACGATGACCCCGTCCACCGGAACCGACTCCCCGGCGCGGACTTCGACGAACTGGCCGAGGAGGACACTCTGGATGGAGACCTCGCGGGTGACTCCAGGCTGACTGGATTGGAGTCCGGCGTCATCCACGATCCGAGCAACGGTCGGTGTCAGCGAGAAGAGCATCTCCACGGCATCGAGGCTGCGGCGCTGCTGGTGATGCTGAATGAAGCGGCCCACAAGCAGCAGAAAGACGAGAACGCTGAGTGTGTCGAAGTAGATCTCTCCGGTGCCGCTGATGGTGCTGATCACGCCCCACAGGCCACCTGCTCCCAGCGCTAAGGAGATGGGGATATCAAGATGCATCGTCCCGGTGCGGATCGCGGCCCACGCCGATCGAAAGAACACCGCCCCCGGCCACACGAGAGACACCACCGAGACGAGCATGCTGCTCACGCGAAAGAGCGAAACGTACGCTGGTTCCATCCCATCAAAGAGGCCGGCATAGAGCGCAAGTCCGAGGAGCATGACATTGCTCGCGCACGCCCCGGCGACCCCCAGACGAATCAGTTGCTTGTGGTCATCCGCACGCCTCGCCCGGCGATCACTCGCATCGCGGGCGGGATGCGGCGGATAACCGAGGGAATCGAGACTTCGCGCGATCCGGGACAGCTTGACCTGTTGGTCGTCCCAGACAACGCGAACCATGCCGCGGCGGAGATCCAGGCGGGAATCCACCACTCCCGGGCAAACGCGGGGCAGCCGTTCGACCAGCCAAACACATGCGGAGCAGTGCACCCCTTCAATGAACAGCTCCACCGTCCGAAGCGGCCGGGTCGGTGATGACGGCGAGGTGGGGCTCTTCGGCGCTTCCACGGAGTCGAGATCGCCGCAGTACACTGCTTGGAACGCGGCATCGTCAAACTCTGCGAAGCGCGCGTTGGTCGATCGGACAGGGGCACGTTCATCCGAGCGCTCCAGCCGTTCACGAAGCTCGTAGTAGCGGTCAAGCCCGCAGGAGTGAATGACAGCATAAGCAGTGCGACACCCCGCACAGCAGAACTGCTGGGGATCTCCCGGTTCCAGCAAACCTGTCGGCACCGGCAAGGTGCAATGCGTGCAGGGCACGACCGTCGACCCCGCATCCGAGAAGTTTATGGATTGAGTCGAGGGTGCCTTGCGCATGCTGGTCATTCCCCCTCTTGGCAGCAGGGGGGCAGCTCGGTGCTTACCTCCAGCTTCGAGGTCTGACCGTCGACAACAACTCGAACAGCAGGTTGAGGCTTGGCAAGAGTGGGAAGAGCCATGCGACCCAAGACAGTGTACGTTCCGACGACGACCAGAAGAATGCTCGTCAGCACAGGCAACCGCGAACGTAATCGACCGGTCATCGCCTGTGCTCCGAGACCGACTCCGGCGAGGATCGGTAACGTGCCCACCCAGAAGACCGCCATCGTGGCCGCCCCGTAGAGTGGATGAGCAGTTCCCGCGGCCGTCACGGCAAAGGCGTACAGCCACCCGCACGGGAGCAGCGTTGTGAGCAGGCCAACGGTCCAGGCACGCGCGAGCGGCGGCGCATCGGCGACGGCACGATGCCCGCCCGCGAGCATCGTCGTCAGCACACCCGGCAGCGGCATCCGTCGAAGCTTTACGCCCCGTGCCCGCAACAGGGCAACAAGGCCAAAGCAGATCATCAGTCCGCCCGCGAATGCCGCCGCAACGCGTTGCACGCCGACCATCGAGCCCCCAAGGTCCATCGCTGCACCGAGCATTCCCGCCGCCGCCCCCAGCAACGCGTAGGTCACGAGTCGGCCCATGTTGTAAGCGGCATTGAGTGCCACACGTGATCGCCATGGGTTTGGTGGTTCAGTGGAATCGGCGACGGCAAAGAGCACGAATGCTCCGCACATGCCGGCACAATGTGTGCTGCCCAGCAGACTGGCGATCAGAACTGCGACAAGCAGCGCGGTCACGGCGTCTCCTGCACTTGGATGTCGGTCTTGAAAGTCCCGAGGCGGCCGCGGGATTCCGTTGTCAACTCGATGCGCCAGAGGCCGGACCATCTGACCTGAACGGGTGCTACGTAGACACCGGGCTCGATCTCGCGGCAGAGGACTTTGGTCCGCTCGTTGGCTCGGACGCCGGGGAACGCCTCCGCCCGTGAAGTGGCCCCGGTCAGGCGCTGTCCGGTCGGCTCGGTGATCGTCACACGCAACTGGCTCTCTGCGGTGCTGCCGACAAGCTCGACGTGATACCGCCAATCCAGCGCATCGCTCTGGGCGCTCCGCACTCGAAGCGTGTCATAGGCCATGGCCTTGCGGTAGTAATCGGGTTCAACCGCTGCGCCGCCGTTCATGTTCGCGGCGTACACCGTGATGCCGACGATCACCATGTTCATGCCCAGCAGCACGAAGATGATGCCTGGGAAGATCCGGATTCGAGGCATTGCAGAGATCCTTTGTCATCGCTTGGGACCGATCATCGTGAAGCGGGCATCGCGAGATTGCTTCGCACTGTTCTGCACGTGGATGACTGCTGTGCATCGTCCATTGACGATCGCGTCGCGCGGCACAGTGATTGATCCCAGAATCGTCCGGGTCTCTCCCGGTTCCAGCGCGGTGAGCAGCTCGGCGAGCTGCAGTGTGCCCCCGGGCGGCGAGGTCACATTCACATCCATTGTGGAGGGCAGTTCGTTTCGATTGGTCAGCTTGATCTTGATGGGATTGCGGATTGTTCCGTCGGTCAGTGTCGCATACGGCTGACCGAGGCCGCGAATCACGTTGACATCCACGCCACCGGTTGTCGAGAGCACAAGGAAGAACAGAAGCGTGACGATCGCGAGGATCGTCGGGTAGATGATGACACGGGGACGAATGACTCGGGGCCGTTCGTCCGACACCGCGGCTTGGGAGCTGTACCGGATGAGGCCTTTGGGACGGCTGACCTTGCTCATCACGGCGTCGCATGCATCGATACACTGCCCACACCCGATGCACTCCATCTGGAGCCCGTTTCGGATGTCGATGCCGGTCGGGCAGGTGGTCACGCAGAGATGGCAGTCGATGCAGTCCCCCAGCGGTTGCCCCTCATCGGTCATGCCGACCGTCAGGTTGACTGGTGTGACGGCGGGGCGATTGCCTTTGCGGGCTTTGCCCCGCGGTTCGCCGCGCTTGCGGTCATAGCTGATGATGAGGGAGTGCCGATCCAGCAGAGCGGATTGAAATCGGCCGTATGGACAGGCCACCAGACAGGTCTGCTCCCGAAAGAAGCCGAAGTCGACGAGCATGAGCCCTGTGACGACCACGACTATGCCGAATCCGACCGGATGATCGAGTGGTGAACCAAACATCCAGTGCCGGAGTTGCTCGACGCCTACGAAGTAGGCCAGGAACGTGTGGGCGAGGAAAGCGGACGCGACAATGTAGACGAAGTACTTGAGAAACTTCGCCAGGCCCGAGCCCTTGAAGCCTTCCTTTCGCACCCGCCCCGGAGCGCCCTCGAACAGACGCTCGATCGGGCGGTACAGAAACTCCATGTACACAGTCTGCGGGCATGCCCAGCCGCACCAGACGCGTCCGAAGAGCGCGGTGATGAAAAAGATCGTGAGGAACACCCCCACCATGAGGAGGGCGAGGAGAAGCGTATCAGTCGGGAGAAAGGTACGTCCGAGGAGCGTGAAGCGCCGCGCCGGAAGATCGAGCAGCACCAGCGGACGGTCGTTGTAGCTCAGATATGGAATCGTCGCGAAGATCGCAATGAGCAAGTATCCCACCGCTCGACGCGCGGTGAGGAATCGGCCGGGAGAGAGCTTGGGATTGATCCAGCGGCGGGAGCCATCGTCGTTCAGCGTGGAGAGAATGCTTGTTGCTTCTGAGTCGTGAACAGATTCGGTATGACCCATGAGCATTCACTCCTGACGAGGGTGTGCGTCCAGATACGCCTTACTCCGCTTCCGCCACAGGAGTTTGCCAGGGAGAGATCGGGTTCCCTTCAACCGCCTTGGGAGAAGCGGGGGTCGTGCCGCGCAGGTTCGCGACATACGCCGCGAGGATCACTCGCTCGTTCTGCGAGAGCCGATTCTCCCACGCGGGCATGGCCTGGCCATTTGCGCCGCGCGTGATGACGGTGTACAGATCCTCGACTTGTCTCACGTTCTTGTAGCTGTCGTCGGTGAGGTTGACGCCGCTGCTGTCCATGCCGCCGCCGTCTCGGGCGTGGCACTGGGCGCAGTTGCCGGCAAAGACTCCTTTGGCCACATCCAGCAGGTCGCTGTTGAGCCGCATCTTCTGGATGGTCGCCTCATCTGCTCCAAGCTCGCCCACTGAGCCGAACTTGCGACGGTTGTCGGCAAGCTTGGCCGCTTCCCACCTGTCGTTCACGGTCCAGGATTCAGCGCTCGCCTGAAAGAACATGAAGTAGAGCACCGAGAAGACAATGCTGGCGAGAAAGATCATGTGCCACCAGCCGGGCGTCGGGTTGTCGTACTCGCGGATGCCGTCATACTCGTGTGCGAGCAGATTGTCGGAACTGTCGTGCTTGCCGCTCATGGTCAGGGTCCTTGATCGATCGCGGGTGCCTGGGTTTCTCAGCGTTCAGGAGGAGTGGGTGAATCGTCGAGCGGCAACCGAGCCGCCTCGGCGTATTCCTGCGCGTGCCGATTCCGAAAGACCCGCCACGCGACCGCAGCGAACACACCAAGAAAGATGACCAACGCGATCTGCGGATAGGTCGCGAGGTTCATGTTGCTGACAATGTCGCTGATGCGCATCGGAGGGCTCCTTCTCGATCACTTGGGCTCATCAGTTGACACCGGGGCGTTGATGTCGGTGCCCAGTCGCTGCAGATACGCGACCAGCGCGATGATCTCTTTGTCAGCGAGGTTTGAGTACCCGCCCTGCGCTTCGAGTTCCGCCGCGATTGCACTTGCCTGCTCCCGGGCCATCTCTGACGCACGCCCGGGCTTGACCGCGTGCCCATAGGGCACTCCGATCATCGCCATCGCATTCACTCGAGACTGGACAGCGTTGAAATCGATCGGAGTCCGCAGAAGGTGTGAGAACCCAGGCATGATGGACTGCTGCACCAGTTGCCGTGGGTCTTCAAGGTGTCGGACGTGCCAATCGTGGTTGAGCTTTCCGCCCACGCGTGCGAGATCGGGCCCGATGCGCCGCGAACCCCACTGGAACGGATGGTCGTACGCAAACTCGCCGGGCTTGGAGTAGTCACCGTACCGCTGCGTTTCCGCCCAGATGGGTCGGATCATCTGCGAGTGGCAGTTGTAGCAGCCCTCGGCGATGTAGATGTCGCGCCCAAACAGTTCCAGCGGGGTGTAGGGTTTGACGCTTGCAAGGCGCGGCACGTTTTTTTCTCGCCACGAAGTGGAGAGCATTGGCACCAGCACCAGCGGGACCAACTCCAGGGCGGATGCAAACACCACGGCGATCACCACCCAGACGGTGAAGCGCATCGGCAGGCGCTCCCACCGGCGATGCCACCAAGCCTGAAGGAAGACATCACCCTTGTGCCCGAGATCCGTGTTGGCGCCGAGGCGTGAGCTTGGGCGCGGCGGGTCGCGATACACGGCACCCAGCCGTGGAGCCGAGTGCACTGTTTCGGTGTAGTTTGCCGGACGCATCGTCCAGGTCATGACGACGTTTAAGGCGCACATGATCATTCCGACAAGGAAGAGCGTGCCGCCCAGCACGCGGATCCAGTACATCGGGATCAGGCGGATCACTGTTTCCACGAAGTCTGGGTACGCCAGCACTCCGTTCTTGTCGAACGCCCGCCACATCAGGCCCTGGGTCACACCCGCGAAGTAGATTGGCACAATGTACAGGAGGATGCCGATCGTTCCGATCCAGACATGGGTCTCTGCGAGCTTCTTACTCCAGAGCCGGTCAGTCTGGAACAGCCGCGGCGCAAGCCAGTACAGCATACCGAAGGTCATGAATCCGTTCCAGCCCAGCGCGCCCGCGTGCACATGGGCAATCGTCCAATCCGTGTAGTGACTGAGGGCGTTGATGCTCTTGATCGAGAGCATGGGGCCCTCGAAAGTGGACATGCCGTAGAAGGTGATGGCGATCACGAAGAACTTCAGCACCGGGTCCGCCGCGACCTTGTTCCATGCACCGCGCAGAGTCAGCAGCCCGTTGATCATGCCGCCCCACGACGGCATCCACAGCATCAGCGAGAACAGCATTCCCAGCGTGCTGGCCCACTGCGGGAGAGCGGTGTAGTGAAGATGGTGCGGCCCCGCCCAGATGTACAGGAACACCAAGCTCCAGAAGTGCACGATGCTTAAGCGATAGCTGTACACCGGCCGCTCCGCGGCCTTGGGCAGGAAGTAATACATCATCCCGAGGAACGGCGTGGTCAGGAAGAACGCGACGGCGTTGTGGCCGTACCACCACTGGATCATGGCATCCTGCACGCCGGCGTACACGGACGAGCTTTTGAGGAGGCCAGATGGGATCGCCAGCGAGTTGATCACGTGCAGGACAGTTACGGTTGCAATCGTCGCGATATAGAACCAGAGCGCGACATACATGTGTCGTTCACGTCGCTTGATCAGGGTCATCATGAAGTTGACCCCGAAGAACCCCAGCCACACGACGGCTATCGCCAGATCGATGGGCCACTCGAGTTCCGCGTACTCCTTGCCTTGGGTGTATCCCAGCGGCAGCGTGATGGCCGCGGCGACAATGATCGCCTGCCAACCCCAGAAATGGAGGTTGCTGAGTTTGTCGCTCCACATTCGTGCCTTGCACAGACGCTGCGTGGAGTAGTACACCGCGGCGAAGATTGCATTGCCCGCAAACGCAAAGATCGCGGCGTTTGTGTGCAGGGGCCGCAGCCGGCCAAAGTTCAGCCAGGAAGTTTCATAGAGGAAAGCAAACGCGGTTCCCATCCAGGCGAATGGTCGTACGCCACCGATCGAGTACTCGCCCGCGACGGGGAGCACCAGTTCGAGGGCGATAATGAGCCCCACCAGCATTGCCACAACGCCCCAGAGAATGATGGCAAAGCTGAACTTACGGACGATGGCATCGTCGTAGACGAACTGTTCCATCGGGCCCGGCTGGAACTCGCCATAGTCGTGAATGTTCGTCGCGGCGATGCCCTGGGGCCCGAGGTCTGTGCCTGCTGCCATTGAAGCTGCGCTCATACCCAGCGTCTCCCTGCAAGCGAGCCCCCCGCCTCGGAAACTGACTTCATTCCTGATCTCAAGATTAAAATATCATGATATCGTCATTATCGTCGGATTCACGGAAATGTCAAGCGAGATCCTGTCCAGCAGCAACGTTTCCGGTTTGACAGCATGCCTGCGCCAGTCAGCGATTGCTTGACAAATGGACTTCTGTATCTTATAATCCGAAATAAAGGAGGTTAACCAATGCTCGCACGGGCCGTCGGGTGTGCAGCTGCGGCACTGGGTCAACTGGCGACGAACGAGGGTAAACCCCTGCCCGTGAAAAAGATTGCCCAAGCATGTGGTATCCCTCAGGCGTATCTCGCCAAGATCGTGAATGTGCTTGCTCGCCGCGGCCTTGTCATAACGCAGCGGGGGATTGGCGGAGGTGTCTGCCTCGCTCGCTCCGCGGCCGACATCACATTGCATGACCTCTGCGAGGCTCTGGGCGATCCAATCGTTCAGGCTCGGTGCATGCTCGAACACGCTCCGTGCTCAGAGAGCCGCAACTGCCCGGCACACGCTTTTTGGAAGGCGCACAAAGAAGAGCAGATCCGGTTTCTGCAGAGCACGACCGTGGCATCGATGGCCGAGTTTGTGGCGCGGCACCGCTTGGAGCCACCGCCTCAGGAATGCGCGGACCCGGGATCGTCTGGACGGGTTGAGTCCGGCAAGCGATGACCGATTCTGTGGTGATGCCAAAGTATCCGTAGATAGCCCGTCGATGACCGTGCAGAGTGACTCATCGCGGTCGCCGATGCACGTCCGATAAGTTGCCAACGGGATCCTGCTTTGCTAGTTCCGAACCCCAAAGATCTGATCGAGCTGGTGCGCGAAGCGATGGCGCGGCCGCAGAGTGAACGGGAACCCCTCCTGCGAGATCGTTGCGGGGGCGACCCCGATCTGTTCGAACTAGCCATGGCGGCGGTGCGAGCGCAAGGCGTTTTGACCCTTGCACGCGAGAGTTCGCAACCCGAGCATGCCCGCGTCGAGATCCCTGCATCACCGGGCGTGCACGGGATGCCCGAACGCCTTGGCCGCTACTGCATTCTGGACTTTCTGGGTGAGGGCGGGATGGGCGTGGTGTACCTTGCCGAGCAGGACAACCCCCGTCGCACGGTCGCGCTGAAGGTAATGCGTCCGGGCGTACTTTCACCCAGGCTTCTCCGGCGATTTGAACTCGAAGCGCAGGTGCTTGGTCGTCTTCAGCATCCAGGGATTGCTCAGGTGTTTGAGGCCGGTGTGTTTGAGTCCCGCGCCGATGAACACGGTCCAGCGGGATCGAGCCGAGCGGCGCAGCCATTCTTTGCAATGGAGCATGTTCGCGGGGTGCCGCTGACGGCGTTTGCAGATGGCGCCAACCCCACCGGCGCGGCGCTGGATCACCGGGCAAAGCTTGAACTGCTGATCAAGGTGTGTGAAGCGGTGCAGCATGCGCACGCAAAGGGCGTGATTCATCGCGACCTCAAGCCCGCGAACATTCTGGTTGTTGGCGATGCTGCGAGCGCGGGCTCAGGACAACCGAAAGTGCTGGACTTTGGCGTTGCCCGAGCAACCGATGGCGATATTGCCGCAGTAACCCTTCAGACGGATGTGGGCCAGCTTGTCGGCACTGTTCCGTACATGAGCCCAGAGCAGATCGCAGGCGATCCCAACGAGCTGGATACGCGCTCGGATGTCTACACGCTCGGAGTCATCCTTTACGAGCTGTTGTGCGGCCGACTTCCCCACAGACTGAGCGACAAGACGGTCCCCGAGGCTGTTCGGATCATCGGCCAGGACGACCCGGACCCACCGGCGTCTGTTGACCGTGCCTTGAGGGGCGATCTGCAGACGATCATCCTGAAGGCTCTGGAGAGAGATCGCTCCCGGCGATATCAGTCCGCATCCGAATTGGCGGCGGATATCCGGAGATTCCTTTCGGATGAACCGATTGCGGCCCGTCCTCCGAGCAGAGCCTATCAGCTGCGAAAGTTTGCGAGCCGCAACAAGGGTCTCATGGGTGGGTTGTGCGCCGCCGCCGTCGTGCTCGCCGCCGGTGTGGCGGGCGTGGCCTGGCAGGCCGTTCGCGCGACCAGAGGCTGGGACATGGCGCAAACGGAAGCGGACAACGCGCTTGCAGTTAACGAGTTTCTGGACCAGATGCTGGCTTCGGCGGACCCGGAGAACACTGGCGGGCGGGAAGTGACCGTGCGCGAGGTGCTGGATCTCTCGGGACAGAGCGTTGGCGAATTGCTTGCCACCCGTCCCCGCGTGCATGTGTCGATTCGCGGCACACTGACCAACACGTATCGCAGCATTGGCGACCTTGATCGGGCGCTCGGGCATGCTCGGGCCGGCTATGGGGCGGCCGCGGCCGGGTTTGGTCCTGACAGCAAGATCGCGATTGAAGCGCAGAGAGTTCTGGCGATCGCGCTCGTAGAGAAAGGCATGCATCAGGAAGCGGAGGCGCTCAATCGCGACGCGGTCGAGCGGGTCGCGAGAGTGCTGGGGACACACAGCGTTGACTATGTGCTCGTGAATGGGGAGCTGGCTCGGGTGCTCCTAGAGACTGGCCGTATCAAAGAGTCCGTCGAGGCCTGGAGGAAGTGGTTCCCTGAGGCCGAGCGGATGCTCGGCAGCGAGCACCGCGAAACGCTCACCATGATGAACAACATGGCGATCGCGCTGAAGGATCTGGGCGAGTATGAGGAGAGCGACGATCTCCTGCGCCGACTGGTGGAGATCCGGGAACGGATCCACGGGCCCCATCACCTGCAGACGCTTTACGCGATCAACAGCCTCGCGGCAAACATTCAGCGGCAGGGGCGCAACGCGGACGCCGAGCCGCTGTTTCGGGAAACACTCGAGCGACGCCGCCGCATTCTCGGGAGCGACCACGTTTCGACGATCGCCAGCGCCGGAAACCTGGGCGTCACCCTTATCAGCCTGGGCAGACTCTCTGAGGCCGAGCCGCTGATCGCCGAAGCGCTGGCCGGGAATCGTCGCCTGCTTGGCAGCGAGCATGCCAAGACGCTGATCATGATGGCGAACCGGGCGTATCTGCTCGAGGAGCTTGGGCAGAGCGAGGAAGCAGAGGCTCTGTATCGCGAAACGATCGAGGTCCGGCGAAAGGCGACGGGCGGACGAGATCCGGAGACATGGGCGCCGATGAACAACCTTGCGACGCTCTACCAGCGTCGCGGCAAGCTCGCCGAGGCCGAGCTACTCTTTCGAGAGTTGCTGGACCTGTGCGGGCAGTCACTCCCGCCGGATCATCCGTACGCCGCGATCTTCTCGAACAACTACGCCGACTGCCTGACGGATCTGCGTCGGTTTGATGAAGCCGAGATACGGCTGCTTGCAAGCCAGGTAGTGCTGGAATCAAAGTTCGGTGTGGATCACGCCCGCAGCGTCAAGGGGCGAGCGCGGCTGGTGAAGCTGTATGAGGCAAGTGGCAAGCCTGATCTTGCGATTCCTTATCGACCCGCGGGCGAGACGGGGCAGCGGGACTCCGCGGGGCGATAATCTGCAGATCCCAGATACTCGACGCTCGCGGCGGTTGCATCATCGCTGGGCGGTGCGCCCTCGGCAAAGCGGGCAATTGCTTTAAAGATCTCAACGATGTCCGAGTCGCACCCTCTGCTGGGCCGCAACGCCTGCTCCAAACGTGCATTGCCGAATGGCTCGCCGCCGTGATTCCGCTCATCGAGAATGCCATCGGAGTACAGGATAATTCTGTCACCGGGCGAAAGCCGGATCGACGTGGAGTAATAGCGAGTTTCTGGATCGATGCCCGCAGGAATCGCTGTCCCGCCTGAGGAGGGACAGAGCGATGAACCGGATCGATGGAACCAGTATCCGTGCCCCGCGTCGACATACTCGACCAGCCCATCGGCGGAGAAAATGCCAAGCCACAGCGATACAAAGCGCCCGCCAAGCGAGCGCTCGCCGAGGTATCGGTTCAGGCCTGAAACCGCGGCGGCAGGATCGAGCGTCGCCCGGATCTGTGCATTCAACTGAGACTGCGCGGCGGCCATGAGCATTGCCGACGCTGCCCCGTGACCAGATACGTCTCCCAGACTGATCGCGACCCGTCCGTCCGCCAGAGGAACGACATCGAAGAGGTCTCCGGCCACAAACACACCCGGGCGCATCTGCATCGCATAGCCCAGAAAGCCCTGGGCCGCGTGGGCGGGAGGCATGATGAACTGCTGGGCCTCCCGCGCCGCCGAGAGTTCAGCGGCAAGGGCCGACTGACGTCGTTCCAGATCCATTCGCTTCAGGTTTGATAGCGCCAGTCCGCAGGCGTTTGCGATCGCCTCGCAGAACCCGGCGGCCTCGCCCTGTATGCCCCCTTCGCCATGCCGGGAGTCAATATAGATCAGCACGACCAGCTCAGAGCCAACAAAGACGGGCGCGCAGACGGCCCAGCGGATGGAGTTCTCGCAGACGCTGTGCGAGGCGTTCGCGGTCAGTTCATGATCTTCGTGAAGAATCGCGGTCTGTCCACTTGATGCTGCATGGATCAGCGTTCGACTGAACGTCAGCTCCGGGCTGCCGTCCGCCGCACGCGGCCCGGTGAAGGCCACGATGCCCAAGTCGTCCCCGATGCCGCCGGTGGGCCGCAGTACCGCCCCTCGCGAACAGCCGGCGCCGGCAAGAGCGGCATCAAGGGCGCTTCGGGCCAGCGAAGCCTCATCTTCCGATGACGCCATGCGCGACAGGCCCTCCATGAGCATCCGGAGCTGGCGCGCGCCAGCGGGCAGGGGACGCTCGCCCACCCGCTCGATGCGTGCTGTCTGGCGACTGTCATCTTCGATTGTCGCGGCGGTGCTGGGGGTGGCCCGACCGAGCGCGACTCGAAAGGACCATGGACCGATCCGGATCAGATCGCCTGAAACCAGTGGCAGTGGCGCGGATGTGGACAGTCGCTGGCCATTCACCCATGTGCCCAGGGCAGATCCGAGATCCATCACGAACCATCCACCGTCCCGACGCGAGAAAACGGCGTGCCGCCGCGACACTGACTCGTGAAGCAGGCAGACATCGCACTCGATTGCCCGCCCGAGGGTGAACTGCTGCAAGCCGCTGTTGGCGTGGCTGCCGCCGTGCGGGCCGGCAAGCGTGTGCAGGGTGATGTCTTGTTCGTGAGTATTCATACCATCGGCCGTCGGCCGATGGTCGCAGATTATCGTGAAACTGCTCGCTCTGCTCGTGTCGTCAGGTTGGGCATCCGGCGAACCAGGCGGAGAGGAACGCGAAGATATCGGGCACTTCGATCGTGCCTGAAGCGTCAAAGTCGGCGACAGGATCCATCGCGAACCACTCGGAGAGGAACTGGAAGATGTCCGGAACATCGGTCACCGCGTTCCCGTTGCGGTCCGCCGGGCAGGGAGGCAGTTCGCATTCGTCTGGGATTCCACTTTCATCCAGGTCCAATGAAGTGCCGAGCGCGATATCGCAGCTGTCGATCCGGCCGTTGCCGTTGCAGTCGGGTTCGAGCAGTGTCACAGGGACACTAAAGGTGATGCTGAGCACCGGTCCGGCCGAGCCGCCATTCGCCTCGGCTGACCAGAACTCCACGAGCGGACCGGTAATGCCGACGGTTTCCACGATGTACCCATAGTTCAACGTCGGGTTGGCCATCCAGAACCGGAACGCATCCGTGATCCCGGCGCCCTCGAACTCCACCCGTGACTCGAGCGAGGTCAGCGTTGCAGTCCCGTCAGTGCTGGCGGCGGCATCCACGAAGGTCTGATTGGGGTGATATTCCTCAACGGTGAGTCCCGCTCCGCCAAGGAGGCGTGCGCCGGTGACGGACCATGGCACCGTGTTGAAACGTGCGTGCGTGTTCGTCACGGCCCCCGGGCAACTGATGCAGTTGTCGCGATCGGGATCACCCCAAGGCTTGAATACGCGGCGAACTTCAAGAGTTGTGCTGCCGCCAAAGTCGGGCATCAGCGAAAACCGAGCGTCCAGGATCTGCGCCGGCGTGGTCACACCGCAGGTGGTTGCGAGCGTGCCCGCGAAGTCGAATCGGACAAAGCCCTTGGTCTCCGGGACCGTTGCCGGATTGATGATCATCCGCTCATACGAGGTGTTGCCTTGGCCTGCACGTGGGTCAAAGGAAGCATCGGAAGCGATACCGGCAAATGTTTCGAGCCCCGTGCTTCCAAAGGTGACGGTGATGGTGCCATCCATCACAAACGACCTTTGATTGGTTGAATCGTTTACATCGAGGAGATTTGCTTGTGGCGCTCCGAGGGCCGCGGCCATATCGCCGATCGGGCCGGGAATCAGCGTAAAGGTGCTGGCGCAGCCTGTATAAATCAGCGGCACGGTTAGCCGCACGCGATTGCCCATCGTGCCGTTGACGGTCGCAGCCGATGGAATGAATACTTGTGTTCCATCGGAGAGGGTGTAGTTCTCCGGATCCGACGCGGAGATGGGGTCGACTGCCTCGCTGAAGACAACCTCCACGGCGTTCATGCCGACGGGGAGAAGCGCGAGCACGCGAGGCGAGGTGGTGTCAACGAACGCGGACAAGTCTTCCGCGGCCAGATCGCCGTCAAGCTCGTTCAGGAAGGCTGCAAGATCCTGGCGAAGCGCGTGCGAGAGCTGGCTCACACTTCCGTGCTGATTCGCCTGCGGACCCCCGACATCCGTAGCCCCCAGCACATCCCACATGCTTAAGCCCACCTGACGGGTGATCGCCGCGCCTCCCACCGGAACGATCTGCCGGAAGCCGCCCGAATCCCAGGACGACACGAGCGACGGCGTGTTGAATGCCGGGCCCTCAAAATCCGGCAACGGACGAAATCCGCCGACATTGTGGAAGCCAAAGTCCGTGTACGCGGGAGCAGGGTGGCACGTCACGCATCCCGCCGCCAGTGGACCGTCGGTCAGTCTGTACAGCATCGCTCCCCGCACTGCTGCCTCGGTCAGGCTGCCATCGGCCTCGCGATGCGGGCTGCGCATCAGGGGAGGAAGCTCTAGAAGAAACTGCGCCATGGCGTCAAGTTCAGCGCTCTGCCCGGCGTTCGGGTCGCCCAGCGCCGCGTTCGGAAGCGGAATGAACCCGGAGCCGAGCATGAAGTTGCCCGTGAAGGTGAGTTCAAAGTCCTGCAGTTCATCGCGATCGCCGGACCGGTGGAGCTGGCCGCGGCCATTCTGCTGCGGCGCCATGGAGATGGCCTGGCCGCGCATGGTCAGCGTTTTCCTTCGGCCCGCGTTCAGAGAGGTGAAATCCCAAACAAGGCCATCTGTCTCGCCGCCGGGGTGGCATGAGGCGCACGATACCTTGCCATTGCTGCTGATCCGGGAATCGGCGCTTGAGTTGAAGATCTGTGCGCCGAGCAACGACTCCGGGCTGAGCGGTTCCTGGGAGACGATCGCGGCGACCCGGGCCGTTTCCGTCCAGGTCGCAGGATCGATCACCGAGATGTCTCGGGAGAGATAGTTCAGGACATACACCTTGTCGGTCACCGGAGACCACGCCACGCCGATGGGGTTCTTGCCGACGGGGATCTCGACGAGTGGAGGGTTACCCATCGGCCGAGCGATGCCCGTCGAACTCGGGACAACCAACAAATCGTTGCTGTGCGACATGGAAATGAGCGCCGTCGTACCGTCGCTGTTGAACGCGAGGTCCGAAGGACCTGCGACACCGGCATTCCAACCTTCTCCGAGAATCTGGTTCGACTGGTTGTGCGCGACGATGGCCGTGAAAACGACACGGTTGTTCAGATCGATCTCATGCGATGTCGGATTCAGCTTCAGCAGCGCCGCCTGCACGACCGTGTCGGACGTGAGCTGCGTGGCTCGGAAGTTCTGCAACTGCATGGGCATCCACAACTCGCCCGTCTGAGGAAGTACCGCAATCTGCGAGGTCGGGAATACCCATCCACCCTCCGGTACGCGCGGGTCATCGTTGGGTATCTGGAAGTTGAACTTCGGATCAATCGAACGGATGCGCTGCACCGTGCTCAGTGTCAGCGTTGACGTATCGATCACGCTGACATATCCGTGGTCGCCATCATTGAACTGGTGAGCGACCATGGCCCTGGACGCGTCGCTAAAAGCGATGGAGAGCGGCTTGTCCGCCATGTTCGCGAATGTCTTGACCACTTGGCGGCTTACTGCGTCGATGACCGCGACGGTGTTGCCTCGATACATCGCTACCAGCGCCTGCTCGCCCGAGGGCGAGAACGCGATCGCAAGGGGGCCTCCGCCATGCCGGAGCGTGATCGTGGCCGATTCCATTCCGGTCGCGGCATCAACGATGAAAATACGGTCGGTGTCATACGCCGCGACCCAGATTTCCGCTCCGCCCGGACGGACCGCCAAGGCCCGCGGTTTGTTGGGAACGACACCCGCCGGAAGCGCAAACTCCATGATGCTGTTGTCAACGGTTGCCAGTCGGGTAATGGTGTCGTGATCGGGATTCACACACCAGATGAACTCTCCATCCGGGCTCGACTGAATCGGCCCGCTTTTCGGCAGCCAGGCGCCATCTGCAAAGGCCACGCTCCCCAATATCAGCGGAAGCGCGCACGCAAAATGGCGAAGCCGGTCCACGAATGGTTGTAGTCGCATCCCTACCCTCTTCTTTTCCACGGCCCAGCATGTCCGGATCGCACGAGTCGACGACCGAACCACCCTCTGATTTCCGCCGCGAACATGCTTGATTCGAAGCGAATTTTTCACCAATCTCCGCCTTAGCCTACCCCATGTTTCAGCAAAGACGAAGAGTCATGTTGGATTCGTTTAAAGAATCCAAACAAAATACAAACAACATTTGATTGAGGCTTGGATGGCGAGGGACCGGAACCGAATGTTCAGGGAGACGTAATGGCAACGGATGTCAATAAAACACCCGATTTGGGTGACCAATCCGCGGACGGTGCTCTCGCGGCGATGCAGAAGTTTCGAGCCGATTACGCGCTCGTTCGAGAGCAGGTCGGACGGGTGATCGTTGGCCACTCAGACGTAGTGGACGGGGTCCTGACATGTCTGTTCTGTGATGGGCATGCACTGCTTGAAGGGGTGCCGGGGCTTGGAAAGACGCTTCTCATCCGGACCCTTGCCAGTGCTTTGCGTCTGAACTTCTCGCGTGTTCAGTTCACCCCGGACCTCATGCCCGCGGACATCTCCGGCACGACGGTGGTGATGGAAGTCGATCGACCGGGAAGTGCCCCGTCTCGCCAGTTCGTCTTTCAGCCCGGGCCGGTGTTTGCTCAGATCGTTCTCGCCGATGAGATCAACCGTGCAACGCCCAAGACTCAGTCGGCCATGCTCGAGGCGATGCAGGAGCGCAGCGTGACGGTGGGGGGGGTCAGCCATCCACTTCCCAGGCCATTCCTCGTCATGGCTACGCAGAATCCGATCGAACAGGAAGGCACATACCCACTTCCTGAGGCCCAACTGGATCGGTTCTTCTTCAAGCTGATCGTCGAAGGTGCCGGCCGCGGCGAGCTTTCTGAAATCCTCAATCGCACGACCGCGGGCCGGACCATAGAAGTACGTGCCGTGCTGGATGCCGAGCAGATCATCGCCCACCAGCAGCTCATTCAGCGTGCGGTCATCGCGCCCCCGGTACAGGATTACGCTGTTCGCCTCGTGCTTGCCACGCATCCCCGTACGCGTACGGGCGCATCCGCCGCGCGAGAGTCGTTCTCCACGCCACTGGTCGACCGGTATGTCCGACTGGGCGCCTCGCCCCGTGCCGCGCAATCGATCGTGCTCGCGGCAAAGTGCCGGGCACTGCTGGACGGCCGCGCAGCAGCTTCGGTTCACGATGTTCAGCAGGTGGCGGCTCCGGCGCTGCGTCACCGGCTGATACTGAACTTCGAGGCCCAGGCGGAGGGCGTCACCCCCGATTCCTTGATCGAGAACATTCTCGCCACGCTTCCGGCACGTTCAGACGCCTGACGCGGGCTCTATCGAGCGCGCTGCGGAAAGCCATCCCATTCCCCCAGACCGATCGCCGCGTGGGGCGGCAGATCCTCCCAGGGGAACATGGGTCGCGGCCAGGAAGATCGCAATCCCGATGCGTCGGTTCTCGTGATGCCAAGACGCACCCACTGGCCCTCTGCAAGAACGGAATCCGGCAGCGTGACCCAGGCGATCCAGCGATCATCTGTCTGCTCGACGGGCGCACGCGTGCTGCCTCCCCGCGAGGTAACGACTTGTCCGTCGGCAAAGACTCGAAGCGTCACCTCGCCGCCTTGACCGCCAAGGTGAACCAGCACCTCTTCACTCCGCTGAGTTGCTGACGCTGCGGGGCGTTGACACTCCAGATAGAGCACCCATCGCCGCGAAGGTGAAGAGCCGGTGCCCACAGCGTCCTGGGTTGACAGCATGGCGACGGTCCGATGTCCTTCCTCAAGTACCGGCTCACCAAGGCCGGCGGGTGAGGGGCCGCCACGAACATCTCCGGTGTCCGTCGATGAGCGGAGCCATGAGGAAAGCGACCAATCCTCGAAGAATGGCCCGAAGGAGAGTCCTGGTGGGCGAGCCTCGATCGTTCTTGGAATGACGGCGCGGCGGGCGGCCCATCCGCTGATGTTTACGCTGAACTCTGAATGGTCGCCGCCGGACAAGCCAACCGTCGAGGTGCCCACGCGTGACGGAGAGAGCGAAATGATGTCATCGGGCTGCGCCACCCCTGCGCGTCCGATCATCATGGCGGACGGACCCGAGCCGGGACTCAGCATCAGCCCCGCGAAGACCGCAGCGGGACGGCCGCTCACAGCATCCACCACCGCCGCATCGTCCGCGACCCAGACCGCGTGACGTGCCTGCGCAGACAACCATTCACGCGCCCGCTCCGCCTTGGCCTGCGGAGAAAACGACGGAGACAGCATGTCTCTTCTCAGCTTGGTCAGCGAAGCTTCGTCGGAAGTCCAGACAGGAGAACGCACAGTGCCGAACTCGGCGATGAGCGCCAAACGCTCACGAGTGAGCTTCGCGAGTGCGGCGTCCGCGGCCGCGAGTCGATCCAGCCCCTCACTCCACTCCGATTCAATCTGTTCAGCGAGCGATTCCACGACCTTGTCAGCAAACTCGTCCTGCGCTGGGCCGGGCGCAACCAGCGGTTCACCGGCGACAAGTCTCGCACGCCAGCGATCCAGCGGGGAGCGTCGGGCCGCCGCGATACACGCGCCTGTCCAACCCGCCATGTTGACGTCGGAGCGGCGTGGAGTGTCAAAGGGTGCCCGTCGCATCCACCCTGTCGCGATTCGGCGTCCCTCAAGAACGAGATCCTGGCCCTCCGCTTCAGGGGGGATATCTATGACCAATCGCCATGGATTTCCCGAAGAACTGACAGAGGTTCGCCTCTGCGCCACCGCCGCAGGGATCGCTTCCCAATCGGTGGGGATGTCCATCCATGCCGCGGCCCGGATTGCCATGAATGCGGCCCCGGCCGTCTCGGTGTCGCCACTCGGCCGCGGAAGCGGGCCGCTTCCCGTTCCCGGTCCGACCCACCAGATCGGTGCATAGAGCTTGGCCCCACCGCTCAGCCGTGCGGTCACCAGTCCTTCCCGCAGTTGATCCGCCGATGGGCGAAAGGAGATTACCAGCGGGGTACCCGCCCGCGCCCAGATGTCGACCGGGCCCGTTGTTCGGCTTGGCTGGGCCCTGACACCGCCCACGGACAAGTCCTGTACCGGCGACCACGCGGGAATGGACGGCACGGCGGCGTTCGCGACTGTCGCGACCGCGGCAATCACGATTGATCCAACCAGCAAGCGGCGAAAGTCGGTCACTCGGCTCTCCGATAACACTGCGAATCAGCAGCAGAAACACAAATCGTTGCAGGAGGTTCTGGGATGGTCATTTGCGAAACCGGCAGCACTCATGTTTTCCGTGTGTACCTGCCCCAGGCCACGACCGTCGAGCTCGTCGGAGCGTTCAGCAACTGGCGAGCGAGCCCAATCCCCCTCGTGCGCGAGAGTAGCGGCTGGTGGGTCGCGAGGTTGGATCTCCCGCCGGGAGATTATGACTTTTCCTACCTCGTCGACGACTCTACGTGGCTGCCCGACTACGCGGCCTCGGGCGTCCGTCGCAATGGCTTCGGAGGGTGGGTCAGTCAGGTGACCGTTCCGCCGCAACGGAGGCAGCCCGCGTTGGCAGCCTGAGCCGGATCGGTGCCTTCTGAAGTCCCAATGAAAACGGGCCGGCATGAAACGCCGGCCCGTCGCAATGTGTGGAATGACGACTCCCCGGGTTACGGGAAGATGCCGCGGACCTGGTAGACCTTGCCGATGTTCTCAAGGGCGGCGATGTATGCGGCGGTGCGCATGTCGCAGTTGTACTTCTGGCGTGAGAGCTTGGTACGACGAGCGGCCATGACCATGTGACGGTTGAGAGCCTGATCGACCTCTTCCGCATCCCATGTCACACAGCTCTTGTTCTGCACCCACTCGAAGTAGGAAACGGTTACGCCGCCCGCGTTGGCGAGGATGGCGGGGATGACCTCGATGCCGCGCTCGGTGAGAATGCGATCGCCCGCGGGGGTGGTGGGCGCGTTTGCGCCTTCAACCAGCACCTTGGCATTGATCAACTTGGCCTCGGGCTCGTTGACCATCTGCTCGAGTGCCGCGGGGATGAACGCATCAACCTGCGTCTTGTAGAACTCCTCGGTGGAGATCTTTGTCGAACCGCTGAAGTTGGCGACGCCGCCGGACTTGGCGACGTGAGTGGCGAGGGACTCGGTGTCGATCCCCTTCTCGTTGTGGATCGCGCCCGTGTGGTCCATGACCGCGAGCAACTTGGAACCCATTCGTCCCAGGATGCGACCGGTCCACGACCCGACGTTCCCGTAGCCGATCAGGCTGAAGGTCATGCCTTCGATCTTGATTCCCAGTTCGGGAGCGAGCTCGACGAGCACGTCAACCAGCCCTTGGCCGGTGGCCTTCTCGCGGCCCAGCGAGCCGCCGTACTCGACCGGCTTGCCGGTGATCACGGCTTCAGGCTGATGCCCGCCCATCTCGGAGAGGAAGGTGAAAGTGTCGGCGATCCACGCCATGTGCTGGGCATTTGAACCCACGTCCGGCGCGGGGATGTCGTAATCAGGCCCAATTTGGTGAGCAATCGCGGTCGTGAAGCGGCGAACGATGCGCTCCATTTCCGCAAGCGAGTGCTTTCGGGGATCAACCTTGATGCCGCCCTTGCCGCCGCCGAATGGCACACGCACCAGCGACGTCTTCATCGTCATCAGGAATGCCAGAGACTTGACATCGTCGAGGTGAACATCGGGGTGGAAGCGGAGGCCGCCCTTGTATGGGCCGATCGCGTTGTTGTGCTGAACGCGATAGCCCTTGAACAGCTTGAAGGTGCCGTCGTCCATGCGGACGGGGAAGTGCACCATGATCTCGTTCTTCGGCTGCGCGAGGATCAACTGGATCTCGTGCGGCAGTTCCATCATCTCCGCCGCGGTCAGCATCGTGTCCACGGTCTGCAGGTAAAGATTGTTCGGGTCGCGTGGCAGTCCCACCTCGTCGAACACGGGGCTCTTGAACAACTCGCGACGCGGTGCGGCCGACGGTTTCGAAGGGGCGATCGTGGTCATGATCCTCGCCTGGTGCGTGAACAGGAACTTCCGCCGCGGCAGTATCGGGTGTACTTGCGTGCACCCGTTCCATCGCCCCGCTTCCGAGCGGTGTATGCTCCGCGAGCGGAAAGGGACGCAAGCACGTGCCGGCCGCGGCGTGGGGCGGCGCGTGCCCGGCGCGCCGACAAGCGGAACGCAGGGGACAGGATGATACTCTATCACGCCGCCGATCTCTTCTGGGCAACGCGGATCAAGACCACCGCCGATGCGTTGGGCATCGCCGCCCGGCCCGCTCGAAACCTCGAGATGCTCCAGGCCCGGCTTGCCGACTCGCCGGTCGCGGCACTGATCGTCGATCTGGACGCGGTGGATTCCGCGTTGGTGCTCATCAATCGCCTCCGCGGCCCGAACGCGACCCCCACGGAACGGGCGATTCGTGTAGTCGCCTTCGGTCCCCATGTCGCCGTTGAGGCCTTCCAGGCCGCCAGGGACGCCGGCGCAGACCGTGTCCTCCCCCGTGGGGCGTTTTCCAACCGCCTGCCCGACTGGCTGAACGCGCTGAACGCCGCCCGCGACTCCTTCGACGCCTCGGTCCGGTCGCTGCCGACGACGGAGTGAACGGAGTGGCGGGCCGGGGCGTCCAACCGCGCGGCGTTCACCCCGCTCAGCAGCTCCTATTGCAGGTTCGCCCACACCAGGTGCGTCCCTTCCATCGCCCCCAGGTGGTGTTGGAGGTGGAGGGGGCCAAGTACACCAGGGTCAGGTGCGCCTGCGTGACCGCGCAATCATCAGTTCTCAGGTCGATACCCGCTCGCCACCGCCAGGTAAAGACCCATGCGGACAATGACAACACCGGGAGGATGGTGAGGAGCCAGCGAAACGCGGACAGGGTGTTGGGGATGAGTTTTCGCATGGTGCGCTCAAGTGTGGGGACGGCACTTTGGCTCGGGTAGCGCGGCATGGCCTCACGGGCTCATTCACCAGTACGACTTTCCTCCTCAGTGGGGGTTGCCGGACCAGTGCCGGGAGGGACCAACTCCAGCGCCGTCACGACTCTGCGAACGCGCGGATCATCCGACTGAGCGTCCCACCGCCGCACCTCCGTCACTCCGACGAACTCGATCATGACCATGCTATTCTCAAACTCTTCCTCCGCTTTCGCATCCAGCGGGCCAATCGGTGCGCCCAGTTGCGCACAACCGCTTGGAATGTTCAACCGGTACGGCAAGGCTCCCACCGACCCAAACACGCTGGAAAGTGCACGCTCAACTGTCGCCGCGGCGGCGGGCTCGCTTTCTGATCCCCGCTTCAGCATCGCCGACACAACCGAGTCCGGCACCGCGTGCCGACCGATCGGGGGCAGGAACTCAACGCGCCACGCGATCAGGAAGGTCTCGCCGCCGCACCGGATCTCCAGTACCTCGCTTGGTCTGGCAAAGATCAGCGGTGAAGCCGATTGCGCCGGCTGGAAGAAAAACCATCTCATGCCATGCGAGTCCGGGCGACCCAGGACCACTGCCAAGATACCCACCCCGGTGCAGAACGCGGCGACAAGTATGACGATCACCCGCTTGTCTCTGGAGTTGGAGCGACCAGCGGGAGCCCACCTGCCCACTGTCAGTCCACACTCGGGACACACTGAGAGCCCTGTACAGTCGTACCCGCACTCCGCACACAGTCCGGAATCTTTGGACCGCTGAAAGGCCGCACGTCGCGCGAAGATGTACGCGAGCCCGATGCTCCAGTACGCGGCGATTGCCAGTATCAGCCAAACGCCATTGACGCCCACCGGGCCGAATCGGATCTTCGGCCACTGTTGATAGGCCGTCTGGCCTGCATATCGATCGCTCATGAGCCACCACGCGATTGGCGTGCAGACGATCACGATCCAACTCACGTGGCGGGTCGTCTGCCATATCACCGCGGCCAGCGCCGACCGCCTGCTTGCGCGATCGCTCAGCGCAAAGGCGCGTCCAAAGCTTGGCTTGGTGGCGGCGACAAGCACGGGACAGAGTGTAAACGCGCAGGCAAGCCCTCCGATAAGCGCGACCCACTCAGCTAGATCGCTCAGCAAGCTCGTCCCGAACGCCGGCCAGTTGCCGATCCAGAAGCGTTCCCGTTGGGCGACGGTCAGGTCGCCTGTCCGATTGAGGTAGCGAGTGAACAAAAACCGCTGAGCAAAACTCTCGGTGAGCTGATCCGGTCGCGTTGTGCCCTCTTTCAGGATCGACTGCGTCGCAAGGCAGCGCTCGAATCGAATGTACTGCAGGGTCCCGATCGTCGCTGCGATGGCAACTCCCACGATCATCGCGGCCAGTATGCAACGGGGAAGAACGGACATCGACGTCTCCGCAATAATGCGGGAGCGGATTGTGTTCAATCCGCTCCCGCGAGTGAGCAACTCGAAATCAGTAGAAATACTCGACGTGGCACACCGGCGGTGGGCACGCCGCAACTGTGGGTGTATCACCTGTTGCTGGATTGGGGATTTGAGGAGTGGTCGGACACGTTCCACCTGCTGGGCCGCACCCGGCCGTGTGGTGGCAAACCGTTCGCGTGGCGTACGCCGGCTGACCCCCCACAGGCGGCCGAATGTCTAGGCGCTCGCATCGGCACCCTGCGCCCGCCGGAAGGCAGGTGTAGTTCGCCGGCCCGCCTGGAGGGACGGTGGGAGTTCCAGGGAGCAGAGGCCACGGAGGAAGCGGTGTCCCGGGCCACATCGGAGAACCCGGTGTGCGCGTCCTCCACGTGGGTGGGAAGATTGCACTGCAACCCCCGAAATTGACATACCTCACCGTCGACCCCGCGGCATACGCACTATGCTGCGCCAGCAGCACCGTTGCATCCAGCGGCGATACCAGATCAAACGGACCATCCACAGCACCGTTGGTTGAATCCACCAGCACGAACGCGTCATCGAACGTGACGCCAACCAGCGGCAGCGAGCCAAACACACCGAACGCCGCATCCACGCGCCACGCCGAGGCATTGCTCATCTGATCCGCCAGGAACTGGACAATGCCCTGTTCGAATCGATCCGCGTGGCTCTTGTCGCCCGTGATCAGCGACTGCGTCTGCGTCACGCCCTTGGCCGCCTTGGCGATCGCCGGCGCGGCATCGACCATCTTGCCGATGGTGTTCAAGGTCCCCGGAGAAACCGTCGCGGCGATCTGACCCGCGGCGTTCGCTCCGGTGAGCGGCTCCCACGGCAAATGCGTGGAAACCAACTCCGAGCCTTCCATGCCCCAGACAGTGTTCGAGGTGGATGGGGCCGAAGTCGCGAGATTCAGATGGACCTGGGTGCTGGCCGGGTTCGCAACCGCATCCGTCCGAAACTTCCACTGGGTCATCGCTTCACGGAACGCCTGGCTCATAGCCGCGTCGCCTAGTCCCGGCTGAAGCTCGACAAGCCCGTCGCAGGCATGGGCATCGACGATGCCCATGACCTCCAGCGTCCTCCTCGCGCCACGCACCGGCAGGAAGAGCGGGTCGTTCATCGCCGCCTTCGTGAAGGTGAATGCACTGGGCGCCACGATTGTCCCTGCACCGACCCGGGCCCAGTAGTGCGTTGCCCACTGGGTCAACTGCGTCTTGTCCGTTGCGTCAGCCGTGCCGTAATACACGCTGGACTGTGCGGCGGCGACACCCGCGGTCGTCCCAAGCATCACCGCCGCGGCGGCGATGCCCCAGGTTCCCCCCAACGCCCGGAGGCCGGGGGGTCCAATGATTCTGCTTCCGACTTGATACTGCTGCATCTGCGACTCTTTTCGAGGGCCGAGCCCGGGCGGTTCGGCATCGCAACTCCGCGGCAGCGATCCCGAGGCTCAACCCTCGCCCCGTCTAGTCGCCGCTCGTGGAGCCCGTGTGAGCGAGCCGAGAAGACAAAACGCACAAAGGCACAGATGGCGCCCAAACAAGGGGTGAGGTGGGCTGGTGCGGGGGGCTGTCTCTTATACACATCTCCGAGCCCACGAGACTAAGGCGAATCTCGTATGCCGTCTTCTGCTTGAAAA
>ENA-ORBV01003553-ORBV01003553.1-microbial-mat-metagenome-genome-assembly--contig:-NODE-3553-length-31051-cov-11.506199_pt1 | contig 31051 bp, 19 predicted proteins | sample MGYA00237777_ERZ505514 | MGnify/ENA primary metagenome ERZ505514 (study PRJEB26160, sample SAMN06269048) | microbial mat metagenome | isolation source: Oligotrophic lake microbial mat | place... | reverse complement strand
AATCGGAGGCATCATGAGTCTGCACAAAGAAATCAATTTTGAGTCGGACATCTGCGAGCATCTGGCGGCGCATGGCTGGCTGTATGCCGTCTCCGCCGTCACCAGCAAGATCGACGTGCGCGGGTTGTCTGAAACGGAGGCGGCATGAGCACCTACGACAACCCAGACTATCTGCGTGGCTTGGTCACTGAACTGCGAAAGCTTCAGGGTGAGATCGCATGGGTTGAGTTCAAAGTAAACAACTCAAACCCCTAGGAGATCGGCGAGTACCTTTCAGCACTGAGCAACGCGGCGGCGCTCAAGGGAAAAGCCAATGCCTATCTCGTGTGGGGGATCGCCGATGGCACGCATGATGTTGTCGGCACCAGCTTCAAGCCCAATCAGACAAAGAAGGGCAACGAGCCACTGGAGAACTGGCTGCTGCGGCAGCTCAATCCCCGCCTGCACTTTCGGTGGTATGAGTTTGACTATGAAGGCAAGCCCGTTGTTTTGATGGAAGTTCCCAGGGCATCGGGCAGGCCGACTCAGTTCTCCGGCGTTGAGCTGATCCGCGTGGGATCATGTTGCCAGAAACTCAAGGACTACCCCGAACTTGAGCGGGACTTATGGCGTGTCTTTGACACGACGCCGTTCGAGGAACTCAAGGCAACAGAGAACGTCGATGCAGATGATGTGCTGAAACTGCTTGACTACCCTCGCTATTTTGACCTTCTATCGCGGCCCTTGCCAGGTGATCGCGACAAAATTCTTGAATCGCTCGCAGAGGATCGGCTCATTGTCTCCAACGCTGCCGGCGGCTGGGACATCACTAATCTCGGGGCGATCCTGTTTGCGAAGAATCTGGATGAGTTCCGTGGTTTAAGTCGCAAGGCTGTGCGTGTGATTGTTTATGACGGCACCGGGCGATTGAAGACACTGCGTGAGCAGGATGGCCACAAGGGGTATGCAGCAGGATTCGAGGGTCTCATCGATTTCGTCAATGCTCTGCTGCCACGAAACGAAGTCATCGGAACGGCACTTCGCAAAGCGGTGCCAATGTATCCAGAGCTTGCCATCCGCGAGCTTGTTGCCAACGCTTTAATCCATCAGGATTTTTCGGTGACCGGCAGCGGTCCGATGATCGAGATATTCAGCGACCGGATGGAAATCACCAATCCCGGATCGCCATTGGTGAGCACGGAACGATTTCTTGATACGCCTCCTCGTTCACGCAATGAGGCGCTGGCATCGCTCATGCGACGTGCGGGCGTATGCGAGGAGCGCGGCAGCGGCGTGGACAAAGTCGTGTTTGAGACGGAGTATTACCAATTGCCCGCGCCGATCTTCGAATCGCCTGATGGCTCGATGCGCGCGATTCTCTTTGCACACAAGCCGCTGAACGACATGGATCGTGCCGACCGGGTTCGCGCCTGCTACCTTCATGCCTGTCTTCGCATTGTGGAGCGGAACCCGATGACCAATTCGAGTTTGCGAGCGCGGTTTGGAATTGAAGAGAAGAATAGCGCCACAGCCTCGCGGATCATCAAGGAAGCCTTGGAAGATGGCAAGGTCAAACCGTTCGATCCGGCCCAAGGAAAGAAGTACGCCAAGTACCTTCCATTCTGGGCATGATTCGCCAGCGATTCTTATTTGATCGTTATTTGATGGAAACGCCCCAAGTGAGCCAAGCCCAGGCCGTCGAGTCATCGTAGATTGCGATTTAGCAAGTATTTACATTGCGTCATCTCGTGGGCTTTTATTTGATGATTTAAGCCTCCAAGGGGTTTTGGATGAGTCTGCACAAGGAAATCAACTTAGAGTCGGACATCTGCGAGCATCTGGCGGCGCATGGCTGGCTGTATGCCGAGGGCGATGCGGCCAAGTACGACCGGGCGCTGGCGCTGTTTCCCGAGGATGTGCTGGCATGGGTCAAGGCGACGCAGCCCAAGGCGTGGGAGACGTTGGAGAAGAACCACGGCAGCAAAGCGGGCGACACGCTGATGAGCCGCCTGCGCGAGTCGCTGGACAAGAATCCGGGGGGCGGCACGCTGGATGTGCTGCGGCATGGCATCGATGTGCTGGGCCTGCGCGAGAAGGTGACGCTGGCGCAGTTCAAGCCCTCCCTGGCGATCAACCCCGACATTCTGGCGCGGTACGCGGCCAACCGGCTGCGCGTGGTGCGACAGGTGAAGTATTCACTGGCGAATGAGAAATGCATCGACTTCGTGTTGTTTCTCAACGGCTTGCCGGTGGCGACGGTGGAGGTCAAGAGCGACTTTACGCAGAGCGTGGGCGATGCGATCGATCAGTACCGCTTTGACCGCGATCCCAAGCCCAAGGGACAGGCGGCCGAGCCTTTGCTTTCGTTTCCCAGTGGTGCGCTGGTGCATTTCGCGGTGAGCAATAGCGAAGTGGCGATGACGACGAAGCTGGAAGGCGCGGCGACGCGGTTTTTGCCGTTTAATCAGGGCAACGGCGGCGCGGCGGGCAATCCGCCAAATCTGCAAGGGCATCGCACCACGTACCTGTGGGAGCAGGTGTGGGAGCGTGAAAGCTGGCTGGAGATTCTGGGGCGGTATGTGGTCGCGCCCAAGGACAAGAAGAAGCAGATTCAGAAGCTCATCTTCCCGCGCTATCACCAGCTTGATGCGACGCGCAAGCTCCAGGCGGCGGTGCTGGCTCACGGGCCGGGGAACAAGTATCTGATTCAGCACTCGGCAGGCTCGGGCAAGACGAACTCCATCGCATGGACGGCGCACTTTCTGGCGGACCTGCACGACGGGGCGAACAAGAAGATGTTCGACTCGGTGCTGGTGGTGTCGGATCGCAACGTGATCGACACGCAGCTTCAGGAAGCCATCTTCGACTTTGAGCGCACGACCGGCGTGGTGGCGACGATCAAGGGCACCCCCGGAAGTGGCGGCAGCAAGAGCGGCGAACTGGCGGCAGCGCTGTCGGGTGACAAGAAGATCGTCGTCTGCACGATTCAGACGTTCCCCTTTGCGCTGGAGAAGGTGCGCGAACTGGCGGCCACGCAAGGCAAGCGGTTCGCAGTCATCGCAGATGAGGCGCACAGTTCGCAGTCAGGTGAGGCGGCGGCGAAACTCAAGGCGGTGCTGACGGATGAGGAATTCAAGGAAGTGGCCGAGGGCGGCGAAGTGAGCATGGATGATGTACTGGCGGCGCAGATGGCTGGCCGGGCGCAGGATGTGGGCATCACCTTCGTGGCGTTCACGGCGACACCCAAGACGAAGACGTTGGAACTCTTCGGCACTCGGCCTGATCCATCGCGAAAGCCCGCCAGCGACAACGTGCCGCGACCGTTTCACATCTATTCGATGAGGCAGGCGATTGAGGAGAAGTTCATTCTCGACGTGCTGCGCAATTACATGACCTACAAGCTGGCGTTCAAGCTGGCGCAGGAAGGAAAAGAGATTGATGACACAGAGGTGGAACGCAGCAAGGCGCTGAAGAAGATCATGAGCTGGGTCAAGCTGCACCCGTACAACATCTCGCAGAAGGTGGAGGTGGTGGTCGAGCATTTCCGGCAGTACGTTGCCCCTCTGCTAGACGGCAAAGGCAAGGCGATGGTGGTGGTGAGCAGTCGTCTGGAGGCGGTGCGGTGGAAGCTGGCGATGGATAAGTTCATCAAGGAGAAGGGCTACGGCATCGGCACGCTGGTGGCGTTTTCGGGTGATGTGAGTGACAAGGAATCTGGCCCTGAGCCGTTCTCGGAGACGACTGCGACGATGAATGCGAACCTGCGCGGCCGCGACATCCGCGAGGCGTTCAACACCGATGAGCATCAAATCCTACTGGTGGCGAATAAGTTTCAGACGGGATTCGATCAGCCACTTTTGTGCGGCATGTACGTGGACCGGCGACTGGCGGGCATTCAGGCAGTGCAAACGCTCTCACGGCTCAACAGGGCGCACCCCGGCAAGGACACGACCTACGTGCTGGACTTTGTGAACAGTGCCGACGAGGTGCTGGCGGCGTTCAAGACGTACTACGAGACGGCGGAACTGGCCGATACAACCGATCCGAATCTGGTGCTCAACCTGCGCAGCAAGCTGGACACTGCAGGCCATTACGACGATTTCGAGGTGGACCGCGTGGTAGCGGTGGAACTCAAGCCAAACGCCAGTCAGGGTGAACTGGTGGCCGCGCTGGAGCCGGTGGTGGATCGGCTGATGAAGCACTACAAGGCGGCTCAGGCGCAGTTCATTGCAGCCAAGGCCGCAAAGGATGAAGCGGGCATTGCCTCCGCTGGCAACGAACTCAACGCGCTGCAACTGTTCAAGAGTGACATGGGTGCGTATCTGCGGCTCTACATGTTCCTGTCGCAAATCTTCGACTACGGGAACACGGCGATCGAGAAGCGGGCGATCTTCTACAAGCGGTTGCTGCCTCTGCTCGACTTGGGGCGCGAACGTGAAGGCATCGATCTTTCAAAGGTGGTGCTGACGCATCACAACCTGAAAAATCAGGGCAAGCGCGTGATGACGCTGGGCGATGGCGACCGGCCCGCACTCGAACCAATCAGCGAAAGCGGCGGCGGCGCAGTGCAGGAGAAGCAGAAGGCGCTGCTCAATGAGATCATCAAAAAGGTCAACGACCTCTTCGAGGGCGAGCTATCGGATCAGGACAAGCTGGTGTACGTGAACAACGTCATCAAAGGAAAGCTGCTCGAATCGGAGAAGTTGCAAAAACAGGCGGCGAACAACACGAAAGAGCAGTTCGCCAACTCGCCGGACTTGAATACCGAACTGATGAACGCGCTGATTGAGGCACTCGAAGCCCACACGACGATGAGCACGCAGGCGCTCGGGTCTCAGGCGGTGCGCAATGGACTCAAGGATGTGCTGCTGGGCCCGGCGCAGCTTTACGAAGCACTGCGAAGGCAGGCGGAAGGCGAAAAGCCAGCGGCGTAGGTGTTCAGGCCAACAACAACCCCGTCGCTATCGGTGCGCCGTGATTCGGCGAAATAGGTGTCCAGATTACCCAAACCCCCAAACATGGGCGTGAACCAAGCGAGAAATCTTCAGAAAATGTAGAGAAGCCGTTGCTGCGGGGAGGCGATGGAAAACTGCTAACCGGTGGTCGGCGGTGTTCGCTGGCCAAAGTTCAACTGGGAAATCCCGGATGATAAGATCAAGGTCAGCCTCCCTCTGCAATGTGAATCTGGGCTGCTTCCTATGATGAGTGAACCATGGTGATGAAGCGACTGTCTCATTCTGTTTTCTTCCTGGCCCTGGCATGGACGATCAGCGCATCGTCCGCTGAGGAAACTGCTGCGTTTGATGCAGCTTCGAACGCCTTCTTCCAGAACCACTGCCTTCGCTGTCACAACGAGAAAGAGCAGAAGGGCAAGTTCCGGCTTGACAACCTTTCGCAGGACTTCACTGATCAGCCTACTGCCCAGCGGTGGGGCGAGGTGCTCTTTCGCATCAATGCCGGTGAGATGCCGCCTAAGAAGGAGCCGCAGCCCAAGGGGGATGAGATCGGGAAAGTGGTCGATTCGCTGGCCAAGCGGATCACCGAAGGCGAGGCAGCCCGCATGGCCAAGCGCGGCCCGGTGGCGCACTACCGGCTTAGCCGGGAGGAATATGGTTACACGGTGTACGACCTGCTGGGGGTTCACTTCGATGTGAATCTGCCGGGCGCTTTTAATGAGGACCCGCGCTGGCATGGGTTTGAGCGCGTCGGGTCGATGCTGTCGCTTTCGCCGTCCCATGTGGACCGCTACATGAAGGCTGCGGAGACGGTGCTCGAACGCGCTTTTCCGGAGCAGCCGGTCAAGGCGGTCAAGCAGCGACGCGATGCCAACGAAGGGCAGGAGAAATGGCTGACGGAGCAGGGCATCACCGGGCGCGTTCGCTGGCCGCTGTGGCCTGGTGCCCGAAAGCATCTGATGAACACCTCGCTGCCAGGAACCTATCGGGTTCGCATCCAGCTCAGCGGCATGGCACCACCGGCAGGCAGGATGCCGCACCTGACGCTCTGGCATCAGCAGCTCAAACGCTCCGTCTTCGATCAGGACATCATCGCTGCCGAGGACAAACCGACCATCATCGAGTTTGAAATCGCTTTGCCTCCGGGTGGGTTCGAGCTGGTCAACGAAGTGCCTCTCGCCTTCCCCGAAGTCGGCAACCATACGCTCAACGTCCTCAACGGCGGCGGCAGCGTCTTCACCAGCTCGCGCGATTCCCGCAACCTGAACCCCACCGGCTACAAACTGTTCGATGACAGCGGACAGCCCGTCTATCCGACACTGCTCGTCGACTGGGTGGAATGGGAAGGACCCCTCACCAGCGATGCAGATTTACAGAAACGCACCGGCATGATCCCCGCCAAGAGCGGCGACCTGGCCCAGGCGCGTCAGTGCCTCAAACACTTTGCCTCCCGCGCCTGGCGACGAAACGTGAGCGAGGGTGAACTGGATCGTTACATCAAGATCATTGAAAGCGAACTGGCTGCGAAGGAACCCTTCCACCTTGCATACCGTTCCGCCTTGGTTGCCATCCTCACGTCGAAAAACTTCTACTACCTCGAAGAAGGCTCCCCGGACAAGAAGCGCAACCAGGTGAACGATTGGGAACTGGCTTCGCGCCTTTCTTTTTTCCTGTGGAGTTCGCTGCCTGATGAGGAATTGCTGACCGCAGCACAGTCGGGCAAGCTGCATGAGCCGGAGGTGTTGCGTGCCCAGCTTTCGCGGATGCTGGCCGATGGCAAGGCTCGAAGGTTCAGTGACACCTTTCCCCGGCAATGGCTCCAGCTTCACCGCGTGGGCATGTTTCCACCGGACCCCAAGCTTTATCCCGACTACGACAAGTGGCTCGAACAGAGCATGACGCTGGAGACGACGCACTACTTCGGCCAGGTGTTTGCAAAGAACCTGTCGCTGCGCGAGTTTCTGACCTCCGACTGGACGATGGTCAATCCCCGCCTGGCGCTGCACTACCACCTGCCACCGGTGGCGGAGTCGGGGTTCCAGCGGGTCAAGCTCAAGCCGGAGGATCATCGCGGCGGGCTATTGACGCAGGCTGCGGTGTTGATGCTCACCTCCGATGGCACCCGGCATCGTCCGGTGCATCGAGGCGTGTGGGTATCGGAGGCGATTTTCGGCAGGACCCCGCCGCCGCCGCCGCCCAATGTGCAGCCGCTTGAGCCGACGCCCAGCAACAAGCCCAAGGCCACGATCCGCATGCAGCTTGAAGCCCATGCGACGCACGCGATCTGTGCCTCGTGCCATCAGAAGATCGATCCGCTGGGCTTCGCATTCGACAACTTCGATGCGGTAGGTCAGTGGCGGATGGAAGAGCAAGTCCCAGGCGGGCAGGGGGCCAATCCTCCCGTGAATGCCACCGGCACGCTGGCCGATGGCCGGTCGTTCAATGGAGCCGATGAGTTCAAGCAACTGCTCACGCAGGACCTGGACCGCTTTGCCAGCGCTTTTGTCGAACAACTGGCGACCTTCGCCCTGCGCCGGGTGATGACCATTGATGATGCGGCCCAGATCCAGGCGATTGCGATGGCGGCCAAAAAGGATGATTACAAGTTGCGCACGGTGATTGAACAGTTCGTCATGTCGGAGCTGTTTCAGAAGCGTTGAACTTTCACAGCAGGAACGATCGTGAGCCATCAACTTTCCAATGCCGCTCTGAGCAACTGCAACGCGGGCATCCTTCTCGCGCTGTGGCTGGTGCTGTCTCCATCGCTGCTCATCGCGGCTGATGCCCAGTTCGTACCCAAGCCCGGCGAATTCCCCCCGGCAGGTGTTGGCGTCTACCTCGCTGGTGAACTCGTCGCAGTCGATCACGTCAACCGCATCGGCGCGATTCGACTGATGGGCGATGGTGTGGATGACCGCTACCACGGGGCACCGAGCCATCGCTTTGCGATGCTGCCTTATGGAACGCTGCGGTATCACGGTGCCCCTGCGGAGCTGCGCGATATCCCGATCGGCACCGTGCTGCATGGCACCTTCCTCCTGCCTCCCAAAGGCGACACGACCATCACCCGTCCCACCAAGGGCGGGCAGCAATACGTCCCGCTACACACCCACGCACTCTCTATTGAAGACGACTTCAGCTACTACCAGCGGCAAGGCTGCGCCTGGAAAATCGTTTCAGTGGATGTCGCCAAGGGCAAGCTCAAAGTCATCTCCACAGGACCGGCGGTTGCCGATGGGCTTAAAGGCGAACAGACCTTTGAGTTCGATGCCAGCACCCGCATCTGGAAAGGCCGGCAGATCGGCGAACTCAAGGATCTGGCTGCGGAGCAGAGCGTGCAGGTGAATCTGACCTGGGCACCGGACTGGAAAAACGGACAGGTTCAAGCCGCAGATGTCTGGATCGACAAGGAAAGCTGGGATGTCGCCAGCGAGGTGCAGCGCCAGATTCATATCCGGCATCAGCGCCACCGCTGGCTTGCCGGCTGGGTCGATCATGTGGAGCATCAGCCCGGCGGCAAGGGCATCGTCACCGTCACCCTCTTCGCTGGCATGGACCCATCGCTTTACGACCAGGCCCGCGCCCAAGCCAAGAACGGCGGAGCCTCGCTGGCGGCTGCGGAAACAACACTGCGCACCTGGTGGCAGGAACATGATTCCAAAAACGGCCCGGTGCTGGATTTTAAGGACATCCCCAATCCACCCCCCGGCAGCAGCGGCCTGCAACTGCGCGTGCAGCTCAACGAACTGCTCGAAGGCTACCGCCCCGGCCGCATCATCCGCTTTCGCCCCAACAGTTTTCCCAGCGTCAAGCTCCCGCCGGAAGAGCGGGTGAAGAATATGGAAGACCGATGATTCATATAGCCCCGGCTTTAGCCGGGGTACCGCCTCGTCAACACTCTTTCCCGGGCTAAGGCCGGGGCTATATTAAGGACCCCCATGGCAAACTTCCTCACGCAGAACTGGCTCATCAGCCGCCGCCGCGTCCTTCGCGGGCTGGGTGTCGCCCTCGCGCTGCCTCTGCTCGACTGCATGCAGCCACTGGCCGCTGCTCAGACCGCCACGCGGGCCAAACGCAGCGTCTTCATCTACCTGCCCAACGGCGTCAACACGCTTGACTATCAGGTCACGCAGGCGGGTGCTGATTACAAATTTTCCAAGTCGCTGATGCCTCTTGAAAAACACCGCGCGAGCATCACCCCCATCAGCGGTCTTCATCACCCGCATGGCCTGGGGCATCACCACAATTGCAGTTCCATCTGGCTCACCGGTGGCAAGATCGGACAATCCGAACGCAACACCATCTCCGTCGATCAGCTCATGGCCCAGGTCACCGCGCCGCAGACGCGATTCTCCTCGCTGGAGCTGAGCAATCAGGGTCACTCCCTCGCCTACAGTGCCGACGGTGTGCGGTTGCCATCGCAGGGCAATCCCAGTGTCGTGTTCCGCGAGCTGTTCGAGGAGCCCCAGGGAGGCATCGCCAAACAGCGCCGGGGCTTGCAGCGAAAGGGCAGCATTCTCGACACCGTGCTCGATGAAGCCCGGACCATGGGCAACCAACTGGGCCAGGATGATCGCGGGCGGCTTGAGCAATATCTGACCTCCGTGCGCGAGGTGGAAATCCGCACGCAGCGAGCCGACAAATGGCTCGATACCCCGCGCCCCAAAATCGAACCGGATGTGCAGGCCAAACTCAACCGCGATGTGTCCCTCGACCGGCTGGGCGAATATCTCCGCACCATGTACGACATCGTCGTGCTCGCTTTCCAGACCGACCTGACCCGCGTTGTCTCCTTCAGCACCGGCAACGAAGGCACCGGCCCGGCTGTCCCGGAGATCGGTGTCCGGCAGGATCGCCATTCGCTCTCGCATCACAACGCCAACCCGAAACTCATGCAGGACCTGACCCAGAGCGATGCGTTCAACATCAAGCAGTTCAGCTATTTCCTCGACCGCCTGGGCGAGGTCAAGGATGCCGATGGACCGCTGCTCGATTCGACCATGGCTCTCTACGGCAGCGGCATGGCGTTTGGCCACAGCCACGGCAACGCCAATCTCCCCATCATCCTCGCCGGCGGCGGCAAGCTGGGCATCAAGCATGGTCGCCACATCGACTTCAACGCTGCAGGCAAACCCGATGGCTACACCTACGATCTGGAAAATCCCGGCAAGCACTACACCATCTGCCACCAGCCGGTGAATAACAAAGCCCACCTGAGCAACCTGCTGCTCACCATGGCCCAGAAGATGGATGTGCCCGCGGAGAAATTTGCCGACAGCAACGGCACGGTGTCGGAAGTGAAAGCCTGAGAGCGTGTATTGAAACCCCATATAGCCCCGGCCTTGGCCAGGGTTGGATGACCAGATTCGATCCAGAACGGAAAACGGGACAGGTCCAAATAAAGAATTGGGATAGCGGATAAGTGCATTCAATTCTCCTGCGCCGTGTCTATCAACCAAAAAACCGTTGAATATTAGTTCACTACCTGCTATACTATGGCCGAATCGTTCCTTTCTTTTCTTCCGGGGTGTTGGCCATGTGCGTTGCTGATCTAGTGCTTTGCCAATATTTAAATATAGGATCGCGAACAAAGCCGATGATGGTATCAACCAAGGAGGGTGGTGCCATGCTCAAGAAATACATTGTTCGTTTGACCGATGCGGAACGTGAGGGTCTCAATCAAATCGTCGCCAAGTTCAAAGGCACATCGCAAAAGGTTCGCCGGGCTCAGGTGCTGCTCAAGGCGGATGCGTCTCCCGGCAAGCCGGCGTGGACGGATGCAAGGATCGCCGATGCGTTTGGCTGCCGCACCAAGACGGTGGAGAACATACGTGAGCGTTTCGTCACGAAAGGATTTGAGGTGACGCTCGAAGGTCAGCGGCGCGACAAGCCACCACGGGCGAAGTTGCTTGATGGCGAACAAGAAGCGAAAGTGATCGCGTTGCGTCTGGGCACGCCACCGGCGGGGTTTGCGAACTGGTCGCTGCGGCTGCTGGCCCAGCAGGTGGTGGCGTTGGAGATCGTCGAATCGATCAGCCACGAGACGGTGCGTCGCACCCTAAAAAAAACGGAATGACCAGACGAAAGATTCAATACTGGGTGATCCCGCCGCAGGCCGACGGGCAGTTCGCGGCCGGCATGGAAGAGGTGCTGGACACTTACGTCCAGCCTTATGATGCGCAGTGTCCGGTGTTGTGCATGGATGAACAGCCTGTGCAGTTGCTCAAGGAGACGCGCGTGCCGGTGGCCGCCACGAAGAATCATCCGCGTCGTGTTGATTACGAATATGAAAGAGCGGGCACTGCAAGCATTTTCATGTTCTGCCAACCGCTGTCGGGCTGGCGTCAGGTGAGCGTGCGTGAGCGACGAACGAAGATCGACTGGGCGCAGGAAGTCGAAGCGTTGCTGCGGACGCGCTATGCCGACGCGGAGAAAGTGATCTTGGTCTGCGACAACTTGAACACGCACATCAAGGGCGCATTTTACGAAGCGTTCGATCCAGCGACAGCGCGGCAGATCGTCCGCCGTCTGGAGTTGCGACACACGCCCAAGCATGGCAGCCCCCGGAGTTGGCTGAACATTGCCGAGAACGAACTGAGTTCGATGACCCGTCAATGCCTCAAGGATCGGCGGTTCGAGACTGCGGATGCCTTGCGATCAGAAACAACCGCCTGGCACAACAACAGCAACGACAAGCAGCGCGGTGTCGACTGGCAATTCAAGGTCACTGACGCAAGAATCAAACTGAAGTCGATCTACCCTAAGATTAGTTCGTAAGAAGGCACTAGACCTATTAGAAGGATTCGCCATGCCAAAGCGCTTTAACTTCATAACACGATGGTCCCGGTTTTTTCCGCTGGTAGTCGGCATCATGCTCTTGATGTCTCTCGCTAGCGTCTGCGTGCATGCGCGAGAGCATCCGTTGCCTGCCAGTCCGCTGTGGTTGACTTACACCAGCGAAAAGGGCCCGGGCAATGGAAAGCACATCGTGCTGATTGCTGCGGATCAGGAATATCGCAGCGAGCAGGTGATGCCGATGCTTGCCAAGGTTCTCGCGAAGCATCATGGTTTTGATACGACGGTGCTCTTCAGCGTGAACGAGAAGAATGAAGTCGATCCGACAATGAAAATCCGCTGGGAAGACAAGACGGTGATGCACAACATCCCCGGCATCGAGCATCTTGAAAAAGCTGACCTCGTCATCCTTTTCAGCAGGCTCATCACGCTTTCGCAGGAGCAACAGGAACACATCGGCAAGTATCTCGATTCAGGCAAGCCGATCATCGGCATTCGTACCGCGAACCACGGCTTCATCGGTTTCAATTACAAGAAAGATGGCAAGAACATCAACTTCGGTGAAGACGTGCTGGGTGGCTCCTTCCGATCGCATCACGGAAGGTGGCATGCGGACTCAACTCGCGGCATCATCGTTGAAGCGAACAAGGACCATCCGATCCTCAAGGGCGTCAGCGACATCTGGGGACCAAGCGATGTCTATCGCACTTATAAAGAAGGCGACAGTCTGCCTGCGGTCTGCACGCCTTTGGTTTTGGGGCAGCCGCTGATGGGCCGTAAGCACGATGACGAGATCAATCCCAAACTGATCGCGCTTCCTGTTGCATGGGTCAGAACCTGGACGGGCAACACCGGCAAGACGGCCCGCGTGTTTCACACGACCATGGGCAGCGCTCATGATTACGAGAGTGCTGGCCTGCGACGTCTGACGATCAATGCAGCTTATTGGTGTATGAAGATGGAGAACCAGATCGATCCGCAGTCGAGTGTGGATGTGGTGGGCGAATACAAACCACTCGACAGTGGATTCAACTACAAGGCACTGAAGGTCGAGCCTCGCAAGCCTGAGTATTACAAGTGATGACGATCGTCAGCGCAATGAATGGCCGTGGTCTTTTTTGCTTGCGCATCCATACGGCTAACGGGAATTCTTTCGCGTTAACAGCTCCATCAAAGCTGTTCTGCTTGAGTTGAGAGTGCGAACGCTTTTAAGGATGGCTTGGCGCATTCGCTCAATGCCTGCGACATTCCCGTTGCCAAGTCGCGCGAAATGGGGCACAATGAAACATTCCAAATGTCGCGCCGCAAGGGATGCCCACGATGCAGTTAATGAGTTGGACAGTTGCAAGACTTGGCAGCCGATTTCAACTGCTGTTTGAACCGCACAAACGGCAGATACGTCACTCGGCTCTGGGTCGCTTCCTCGATCAGCCTGTCGATCTCATGGTCGGCCTCATCGAACCCGATGGCACCGAGCGCGTTCTCCCCTTCTCCCAGCGCGGCTCGCTCCTGTGCAACTGCGAACAATTCGAGCGACTCAATTCCATCACTTACCGCGGCTACAGCGAAAAATATCGCCTGCGCTTCGAGTTCAATATCCACAGCGTCTTCTATCCGCAGGATGAAGCGCTTTGCACCATGCCCGCGTTCTATATGGAGATGCGGGTGACGCAGTCGCCTAACGTGCGATTGCTCAGGCCCGCTGGCAAACGGCCAGGCAAGGTGAAGATGTTCATTCGCCTGGCCAGACCTGACACGCAGATCGTCGCCACCAGCGACCACGGCGGACGCATCGACCTGACCTACCAGTGCCCGACTGTGCCCAAGTCCGACGATGGCGTGGGCCACTTCGGCAAGCCTCTGAAACAGGAAGATTGCTGGGTCCCTGCGCGCGAGCAGATCGCCAGCCTCAATGCGGGCTGCACGGTCGATCCCGATGGCCGAGGGCTGACGTATGAGATGCCGGTGACCGAAGAGAGCAGCGGCACCAAGTGGCGACTGGTCTGGGGCGCTCACTGCGGCGAGCCGGTGCTGCGCGTGAATCAGGATAAAAAGGTGCGACAGGCAAGGCTTCTGTACGCATCGCGTCTGCCCAACATCGAAGCCGTGATGAAAGATGCCATCGATCATCGCGATGATCGACTGGGTCATTCGCGCCGATTCGAAAAACTCTTTGATCAGGCATCGCTCATCGTGTCGCAGCGGCATCTGATTTGTCAAACCTGGCACTCATTTTTGAGTAACACATTCTGGTGTCAGCTTGATGATGGCGAGACGGGTGCTGTCACCAAGGATCAGTGGTTCAGCGTGATGGAAGGCAATTCCTTCTACCACTCGACGCTCGATGATGAATACAACTGCTCGCTGTTTTACCTGGCGCTCTGGCCTGACCTATTGGCGAAGCAGCTCAAGCAGTGGCCCATGCTGGAGAAGCCGCACAAGCCATCCAACGCAGCATTTCTCAGTCACGACATGGGCCGAGGCAGCGAGATCAGCGAGCAGGCTTACGACCACGACATGCCTGTCGAGGAAAACTGCAACTACGTGCTTTTGATGCAGGCCCATGCACACTGGACCGGCGACCTGTCGCTGGTGAAATCACACGTCTCACTTCTGGAACGACTGGCGCGATATCTGATCTGGACTGATCGCGATGGCAGCGGCTTCACCTCCGAAGGCTCGCCCAACACCATCGACGATGCCAGCCCTGCTTCGCAGGTGGCGCGCAAACAGACGTACCTGGCGGTCAAGCGCATCGCGGCCCTTGATGCGGCTGCGAATCTCCTTCATCGCGCCGGGTCACACGAGGTTGCCGCACAATGTGAAAAGATCGTCGCAGAGGCGACGCCGATGATCGAAAAGGCCGCCTGGCTGGGCGATCATTATGCGGTGTGCGTCGATCGCTCTTCGACAGGCGTCACCGATGCGCGCACCGGCGAAGCGATCACCGATGATGAAATCCCCGGCTGGGATGCGTACTCCATCTACACCGGCAACGGCCTGTTATTACCCCTGATGTGCGCTCGCCCCGCACTGCTCGATGGCAAGCGTCTGCGCGCCGACCTCTACAACGCCATGCGCGAAACGCTCAGTCCTTATGGCTGTGGCCACTCGACGCTTGAGCCGGAGAATGTCTGGGTCTCGCAGAATCTGTGGCGCGATCACCTGGGCACCTACCTGGGCCTTTCGTGGACGCCCTTCCTCGCGCAGCGATACTGGGATATGCAGGTGATGAGCAACACCCACCTCCAATCGCTGGGCTTTGTCGATTGCTACATCGGCAACAACCTCTCCTTCTTCCCGCGCGGCGTCACCTCCATCGGCTACCTCCTCGCACAGCCTCGCCTGGTCATCGATCGCCTCAGCGCAAATGGCCCGCAGATCAGCGTCGATCCCGATCGTCATCTGAATCAGCGTCTGCCGCTGCTTCCGCTGGCTGACTGGAAGGCGGGCAAGATCCCCGTCTGCGTCGTCGATGCGAGCGGCAAAGTCACCATCGAAGGCCAGATCGATCCGGTGACAATCATCGAGCATGAGTGAGCCGTGAGCCGTGACTCAACGAGTCACGGACGTCTGCGAACACCTTGATGGTTCGTATTCAGTGAGACTCTTCAGTGAGACTCTTCAGTGAAACTCTTCAGCCGCGATGCTCCGTTCGCCAAGGCGAACGGCGAACTACACAACGCTTCGCTCCCCCGACCCTTCGCAATCCACTATCCTTTCGCACATGGCCACTCTAGCCGCATGGCTTCACAACATTGACCCGTTCGCCATCAAGTTCCCTGATGGTTTTATTCTCGATGGCATCCGCTGGTATGGCCTGGCCTACCTGTCCACCTTCGCCATCGGTTTTCTATTGGTGCGAAAAATCGCCAAGACTGGCCGGACCACACTCGCGCCCGTCGAAACCATGGACTTCGTCATCACCGTCGCCATCGGCGTCATCCTCGGCGGGCGCCTGGGCTATGTCTTTTTCTACAAGCCGCAACTGCTCATCGAATTCTTCGGCAACTTCCCCTACTGGGGCGTCTTCCAACTCAACAAAGGCGGCATGTCCAGCCACGGCGGAATGATCGGCGTAGGCGTCGCCGTCTGGTGGTACGCATGGCGCTCCAAAAGAAAAATCGCCGCCGCTGCCACGCTTACGCCACCGCCTCCCGCTAACGCGCCCAAGCCTGCCCCACACCGCTGGCTCCACCTCTTCGACTTCGCTTCCTTCACCGCCACCGTCGGCTTCTTCTTCGGTCGCCTGGCCAACTTCGTCAACGCAGAACTTCTGGGCCGACCTTGCGATCCCAATTTCGCCTGGGCTGTCAAGTTCCCGCAGGAGCTTCACGATCTCTCCACCAAATGGCTAGGCTCTGGCAATCCCGATGACATGCTCGCTCTCACAGGCGCTGCTGAAAACGTCGGCGTCGCCGCGGCTCAGTGGACGCAGGCCATCGCCAGTAACGACATCAACTTCGTCGATCACACCATCGCCAAAATCATCGCCGCCATTCAAGAAGGCGGACAGTCCGGCTCGCTCATCGGCGACCTCGTCGCACCCCTGCTCACCGCCCATCATCCTTCGCAGCTCTATGCAGCCTTCACCGAAGGTGTCGTCGTCTTCGTCGTGCTCTTCATCCTCTGGCTCAAGCCGCGAAAGCCCGGCATCATCACCGCCACCTTCGGCGCTCTCTACGGCCTGATGCGAATCCTCAACGAGTTCTACCGAACACCCGATTCCCACATCGCCAATCAGGAATTCGCAGCGCTTCATCTCACACGCGGCCAACTGCTCAGCTTCGTCCTCACCCTCGGCTCCCTCGCGCTGCTCTACTGGTGCGCCAAACGCAACGTCCCGAAAATGGGCGGCTTACTCCGCGAGAAATAAGCCTTCCTCGACTGCGAAATCCAATTACAATTCGGTTTTACCACGAAGACACGAAGCCACGAAGTTTTCAATCCATGAAGCGATAAAACTCATCTTTCTTGTCTTGCTTCGTGTCTTCGTGCCTTCGTGGTAAAAAATGAATTTCACCTTGACTCACGATTGACGACAGCTTCCAACATTCTTCGTTCGCCAAGGCGAACGGCTAAATAAATTGCTGGCTATGCTTCTCTCATGTCCACCGCAATCATCGGTCGCGTCGTCAGTCTCGCCGTGCGTCCCGCGCGCTCGGCTGACATGCAACTGACCAGCGCGCTCACCGTCAAGGCCGACGGCTGTGCCGCTGGTGATCACAGCAAGAGCGCCAAGCGCGGCATCACAATTCTTTCATCGCCGCAGTGGGATCAGGTCATCTCCGCCATGCAAAGCGATCTGCCCTGGCATGCTCGCCGGGCTAATGTGCTCGTGGATGCGAGTGATCTTGGGCAGTACGTGGGCAAGCAAATCAAACTCGGCAACGTTGAGATCCAAGTGATGGGCATCACCTACCCTTGCGCTCACATCGAAGACCTTCATCCGGGCCTGAGCAAAGCGCTCAAGGGCGATCGCGGCGGTATCTACGGCCGCATCTTGAATGATGGTGTGATTCAGATTGATGATGTGATGATGGCGAGCTAAGAAGTTTGGCCAATCATTTCTGCATCGCGTTTGAATGGCGCACTGGCACCATCGCGCGATCCACTCCATAATGCAGTTCACTTTCACCAGCTCATCGCACATCGATCGGGAGTTTGTCATGCCGACACTGCAATCAACCACTGCCGAGCTTAATCAGACCCGCATGATCCGTGAAGACCTCACGGTTCTGCTTCTTAAACACCTCAATCGCGAAGGCTCACCTTCCAACGGCACCAGCGAGTCCGAGCTTGCTGCCATGGCTGATGCGATCATCCGTGATGCTTACCGCGAACGTGCCACGGATATTCATCTGGATCCGCAGACCGGCGGCTACCGCATTCGTTTTCGCATTGATGGCCTCATGCACGATGCGGCGCTTCTCACCGTTGCCCAAGGGCATCGCCTGGTCAATCAGTTAAAGACCATGGCGGACATCGACCCGGTGACGATTTTCTTTCCGGAAGAGGCCCGCCGAACTTATGAAATGGATGACGTCACCATCGATCTGCGCGTGACGATAGCGCCTTGTATTTCAGGTGTGAAACTGGCCATTCGCATGCTCGATCCCAAAACCGTGGAACACCGCGTCAGCGACCTTGGCCTGTCCACCGAAAACCTCGATCATCTCAACGGCTGGCTGGCGAATCTGCATGGTCTGTTCCTCGTAGCGGGGCCCACAGGTAGCGGCAAGACCACCACGCTCTACGCACTGCTGCACGAACTCAAACAGCAGGCGCGAAACATCCTGACCATCGAAGACCCTGTCGAATATCAGATCGATGGCATCAACCAGATGCAGGTCAACGAGCGCCATGAGTTGACTTTCGCAGAAGGCTTGAAAGTGATGCTTCGCCTTGATCCGGATTACATGATGGTGGGCGAGATTCGCGATGCCAGTTCATCGCGCATTGCCGTGGACGCTTCCAACAAAGGCCGCGTGCTGATGAGCACGATTCATGCGCCTGATGCGGTGGGCGCGGTGACGAGCCTGCGCAACTGGGGCATTCGCGATCATGAAATTGCGACAGCGCTGACGGTGGTGGTGACGCAAAGGCTCGTGCGCACGCTTTGCACGCACTGCCGAGTGATGGGCGAGCCCAATGAAGCGGATCGCAAGTGGCTGGAGGCGGCGAGGCTGCCGGTGCCTGAGAAGGTCTGGCATCCGCGCGGTTGCAACAAGTGCAGCGACATCGGCTACCGCGGCCGCACCGGCATCTTTGAAGTCTGGCACCTGCACGAAGATGACTACGCCCTGATCCTCGCTCATGCGGATGATCACACCATGCGTCAGCACCTGGCGCTCAAAGGCCATCAGTCGATGGTGATGCACGCGATGGAGAAAGTGGCCGAGGGAATCACGAGCGTTGAAGAGTTAAAAATGTTCAGCGGGTTTGTCGGGGCGCTGGTGCGGCGGTAAATTTTCCGGGCACGTGTGGCCGGTTTACTTGGCGCACCCCGTCGCAATATCTCTCGCAGCACTCGCCTCCAACAAGGGTACAATTGCCCCATGGCGTTTCGTGATGATCTGAAAATCCAGGTGCAGCAGGCCACCAATATCGTGGACCTCATCGGCGAACAGCTCTTGCTCAAACACAAGGGCCGTGAGTTTGTTGGCCTGTGCCCGTTCCACGAAGACCGCAATCCTTCGATGTATGTCAGTCCCGCCAAGCAGATTTTTCACTGCTTCGTGTGCGGCGCAGGTGGCGATGCCCTCGGCTGGCAGATGAAATATCACAAGATGACTTTCCCCGAGGCGCTGCGCTATCTCGCTGAGCGCGCGGGGATCAAGGTCGAGGAAACAGGAGACAGGGGACAGGGGACAGGTGCCAGTGAAAGGCAGGTCATTGCCGAGGCCAACGGCCTGGCGGTGATGTTCTTCCAGAAACTTTTCCGCCATCCCCAGCAAGGCGCGACAGCCCGCGCCTACATTGACAAGCGAAACATCCCCAAAGAACTCATCGAAACTTTCCAGATCGGCTACGCCCCCGACGGCTGGGACGGCATGGTCAAAGCAGTCGCCACGAACAAATGGAATCAACGCGGGTTTGAACTGGCAGGACTGATTTCGCCGCGCGATAAAGGGCCTAGGGATCAGGGCCTAGGGCCTAGGGAAACGCGCAGCGAGGACGCTGCGGCTGCGAATCAAACAACAACCTCGAATTCCCAAGCTTCTTCCCTAGGCCCTAGGCCCTCCTCCCTAGGCCCTTCCTCCTTCTACGACCGCCTGCGCCATCGCATCATCTTCCCCATCTGCGACGGCCTGGGTCGGCCGATCGCTTTTGGTGGCCGTAAGATTCGCGACGAAGATGAACCCAAGTATCTCAACAGCCCCGAGACCGCGCTCTTCAATAAATCGCGCACGCTCTATGGCCTGCACCTGGCCAAGAAGGCGATCATCGATTCGCGCACTGCGATCATTGTCGAAGGCTATATCGATGTCATCGCCTGTCATGCCATGGGCAGTGCCAATGTCGTCGCCACGCTGGGCACCGCGCTGACCGGTGAACATGTGCGCGAGCTTCGCAAATACTGCGACAAAGTCGTGCTCACTTTTGATGCGGATGCTGCGGGACAACGTGCTGCCGATCGTGCGCTGGAAATTTTTCTTGGCGAGGAAGTCGATGTCGCCATCGCGGCGGTGCCAGAGGGCAAAGACCCGGGCGACCTGATGAATCTACCCGATGGTGCGACGCGCTGGAAGAAGGCCATCGAGCAAGCCACCGATGCCTTGGATTATCAGTTTGCACGGGTGAAGGAACAGATGGACGCGGCCCAAACGATGACGGCCCGCCAGCGCATCGCAGAGGATTACCTTCGCCGCATCGCGGTGCTGGATCTGCGCAAGACCGGCCCGATCCGCAAGGCCATGGTCATGCAGCGGCTGGCACAGATGCTGCACATGAGCGAAGAAGCAGTGAACACGCTGCTCAAAAAATTCGCCCCGGTGCGGAATCAGCGGCAGCCGCAGCGGCAGGAGCAGGAGCAGCGGCAGCCGCAGGAAAGGCCCGGTAACTCGAGCGCTTTCACTCCTGCTACTGCCCCTGCTGCTGCCGCTGCTTCTGCCCCTGCCACTGATTTCTCTCCTTTTTCGCAAGACGTTGTTACCGATAATGGTGATAATGCCAATACTACCCAGACAGAAAAATCGCAACATTTGGTATATTTGGACGTTGCCTCGGTCGTTGACTCGGCTAAAATGAGTGAATCGGTTAATATTGCACTGGTGCGAGCCGAGCGGCAGTTCATGGGATGCCTGTTGCGAGAGCCGGGGTTGTTTCATCTGACGCTTTCGGATGGGAGACCCGTCGATGAGGCGATCATGCCCGGCGAGATGGTCACCGCCTCGGGTCAGCAGCTTTATGAGGTGATGTATCACCACTTGGCTGAGGGCACAGAATTGACGCTTTCGATGCTGCTGGCGGAACTGGCCGAGCGCGGCGAGCCCAAGCTTGCAGAATTGGCGACGGTGATTGAAAAAGAAGTGGACGACATGACGGCTGCGAGTTCGGTCACCAACCGCAGCCTGGCGGACAAACTAGCAGCAGCCGCGAGCAGGATTACCGAGTTTCGCCGCAAGCAGGAACAGCGAAACAATCCAGCCGCCCTGCCGCTGAGTGAACCGACGGATAATGATGAGGCTTTAAGAAAAGCGATGGCACTGCGAAACACGCAGCGATCATCCTTGAGCATTATGCGAACGAAACGCGATTGAATCGACATGAAGCGTAGTGTGAAACGAAAATGAAATGTAGGTAGCCGTTCGCCTTGGCGAACGGAGGCGACTAGGAAACGACTTAGGTTTTTTCCCCGCATTGTACGAAACGCACGATCAGATTCGCCTTTCACCAATTCGGAAGTATGTTTCAGTTGGTGCGGTCGGAACAATCGTTGGAAGGCAGTAGTAAAGCAACCCAAAAAACAGATTGATTTGATTTGTACCGCGTTTCTTCATGGGCGAAGATCGCGTTTAAGGTCGCACAAGGCAGTGCGGCCACGTTCGACGGATGGATCAGAGATCGGACGCCAGAAGTCAGAGGTCAGTGTTAGAGACAGACGCCAAAGTCAGAGCACAGCCAAGAGGTGCGGTAGTCCCCACTCACGACACCGCCCCACGCCCCCCTTTGAAGCGGCCTTCGCTTCCACCGGACATGCGTGATCTGCTGCCTGAACTTCGCCACCTGTTCTCTACAACTCACCAAACATTCACGGCCTCCGTATCTTCTAGTTCGGCTTTGCCCCATCCGTCACCTCCTATTCCGCCAGCGCAAGGCTGTGCTGCGGAAACACAAGGATCCTGATCCCCGGCTGTTTATTGCGCGAGGGCAGGATCTGCTGCTTGATGAAAGGTTTTCCCGTGGTCGTAGAAGAGACGCATCCCGCCCTGGCGGAGTTGATTGAGAGTGGCAAACAACGCGGATTCATCACCTACGAGGAGCTGAATACCAGTCTTCCCGACGAAATGGTTGACCCGGACAAAATGGACGAGTTCCTCGCCCGGCTTGACGGCATGAAGATTCGCCTGATCGAAAGCGACATGATCGTGATCACGCCCGGCCGCCCCGCCGTCAGCCGGTCCAGCGCTGCTGCCACCGCTGCCCGCGCCGCCGCCATGGGTGTCGATCACCAAAACGCCCAGGCCGCCGCCAACGCCGCTGCCAATGCAGCCGCCGCAGCCGCAGCTCAGCCCGAGCTCGAAGAAGAAGCCGAGACCCCCGAACCGGCCAAAGCAATCACCGCAGAAATTCTTCCCGAAGGCATGACGCCCGAGGAAGTCCTCGCCGAGGCTGAGCTCACCGAAGAACAACTTCGCGCTGACCTGGCCCACGCACTTCAGGAAGCCAGCAACCGCCGGATCGATGATCCGGTGCGCATGTACCTGACGCAGATGGGCGAGATTTCGCTGCTCACCCGCGAAGAGGAAATTCGTCTCGCCAAAAAGATCGAAACCTGTCGCATGATTTTCCGCCGCAAGGTGCTGGAGAATGATTACTGCGTGCAGGCTGCTGTGGAAATTCTGGAACTGGTCAAAGATGGCGATCTGCCCTTTGACCGCACCATGAAAATTTCCACCGCTGAGGAAGATGCCAAGGGCAAGATTGCCGCGCGTATTCCCGAGAATCTCAAGACGGTTCATCGCCTGCTCGAGCTTGACCGCGAAGACTGGCAACAGCTTGACGAGCCCGGCCGCAAGACCAAGCAGTTCATCGGCGAAGTCAAAGATCGCCTGAAAATTCGCCGTCGCAAGATGGCCCGCCTCATCGAAGAACTGAGCCTACGCACCAGCAAGATCGCCCCGCTGATGAAAAAGCTTCGCGCCATCTGCGAGAAGATGCAGGAGATCACCCGCGAACTCAAACACTCAGAAACTCACGCCCACCAGTACGACCCCGAAGACCTCATGGTCATGAAGGAAGAACTGGTCGGCCTGCGCTCGCTCGTCCTCATGGAGCCTGAAGAAATTCTCGAGCGCGTTCGCGATATCAAGATCGTCTTCGATGAATACGAACAGGCCAAGCGCGACCTGTCCGGCGGCAACCTTCGCCTCGTCGTTTCCATCGCCAAGAAGTACCGCAACCGCGGCCTCTCCTTCCTCGACATCATTCAAGAGGGCAACACCGGCCTGATGCGAGCCGTCGATAAATACGAATACAAGCGTGGCTACAAGTTCTCCACCTACGCCACCTGGTGGATTCGCCAGGCCATCACCCGCGCCATCGCTGACCATGCCCGCACCATCCGCATCCCGGTGCACATGATCGAGACCATGAGCAAGCTGCGCAACATCGCCAAGGACCTGCTCCAGCAGCTTGGCCGTGAAGCGACCATCGAAGAAATTGCAGAAATCGCCAAGATGCCCGTGACCGAAGTCCGCCGGGTGTTGAAGATTTCGCGTCATCCGATTTCGCTCGATCGCCCCGTCGGCGAATCCGAAGACTCCTACTTCGGCGATTTCATCGAAGATGAAAAAGCTGAAAACCCCACCGATTCCGCCGCTCAGGACATGCTCCGTCAGCGCATCGAGCAGGTGCTCAAAACCCTTACCTACCGCGAACGCGAGATCATCAAGCTCCGCTACGGCATCGGCGACGGCTACACCTACACCCTCGAAGAAGTCGGCCGCATCTTCAAGGTCACCCGCGAACGAGTACGCCAGGTCGAAGCCAAAGCACTTCGCAAACTTCAACACCCGGTGCGCAGCCGCAAGCTGCGAGGCTTCGTCGATGGCTCATGGGATGAAGATGGCGCGATCGCGTAAGCAATCGCAAGAGTTTGACGCCGTATCACCAACGACAACTCAATGACCAATACTCCAGAAGCGTTCGGGCCAAGCCCGGACGCTTCTGGTCGTTGATGGCTGGGGTTCAGAATAATTAGAGCCGCGACTCAACGAGTCGCGGACGTCAACGACCTCTTGGAGGTTTCGCTATTCAACTGATCTCGTGCAACATCGTCCTGGGCAACTTGTCGTCTATAGAAACACGCCGCGACGTACACCCCTTTAAGTCCGTAGGCGTCCGCGACTCGTTGAGTCGCGGCTCAAACAACCAATACAGCCGCTGCCTAAACTCTCATTCACCGCCCTTGCGGTTATGCTCTTCGTTCCATCACTGACGCTTACTATTTTCACTCGCCTCCAAACCAACGGACTCATTCCCATGGCTCAGGCTCAATCCAAAATCGGCATCAACGTCGGCATCGCTATCACGCTCCTCGCCGCCGTCGCCATCGGCTACGTGGTCTATGACCACTACCTGACCATGGGCACACGGCTGGTCATCGCCGGCAAAGAAGCGGTCAACTACTCCGGCACCGCCACCGAAGCAGAGGCCCGCAGTCTGGGCGAAGCGCTTAATCGCATCGGCTACTTCGATGGCACTAACGAAATCGATGTGCTGTTCAAAAAGAGCGATGAGGGCACGTTCATCTCCTTCGTTGTCAACGAGCAAGGCTACACCGATCCCGTCTTCATCGAGCAGTTCAAATTCATCACCGAGCAGATCGCTTATTCCGTCGGCGGCGCGCCTGTCACCTTGCGGCTGATGAGCACCAATCTTTCGATGAAGAAGGAATTGAAGATCGAAACCAGTCGGTGGGGGCAGCCGGTCTTCATCACCAAAAGCGAAACCGTTTACCGCCAAGGCGACACGACTGAAGATGAAGCCAAAGCCTTGGGCAAGGCGCTCGAAGAAATCGAATTCTTCAAAGGCAATCACGCCAAAGACGTGTTCCTTCGCAAGGAGAAAGGCAGCACCACCATCGGCATCGTCACCGCCCCCGCAGGTTGGCAGGATAAAGCGATTCAGAAAGAATTCCACGACATCATCGAAGGCGTGGCCACCTCAGTCGGCGGCAAGCCCATCACACTGCAACTGCTCGATGATGCGCTCGCAGTAAAGTACGAGCACAAGGTGGAGTGAGAATAAAAAACCATATAGCCCCGGCTTTAGCCGGGGAAACTCACCGATTTCGCTACGTTTCCCCGGCTAAAGCCGGGGCTATGTGGAAGGCACCACTTCAATCTTCAGCGCATCATCTGCAACTGAGACGCGCAGCGCCGAGCCTTCGTTCAGATCACCCGCCAGAATCGCCCGGCCGATCTTCGTCTCTAGTTCATGCTGCAAATAGCGCTTGAGCGGACGCGCACCATAGACCGGGTCGTAGCCCGCGCTGGCGATAAATGTCTTCGCCTCTTCGCTAAGTTCAAGGCCGATGTGGCGATCGACCAGCCGCTTGCGAATGTCGTCCACCTGAAGATCGACGATGCGTGTGATCTCGGCGAGAGTGAGCGGCTTGAAGAGCACGATGTCATCGACGCGGTTGAGAAACTCAGGGCGAAAGTGCGAGCGCAGATCAGCCATCACACTGTTGCGAGCGCGCGGGCCGATCTCGCCGCTACTCATCGAATCTTCGAGCAGGTGCGCGGAGCCGATGTTGCTGGTCATGATGATGACGCAGTTCTTGAAGCTCACCGTTCGGCCATGCGAATCGGTCACCCGGCCATCATCGAGAATCTGAAGCAGCACGTTAAACACATCGTGGTGCGCCTTTTCAATTTCATCAAAGAGGATCACACAGTAAGGCTTTCGCCGCACCGATTCGGTGAGCTGACCGCCCTCTTCGTAGCCCACGTATCCAGGCGGCGCGCCGATGAGGCGCGAGACCGCGTGCTTCTCCATGTACTCGCTCATGTCGATGCGCACGATGTTTTCTTCGCTGTCGAATAAGGTCTGCGCCAGTGCGCGGGCGAGTTCAGTTTTACCGACACCAGTGGGGCCGAGGAAAATGAACGAACCGATGGGCCGTTTGGGATCCTTGATGCCTGCGCGAGCGCGGATGACTGCATCAGCGACGAGCTTGACTGCCTCATCCTGGCCGATGACGCGCTCGTGGAGAATCTGATCGAGCTTGAGAAGTTTTTCGCGCTCGCCTTCGACGAGGCGCATCACGGGGATACCAGTCCAGCGCGAAACGATCTGCGCGATTTCCTCCTCAGTGACTTGCTCGCGCAGTAGTCTGCCCGCCGCTTGCGGCTTCGCTCCGCCCGCCTCTGCCGCATCCAACTCTTTCTGAAGTTCCGGCAGCTTTCCATATTTCAGCTCCGCAGCTTTCTGCGGGTTATAGCTGCGCGGATTTTCGTATTGCTCGATCTGTGCGCGAACCTGTTCGATCTGTTCGCGCAGGACCTTGAGCTTGCCGATCGAGCCTTTCTCCGCTTCCCACTGAGCTTTCATTTCATCAGCATCCGCTTTGAGGTCGGCGAGTTCTTTTTGCAAGGAGCTGAGCCGCGAGCGACTGGCGGCATCGGTCTCCTTCTTCAGCGCCATCTCTTCGATTTCAAGCTGACGCTGACGGCGAACCACTTCATCGAGTTCCGAAGGCATCGAATCGATTTCTGTACGCACCATCGCACACGCTTCATCGACAAGATCAATCGCCTTATCGGGAAGGAAGCGATCACTGATATAACGATTGCTCAGCACCGCGGCAGCAACCAGTGCGTTGTCCTGAATCTTCACACCATGATGCGCCTGATAGCGATCGTTGAGGCCACGCAGAATCGAGATCGTATCCTCCACGCTGGGCGGATCGACGGTGACAGGTTGGAAGCGGCGCTCCAGCGCTGCATCTTTTTCGATGTGCTGGCGGTACTCATCGAGCGTCGTTGCGCCGATGCAGTGAAGCTCGCCGCGCGCGAGCAGCGGCTTGAGCAGATTGCCCGCATCCATCGACCCCTCGGCTTTGCCTGCGCCGACAATCGTGTGCAGTTCATCGATGAAAAGCAGAATGCGACCCTCAGCTTGCTTGAGTTCATTGAGCACCGCTTTGAGTCGCTCTTCAAACTCGCCGCGATACTTAGCACCGGCAATGAGCGAGCCCATGTCGAGTGCGAAGATAGTTTTGTCCTTGAGGCCTTCGGGCACATCGCCGCGCACGATGCGCTGAGCGAGGCCTTCGACGATGGCGGTTTTGCCGACGCCGGGTTCGCCGATGAGAACGGGATTGTTTTTCGTCTTGCGTGAAAGGATGCGAATCACTCTGCGAATCTCGGCATCGCGTCCGATGACAGGATCGAGCTTGTTCGCTTTTGCATCAGCGACGAGATCGCGGCCGTAGCGATCGAGTGCTTCGTAAGTGGCTTCGGGATTGGCGGATTGCACGCGCTGGCTGCCGCGCACTTGAGTGAGTGCGGAGAGAAAACTGTCGCGCGTGATGCCCAGCGTGCGCAGGATATTACCTGCGGTGCTGGCGGGATCTTCGAGCATGGCGAGCACGAGATGCTCGACGCTCACGTATTCATCTTTGAGCCGCTTGGCCTGCTGCTCGGCGCTGACGAAGATGCGCTGGGTCTGCTGACTGATGGCGACTTGCCCGGGGCCGGCGCTTCCGGGGCCACCTTGCGAGACCGAAGGACGCTTGCCCAGCGTGCGATCGAGTTCCGCGATGATGACATCGACGGGGCGATTGAGTTTTTCAAAGAGGCGAGGCACGAGGCCGGCTTCCTGCTGCACGAGTGCAAGCAGGAGATGTTCGCCGTCCACTTCCTGATGGCCGTATTTGACGGCGATGGACTGGGCGGCTTGCAGGGCTTCTTGAGATTTTTGCGTGAGTTTGTTGATGTCCATGGGAACTCCTTCGGAGTAAATCACAAATAGCAAAATTCAAATCACAAATGCAAGGCATCAGAACAGAGGGCGGGCATACGAAGGGTCATTGGGTGTGAAGCAATTGCAGTACGAATTTGAAATTTGAAATTTGAGATTTGTAATTTCAATTTGGCCTCATGCTCGCGGATCGAACGTCGTAATCGCACGCCATTTTTCGAGGAGGTCGCGTTCTTCATCCGTGAGTGTTTTGGGAACGACGATAAGGATGCGAATGAAAAGGTCGCCTGCTTCGCTGGTCTTATTTTTCGCGGGGAGACCTTTGCCGCGCAGTCGCATTTTCTGGCTGCTCTGTGCACCAGCGGGAATGGTCAGCGTGACGTTTTCGCCGAACAGCGGCAGCTCGATTTTCGCACCCAGCGCTGCTTCCCAAGGCGCGATCTTCACATCACAGGTCAGGTGCTGACCGCTGACTTCAAAGCGCGGATGCGGCGCAAGGCGGACTTTCAGAAGCAGATCGCCCGAGGCTCCGCCGCCTGCACCGGGGCTGCCTTGGCCTGCGAGGCGGATGACAGCGCCATCACCTGCGCCGGGAGGAATCTTGACGGTGAGCGTCTTGCGCTGGCCATCGCCGGTCTGGAGCGCGATTTCGCGCTGTGAGCCAGCGAAGGCATCTTCGACGCTGATGGAAATCTGCGTTTCGACATCTTCGCCTTTCATTGATCGTGGCGCACGCCGCCCGCCGCCGCCGCTGTTAAAACCTTTGTTCTGCTGACCGAAGAACGTCTCGAAGAAGTCGGAAAAGTCGCCGCCTTCCATATGAAAGCCGCCCCCGGATCCGCCGCCGCCTGGGCCACCACCACCTGGCCCACCACCACCTGGCCCGCCGAAGCCGCGCGCGGATTGTTCGTAGCCTGGTGGCGGGCGAAAGTCCTGGCCGTTTTTGTAATCGCTGCCCAGCAGATCGTATTGCTGTCGCTTGTCGGGGTCTTTGAGCACCTCGTACGCTTCGTTGATCTCTTTGATTTTCTTCTCAGCGTCCGGGCTCTTGTTGGTATCGGGGTGATGCTGCTTGGCGAGCTTGCGATAAGCGCGCTGAACCTCATCTTGCGTAGCGGTCTTGGCCACGCCCAGCGTCTGGTAGTAATCCTGGAATTTCAAACTCATATCGAATCCACCTGCGGGTAAGAATTGCAAAGCCCAGGCCCATGGTAGGCATTATGGCACGCATCACAGCACCCTGCGACTGACAAAAGGTGGACAACCCACGCAGGCAGATGCCGCGCTGACAGGCAAGTTCATCAGGGATTCACCCAGACCTTGCGCAAGGCTCACGCGATCCTCAGATTCATCTCACGATCGCTTTCTACTTTCTTACATGTCAACGGGTGAACATACCAGGGCCCCGCGCGGAGCGGCGCAAAGCCTCTGCTCCACGGCTAAACGGCAAGCCGCAAAATCGATGAGAACGTTTCACCAGCAGGACCCCAGCAGAACCCCAGTAGGACATAGAGAAAGAGAACCACACCCCCCTTTTTTAGGAGTTCGAGAATGGCAATCAGCACATGGCAACGAGGCCTGGCAGCACTGGCAGCAGCGACGACGATCGTGACGGGCGCTTCCTCAGCGCAGGCGATCCTGAGCGTCGGCGAAGTGCAGTTCCACCTCATCGGTCGCTACGAAACGGGCATCTACACCAACGGCGACGGCGCAGCCGAGATCGTCGCGCATGACCCGGGCAGCCAGCGCCTCTTCGTCGTCAACGGCATCGCCAAAACCATCGATGTGCTCGACATCAGCAACCCCACCACGCCCACACTCATCGCCGCCATCTCCATGGCACCCTTTGGCAACACCGCCAACAGCGTCGCCGTCAAAAACGGCATCGTCGCCATCGCCGTCGAAGCGGTGAACAAACAAGCCAACGGCCAGGCCGTCTTCTTCAATGCCAATGACGCCACCTTTGCTGCCCCGATCAATTCCATCACTGTCGGCGCTCTGCCTGACATGATCACCTTCACGCCCGATGGCAAGAAAGTGTTCGTCGCCAACGAAGGCGAACCCAACAGCTACAACCAGCCGGGCAGCGTTGATCCGCTGGGCTCGGTGAGCATCATCGACATCTCCACCGGCGTCGCATCCGCCACCGTCAGCCACACCGACTTCACCGCCTTCAACGGTCAGGAAGCGGCGCTTCGCGCCCAAGGCGTCCGCATCTACGGCCCCAACGCTTCCGCCGCTCAGGACCTCGAACCCGAATACATCGCCATCTCCCCCGATGGCAGCAAGGCCTACGTCACCCTTCAGGAAAACAACGCCATCGCCATCATCAATGTCGCCACCGGCACCATCGATAAGATCGTCGCGCTGGGCTACAAGGATCACAGCCTGCCCGGCAATGGGCTTGACCTTTCGGATCGTGATGGCGCGGGCAACGCGGTGAAACTGGGCAACATCATCAACGCCCCCGTGTTCGGCATGTATCAGCCTGATGGCATCGCAACCTTCGAAGTCGGCGGCAAGACGTTCCTCATCACTGCCAATGAAGGCGATGCCCGCGAATACACCGGCTTTGTAGAAGAGGCACGCATCAATGACATCAGCAATGCCGATCTCGATCCCTCGCTGCAATTTCTCAAGAGCAGCAACGACACCAATCGTCTGACCGTCACCACCGCCTACGGCCGCACCCTCGACGACGGCGGCGGCACCAACGCGACAGCCGAGTTCGATCGTCTCTACGCACTAGGTGCTCGCTCGTTCACCATCTGGGATGACCAAGGCGTTCTCGTCTTCGACTCAGGCGATCAGTTCGAGCAGATTCTCAAGCAGCTCCTGCCCAATGATTTCAACTCAACGCATAATGCTGGCCCCTCCGCTGACAACCGCAGCGACAACAAAGGCCCAGAGCCTGAGTCGGTCACCATCTCCATTCTCGATGACCGCATCTTTGCCTTCATCGGCCTCGAACGCATCGGCGGCATCATGGTCTATGACGTCACCGATCCCAGCAATCCATTCTTCGCCGGCTACGCCAACTCACGCATCTTCGGCGCGACTTACAGCGAAAACTCATTCCCTAATGCGGCTCTGCTTTCCTCGCTGGGCGACCTTGGCCCCGAAGGTTTGATCTTCATCTCCGCAGCCGACAGCCCCACCGGCCGCGCCATGATCGTCACCGCCAACGAAGTCTCCGGCACCATCGCCATCTTCGGCGTCGCCATCATCCCCGAGCCTGCCACCAGCATGCTGGGACTGGCGGGACTGGCAGCGCTGGGCCTGCGCCGTCGTCGCGGTTGAACATACACACAGACGCCTGGACACAGGCGTGGCTCCCATTCAGAGTCCGGCGATCGTACCGACGATCGCCGGACTTTTTTCTTGCCCAGCAGCCAATTACTATCGGCAAACTCCAGCGATCCAGAACCGACCATCAAAAAATTCGTTAAGCAGGTGAAAATGCCTTGACTTGAGAAAGCTCTCGTGGTACTTTCCTAACACCTATCGACGTTTCATGGCCGAAACGAACTTTCCCGGGGAGATAGAGGTTTGGTTCATCGTTCGGTTCCGTCCTATTTACACCTGGTTTGGAAAGGAGATTTTGTGAAAACAATTTCATCACTGCGTCGTTTCCGTTCGCTGCTGGCGATCTCTGCGCTGGCGTGTCC
>ENA-ORBV01003549-ORBV01003549.1-microbial-mat-metagenome-genome-assembly--contig:-NODE-3549-length-31081-cov-9.128758_pt1 | contig 31081 bp, 24 predicted proteins | sample MGYA00237777_ERZ505514 | MGnify/ENA primary metagenome ERZ505514 (study PRJEB26160, sample SAMN06269048) | microbial mat metagenome | isolation source: Oligotrophic lake microbial mat | place... | reverse complement strand
TCGTCGGCAGCGTCAGATGTGTATAAGAGACAGCATCACCACCGACAGCAAGTCCAAGGCCCTCATCACCGCCCTCGATGCCGCTTTCGTCCGTCTCGCCGAACTGGGCGCACAGAAGAAAGCCCTGATCTTCACCGAAAGCCGCAAGACGCAGACTTTCCTCGCCGGCTACCTTGAAGCCAACGGCTACGCCGGCAAGGTCATCACCTTCAACGGCTCCAACACCCACCCTAGCGCCAAACAAGCCTACGACCGCTTCACCACCCGCCACGCATCGACCGACAAACTCACCGGCTCTAAGGCCATCGACATCCGTTCCGCCCTCATCGAAGCCTTCCGCGACCAAGGTGAAATTCTGCTCGCCACCGAAGCCGCCGCCGAAGGTGTCAACCTGCAATTCTGTTCTCTTGTCGTCAATTACGATCTGCCTTGGAATCCGCAGCGCATCGAACAGCGCATTGGCCGATGCCATCGTTACGGACAGAAGCATGATGTCGTCGTCGTCAACTTTCTCTCGCGTGACAATCTCGCTGACCGCCGTGTGCAGGAACTACTCCAGGGCAAGTTTCAACTCTTCGACGGTCTCTTCGGTGCCAGTGACGAAGTACTCGGTGCCATCGAGGATGGGGTCGATTTCGAGAAGCGCGTGCTGGCGATCCTTAAGACTTGCCGGACTGATACTGAGATCAACACCGCCTTCGATGAACTCAAGCGTGAAATGGAAGTGCCCATTTCAGAAAAAATGGCACAGGCCCGCCAGCAACTGCTCGAATACTTCGATGCCGATGTTCACGAGCGCCTCAAACTGCAAGGCGAGCACGCCAAGCTCGCCCTCGATCGCGTCGGCGAGCGCTTTTGGAAACTCACCCATTGGGGTCTCGCCGGCCTCGCTGAATTCGATGACGCCCGTTTCGGCCTCCACCTGCCCACCGGCCCGATGGCCGACATCCCCGCCGGCGACTACCGCCTGATTTCCACCGTCCGCACCGATGACGAATTCGCCGCCACCGAAGCCCATCTGCTGCGTCTTTCCAGCCCGCTAGGCCAGTGGATACTCGCCAAGGCCAAGGATCATCCGCTGCCCGTCGCGTCAGTCCGGTTTGATGTCACGAACCACGATCGCAAGATCAGCATGCTCAAGCCGCTCATCGGCCAAGCCGGTTGGCTCAGGCTCGAAAAGCTCACGATCGACAGCGACGCCCGCGAAGAGTTTCTCCTGTTCACCGCCATCACCGACGCTGGGCAGAATCTGGATCAGGAACTACCCCAGCGATTGCTCGATGTGTCCGGCAGCCTGCTCGCCGCTTGCGACCTGCCTTCGCCCATCGCCGATCGACTGGCCGCCGATGCCGATCGCCTCGCACAGGCCAGCCTTGCCAAAGCCAGCGAGGCGGGCAATTCCCGCTTCGGGCAGGCGCGCAGTCAGGTGGATCAGTGGGCCGATGACAGAATCGCCGCAGCAGAGGCGGAGATTGGTACCATCCGTCGTGACCTGCGCGCCGCCCGCCGGCAGGTCGATCTGGCCCAGACCGTGCAGGCCCAGCAAGCCGCCATGGAGCTTGTTTCACAGTTGGAGACCAAGCGCCGCCGCGCCACCCGTGCCCTTGATGATGTCGAGGACAAGGTCGAACTCGATCGCCAGAAATTAATCAAACAATTGCAGGCTCGCTGCCAGCAGAATCAATCCCGACAAACCCTCTTCACCCTCCGCTACGAGACCGTTTGACGCCTGATCCCTGAATCCTTTGGCTACATCCACCATGCCCGCCACCATCACCGAAACCAAGTACGCCGCCCTCAAGTCCAAGCTCCGGGAACTGTTCGAACTGGACAAGTCCGACCTCGACTTTGGCATCTACCGCATCATGGCGGCCAAGAACAAAGATGTGTCCGAATTCCTCGACCGGCAGCTCAAGGAAATCGTCCGCGAAAAACTCGAAGAACATGGGGCCGGTGCATCCAATCAAGTCCAGACCGACCTCGACAAGGTCATCGTCAGCCTCAAGACCGCTGAAATGACCGAGGATGAAATCGAGAAGAACCGCAAGGTCATCGACCTCCGCGCCAAGCTCGCTTCCGCAGGCGTTACTTCCGGGGCCGATCTCGAAGCGGACATCTACAACCACCTGCTCGCCTTCTTCTCCCGTTACTACGATGAAGGCGATTTCATTTCCAAGCGCCGCTACAAGGGCGATGTGTATGCCATCCCCTACGCCGGCGAAGAAGTCACCCTCCACTGGGCCAACAAAGACCAGTACTACATCAAGAGCGGCGAGTGGCACAAGGATTACCGCTTCAAAGTCGCAGGGGGCGGCACTTCCGGGGGGACCGTCCACTTCAAACTCGTCGCCGCCACGCAGGAAAAGGACAACGTCAAGGAAGCCGACAGCGCCAAGCGTCGCTTCATCCTGGTCAGTGATAATCCGGTCGAAGTCTCACCGTCAGGTAGCGAATTGACGCTGATGTTCGAGTTTCGCGCACCCACCGAAGCGGAAAAGACCGCCCTGGCAGAGAACAAACCCGTCCGCATCTTCGGCGGCAAGTTCGACAAAGACACCGGCGGCACCAAGGGCGACGAGCGCGAACAATTCAATGCCGATGCCGAAGTCCGCGCCCTGGCCGCCTTAACTGTCTTGACGAGCCGCGGCCGTCAGGGAGCGGGTTCCCCGTCCCCTGTAACCCCTCCCTTACAGTCGGGGCTCGTTGATGATTGGAAAGCCCGCATCGCTGCGCCGGGCAGCGCCGCCACCGAAGCCATGCCCAGCCGCACCTTGCTGGGCAAGCACCTGAACGATTACACCGCCCGCAACACCTTCGACTACTTCATCCACAAGGACCTGGGCGGCTTCCTCTCCCGCGAACTGGATTTCTACATCAAGAACGAAGTCGTACGGCTCGATGATCTGGAATCGCTCCCGCCCGACCATCTGGCCCGTGTGCAAGGCAAGATCAAAGCCATCCGCACCGTCGCCGGTCGGGTCATCGACTTCCTCGCTGCCATCGAAAACTTTCAGAAGAAGCTCTGGCTCAAAAAGAAGTTTGTGCTGGAGACAAACTGGCTCGTCACCATCGACCGCATCCCCGCAGAGCTACGCGATATCGTTGCCAATAATGAGGCACAGTGGAAGGAGTGGGAATCGCTTGGCTTCAAGCCCGTTGATCCCGAACAGGCCGGACTATACACCGGGCCTAAGTGGGGGACTAGGGAGTATTTGGAGGCGAATGACAAGCTTATCGTTGACACACAATTTTTCAACGAACTCTCGCCGTCGTATAAAAGCGATGTTTTGGCGAGCGCCTGCGTCTTTGGCGACTTTAACAGTCTTGAAGATGCGACGGTAGGAATACTTATTCAATCGGAGAACTGGGGTGGCTTAAGCCTCCTCCAGGATCGTTTTAGAAGTGACGTGAAGTCCATTTATATCGACCCGCCTTACAATACGGGTGGTGATGGATTTGCGTATAAAGATCAATATCAGCACTCCAGTTGGTTAGCTTTGCTCGCGGACAGACTTCGAGCTGCTAGGCACCTAATGTCACTTTCCAGCGGAGCGGCGTGTAATCTGAACGATATTGAAGATTGGCGTATGCGAGGTCTGATCGATGTTGTCTTTGGTCCACAAGCATATGTCTCAACAATCGTCACAAAGTGCTCGACCACTTCTAGTTTTCGTACGGTAAATCTAGGTCCCGTTGACGTAACCGACCGAATTCTTCTATTTGCAAAGGATCGAAGTAATATATCGTACACTCCACAGCCAGTAGAAAAGAAGGTAGACCTTCAACACTTCGGCCGTTTTGTCGTCAATCGGCAGGATTCGCCTGACTTGTGGGAATATAAACCTGTTCGCCTGCAAGTACTCCATAACTTTGGATTCGAGTGTGAGAGTACGGCATCAGGGATGCGGTCTGCAAGGGAGCGTTGGGGAGAAGGCGCGCACGGAGTCGTCGAAGCTGCGGCGGAGCAATTCGCACTCGACAATTGTGGCCGCGTGTTTGAATTGAAGACATTTCAGAAGCCGTCTAGGTGGTTGCTTGAACATATAGCTGAATCAAAACGGGAAGTCGACAAAGTAATAGTCGTGCGGCGTGAAAATGACGAGGATATTATTTTACTAGGTGGGCGTCAGTTCTATTTCCTCAGTCGTGGCGTTGTTGATGTTGGTGGGAAAAAAGTCGTTACTGAGCCTGCGTCGACACTTTGGACGGACATCGACACCAATAACTTAAGGCATGAGGGGGATGTGGAGTTCCCTGCGGGAAAAAAACCTACGAAGCTTATCGAACGGTTGGTGCGTATGTTTGACGCCGCTAATGGGTCGACGGTGTTGGACTTTTTTGCGGGCTCTGGTTCGACTGGCCATGCTGTAGTTAATCTCAACCGCCAGGACGATATTCGACGGAGATTCGTTCTTATCGAAATGGGTTCCCACTTCCACACAGTCCTCAAACCCCGCATCATCAAAGTTCTCTACTCACCCGACTGGAAAGACGGCCGCGCTCAGACGCACGGCCAAGGCACTTCCGCGCTGGTGAAATACTTCGCACTCGAATCCTACGAAGACGCCCTGAACAACCTGCCCGCACCGAAGGGTGTTCTCCCGGCCAACGAAGACGTGGCGGTGAAGGATGCACTGCTGACCTATGCGCTGGACCTGGAACTTGGGCCGCACCTTTTGAATCTGGACATCTTCGCCGATCCGTGGAGTTACTCGATCAACGCGCAGCAGGCGGGCAGCGATGAGATCGCTCGCCGGCGGGTCGATCTGGTGGAGACGTTCAACTACCTGATCGGCTTGAAGGTCAAGAGCTACGGCCCGATGGAGCGGTACAACGCGGAGTTTGAACGGGCTGAGCATGCTGAGGGATTGGGACGGCTCAAGGTGAAGGGGCGGCTGGGCAAGGTTGCCGATGGGCCGTTCGTGTTCCATCGTGTCGAAGGTGAGATCAACGATGCGGACAACACCCGCGTGCTGGTGGTCTGGCGCAAGCTGACGGGCAATGCTGAGGAAGATGCGGCGGTGCTGGACGCCTGGATGGCGCGGCATGGCGAGGACACGAAAGAGCGCAGCGGCTACCGCGAGTACCAGCGGATTTACGTGAACGGCCCGGTGACACTGGCGCAGCCGACGCAGGACATTCGCACGGTGTACCCCTTGGAGCAGACCTTCAAGGATCGGATGTTTGAGGGAACGGACGGGGGTGACTCATGAGCAGTGAAATGGTTGCCGGTGGTGGCGGTGATGGCGGTGAGTTTTTCCTCTACCAGACGGACGACGGGCATACCCGCATCGATGTTCGCGTCGAGGGGGAGACGGTCTGGCTGTCGCTGATGCAGATGGCGGAGCTGTTTCAGCGCGATAAGTCGGTGATTTCCCGGCACATAAGCAATGTGTTTGAGGAGGGGGAGCTTGAACGGTCGGCAACTGTTGCAGATTATGCAACAGTTCAACTTGAAGGCGACCGCTCGGTGGCACGCAATGTCGAATACTTCAACCTAGATGTAATCATCTCCGTAGGCTACCGCGTCAAGAGCCACCGGGGCACGCAGTTTCGCATCTGGGCGACGCAGCGGCTGCGGGAGTACATCGTCAAGGGTTTTGCGATGGACGATGCCCGGCTAAAAAAGGCCGGTGGCGGCGACCACTTCGAGGAACTGCTGGCCCGTATCCGCGACATCCGATCATCCGAGCGGGTGTTCTGGAAGAAGGTGCTGGACATCTACGCGACGAGTGAGGATTACGACGCCAAGGCTGAGGCTTCGCAGCGGTTCTTCCAGATGGTGCAGAACAAGATGCACTGGGCGATCCACGGGCAGACGGCAGCGGAGGTGATCCATCGCCGGGTCGATGCGACGAAGGAGAATATGGGGTTGACGAACTTTGCCGGTGATCGGCCGCGCAAGGGTGACATCAGGGTGGCGAAGAACTACCTGACCGAGGAGGAGATCAAGGCTCTCAACGGCATCGTCTCGACCTACCTTGAATTTGCCGCGTTTCAGGCGATGAACCGCAAGCCGATGACGATGGCGGGCTGGATTGCGAAACTGGACGATTTCATTCGCATGACGGATCGGGAGATTCTGACGCATGCGGGGAAGATTTCGCACGATGCTGCGGTGACGAAGGCGGATGAGCAGTTCGCCATTTATCAGAAGTCACGGGCGGCGTTGCCTGAGCCGGTGGACGCGCATTTTGAAGAGGCCATGAAGCAGATGATGCAGTTGGAGAAGCAGGCCAAGCCACCGGTGAAGCCTTCGGGTCGCAAGAAGAAAGGCGGATCGTGATGGCCAAGGCTGGCACAAAAAAGAAGACGACGAAGGCACCGAAGCCGAAGCCGGATTTTCATCGGCAGACGGTGCTGTTCCAGTGGGCGATGTCGAAGTTCGGCGTGGATCACCTGCCGGGCTTTCGGGAGCGGTTTCAGATCTCGCCTGACAGTCTGGACGGGATCGATCCAGGAACGGGGATGCATCAGTTCTACGAAATGATCGCCAATGTGCTGCCAACGGTCCGGGAAGGTGGTGTTCTTTCCCCGGATCGTCTGAAAAACTACGAGCAGAACATTTTGGAGCATACGCAGGCGATCAACACGGCCCGCCTTCACCACGGGCAGCAGAAGATTGATTGGAAGTATTACCAGTACGTGGCGCTGCTGTTCACGGAGATGTATCTCGATTCCTACTTCACCGACGCGGATGGATTGCGGCGGGAGATCAACGAACGGATCGCTGCACACAACGAGGCGATGGAGAAAGAAAATCACAGCAAGGGGCTGACCAAGCCGGAGGAATTGAAGCTTAACTGCGTGGAGCCTTTTGATGAGACTGGCGTGGCGCGGGAGCAACTGGCGCGGCTGGCGTTCTGGTGCGCGACGGGCAGTGGTAAGACGCTGCTACTGCACATGCACATCCGGCAGTTCAAGCATTATCACAAGCAGGCGCATGATGCGGGGCGTTGGCCCAAACTGGATCAGGTGATCCTTGTGACGCCCAATGATGGGCTGAGCCGGCAGCATGCGATGGAATTGACGCAGGCAGGTTTTGAGTCGGTGGCGGCTGGCGATCAGGGAGTCGATGGCCTGTTCGCCGATGAGGCCCGCAAGGCAGTGAAGGTGCTAGACATTCATAAGTTCCGCGATGACCAAGGCAAGGCCACGGTCGCCACGGAGAGCTTCGATGGCACGAACCTGATCCTCGTGGATGAAAGCCATCGTGGCGCAGGGCGAGGCGAAGATGGCAAGTGGCTCGAACGGCGCGACCGGCTGGCGGCCGGCGGATTCTGCTTTGAGTATTCGGCGACGTTTAAGGAAGCCGTGCAGGACATTGAGTTCATCCGCAATCGGTATGCGCGGTGCATCCTGTTCGATTACGCCTACCGCAGCTTCTACCGCGACGGGTACGGCAAGGATTTCACGATCCTGAATCTGGAAGAAGACCAGCAACAACGGCGATACCTGACGGCGGCACTGCTTCTCTATTACCAGCAGTTGAAGGTTTGGCGTGACGGCGGCGAGTTGCTCAAGCCCTTCCGCATCGACAAGCCACTATGGGTATTTGTTGGACATACTGTGACAGGCAAGGCGGCCACGGCGGATGACAAAGGGACGATTTCCGATGTGGTTGAAGTGCTGCTTTTTCTGCGGGCTTTTCTCGCTGACAGTAAGCAATCGATCGAGTTGATCCAGAGTTTGCTGGAAGAAGGATTTGTTGACCATCACGGGCGGAACCTGCTCGCTCACAAGCTGGCGCATTTGGACACATCGGGTAACAAGCCTGCGCTGGCGAGATCGCTGCATGCGGGGATTCTGACAGAGGTATTCAATGCGCCAGGCGGCGGATCGCTGGTGGTACAGTTGCTCAAGGGCGCTGAAGGCGAATTGGCATTGAAGGTGGGCGAGGGGGAGCCGTTTGGAGTGGTCAACGTCGGCGATCCGGCAGGCGTGGCGGCAGCGTGTGAGCGGGAGAAAATCGTCAAGCTTGAAGACGACATCCACAGGCCTTCGCTCTTCAATGTCATCAACCAAGACGACAGTCCGGTCAACCTTCTGGTGGGGTCACGCAAGTTCACTGAGGGATGGAATTCGCATCGCGTCTCGTCAATCGGTCTGATGCACATGGGTAAGACGGAAGGGACGCAGATCATTCAACTCTTCGGAAGAGGCGTGCGACTGCGCGGATACCGCATGAGCCTGCGCCGATCAGCGGTGCTGGCGGACAAGCCCCCGACACCGAAGAACATGCGACAGGTTGAAACGCTCCAGGTGTTCGGCGTCAAGGCGACGTACATCAACAATTTCCGCGACTGGATTCTTAGCGAAGTACCCGAGGCGATGGATAAAGTGATTTGGGATTTGCCGGTGGTTCAGACCTTGCCGGATCGGAAGCTCAAGACACTGCGGCTCAAAGAAATCATCGATGGCGAAAAGGTGGATCGCGGCAGGGCATTTCATCAGCGCGGCCCCCTCGTGCTACTACGGCCCCCGCATGAGACCAATCGCGAGGATGCGTGGCTGCGGCGACATCGAACGAAACTGAACTGGTTGCCGCGTGTCCGAGGAATTGCGGGCCAGGACCGGCAGATCACTGCTGCTCTGGCCGAGGTCGCAGCGCCCCCGCAGCAGAAGTTGAAGGCGTCTCATGTAGCACTCTTGGACATTGACGAATTGCTTTTCGGATTGGAGGCGTTCAAGGCGACGCGGGGACTGGATCGCCTGCACGCCGATCGAGCATCAATCCATCGTCTTTTGTCAGGGCCAGAGGATTGGTATGAACTTTTGGCGACATCCGACGTTATGCGACTCGACGTATACGGGAATCGAAGCCAGTGGCAGCGCATGGCGCAGCAACTGCTCAACAACTACGCCGAACGGCTGCATCGATTTGTGCGGGGACGGTGGGAATCGCCGTATCTCGAAGTGGTGGAAGTTAGCGAGAAGGATGCCGATATGTTGGCAGAGAATTCGTTCTACACCATCGAGACAACGGATCAGGTGCAGACAGCAGAGGACATCAGCGCGATTGCGAAGTACGTGGATGAGTTGAAGAGCCTGTTGAAAAGCAAGTCATCTTCTGCGTGGCAACAGTGGACAGGCCAGTGGCGAACGGTTCCATTCGACAGGCACCTTTATCAGCCGCTGCTTTATGTTGGAAAAAATCAGCTAATCAAGATCAGCCCGGTGCCACTGGATCAGCACGAAGCCAAGTTCGTCGAGGATTTAGCAAAGTGGTGCCAAGTAAATACGGGGCTGGAAGTTTATCTGTTGAGGAACCAGTCCGTGACGGGATTGGGCTTTTTTCAGGCTTCAAACTTCTTTCCAGACTTTTTGCTTTGGGTTTGTGAAGGTGAGCGAGAGCATCTCGCATTCGTTGATCCCAAAGGACTGCATCATTTTGGATTATCTGATCCGAAGGTGCAGTTCCCCAGTTATGAAGTGCCCAGATTACAAGAGATAATCGATGTCCAAGGCACGGGGTTACAACTACATGGATTCATAGTCTCAAACACTCAATATGCGAAATTGGAATGGCCGCAGTCAGGTGGAGGCGACCTTATCTCGAAAGGTGAGTTGGAGAAGATGGGTGTGATGTTTCAGTCGGATGATGTGGATAGCTACATCGATAAGATGTTCAGGCTTATTCGTGAACCAGTGGCATTCGCGAATCGTTAGATGCATCATTAAATAGCTGGCGGGATTCCCAATGCTGATGGGAAATGATGGTGTGCTAAATGGGCGTTGTAGCAAATGAGCCCCGACGCAAAGATATTATGCGGCGAAACGCAAGCTAAAATTGCAGCTCTCAATTTAGCTTTCCAGTTTGGTCGGGGACTAATCCTCGCCCAAGCGACTGGACGGCCTGCTGGTTCCTCCCTTATCAGCGGGCCACCCGGTTGAGTATGTGAAATAAGGTAGGCTCAATGCTACAACCATCAACGTCTGAATCGCTTTCTGCTGAAAATGCGATTCTCCTGCAACGTGTCGCGCAAATGGTTCAGAACGAACCGCAGCGGTTCGCATGCGCTGGACGATTTCTTGACGACCGCTATAGCAAGGCTGCATATCGAGCGAGGCTGGAGAATGAATTGAGGAGAGATATAGGCGACCTCCCCTCGGATCATCCAATGAGGGTGAGCTGCCAAGAGAAATTCAATCGCACGTCTTTGTCATCTCCTCGCGCTCGATGTGAGGCCGCTATCGATGATTTGCTGCATCGTGGCAAGTGCGATGATTTCCGTAGGGATATGAACCCTGCTCAGGCTGCGCGCATCATTCTGCTGACCGCAATTGGCGATTGTCCAGAGATTCAGCCGACCGAATCCGCCTGTGATTTTCAGCGACTACCGTGGCAATGGAACGCCAAAGACGATGAACATCTGTACCAAGGTCGCCACATGATCCGGGCGCGCATCCATTCGGGCGATTGGCTCGAACTAGTGCGCATTGCCGAAGGCAGACTCTCGTCCGCAGTAGCCAAGGAACTTGAGCATCTGCGACAACGATTCAAGGATGCTGCCGCGAAGTACGCGCCGCTGCACTTGACCATCGTGACGGATTATAACGGCGTCGATGCTTTGCCGTATTGGGACATGATCTTGACGGCTCCTACCTGGACCTCTTTTTTCATGCTTGGCCCGCTCTTTCGCATCACGCCGTCGCCCCTCTTTGGTCAGGGGCAGATTCACACAACGAGCAATCCTGCCGACGCCCGCGCGGCGTATGATGCACTTTCAACATTGGGCAATGACGCAACACGTCTGTTGAAACAGGTGGGCATCATCGAAGGTTCTGAGGTTTCGGCACTTCTGCAATGCGGCATACTCTGGCTCAACACCCTGCATGACATCGCCACGGAACAAGGCGCGAACTCGCCGCTGCGGATTGAGCGAACAAGACTGCTGCGAATTGACAAGAAAAAGGGAAAGATGCCCACGGGCTTCGAGACGCAGATTGCAGACAAGCCAATACCCAAGGGAAGGGAACTCTTGTTTCCGCATGGCGAGGTGCGAAGAATCGTGCCGAATCTGTTTGAGGCGTCGGTGATGGCTTTGACCATCGTCATTGAGGAACATGCTCCAATCCACCTTGGACTCGATGGGCACGTTGAAATACAGAATCATCCTAAAGCCCTTTGGGCGGATAGCCTTTTCGTTTCAATTAGTGACATCAAGAGACAATGGCCAGACAAGAATCACGACGCAATTGACGCCGCGCTCAGGAGGTTCCGATACAACAACGATAATTCTTGGCGTGAAAACGAGAATCGGCAATGCAATACTCCTAAGTTCACGTACAAGTGGGGTGCCATCAAGGAACTCGTACTCGAACGATGAACGGGGCGTCGGTCGAACGTCGGTCGAATAATTCTTGTTGATTTAATCTGCTGTGCTTCGGTGCTGTTTTCTGGCGTTTTCACAGTTGGACGGGTGTCGGTTTACACCAAATTATCCAACGATGCTGCATCATCAGCGGCATGACAGAAAAGCGACAAAGCCAATTCATATCTGAACTCCCCCAGCGAGAACTCCGGCGAGCGTACAAGGATGCTTGTAATTTTCTCGGCCCATGTAGCCCTACAACGCGCATGTTTCGTCAGGAACTTGATGCTCGGCGTGACACCACCGGACACATGATTCGACGATTAATTAGCGCGCATCGACGCGGAGATAGCGTTGCCGAGGCCGAAGCATTCGTTCGCCTTCGTGATGCCGGTTTTCCTCTTCAATGGGCCGCCGACATAGATGGAGGAAAGAGCAATGGCTGATAAGTCGCCTCTCGAACCCTTCGCCGTCGATGCAGCCGGTGCCGCTCATCTCTGCGGAATGAGTCGCAGCCAGTGGTTCAAACTGCACAGTGCCGGGCGGGTGCCGTTGCCGGTGCGACTATCACCGCGATGCCCCCGTTGGATCGTGCAGGAACTACGTGACTGGCTCACTGCTGCCTGTCCCAACCGGCAGACATGGCTTGCCATGAAGGGGGTGCGGCGATGAGTTCAATCCGCCCCGATTCCCCTCAATGGCTTTCTGCACAGGTTCATGGCAATGCTGGCGAAATGGCCATCGCAAAATGGTTCCAGCGTCGCAGCTTTGACGTGACCAAAGCCATTGCGCCAGAAAGCGGGTACGACCCGCATCTCTTCTCCACCATCAAAGTGAAGAACGATGTCGTTGCCCTGACCACGGGCAATGTCGCAGTCGAGTTTGCCTGCAATGGCAAGCCGTCAAGCATCGCTACGACACGCGCTGCATTCTGGGTTTTCATCGTGCCCACGGATCGGCTGCACACGCTCATCAACGATGGTGACTTTCCTACGAAGCTTGCCGGTGATGGCATGAAGTCACGAATCGTACTGGCGCACATTATCGTCCTTCGTGAAATGCCCCATGTACGTTGCATTCAACTCAACGAACAGGAGACCGTATGAACGCCATGCTGGATCAAGCCATGCGCTACGCCTCTCGGGGCTGGCATGTTTTTCCACTTTTGCGTGGCATGAAGGTGCCGTTCAAAGGGAGCCGTGGCGTCAAAGATGCCACGACGAATAAGCAGAAGATCAAGCAGTGGTGGACCGAGACACCGGAAGCGAACATCGCTATCGCCACTGGCCAACAATCCGGAATATTCGCAGTAGACATCGACCCATACCACGGTGGAGATGAATCACTCAAAGTCCTCCAGGCGGAGAACGGCCTACTCCCACGAACGGTGACAGCTCGTACCGGCGGTGGTGGGCGACATCACCTCTTTCGCTGGCCGGGCCAAAAGGTGAGGAACAACAACGATGGCAAACTTGGCAAAGGCATCGATGTGAGAGGTGATAGCGGTTACATCGTGGCAGCGCCAAGCCTTCATAAAACTGGTGCGCTATACGAATGGGCACCTGAACTCTCGCCCGACGATGTGCAGTTGGCAGATGCTCCACAATGGCTACTTACGCTACTGTCCTCCTCTCCCCAAAAACGGAAGATGTCTCCCAAGACTGACAGTTCAGATCGTGTCGCTTCCATGACGATCGAAGAAGCAATTCGGGTCACGCTGCCGGATGGGCCGGGACAGCGGCGAGGCTCGGTATTCAAGTTCGCGCGCGCGCTCAAAGCGATGCCCGAGTACGCAAATGCATCGTGGGCAGAGTTGAAGCCAATAATTCAACGATGGCATGACGAAGCGTGGCCTAATACTTCCAGAACGAAGACCTTCGACCACACATGGGCCAATTTTGTAGCAGGGTGGCCCCAGGTCAAAACTCCTCTTGGATACGGCCCAATGAACGACATCATCAACGCTGCCAAACTGGCCCCTACACCCATTTCGCGATGCGATACGAAAGCGAGGAGGTGAGGGAACTAGTCAAGTTATGCAAGGAACTCCAATCAAGAGAAGGTGCCAATCCCTTCCGCTTGGATTGTCGCACCGGAGGCCGCGCGATTGAAATGAGCCACACGGCGACGCTCGATAGGCTCAAGATGCTTGTCGCCGATGAAGTCATCGAGTTGGTGCAGATCGGCGCTCACAAGCGAGCGAGCCGCTACAGGTATCTCGGTGACTAGCGCCATGTTTTACAGAGAGACAGAGAGACAGAGACTCTCAATCTGTCCTCTCTGTAAACACGAACAAGAAAAAAAGTAATAGTTGACATAGCGACAACTATTCGATAGGATGCTTTGCATGACACTGAATCGCACGCCACTCAGCGAACAGATACGCCAAGCAGTCAAGGCGTCTGGTCAGTCGCAGTACGCCATATGCCAGGCGACAGGTATCGACAAGGCAACGATGTCACGGTTCGTCGCAGGCATCCGAGGTTTGCCGATGAACACACTCGACCGACTGGCCGACCACCTGAACCTGAACATCACGACAGATGACCGCCCATCGAAGAAAGGCTGAACCATGAGAGTTTTCAAGACCACCTACAACGATAAGCAGGGACGCACCAAGCAGGCGGCGAAGTGGTATATCGAGTTCATCGGGCTGCATGAAACAGTCCATCGCCTGCCCGCGTTCACCAGCAAGTCAGCAAGCGAAGAGGTGATGCGCAACATTGGCAAACTGGTTGGCTATTCCAAAGCATCCGGCGGACAGGTGGACCCGTCACTTTCGACATGGCTTGCAGGCTTGCCGGTGAAGATGCGTGACACGTTCGTACGGTGGGGCATCCTGCCTGCCGAGCGCGTCGCCGTCGCCAAGCCGTTAGCGGATCATCTGAATGATTTCCATGCCAGCATCAAGGCGAAGGGCAGCACTACACGCCATGCGGACCTTGTGACAGGTCGAGCGCGTCGAGTGATGAGGGAATGCAGCTTCAAGTTCTATGGCGACATCCGCGCTGATCGGGTCATGACATTTCTGAGCGAATTGCAGCAAGACAAAGTGACCCTCGATGAAGCCGGAGAGATTGTCGTGACAAAGCGCGGCATTAGCGCACAGACATTCAATTTCCATCAGGCGGCAGTGAAGCAATTCTGCCGGTGGATGGTGAAAGAACGCCGGGCATTGGAGAATCCGGTGTCTCACCTCGATGGATTGAACGTCCGCACTGACCGAAGGGTAGAACGTCGCGCACTGACCGGCGATGAACTGCGGGCGCTACTAGACATGACGGCCAATGGACCCTTCGTTCAAGTTGACGGCAAGGTGCAACGCGTGCCCACTGAACGAAATGGCATGGCTCCTGAAGATCGAGTCATTCTCTACCGCGTTGCCGTGGAAACAGGGTTGCGTTCCAGCGAGCTACGAAGCCTCACGCGAGCTTCGTTCGACCTTGGCGGCAAATCGCCGTGCGTGACCGTCAAGGCAGGCTACAGCAAGCGGAGACGCGATGACACGCTACCGCTACGTCCGGGCACTGCAATCGCTCTGCGTGGCTTTCTGGCGAACAAGGCTCCTGCCACACCAGTCTTTAAGATGCCTGTTAGGTTTGATGTGGCCGACATGCTGCGTGTGGACCTGATTGAAGCGGGCATCGCTCCTACCGACAGCGAAGGTAGGGTTGTAGACTTCCACGCACTGAGGCATACGTTCATCACCGGCCTTGCTTCTGGTGGAGTTCACCCGAAGACCGCCCAAGCCCTCGCCCGGCACTCGACCATAACGCTCACGATGGATCGATACACGCATACTCATCGAGGCGATGAAGCGGCAGCGCTTAACGTGTTGCCTAACCTAGATGACGAGACGGAGTCTGTCCGAGCGACCGGTACCGATGATGCCGTCATGTTCACCACAAGTGCAATTGGCAATGTTCAAAACTTGGCGTCTAGCTTGGCGGAACTTGGCGTATCTGATGAGACTTTGGTGGACTTTGATGGACTGGTCACAAGCATGACAGCGGACTTGGACGACCAACAAAAAACCCTTGGAATCAGCGGGAATACCGCCGATTTCAAGGGCCATTTGAACGGTGGGGGAGGGATTCGAACCCACGGTAAGCCGAAGCCTACTCCGGTTTTCAAGACCGGTGCATTAAACCACTCTGCCACCCCACCTGGGGGCGTGTCCGCGAATGATACGTAGCCTCGCGGACGATTGCCAGACGAAAGCGAACAAGGGCCAGATGACGAAAGAGGAAAGCCCCTATTGGCTGACCTCTGACTTCTGACTTCTGACCTCTGCCTTTCTTACCTTGCGGTGCGGACTTCCAGACGGAAATCGACGGCGTTGGTGTCGAGCGCTGCGCCGTTGTAGAACTCCTGCACACGGGCGGGCAACCGCTTGTACTGGAAGCCCATCTCCGGCTGCATGACGCGGCCGTTCTGATCGAAGAAGCGGAATCGAAATTGCGTGTTGACCGCTTGATCTTCGCTGAGCACGCGCACGGGAATGGAGACGCTCATGGGGCGATCGGGGCCGCCTTGCACGTTGGGCCGACTGAATGCGAGGTAGGGGGCAAGGCCGCTGGTGACGACGATCTGCGGATAGTCCTGGATCGGCAGCAGGTCGCCCAAGCCCGCATCGGGTGCCATCACCGGATCGGACTGGCAGCCAGCGAGCAGAGCGGAAGCGAGTGTCAACGCGAACAGGGTTTTGAACATCTTGAATCTCCTATTAAGGCAACGGGTTTAGGGTGTCGGGTATCGGAATACAAATTCGTTTACTTGTACGTTTACTTGGTTCGCATCATGCCTTGCACTTTGGGGGACGTAGGAACATAAGGCGGACGCACTGCACCAAAGAGCCGGGCAAAACCAGCGGTGCCTGCGAGCGGTTCGACGAGCGAGTTGCCGCCTTCGAGGATGTGCATGCCTGCGAATCCTCCTTGGTCTTCTACGGCCAGTGCGATGCCTTCGGTTCGGTAGAGATCTTCAAGCTCCGCAGGTGTGAGCGAGCCCAGCCCCGGCTGATTCGCATAAGAAGCAAGCACGCGCGGATTGGGTGAACGCACATCGTTCCCACCCAGAATATAAGGCAGCGGCGAGGGCGGCACATTATTGAGCTGCGTGCTGACGTAGTTGATCTGGCCTGAAGCAGCCCACGCTGGTGGCGGGCCACCAGCGCCGGGAGAGCCTGCGACGAGGCGCACATAGCGAAGCTGCGCGGGCTGGCCGGGGCCGGGCGGGGACAGGCCGGCGAGGGTCATTTGCGATTGCGATTTGCCTTGCACCTGCAATGCAATTTTTGCGTTGGCACCGGTGATCTGAAGAGGCACGACATAAACGCGCTGAGGCATGACGTTGCAGTAGCGGGTGTCCGCGTGGGAGCTGACTTTCAGCAGTGCACCTGCTGCCATGAGGCCGACGCCGATGAGCGCTGCCTCGCTGTTGCCGCGATCGAGGCCGATGCCTGTGGTGATGCCGCCGCCTACGAGCAGGACATTGCCGATGAGGCTCTTGGCCTGGCGCACATCTTCGAGATTGTTCCACATGTGATCGGTGGCCATGCCGTTGACATCGCAGACGATGGGGTAGCCGGCCTGGCCGCCGCCGGCTGCGGAGACGAGCAGCGGCGCACCATCACTGGGATAGCGCGGAGCGAATTTGCTCAGGGCGTTGTCGGGGCCATAGGCGACTTTGCGCGGGCCCAGGCCGTGGCTGACGATGAGGATGGTGTTGTACTGTCCGCTCTTGAGCTGATCGACGAGTGGCTTGATATTGGGATCGACCTGGGCGGCGACATTGAAAAAATCGTTGGCTTCCTGCTGGCGATTAAGCTGAGCGCTGGCCAAGCCGTGCAGGATGTAGCCGAGGGTGAAATTCGATTCGCGCACCGCGTAGCCGCTGTTGATGTAATCATCCTTGGCGGCAGGTTTGCCGGAGGCTTTCTGCTCCGCCTCGATAGAACGCTGGGCGATTTCGAGCGTATTGATGCGCTCGCCTTTTTCGTTCTTTCCAAAGTCGCGAAGTTGAAAGAGCGAACCGGCGGCAGCAGCGCGGGTGTTGTCCCATTGATTCAGCTCTGCCTGCTGGATGCCGTAGTAAGCGAAGGCGAGTGCCTGCTCAAAAGGTTCACCCTTCCAGATTTTCACATCTTCATTGAGCACCACAGACGAAACAGTTTTGTCCGCGTTGAGGCCTTGCTTGCGCAGCGTTTCGTACACCTCTTCGAAGGTGACCTGTGCGGAATATGGATGTCCATCGGCAACGGTGAGAATGCCCAGCATCATGCGATCGAGCAGGTACTCGCGATCGCTGCGATCCTTGTTGAGGTTTTTGCGAACGTAGGTGCGAGCCTTGCCATATTCACCAGCAATGACGGAAGAGGTGACATCAAGCGTGCGATCGACGTGGCAACCGGTGAGGACCAGCAGCAGGAGCAGGAGCAGCGGCAGGAACGAGAGAGAGACCGCGCTTTGCCGCCGTGCATCGCACGGCGAGGAGCCTGAGTAAACAGTGGACGGCGAATGGATCATGCGATTTACCCGTGTAGTTTTCGTTTCACCGCAACCCACGCACTTCGAGTGCGTGGGCTTTGAGTGTCTTCATTTTCCGCTTCTCGCTCTCACGCTTTTTCGCTTTTTCACCCTTCAATCCCACACGTGGCCCTTCGCGGTGCGCTTGTATTCAAATCGATCAGTCCACTCAGGCACACCCGTGGCCAGGTTCATGATTTCAAATTCGCAGTAGTACGTATCGGTGCGATTGGTGGCATCAGCGCGCTCGCTGCCGATGAACTTGGCGTTCATCTGGTGTGTGGGGGTGCGCTGGCTGCCGAAGTTGGGGTCATCGCTGACATCGATCTTCGGGTTGTTGCGGATGGCATCGAGGCGTTCGCGCGGAATGACGAAGGTGATGTTCTTCTGCTGCGACATGGCGCGAATGGGCAGCGAGGAGCGCAGCCGCTGAATGACATACCAGCGCTCGCTTTCGGTGATGATGTCTTTGGTGAGATTCTGAACGCGATCGATGGAGATGACCCAAGGCGTGCTACCCGCAGTGCGATCACGCAGGGCATCGCTCTGGGCCAGGCTCTGCGCCATGGCTTCGCTCATCTCCGTGAGATCTTCAGCGGTCATGCGCGTGGACTGCGGCTTCGAGGAGCCGCAGCCGGTGAGCAGCATCGTGGTGAGCAAACAAAGAGCGATGCGCGTGTGCATGAAAAACCCTCGGGGAGAATGCCAGCGGGAGGCGGGGCGTAAGCGTGGAATTGAGGCGCTCACGGTGGAAGTGCGCATGCAGTCGTTGGACTGCATGCGCCGTTGTGCGATTGGAAGCTGCGATCAGCCGCCTTTGATCTGCTTGATCTCGTAGCGGTTGGAGAAAATGATTTCGTTGGTCGCAAAAGAGACAAGCATGGCTTCGACGTAATACTGATTCACCGGGCCGCGGCCGATGCGATAGACATCCATGTTGACGGTGTACGTCTGGCGCGGGTCGTAGCTGTTGGGGCCGGCGGGGTTGTTGACGGTGCCCACGCCTTCGCGTGCTGCCAGTGATGCCAGGCGAGCGCGGTTTTCAACCCACGACACTTTGCCGCGCACGTATTTGGAGGAGAGCAGGCTGTTACGGATGCGCGAGCGAGCCATCTCGAACTCATCGGAGGAGACGATCTGGGTTTTGTTGTTGATGTCGCCGAGGATGACGGTGGAGCGCACGCCGCCCATGCCGATCTCGGGCAGGTCAGCGAGGTCTTGTGCGAACTGCTGGGCGACCTGATCGGAAAATTCCATGAGGCCCACGGGAAGAATGCGCGGGTCGTTGCGCTCAGCCCCCGTGGTGATGGAAGGATCAACCCGGCCGGAATTCGAGCCACGGGGCATCTGCTGGCAACCCAGCGAAGCGACAAGAAGCAAGGCGGGAAGAAGAACTGCGGTACGAATTTGAAACATCGGTTCACCTTTCTCAGGAGTCAGAGGACAGGGGACAGAGGACAGAGGTCAGAGTTCAAAGTTCAAAGTTCAGGGGTTCAAGGTTCAAAGTAGTTCTGCGGGCGTACATCACTACATATTGCAGCGCTCGAAGGCGGCGCTCGGTTCAATGACTTTACCCTTGCGCGGGCGTTGTGTCATCATCGGAAGGTACGTGGCTTGGGCGTGAGACGTTCGAGCCTGCAACGGCGGTCATCTTCTCATGCGGCTACTTCATGCTCAACCACGAGACAACATCCACTCCGCAGCGTTGCACTTGCTCCACATCACCCTTGGACGCGACGCCTGATGTGGCGTGCAGGCAACATGTCATGGCAGAATCAAACGCCTCTCGAAAATTCTTCATCTCTTAAAGCCATTACATTACAATGGTTGTACACGCTTGCCGGGCATCAATGAAGCCTTGGCACAGCGGTTGCAATTCTTCCTCCCAGTCGAGTCACAGTCGCCCGGAAAAATGGAAGAGAGACCAACTGCCCGTCGGGAAACCGGCAGTCAAAAAGCGCAGCAGTCGCAGCGATCAGAATGCAGCGGTGAGATCAGAGGAATCGGATTTCAAATTTGAGATTTGAGATTTGAAATTTCTGACCTCTGACCTCTGACCAGCCCCAAGAGTCACCCTAAGTCGGCGGGAACACTTTTTTGTCAGGAGAGAATCATGATCAGGACCCCCATCGTTTGTGCCGCCGCTTTGGCGATGACCGCTTCAATCACCCTTGCCGAGGACGCCTCCATCATCCGTGGCTATGAGCATCGCATCGAAGTCAAGCGCGTCGAGCATCGCATCTACACCAACAACACGCGTCGCCTGGTGAAGGTGGTCACCCACGAAGTCGATGATCGCATCGTCACACTCAACAAAGCCAAGGCCCTGGCTGGCATGGATAATTCCGACGCATCCATTCACGTTGAATACGTTCACGAAAACGTTTACCTCGATCCCAACGAAGAGTATCTGCGTCAGCACGACAACAGCTTCGACGCCAAGGCTCTGATCCCCACCGCTCACCGCATCGGCCGCGACCTGCGTGCGAACAAAGCTTCCATCGTGTTCGGCAGTCCCGAAATGGTGCCCATGCAGGAAGTCACCGCTCGCCCGCTGATGATCATCGAACGCCCGGAAGGTACGCCTAAGCGTGCGATCCCCAGCGTGCCGACCCCGCCGCAGAAACGCGAAAAGCCGATGGTCGTCATGGCCAAGTGAATCGCAATTATTTAGCCGTTCGCCTTGGCGAACGAAGACCCACACGAAGTAATTAGATTGGATTCCGACATCGCTCGCCGCGCCGATTCAAATCGACCGGCGAGCACCAAGCCCCTGATCGAGTACGGCCCGGCGCATCCCCTGCCCGGGTCGTGCTTTTTTATTTCACCTTAGTCCACCGCAAACGTACTCTGCACCGTGGAACTGGCATCGTGAACATCCTTGCCAAAACCCTTGACCGTTTCGCAGCCGGTGGAAGTGGAAAGTGCCAGAGTGCCCAGCGCGAGTATGATGATCAGTGTGACGATTCGCATGATAGAGGTCTCCAAAAAAGCGGCGGAGTTTGTCCGCTTGTTATCATTTCGGCCAATGACACACGATCCGATAAAAGTTTCGATTCAAAAGCTGGCGGGGCAGAGCGACATCCCATTGCCTGACTACCAGACCGAGCATGCAGCAGGCATGGATCTTCACGCTGCTGTGCCCGCCGATGCACCGGTGACGCTGGCGCCGGGACAGATCGCGCTGATTCCGTGCGGCTTCGCCATGGCGGTGCCCGTCGGGTTTGAAGCACAGGTGCGCCCGCGCTCAGGCCTGGCAGCCAAGCATGGCATCACCATGATCAACGGCCCGGGTACCATCGATGCTGACTACCGCGGCGAAGTGAAAGTCCCCCTCATCAACCTGGGCAGTGTGCCCTTTGAAGTGACCCGCCACATGCGCATCGCGCAGATGCTCATCCTCCCTGTCCCCAAAACGCAGTGGATCGAAGTCAGCGAACTGCCGCCGACATCGCGCGGCGAAGGCGGCTTCGGACACACGGGAAGATGATCGGATCCTGTGAGCCGCGACTCAACGAGTCGCGGACGCCTAAGGCCAGAAGGGGTGTCCGTCGCGCCGTGTTTCAACGGATCGCAGGTTGATTCAGACGCTGATGCACAAGATCACTGATTTGATGAACACTCCAAGAGGCCTCTGACATCCGCGACTCGTTGAGTCGCGGCTCTTCTCACCCCGCTTCGCCCGCGCCTTCCAGTGTGATCTCGATATCCATCACCTCTTCGCCGCGTTTGATCTTCACTTTGATCTTGTCGCCAGCGATGTACTTGGCCAGCACAGATCGAAGCTGCGCAGCGTCGGCAATCTCGATGCCTTCGATGTGTGTGATGATGTCGCCGGTTTTCATGCCCGCTTTTTCTGCGGCACTGTCTTTCATCACCTGCTGCGAGGTGACACCCTTGCCATCCTTAGGCGGCTGGGGCGCAGGCATCACACCCATGCGGCCCGGTTCGATCCTCTTGCCCTCTTTCATCTGCTCAATGATTCGCTCGATGCCGTGCATCGGAATAGCGAAACCGATGCCCGAGTCATACCACTCGACACCGCTTGATGCGCCACCCGCCTGCGGCGAAAGCGGGACACAGATGCCGATGACGCGGCCTTCGATATCGATGAGCGGGCCGCCGTAGTTAGCTGGGCTGATGTTCGCATCGGTCTGAATCGCCTTGCCGCCCATGCGGTTCCTTGCGCTGATGATGCCAGCGCTCAAGGCCGGGTCCGCATCGCCGTAGCCCACGCCCAGGCTGATCGACCACATGCCCACCTTCATTTCGCTGGGTGAAACAAACGCAGGCACGACCAGCTTCACATCCTTGGGCGGCTCGATTTTCAGCAGGCAGATTTTTCGCGTTTCATCCTGGCCCAGCAGCTTGGCGACATGCTGCGAACCATCGCGCAGGACGACGGTGATGATGGCGGGTTTGCGGATGAAGTTGAAGGTGCTGGTGATGATGTGGCCTTGCTCGCTGATGATCATGCCGGTGGTTGGGCCTTCACCGGGGCGGGCGATGCCTTGCATGCCTTGCGGCGGTTTGCGCTGACCTGGGCGATCGCTTTTGGGAGGCGATTTGGGAGTCGGGCCGCCCGTGAGTTGCACACCGCCGTAGGTCTCGATGGAGACAACCGAAGGCAGCACGCGCTCGGAAGCAGCGCGAAAAATCTTGGGCGCAAGGAAGTAACCAATGGGATCAGCCTGCACGATAGCCGCATGCGCAGCAGCCGCTTGCGGCTTCGCTCCGACCGCCTTGGATGTCTGCGCCTCCTCCGCAAATACGGGCGCCAGACAAGTCACACCAGAAAGAAAAATCGGCATTAGTAAACGCATGGAAAACTCCATGGGAAGTAAAACTCAAATCACAAAAGACAAATCACAAACAAATCTCAATGCACCAATCCGGAATCTCAAACCTGAAATCTGAAATCTGAAATCTCAAATTCACAACCTAAAACCGCCTCACTCTTCCTTCGCGCCGACGGTGGCGCGAACCGAGAGCACTTCGTTTTTTCGTTTGAAGATGATGGTGATCTCTTCGCCAACTTTAAGCCCTTCGGCAACTTCATCGAAGCTTTGGATGTTGCTGACGAATTCGCTGCCGATGCGCAGAACAAGATCATCTTTCATCAGGCCCGCTTTGGCGGCGGCGGAGTCGGGGGTGACTCGGTCGATATAGGCCGGGGCTCGCTTGCCGCTGAGGCGGAACAGGCGGATGCCAAGGTCAGGCTTGCCGTGCGATCCGACCGGCGGCGTCACCGCGATCACAGCTGGGGCCTTGTTCTCCATGAACTCGCGCAGCCGATCGGAAGGGATCGCATAATTCAGGCGGGTGTTGGTGGACTTGCTCTCGATGATCTTGCCGATCATGCCCGCGAGTTTTTTGTCAGCGGTCATCAGCGCGCCGCCGGGTGCGCCGGGGTTGCTGGTGATCGCATCGATGAGCAGCATCTGACCTTGAATGTCCACATCCTGTGCCCGCTTTTTCGCATCGACTTCGGTGCGCAGCGAAACGACACCCAGATTCACACTCAGCGGCTCATCGCGATCCGCCACCTTGAAAGCATTACTCACACTCAGCACCCAATCGCCCTTGTCCGTGTTGGGTTTCTCTGGCAGCTCGAAAAAGTCAGGCGTCTTCGCATCGATCTTCAGCAGCACCACCTGAAGCTCTTCGCTTCTTCGCTCGATCGTGGCCGGGTACACACGGCCATCAGGCATGATGATCTGCAATCTCGCGGTGGGATCGCCGCTGACATAAATGCCTTGCGCCGTGAGGATGTGCCCTTCAGCCGAAACGAGAATACCCGAGGCATACCCATGCTCGAGGCCGGCCCCAGCGCCAAGCAGCTTGACCGTGCGCTTCTGCGCAAACTCGATCGTCTCACCAAAAGGATTGTCGGCTGCTGCGCTTACCTTATCCGCTTGCGGCTTCGCTCCCTCCGCGCCTTGTTCCTTCGCCACCACACTCACGGTCAGCGCACCGCAAGTCACCATCATCACCGCGCTCAGCGCGATCCTGTTTCTCATGTCTGTTCGTTTCATACTTTCAATCCCTTCGAGCATCGAACAAAGCATTCAACAAAGTTCAACAAAGGTCTCGCAACCCGCGTTCACTTTTCTTCCTGCGGAATCGCAAACGCATCAGCGGGTAGTTCGTGCAGCAGTTCCAACTCCGCAGCGGTGTATTTCAACATGACTTTCTCATCGAGCCCATCGACGAATGCACCACCATCAACGATTTTGAGTCCGTCCATCGTGCGGTGCGTTCGCACCAGGCCCGGGCCTTGCTGCTGATCTTTGTCATCTGCAAACGCTGTCTTGAGCAAACGGGTTTCAAAGTCGCCTGCGAATCCTGCTTCATCGAGAACGCTGAACCATGCAATGAATCGCTTGCCTGCTTTGTTCTCAAACAGAATGCGATAGGCAAACTGTCCTTGAGCTTTGTCGGTGCCTTGCAGCACGATGCGCTTGTACTGATCTTTGGTGTTCTCGCTGACCAGAGATGCAATAAAGAGATCCATCGCCAGGCCCGGGTCTGCCAGAGCATCATCGCCTTTGGCCTGCGTCACCTTGCCATCGACGCGACGCCACTGCGTCTGGCCATCCCACACGGAGGATGTGTCCTTCTTCAGGCTGCGCGTTGCATCCCTGCCATCAGTCGCCGAGATCGAGGTGATCTCATCAACCACTTCGCCATCAGCCTTCGATACAACCCACTTGCTGCGGATGCCTTTGACTTTGCTTAGCGCCTCGCGCCCGCCCATATACGCCACATACTGCTCGATGATGCGCAGCGCTTCGCGCTCGTTCATCTTCGCATCGCGAATCTTGCCGAACTCCATCGCATTGCCTTGTGGTAGCGCAATGAGCGGCTTGGGCTGCGCTTTGGGTGCATCAGGCTTGGGCGCATCGGGCTTGGGCGCATCAGGTGCCTCGGGCGATTTTTCTTCCTTGTCATCTTCCTTCGCATCATCCGCCGGTTTATCGTCGGACTTCTCTTCCGCCGCTCGCGGCGTAGCGTCATCAGCGCCCTGCGGCTGCGCCTTCTCCTCTTTCTTCTCGTCCTTTTTCTCCGGCTGCTTCGGTGCAGGCTGCGGCCGCGCCGGCGGAGCCTTGGGCTTGGGATAAGTAATCGCGCTGAGCCTCACCCATGCGCTCTTCTCCTTGCCATCATGATTCCATACGACTTCCACCGGCAGATGCGCAGGCAGCGTAGCGATCAAGCTCGTGAACTCATTGGTGGTGCGAATCACCTGGCCGTTGAATTTCACCAGTCGATCGCCCAGCTCAAACCCCGCCTTGGCCAGCGGTGAATCGAGATTGATGGATTCGCAGACGACTTCGTTATCGCCGCGACGGGCGAAGACTGCATCGAGGGTGCCGTGCTCGCAGGTCTTGGTAGCGAGCAGTTCGGGGATGAACATCTTGCACTGATTGGCGCTGATGGCGTAGCCGACGCCGACGTTGACGCGGCCGCGCTCTTCGAAGGAGCCGCGTCCGTTGATGCCGATGACTTGGCCTTGCATATTGAAGAGTGGCCCGCCCGAGTTGCCGGGGTTGATCGAGGAATCGATCTGAATGCAGTTGCCGTATTCGAGCATCTTGCCGCCGGCCCCGGTGCCAGGCTGATAGCGTTTGACGCCTGAGACAATGCCCAGCGTGATGGTGGGCGTCTGATCTTCAACAGCCAGGAGAAACGGATTGCCCATGGCCATCGCGAAGTCGCCAACGCGGACGGTTTCGGAGTCGGCGAGTTGTGCGTATTGGAACTGATGATCCGGCGTTGGCCCATCGAGTTTGATGATTGCGAGGTCGCCGCCGGGGTCATGACCGACGAGATGCCATGGATAAAGTTTGCCATCGGCCAGGCCGGCGACACCGGTGAGACCCGCACCTTGAGTGACGTGGAAATTAGTCAGGGCATAACCTGCGGGATCGAAGATGACCCCGCTGCCGCCGCCTTGCTTGTTGTGCGGATAGATGGCGACGACGGTGTGATAAACCTTCTCGATGGCAGCGATGCGAGCGGCTTCGACAGCGCGGACTTTGGCGAGGTCATCGTCACTGACCTGTGCGGTTGCCCGCAGCGGCGAGAAGATCGAAAGGGACAGAATCAGCACAGCCGCAAAAGCGGCCAGCCACGGACGCGAACCGCGCCAGGTGATAGACATGCGCAAGGCTCCTCAAGTCAAAAACAGACGCTTCATTATACGGCAGCAGCGAGGCAAACGAGGGATGAATCACGAAATTGCCGCAGTTGGATGTCGGCCAATTTATTTAGCCGTTCGCTTTGGCGAACGAAGATTGCGATGGCCGCGAGAAGGCGCAAAAGCCGCAGAAAAAGGCATTGAAATCGCGGGCAACGATGGATGCATCATCGCATACATGACGGAACAGATGGGCGGATAGGGTGGCGGGTTACAGGGGAGTTACACGAATGACCGTCATTTCGCGGCGGCCAATCCGAGCCGCGCGGCGTAAGCCCGCGGTCTGTTGTCGAAAGTATCTGGCGCGTCCAACCCGACCGCAGGCTTACGCCTTGCGGCTCGGACAAACCTTGCCGCACTCGGGGCACGCCTGTTCATGCGTGAGAGTTTGTAGCGAGTAGCCGCACTGGAGGCAGGTGTCGTGAGGGTGGGATGAGGCCATGTGTCGCTTTGGCAAATTGAATCCAGCCCTCAAAGCGTTGTCACTGGATATCGCTTGACCTCTTCGTCCACAGTCACCAGCGTCAAGCCGTTGAGAATCGCTTGGCAGATCAGCATTCGATCGAACGGATCTTTATGCAGCATTGGAAGATTAGAGATATGGAGCACCTCGACTTCTCTTAGCGGCAGACTCACCATGCTGTGTCGCGAGCGCTGAGCAAGGAGGTACTGCGCTGGCGAAGGAGGCAACGGCAACTTGCCTTTGCCATGTTTGGCCAAAGCTTCCCACAGCGACACGACACTCAGGTGCACTTCGTTAGTGCGATTACGAATGAGATCAGCCCATGCAGGATTTAATCGTCCATCGTTGGTGATGAACCAAAGGTAAATGTGGGTGTCCAACAGTAACCGCATTAAAGTCCGCCGAATTCCTCAGCAATCTGCTCATCAGGCGCATCAAAGTCATCAGGCACGACAAAATCGCCTTTTGCCAATCCGATAGGGCGCAGCCCTTGTTCGTCTTCCAATTCCGTGAGCGGCGTCACTAATGCAACACACTTATGAGCTTGCACAATCCTCATAGACTCGCCTGCTTTAACGCGGCGGATGAAGCCTGCTAGATCGCGTTCAATGTCGTCAATGGTGATGGTGGCCATGATTGAATTATCCCATGTGAAGCGGGGAATTCCAATGCGCTTATCATTTGACACGAATCATTTCACTCCCGTTTCACTCCCGAATCAACCGCGCATCGCCCCAGTTGCCGTGGTCGGCGAAGTCCAGATCTTCACCCGCTTCCACAGCCAGCGTCAGCTTCTTTGCGCTGCCCAGATTCACGCGGACTTCCTGCGGCTGATCGCTGCCTTTGATGCGTTTGCGAAGCAGCTCCTTGCCATCGGCGAGGATGACGAATTCGCAGTCGCCTTTGCCTTTGGTCATGTCGTCGATGCCGAGGGTCGCGGCAAAAATGTTGAACTTGGGATCGATGGTGAAGGTCAGCCGGCTCGTCGCGTGTACGCCTATGCCTTTGTCGAAAGTTTTGCCTTTGATGGTCAGTGACTTGCCGCGCACCGAGCGATCCTTCTGCCAGGAGCCGACGTAGGCGATGGCTTTTTCCTCGACATCGGTGGGCTCAAGATCGGAGAGAAAAGTCAGCCGATCGCTGCGCACATCGATGCGCGCAATTGATGCCCAGGGGAGTTTGAGTTCGACGCCGCTGGCGAGTTTGAGCGTGGTCGAGCCGTTGTCCATGGTGCTGATCGTCGCCCAAAGCGAAGAGCCATCGGCCAGGTGAATCATGGTCATGCCGGTGAGGTCGGGTTTTTTGCCGCCGCCTGCGAGGGTCATGCCCAAGACGCGGGTGCGCTCGAGTTCGCGGTCCTGATCCTCGAAGGTGAACTTCACTTTTTCAGCGGACAAGTCGGCGAAAATGCCGGGCAGGGATTGCACTTTGTTTTCCACGGTGACGAAGAGGCGATCCTTGTCGGAAGGTGGCGTGTTCAGATCTGCGGTGAAAGTGTCGTGGCCGGCGGGGAGCTTTTTGATATCGGATTCATCGCTCAGGCGGATGCCGCGCACAGCTTCGATGGGGAGCTTGAGCTGACCGTAGAGCCAGTTGATCTGACAGGTCTCATCGTTCATGGTGACAGTGGTGGCGCGGAGCATGCCGCCGGCCAGGAGATGCACGCGCGCGGTCGCTTCGCTGGCTGTGGGTTCGATGGCGCGCTCGATGCGGCGAAGGCCTTGCACATCCACCGGCGGCGCATCGCCATCGAAAGTGACTTTGCCATCCGCGATGGATTTGACGTTCTGCGAAACGCGCGAGCCATCGAGCATCACGGCTGTGTCATTTTGAGCGACAAGCGTGGAGGCGGTCAGGAGCACTACAAAGGTGACGAGCGTAATGACGCGATGGATAATGGGCATATGAAAAATCCAGATGACGAAGAAAAATCTTGCGCAACCATGCACGCGCTTCGTTCGCCAAGGCGAACGGCTAACTAAAACAGTTTAGCCGCAACGGGTCACGTCGCGGCTAAACGGAGTCGAACAGATTTATCAAATCTCAAATTACAAATCTCAAATTTCAAATCTGTAATCCGCAGTCGCAAATCCGAAATCGATCTCACTCGTCTTTGCCTTCCTGAAGGCCTTTGTAGTATTCCTCGACAGCCTGGCGGTAGCGGGAAGGGAACTTGGCTTTGAAGGCGTTGATGACGTCCTGTTTTTCCTTCTTTTTAAGATCGCCCCATGAGTCGGCTGCTGAGCCGCGATTGATGCGGTGCAGGTCGGTGATCTTGGAGGAGCCTTCGGGTGCGGTCGATTCGGTGGCAGGGCTTGAGGGCATGCCGCTGCGATCGCCGCCGGGGCCTTGACCCTGACCCTGACCTTGGCCGCCGCCGCCACCACCACCGCCGCCGTTTTCCTTTTTCTCAGCTTCTTCGATGAGTTTGTCGAGCATGACGATGATCGTGCCCTGTTGCTTTTGCGTCGGGTCAGCGGTCTTGGCCATATCGAGATGACGGCGGGAAAAATCCATGCGCTCGGTGACATCCCAGAGCGAGCCGTCGGCGAGCAGCTTGAGCTCTTCGACTTTCATCTCAGCACCCACAAGCAGTCGTTCGCTGGCGGCGGGATTCTGACGCAAGAAGGTGGCGAAGGCGATGAGCGCTTCGGTGCGCTCGAGGAGCTTGTCGTGACAGATCGCTTTGAAGAAGAGAGCATCGCCCGCGCTCAAGGTCTTGTCGCTCTTGTCAGCACCGGCGAGCTTATCAAGCAGCGGCAGCGCATCTTCATAACGCTCATCAATCATGTAGGCGCGGGCCAGGTAAAACTCGGCGTGGGCTGCCAGGTACTGATCCTCCGACTTGGAAAGCTCGGTGAGCAGCTTGATCGCCTCGGGAAACTCTTCATCGGCAAACTTGCCTAAGGCTTGGCTCAACTTCGGATGAGCAGCGACAAGTGCGCGGGTCAGTGCAAAATCGCCTGCGCCATCTTTGGTGGCATCATCGAGTTCCTTGAGCATCGCGGTGCGCTGCTCGGCAGTGAGCGCTTTGCTGGTCAGGGTGTCCTGCATGAAGCGAGCGACAACCTGATCGTTTGAAACAGGCTTAAAAGGCAGCGAAGGAATCGTCACATCATCAGCAGCGATGACGGGAGCAACGGCAAAGGCCAGTGCAAGGAAGGAAAGTTTGAGCGTGCGAAGGAGCATGGAGGATCTCCGGGATTTTGATTCAAGTTTCAAGACTCCGTTCGCCAAGGCGAACGGCTAAATAGTTTTACTGACCTCTGACCTCGGCCATTACTTGCTGCCGCGCTCGACGATGTCCTCGGCCATCTGGTGTACATCTTCCTGACGACGGGCGATGTCCTTGACCGCTTTGGCATCGTTGGGGCCCATGTCGCTGGGGCGGTTCTTGTCGAAGCTGGTGGTCAGACGATTGACGCGAAGCTGGGCGTTCTTGATCAGTTTCAGTTCGGCCGAGTTGGGCACCAGCGGCTGAGGCTGGGGCTGGCCGGGGGGCGGACTTTCGCCCGGCGGCGGCGACTGATCGCTGACTTCCTGTGCGCGCTGGAGTGCTTCGATCAGGTCTTGCAACGTGCGTTCGATTTCGAGCTGAAGGTCCTGCGTGTAGCCATCGGTCTGTTCAGCTTTGAGGCGTTCGCTGACAGCATAGAGGTCATCGCGAAGGCGTTCGACAATGCGCGGGAAGACGATGGTGGTGCCATCTTCTTTGATGATTTGCAGGGCGACATCGGCGAGGGTGCCGATGAATTTTTCTTCCTGGCCGAGCTTGGCACAGTTGAGTTTCTCGGCGCGTTTCCACTCGCGTTGTTTGCGGATGCCATCGAGGCTGGCGGTTTCCAGCGTCACCGGCTTCTGCTTGTTGAGCATTTCGCGAAAGCGTGCTTCGAGTGCCGCCAGCAGTTCTTCCTGCATTTCCTTGCGAAGCTGGGCGAGGCGCTTTTCGATTTCCTCGCGGGCCTTCTTGAGTTTGTCCACTGCATCCTTCTGAGGCTTCTGGGCGGACTTGGGATCTTTCTCGCCCAGCTTCTTGGCGGCTTGTTGCATCTGCTGCTGCGCCTGCTGCACATCTTCGGTGCCTGGCGCGCCTTCGCCACCCTCGCCACCTTCACCGCCCTCGCTGCCGGGCTGACCGCTGGCGCCGCCGGGGGAACTGCTCTTGGCCTGGGCCATTTTCTTGGCGAGGTCGCCGGTGTCATCGCCGGTCTTGTCCTGTGCTTTGGCCATGGCATCGTTATGCTCGGGTGGGAGCTTGGCGATGCGGTCGCGTTCTTTTTTCAGGTCATCAAGAGCTTTCTTGAGGTTGTCGAGTGCGACCTTTTCGTTTTGTTCAGCCTGTTTGCCTTTGCCGTCGGCCAAGTCTTTCTCAGCGGCCTTCTGAGCAGCGATGGCTTTTTCGAGTGGTTCCTGACCGGGCGGTTTGGGGCCGGATTCGCCGCCGGATTCGCCGCCAGGTTGACCACCAGCTTCACCAGGCTTACCACCAGCTTCGCCGGGTTTACCACCTGCTTCACCGGGCTTGCCACCTAATTCACCGGGCTTACCGCCTGCTTCGCCGGGCTTGCCGCCTGCT